>ENA-OPBD01000010-OPBD01000010.1-human-gut-metagenome-genome-assembly--contig:-NODE-10-length-156995-cov-13.039212_pt1 | contig 156995 bp, 139 predicted proteins | sample MGYA00241062_ERZ501440 | MGnify/ENA primary metagenome ERZ501440 (study PRJEB25962, sample SAMEA2042628) | human gut metagenome | biome: human gut; feature: human-associated habitat; material...
CAGACGAATAACTACATGACAAATTGTACTCAGACGTGCAGGCAGAACGTCAAACACTTTTATTTTCTTCAGCTCGCTTTCGTGGATTATGCCAATAGAGTGAAGCCTACACGAGGATATAAAATTGTGTTTGAGATTTCAAAGAAAATTATTCATCATCTTCTTCATCATCATCAAAATATGACACGTGGTCCGGCCATGTATTTTGTATGCCTATATTTATACCCGGTGTTCCTTTGGCATCTCCATTATAATCTGCAAAAAGGTTGATATCGTCTTCCTTCTTTATGATATAGAAATAATTTATTCCAATATTTTCACTATTGGCAGTATCTTTTTCATTCCAAGCTAACCAAATACGATAAACACACTCCGAAGTAGTTACTTCAAAAGCGTTTGCAAGTGTCCTTTGCTCACCGGTTTTTTCATCTCTGCTGTGGGTAATTGACGCTCCGATTAACGAATCAATCGACTGATGAACGCCCGAATAATAGTTAATCAATTCTTTTGTTGATGCTTCAAACTCCTCTATATTCTCTTTTGAACTCTCCGAAAAAAGAGCCATAATAGCTGAACTATCCTGATTTTCTATTGCCTCAAGCAGATCTTCAAGTTTATTTGTGGTTTTAGTAGTATCATCTCCTCCTGTAGTTTTAGAATACAATATACCCATAAATTGTCCCAATCGCCCCAACCCTTTATATAGAGCAGTACAGGAGTTCAACATCAACATACTTATCACCAAAATGATTATTAAAATTATCCGTGCCTTCCTTGCCTTCATTTCAATCCTCCTAAAGGAATAAAACCTTGTATTTATTACTGTATCAAATTAAAAACTACACCGTTTAATATCACCAAGATGACACCTCATATTTGTTTCATATAGATACTCCTAACGAATACCATCTCCGATCAGAAGAAAAAACGGGAACATATAAAAACGGCGGTGAAGCTGACTCCGAACTTCTTCACTTTTCACTACTGCATATTACTTTCAAATCCCAAAGGCGTTTTTTAGTGAAGAGTGAAGAGTGAAGAGGTAAAAGTTAAAGTCCCAAAGACTTACGCCTTTGGGACTTTGGCTCCCCCTGTTGGACTCGAACCAACGACCCTGCGGTTAACAGCCGCATGCTCTACCAACTGAGCTAAGGAGGAATATGGTGCACCTTCAGGGATTCGAACCCGGGACCCACTGATTAAGAGTCAGTTGCTCTACCAACTGAGCTAAAGGCGCATACTTTTTTTAAGGTGCAGCAGTATGGCGGAAAACAAATGGTGCGACCGGAGAGACTCGAACTCACACATCTGTGATACCAGCTCCTAAGGCTGGCGCGTCTGCCAGTTCCGCCACGGTCGCAAGTTAAGTTGGTGATCCACCGGAGATTCGAACTCCGGACACCTTGATTAAAAGTCAAGTGCTCTACCGACTGAGCTAGTGGATCATATTTGGCAGGGGTGGCAAGATTTGAACTTACGAATGCTAGAATCAAAATCTAGTGCCTTACCGCTTGGCGACACCCCTACGTTTTCATCACCGATTTGGGTAATAGTGGGGTGAGTAGTGGGACTCGAACCCACGGCCTCCAGGGCCACAACCTGGCGCTCTAACCTACTGAGCTATACCCACCAAATCTGGCGAGCCAGAAGGGATTCGAACCCCTGACCTACGGCTTAGAAGGCCGTTGCTCTATCCTACTGAGCTACTGGCCCAAGCATTATTTAACGTAGGATTGCGTTCCTTTGGAGCGGGTGATGGGAATCGGACCCACGCGGCCAGCTTGGAAGGCTGGAATTCTACCATTGAACTACACCCGCATAAGTCGCAACGCTTTGCAATTATATAATACCCGAAAATATATGTCAACGAAAATCGCCCGTTTTTACAAAATTTGCAAAAATATTTTTCCCTTCGACCACGATATAGACGTATCCGACGTCCCCCGTGACCGAATGTGAAAAACTTCCGTCGTTGATAAGGCGCACGCCGTCATAGGTTTCGTCGGAATACGAATGAGTATGCCCGAAACAAACGCAGTCTGCGCCGACCTCCTTTGCGCGGTACACAAGGTCGAGTTTATCGTGGAAACGGTGCCCGTGCACGATAAGAAACCTGACCTTTTCGACGTCAACGACAAGTTCCTCGGGATAAAGCGAGTTGTCGCAGTTGCCGCCCACCGCATAAAGTTTATCGGCGACGTTTTCAAGCGTACGCGTTACGCCGAAAATCCCGTCGCCTGCAAAGAAAATATAATCCGACTCTTCCATAACGCCGCGATACCATTCCGATATTGCGGCGTTGTGAAGGTCGGAAAAACAAAATATCGTTTTCACTTATTTTTTTGAATTCATCGCGCCTTCGTTTGCGTTGACTTTTCTGAACAAATCGCTGACCGCCTGCAAACGATGGCTGACCGATTGCTTTTCGACAAAGGACGCCTCGGCAAAAGTCTTTTTGAGTTGCGGCGAATAAAACACGCTGTCATAACCGAAGCCGTTGAAACCGCGGCGCGAACGCGTGATCGTGCCCCTTGCCGAACCTTCGCCATAGTAATACTGTCCGTCGGGATACATAAGCACCAAAACGGTCTGCATATAAGCCTCGCGGTCGGTGATGTTTTCCATCTTTCTCAAAAGCAACTGAATGTTTGCGACGTTATTATGTATTTCGCCGGCATAGCGCGCGCTGTAAACGCCCGGCTCCCCGTTAAGAGCAGGCACGACAAGTCCGCTTTCGTCACCGAGAACGGGTATGTCGACAACTTTCGACACGGCTTGCGCCTTCAATAATGCGTTCTGAAAAAAAGTAATACCTTTTGCTTCGACGCGAATCTTCAAACCATAGTCTTTTAACGTATATACTGTGTGTCCGAGCGGTTCGAGCAATGATTTAAGTTCGTGAGTTTTGTCTTCGTTCGAGGTTGAGAGTAATAACTTCATTTCGATAACCTCCTTACCAATCTATGTTGTAATAAAATAACCCTAAATTCCATTTTAATATATTAACAAGAAAGTGTCAACGGCATTATCTTTTTTTTATACAAATCGACACAAAAATGCAAAAAATTGCACAATTATATCAATTTTGTTGCATAATCGCGCAATTTCCGCCTATTTGTCGTTACTTTAATTTAAGTTATAAAAGGATACACAGCACGCCGCCCTTGCCTTCGTTGACGATTTTCGTGATCGTGCGGCGCATTTTCGTTTTGGCTTCGTCGGGCATTTCGTTGATTTTTACGGAAAGTCCGTCCGCCATCAGGTCGTTCAGGGTTCTTCCGAAAACGTTAGTGCTTAAAAGTGCGGCACGGTCGTTTTCGTATTTGTCAAGCATATCGTCGATAAACCGTCCGCTTTGCTGCTCGGTGCCGATAATCGGGCTGACTTCCGTCCTTACGTCGACTTTTATAAGGTGCAGGCTCGGCGCGCTCGCCTTGATTTTTATGCCGTATTGTCCGCCTTGCTTGAACATTTCGGGTTCTTCGACGACGATATCGTCGTTTGTCGGGGACACGACGCCGTAGCCCGTCTCGTAAACTTCGTCCAGAGCGTTTTTGAGTTTGGAATATTCGGTTTCGGCTTTCTTCAAAAACCTTACGTAACTCATAAGTGTGAAATCATCGGGGATTTCGTGTCCGCACTCGTCCGACAAAACCTTGAAGAAAAGTTCGGGCTTGATTTTAAGATTGATTTCGATGCGCCCGCGCCCTGCGTCAACGCTCGCTCCGTCACCGATTTCAAAGTATTGCGAGTCGGAAAACGCCGCCTTGATTTTGTCCACGTCGCGCATACGGAACATTTCGCTACCGACGTTTTTCAGAATATCGACAAGTTCTTTTACAATGCCGTTGTCGCGCGATAACGCCTGTATCCAGCGAGGAGCGTTCACGTCGATAAGTTTAATCGGGAATTCCGACAGCACCGCGCCCATGATTTCGGACACGTCGTCTTCCGACATATTCAGCGCGTCCTTGACGACGACGGGCGCGTCGTATTTCTTTTCAAGTTCGGCTTTGAGCCTTGCCGTTTCGCTGCTTTCGGGCATCGCGCTGTTGATAAGAATCACAAAAGGTTTTCCGATTTCCTTCATTTCGGCAACGACGCGTTCTTCTGCGGGGACGTAATTGTCGCGCGGAATATCCGTTATCGTGCCGTCCGTCGTGACGACTACGCCGATTGTCGAGTGCTCCTTGATTACTTTTTCCGTGCCGATTTCCGCCGCTTTCGCAAAAGGTATTTCGTCGTCCGTCCACGGGGTGCGAACAAGTCGTTCCTTGCCGTTTTCTTCCGCGCCGAGCGCGCCTTCCACGACGTAACCGACGCAGTCGATCATTCTTACGTTGACGTTAAGATTGTCCGAAACGGTTACGCTGACCGCTTCGCTTGGAACAAAGTTCGGCTGAGTCGTCATTATACTTTTGCCGTCGCCCGATTGCGGCAGTTCGTCAACAGCCCTTTTTCGGGCGTTTTTGTCCTTTATGGCGTCGATTACGAGAGCGTCCATAAATCGCTTGATAAAGGTCGATTTGCCGCTTCTGACGGGTCCGACGACGCCGACGTAAATATCGCCGCCGGTGCGCGTCGCAATATCGTTATATAAATCAAATTGCATAATTTTACCTCCAAATACAGTTAATAAAAACTATGCAACCGCCCGCACGAATATGCTTAACATAAGCTTTTCAATTTTATAAGGTGCCCTTCCGGGAGATTCTCACGTCGTTGCAACGCAACTCCTCAGAATGCCATTAAGTGCGTTGCACGGAACAAGAAAACCAAAAAAAAGCACCCGTTTGGGTGCTAAAATATCATTCCCTAAAAAGTCAGAATTTTGATGGATACCATCATTCCCTAAAACGGCGAGAAGATAATACCATAGTTCCTAAAAAGTCAGAATTTTGATGGATTTTCGGGGTTCTTGACGGGTTCTTGCGAAGGCGCGTACTTTGGCGTACGTAACTGAGCAGGGTTCCGTCAAAACGCCGAAAAGGCGCAAAATTATGACTTTTTATTGGCCGATTATGCCGGAATTACCCCTATGATGCACATGATCAAACATCACCGCTATCGCCAGCACCAAGGGAATATTCGCCGCGTCGAAGATATCGACAACGTAGGAATCGCGCATGAACGTTACCGCCTTGTAAACCGACGCTATTACGACGCCGTCGCGGACAACCTTGTAGTTGTAGGCGAAAAACGAGCCTTCGATTTGCACGTCGATACCGAAAAACTCATATTTCGGCTTAAAAGAGAATTTGCGTTTTGCATAGCAAACCATCGTATCTCCCTTATAGTAATCGAAGCGCGGAAGCAGACGGAACATACGTTTTTTAATGCGTACGATTTCGTTGTCCTGCATGTCGTACACGCGGTATTTTCTGGGGAGCGAGAAGTTGCCCTTCACGACGAACGCGTCATTGCCGAGTTCGTCTTTTATGAAGTATTTTCCCGCAATACTCAAAAGTTTCTGGTTGATAACGAATCTCATAATTTTCTCCTTAAAAAATTACATATTATCAAACGTCTCCCTTATTTTTTCAAGGAATCCGCGTGAATTTTGCGGTCTGACAGTAACGCCGTCCTTATGGAACATACCGGCAAGGTCTTTCGTCATATAGCCGTTTTCAATGGTTTTGACGGTGGCTTTTTCAAGTTTTTCGGCAAAGTTTTCAAGTTCCTTATTGCCATCGAGCTGTCCGCGTTTTTTGAGCGCGCCCGTCCAGGCAAAAATCGTCGCGACGCTGTTGGTGCTGGTTTCTTCGCCTTTGAGGTATTTATAGTAGTGGCGCGTAACCGTGCCGTGAGCCGCCTCGTATTCGTACGCGCCGTCGGGGGACACAAGCACCGACGTCATCATGGCAAGGCTGCCGAAAGCGGTTGCGACCATATCGCTCATGACGTCGCCGTCATAGTTTTTGCACGCCCAGATCATGCCGCCGTGGCTTCTAATAACGCGGGCGATCGCATCGTCGATGAGCGTGTAAAAATATTCGATGCCCGCCGCCGCGAACTTATTCTTGTATTCCGCATTGAAAATATCGTTGAATATATCTTTGAAGCGGTGGTCGTAGGTTTTGGAAATGGTGTCTTTCGTGGCAAACCACAAGTCGAGTTTCACGTCAAGAGCGTAGTTGAAGCAGCTTCTTGCGAAACTTTCGATGCTCTTATCGGTGTTGTGCATGCCAAGCACGACGCCTGCGGACTTTTCAAAATCGAAAATTTCGACACGTTTCTTTTCGCCGTCCTTTCCGCTCACGACGATTTCGGCTTTGTCGCCCTGCTCCACGTAAGTTTCGACGTCGCGATATACGTCGCCGTACGCGTGACGCGCAATAACGATGGGGCTTGTCCAGGTCGGGACAAGAGCACTGATGCCGTCAACGATAATCGGGCTTCTGAAAACGGTGCCGTCCAGAACCGCACGAACAGTGCCGTTGGGGCTTTTCCACATTTCTTTAAGGTTATATTCTTCCACGCGCTGGGCGTTGGGGGTGATCGTAGCGCACTTGACCGCAACGCCGTATTTTTTCGTGGCGTACGCGGCCTCTAAGGTAACCTTGTCGTCGGTGTCGTCGCGGTGACGAAGACCGAGATCGTAATATTCGGTATTAAGGTCGATATAAGGAGTGAGCAGCAGTTCTTTGATGTCCGCCCACAGAATACGCGTCATTTCATCGCCGTCCATTTCGACAAGCGGAGTGGTCATTTTGATTTTTTCCATTGTAAGCCTCTTTTTTTGGTTTTGTTTATTTTACCAAAAATATCCTATTTTTGCAAGTGTTTCGGGCTTTTGCCGCGCATAAAGTTGCGGATGACGTCGCTGTCGAAATAAAGTCGCGATTTCCGCGCTTCTTTTTTTCTTATTATCGCGGCTGCGATTATGCCGTCAAGCATAGTGCGAAACGATATTCCCTGAGGCTCGAAAAGATAAAAAGCCATGCTGCCGGGCACGGTGTTCACTTCGTTGACGAAAAGTTTTTTGTCGTCGCTCAAAAGAAAATCGACGCGCACGACGCCCGACATATCGAGGTCTTCGTATATCCTTTTCGTGATACCTTTCACGTTGTCGCGGATTTCGGAAGGAATATTTGCGGGGATTTCCCTTTTTCCGCCGCCGTTTTTCCCACCCGAATACTTGTCGTCGAAAGACAAAAAATCGTGCCAGGACACGGGGCTTTCCACTTCCGAAACGTAAACGTTTCGTCCGTCGGAATACGCCGCGCAATTAAGTTCTTTGAAATTTTCCAGCGCGTTTTCGACAATGATTTTTTCGTCGAATTTCGCCGCGACTTCGATTGCCGCTTTCAGTTCGTCTTCCGTCCTTGCCTTTTTTATGCCGATACTGCTGCCAAGCCCCGACGGCTTAACGATAAGCGGATATTCCAAAAAGGTCGAAACGTGACGAATTACTTCGTTCGTGTTCTTTTCAAAATCCGAGCGGTGCACCGTTATCGACGGCATCGTGTTGAGCATAAGCCCGTCAAGCAACTGCTTTGCAATCGACTTATCCATACAGACAGACGACGCGATAAGCCCCGCGGACGTGTACGGCACGCCGTTGTATTCCAGAAAACCCTGCAACACGCCGTTTTCGCCCTCGCCGCCGTGACAGCATATAAGCGCGACGTCGGGCGTTTCCTTTTTGAGAAGCAGCATGCCCTTTCTTGTGTAAAACGAGCCGTCGATAAGCCATATTCTCGTTGCTTTTTTAAGGTTAGGGTTTTCAAAAAATGCGACTTCTTTCATATTATCGGACGTGTAAAAACCGCCGTCTTTCATATATACGGGTATGACGCGATAACCGTCGCCGAGAGCGTTCAGCACCTGCACGCCCGTGATAATCGAAATGTCGTGTTCGCAACTTCTGCCACCGAAAAATACCGCAATATTCATAGTTTACTCCTTTCAGTTCAATTCGTCGGGAAGATCGTTCAGAAACAGCACCGCGTCGTTTGCCGAAAATAAGTCGGGAAAAAACCTTTCGGCGTCCGACAGTTTTTTGAAAAACAGCGCGTTTTCTTCGGGAAAGCCGTTTTCGATAAGCCCCTTTCCGATATATTCGCCGTTGCGCCCGATAATCAGCGCAAGGTTTGCGACGTCAGCGATTTCTTTGCCCAGAATTTCGTTTTCTTCCCTTTCGCGCTTTCCGAGTTCCACAAGTCCCGGGGTAACGACGACGCGACGACCGTCGAATTCCCTTAATACTTCCAGCGCGCGTTTTGCTCCGACGGGGTTTCCGTTGTAGGTATCGTCGATGATACTTATGCGCCCGTTTTTTATCAGTTCGAGCCTGTGCGGCACGGGTTTAAGGTTTTTAATCGCGCGGATAATATCGCTGTCGTCAACGCCAAGTTTTTTTGCCATCGCCGCCGCAAGGACTATATCGTCCACGTTGTGCCGACCAAGAAGTCTTGTTTCCGCCGCGTATTTTTTGCCGTCGAGATATAGACAAAAGTTACTGCCGTTTGAGTTTATTCTGATTTCGTCCGCATAGGCAAAATCGCCCGTTCCGCCGACGAAAAACGCATTTTTAGGCAAGTCGATTTCCCGCTCGATCCCCCGTCTGTTCACAATGCAAAAGCCGTCTTCGGGGATTAAATCCAAAACCGAAAATTTTTCGGCATAAACGTTGTCAAGGGTTTTGAAAGTTTCAAGATGTTGCCCCGTAACCCCTGTAATTATCGCATATTGCGGACGTACGACGTCGCAAAGTTTTTTTATGTCGCCGCGGCGTCTTGCGCCCATTTCCGCAATGAACGCCCTGGTCTCTGCACTCACGTTTTTCGCGCTTTTCGCAATCCCCAGAGGCGTGTTGAAATTTTTTTCGGTTTTCACCGTTTCATATCTTTCGCTCATCATTGAAAACAAGACGTTTTTTACGGTGGTTTTTCCAAAACTTCCCGTTATCGCAATCTTTATGAGGCAGTCGTTTCCGGCAAGTTCCTTTTTGGTTTTTTGGACGTATCGCCGGTTATTCAACCTTTCAAACGGGTTCAGAATTGCGTTTGCAATCGCCGTCGCAAAAACCGCCGCGAACGGCGCGCATACCGCATACAATAAAAATTTGTGATCGTGCAATAAACACAGCGCGACAACGCCCGATAAAATTACCAAAAGTCCCGAAAACACGTAAAGTCGTGTCAATCGGTTTGTATAAACGGGCGGGTTTTTCACCTTCCCCGATATCACGGCGCATACGGAAACGAACGAAAACAACGCGTAAAACGCAAAATACGTCGCGGAAAAAACAAGAGAATACGCAAATCGTCTGCCCGTAAAGTACAGCCCGACAAACAAAAGCGACGTCACAAACAACATCGCCGTCCTTTTATAAAAAAACCTCGGCTTTCTGAAAAGCGAAAATATGCCGTATCCTTCCGCCTGAATTTGTTTAAGCGGAATCGGAATTATCAAAAGCGCGAGTATCGTCGTTATTACCGTCACCAAAAGAAGCATCGTTTCCATAAATAAAAGCGGAAAGTATTTTCAGAAAATAACCGCTATTATCTAAATATGAAAAATGCCCCGCGTTTGTGAGTAAAAACAAATGACTCGATTTAATTTTTTTGTTGAGTTTTCGCGCCATATAAAGTGGCGTGTCTTTGTCCTTATCGCCCCAGAATATCGCGGTGTCGGCGGTAATGTCCGACAGCAGATAAGTTTCGTCGTAGTTTACGACGTTTTGAAAGGTTTTTTTCATCACGGGCGAAAGCGCGCGGTAATCCTTGCTGCCTTTAAGCCCTTTCCCGAACTTTTTCAGGATTTTGTGCAGCAAAATTTTCAGGCGGTATTTTATCCCCCTTCTGGGCTTAATACCCGCGCTGTCCACTAGCACGAGTTTTTCGACTTTTTCGGGATATTTTGCCGCAATGTAAATCGCAACCCGCCCGCCGAAAGAATGACCGACAAGCGTCGCTTTTTCGATATTCAGTTTGTCCATAAGTTCCAGAACGCCGTCCGCATAGTCTTTCACGGTCAGCGGATAATCGGGATGCGGCGTTTTTCCGAAACCGTAAAAATCGACGAGCGTCGAAGCCACGGACAAGTTTTTCGCAACAAATAAAAACGACCGGACGTCGCCGCCCCAGCCGTGTAAAAAAACAACTTCGTGTCCAGTTCCGAATCGTACGAAATTAAGTATAACTTATTCCCCCGTGTTCAACCAGTATATAAGAGCGTCGTCAACGCCCTCGTAATATTTTTTGCGCCGTCCCGCCGGGCGAAAGCCGAAACTTTCGTAAAGGCGGATTGCCGCAATATTCTTTTCGTTCACTTCGAGCGTCACTCTTTGTACGCCGTTTTCCTTCATTTCGTTCAGAACGAAAGAGAGCAGAGTTTTGCCGTATCCTTTGCGTTTTTCGTCGGGTTTTACGGCGATATTGGTGATATGAGCCTCGTCAAGTATTCTATAATACCCCATATATGCGAGTACTTGCCCGTCTTTTTCGACGACAAAGTAGTTTGCAAGCGGGTTTTTGAGTTCATCGGCAATCATTTGCGCCGACCACGGCGTTTTGAAACTGACCTTCTCGATTTCGGCAATTTCGGCAACGTGCGCCGCATTCATTTTTACGATTTCAGGCATTTTTCTTTGCCTCTCGTTCCGCCTGACTTTCGCGAAGATACAGCGGTCTTAAACTTTCCTTGAAGTCGTTTTCCATTGCCTTTTTTTGAAGGATATTTGAAAACGCAAGGACGTAATCTTCGTTCTCGTTTCTGAAAAATTTCGTGCCGGTGATTTCGTCGCCGCTCTCAAAATATTTCGTTTCGACAACGTTTCCGTCCGCAACGTACGCGCCGTAATAATTGCCGTGCATAGCGTCGATAAGCACGACGCCCTCGCCTTTATCGTATGCGACAAGTTCAAAAGAAGTGACGTCGATGACGGGTTTTTCTTTGGCAAAAGACAACGCGTTTATCGTCGATACACCAACCCTTATCCCCGTGAAACTCCCGGGGCCCGTCACTGCCGAAAACGCCGCGACGTCGTCAAGCGTAAATCCGTTTTCGCTTAATAATTCGTCGATAACGGGAAGCAGTTTCGACGTGTGTTTTTTGTTGCCCTCGTCGGACACTTTATAATAGGTTTTGTTTTCGTCGGAAAGCACCGCGACCAACCTGTCGCGCGTGGTATCTACGCCCAGAATCAGCATATTTCGATCTCCCTTTCGTCGCCGCCGCGGTTTTTGATGTTCACGTTGATTATTTTTTCGGGAAGACGCGTAAACTTGTTCCACTCGATGACGCAAACGCCGTTTTCGTAAAGATAATCTTCAAGCCCGAGTTCGTAAAGCTCGTCCTCGGAGGAAATCCTATACATGTCGAAATGATACACGGGCAATCTTGTGTCGTCGTAAGCGTGCATTATCGTGAAAGTCGGGCTCACGATGGTTTTTTTTCCGTTAAGCCCCGCGACAAGCCCTTTCGTGAACGTGGTTTTCCCTGCGCCCAGATCGCCGTTTAACAAAATAACCTCGCCACCCGAAAGGGTTTTGCCGAGGTTTTTTGCGATATTTATCGTTTCATCAGCGCATTTTGACAAATATTTCATACGATGATTATATTACTTTTTGTCGTCGTTTGCAAGGTCTTTGTCGTCGTTTACTGCGCTATTATCGTCGTTTTGAGAAATTTCGTCCGCGTTTTCAGAATTCACTGCCGTAAAAACGCCGTCTTTTTCTTCCGTATCGACAACGGTTTTTTCTTCGTCGGCACTTTCGCCGTCATTATTTTCATGCGGGGTATATTTGTCCTCGTACACTTCCCTCGTTTCGAGTTTCAACGGACGTTTGAGGCGCGGATACAGGAAGTACGTCACCGCCGACACGATAAAGCACCTTAAAAGATTGAACGGCAGAATGCCGACGCCCAGATACCATTTGTAAAAGGTTTCTTTCGTGACTCCTTTGTAAAGACTGCTTACCATATTAAGCAAGACGTCCCAATTCCCCTTGAACATTGCCTCTACGTAAAACGGAATCGAGATAAAACGGTTGACGATAATCGACATTACCGTCACCGTCAAAGAGCCTGCGACAAGCCCCAAAAGCGCGGTTTTTTTGTTCTTTCTGCTGTTGTATATGAGCGACGACGGCAAAACGAAACAAATGCCCAACAAAATATCCGTCGCTTCTCCCACGAAAAACGTTGAAGAAAGCGGGAATTTCAGCAAACATTTTATAATGATAACAAGACTGCCCGAAATCGGTCCCATCGAAAACCCGGCGATAAGCGCGGGAAGCTCCGAAATCTGGATATCCAGAAAAGACGGGAACATAGCCGGCAACGGGAACTTGATGTTGTACAACACAAACGCCAACGCGGAATACATTGCAAGTTTCACGATATATTCTACCCTGTTTTTGCCGTCGGTGTAACGCTTGAAGTTTGCTACAATGTTTCTTTTGAGTTCGGACATAAAAAAGCCTCGAAATTTATTTCCGAGGCGTCTTGAATCCGAATATCGCAATTTTTTGCATGATAAACGACTTCTCCCATCCGGACTATACCGTCGGTCAGGGAATTGCACCCTGTCGCTTGCGCTTGTGGACTGTCACCACCGGTGAGGACTTTCACCCCGCCTCGAAGTAGTTTAATTATATCATCGGGCATTGCAAAAAGCAATACATTTTTCGGCGATTTTTGAGATTTTGAAAAATCGTCGTAACTTTTGTCCAATTTTACTTGCTTTCGTACTTTACGACGTTGTTGCCGTCCGACCAAAGCTTGTCAAGACAATATAAAACGCGCGTGTCGTCGTTGAAAATATGCACGATAACTCCGCCGTAATCCATGACGATCCATCTTCCCTCGCGGGTGCCGTCAACGCGAAGCGGTTCAAGCCCTTCGCCCTTTGAAAGTTTTTCGTCGACGTTTTCGTATATCGCCTTTGCCTGCGCCGTACTTCTTGCGGTCGCAATGACAAAATAGTCGGCAACGATAGTAAGGTGCCCGACTTTCATAACCGTGATGTCGGTTGCCTTTTTTTCGTCCAGAAGGCAGCAAATTCTTTCGGCAAGTTGTTTTGAGTTCATAAATTCTCCTTATAAAAACTTATTGCTTTATCGGTCAAAGGATAAACTTCTCTTCCCGTTTCGACGACGTAGTCGCGGCTGTACGTAAGACACGTTATAAATCCTTTTTCAAAATCATTATACACGGCTTTTCTTAAACTTTCAACCCCCTGAAAATTTCTTTCGTAAGAAATAAGGTCGGAAACGTAAATAAGTTTTTCAAACCGTGACATGTTTTCGCGCCCCGTCGTGTGAAAGCGTATCGCGTTCAGCACGTCTTCGTCGGAAATATGAAAGTCGTTTTTGACGATTTCCGCGCTGACAAACTGATGTTGAACGGGCGTGCCGATTGAGTCCTTTGGGATTACGTTTTTTATGTTATTTGGCAATTCGGTTTTGTCGTACATTTTCCCGACGTCGTGCAGCAGCCCCGCAAGCAGCAGTTTGTCTTCGTCGATTTTTGGACAAAAGTTACGATTTAGCGACAACGCGACAAGCGCGGTATTTTTGCTGTGGACAAGCCTTTTTGCGTCAAGATAAGTCGCCGCCTTGTCAACGTATGGGAAAAATTCGGAATAAAGATTGCGCGACTTTATATACCTTTCAACGTTCTCGTCAAGCCCCGAAACGTCCGCTTTCAGCATGAGCCTGTCGCGAATCGTATGGCTGTCGACTTCCTTCCCGACGTGTTCAAGGATTCTGATTTTACCGTTCCATTTTTCGTTCAGTTCCGCCGCCTTGTCTTTCGCACTTTGGTACCCTTCCCTGTCGAAAACGGCAATTTCAAAATTCCTTACGATAAACTCCGGCTCGTGCCAGCTTTCAAGCGCAAGCAGACTGTCGCCGCCGATGACGTAAACGAATTTCCCGTATTTTTTTTCAAGCACGGGAAGATTGTCGGACGAATAATTAACGCCGTCGTTCCTGTTTTCGATATCGTCGACGATAACGTTTGCGGACACCTGCGAAAAAGCAATCCTCGCCATTTCGGAGCGGTCGGAAAAAGGCGTCTTTGACGCACTTTTATGCGGCGGATTTTTCGTCGGCACGACGATCACCTTGTCCGCACAAAGTTCCCTTACCGCAGCCTTCAATATATTTGTATGTTCGACGTGGACGGGATCGAAACTCCCGCCGAATACAATTGTTTTTGCCATATTTATATTGTACCACTTTTTTCATCGCTATGCCAACAAAATAACCCGATTATTTTAGCGTGCATAACAAGCGTAAAAGCGGGAAAAATCAATATATGGAATTTTATAAAATAATCGACAATATTACCCTGCGCGCTCTTGTGTTTTTTCTCAATGCGGTGTGGATACAATTTTTCGTAAAAAGGCTGTGGGCTTCGCTTATAATTGCGTTTTCGGTCACACTTTTATTTTTCGTGATACTGAAAAAAGTTTTGGAAAAAATGCCGCGCGACAAAATTAACAAGCAGGAAATTTACAAATCGTTCGTACTTATGCCAAAGGAAGAACTCAAAAATACTTACCTGAAATATTCTCACGACGAAAATTACGTATACTTCGCGATGCGCTTTTCTCCCGCGAGTTTTGACGACGTTGCGGCGGCGTATCGGGAAAGCGGCGAAAAAGACGTAACGATAATTACGGGAAACGTAAAACGAAACGTAATAACGTTTTCGGCGTCCCTTGACAAAAAGATTAAATTCGTCACGAAAAAAGACTTATACAAACTGTTGAAAGCAAACGACGCTTTGCCAAAGGTAATGACAAAACACGCGGATAAACCGCCGATTTCACCAAAAGAAGTGCTGGAAATTGCGTTTTCCGGCGCGAATGCAAAATATTTCGCATACTCCGGAATACTACTTGCGATAACCGCGCTTATCACGCCGTACAGGCTTTATTACGGAATCATGGCAAGCGTACTGATTATCTTTGCGCTCATTTCTTCGCTCCGCGCCGCACGGGAATAACATTAAAAAAGCAACCTTTTCGGTTGCTTTTTAACTTTACTTTTTCAGGACGGATATCGCGCTTTTTATCGTCTTTTCGTACGCTTCCATTCCGTATTTATCGACGTCGGATTTACTTTTTTCACCGTGCGTCAGACAGCCGGCGCCGCCGATACAACCGCCGATACACGCCATGCCTTCGATAAAGTTTGCGTCAAGTCTGCCCTTCGATTTTTGCAAAAGCGCGATCTTGCACGCCTCGATTCCGTCGCATGAACAGGGTTTGAGTTCAAAATCGCTGCCGTGTTCTTTCAGCCCTTCTCTCACCGCGTCCGCAAGCCCGCCGCACCGCGCGAAAATTCGTCCGAAATACGACGCGTTGTCAAGCACGCCTTCGGGAAGCGTCGTAAGGTCGATATCGCGGCTGTCGAACAACGCCTGCAACTCTTCAAATGTCATCGCGACGTCGACGTAAGGCTTCACTTCTTCCTTCTGCACTTCCGCTTTCTTTGCGGTGCAAGGTCCGATAAACACGACTTTGCAAGGCGCCTCGTTTTCTTTCAGATACTTTGCGATGGTTGCCATCGGCGAAAGATTATGCGACACGAACGGCACCAAATCCTTGAAATTCTTTTCGATATAATCCACGAACGCGGGACAGCACGAACTTGTAAGGAAACCTTTTTCGGCAAGTTCTTTCGACTCTGCGTCGGCAACCATATCCGCGCCGAGAGCCGCCTCGACAACGGTATGAAAACCAAGTTCTTTCAGTCCCGTGACGACTTGTCCGAGCTTTGCGTAAGTGAACTGACTCGACACCGAAGGCGCAACAACGGCGAACACCTTAAACTTTTTGTTTTTCTCGCTCTTTTTCAGAATGTCGACGACGTTTATGATATACGACTTATCCGTGATCGCGCCGAACGGGCATTGATACACGCACGCACCGCACGCGATACATTTTGAATTGTCAATGCACGCTTCCTTGTCCTCGCCCATCGAAATGGCTTTCACCTTGCACGCGGTCTCGCACGGACGGCGATAATTTTGTATCGCGCTGTACGGACAAACCTTTGCACACGCGCCGCATTCTTTGCACTTCGTCTTGTCGATATGCGCGACGTGATTATGGTCAAAAGTTATTGCGCCAAAGCGACACACGTCCTCGCAACGGTGGGCAAGACAGCCCCTGCACGAGTTGGTGACTTCATAGCCGCCCATCGGGCATTCGTCGCACGCGATGTCGATAACTTCGATGACGTTCAAATTGTTTTTGTCGCCGCCCATCGCCATTTTGACGCGTTCCGTAAGGATTGCCCTTTCTTTATATACGCAACAACGCATCGTCGGGACTTTCCCGGGGACGATGATTTTTGGAATATCCAAAATATTTTCTTCAAGCGTGCCTGCCCACGCCTGCTTTGCAACTTCGCGCAGCACCTTATATTTGAGATACTGCACCTTTGTATCAAATTTTCTCATTTAAAATAAAAACTCCGTTTAGAAATAACTGACTTTAATGCGTTTCCCCATTTGTTTCAGGCATTTCGACAACTCTTCGACAAGGTTCATCTTTATGTTGAAGTTTATCGGAAGGTCGGGATTCTGATGCGCGGGATTGACCGCACGCCCGACGAAAAAGTTTATATCGGTGGCTTCTTCAAACAAAAGCCTTGCGATAAGACACGCGCCGTCGCGGCCGAAACTCCACTTTTCGTAAAGTTTGTTTTCGTCCAGCGCGTCTTTTGCGTATTCCAGCACTTTGCTGACGGTAATAACGCCTTCCGTCACAAGGTCGACGCCTTCGATTTCCGCAATCGGGGGAACGTCGCCGCCGTCGTAGCGGATACTTGCGCGCAGGGGTTTTCCCAGATATTTTGCCGCAATCGACGAGGTTGTGCCGCCGCATACGATATGTTTGCCCTCTTTTGAGAAGAACAACGCCATCATACGGTTTGCGTCGTCGCGGTTGGACGGCGGTCCAAAAAGAATATTCATCGGGACGCGTTGGCGCACTTTTATGACGCACGCCGTGGCGTCGTCGCCCGGTTCCCTGCCGTACAGCCTGTTACATTCGTCGATAAGGATCGTGGAATAGGTTTTTGCGGTGTATCCTGCCGGCGCGATGGTTTCCAAAAAGTCGATAATATCTTCCCGTTTCCAGCCAAAATTGTATTCGCGCCCGATGCCGGCATGCGGACAGCCGTCGCTCATCGCGACGAAAATGTCGTTTTCCTGCAATTTAATCGTAGATTTCAGAATCTTTTTTCCGCCGATATTCATCTCGATCTTCGGATAATCGAAGTTTTTCTCGTCGCGGATAAGGATAACCTGCGGGTTGTCGTACTGAATGATTTCCGCTTCCCTGTTTTCAACGATATGGATAATCGTGAATGTGGAATACGCCACGCCCCTGACCGAGCAAATCGGCAAAGTTGCGGCGATGGTTTCCACGCAGTCCGCGATTGTCAAGCCTTCCGCCATCATCGTCGAAATGATTTTGGACGTGAGCGTCGACAAAATACTTGCCTTTACGCCGCTGCCCAAACCGTCGGCAAGCACAATAACCGTCGAATTTTCGTCCTGTTCGACGACGTCGACGTGATCGCCGCATAGTTGCTCGCCGAAGTGGTTTATGCTTTTATATCCGATGTCAACGCACAAATCATTCATTGTCGATTGATTCCTTTAATTTCGTCAACGCGATTTTGGTTTCTGCCGCGGTCTCGCCGAGAAGCGACGCGATTTCCTGTACGACGCGCATTTGCTTGTCGACGACCTTGTCGGCGATTTCGATTGTCTGGCGCGAGATGTTTTCTTTCTTTTCGCGCTCGGTTTCCTCGTCGGTGACGTCGCGCATTATGCAGATGAGAAGGTGATACGTCGCGTCGTATACGACGGTTTCTTCCACGTATTTTTTGTATTCCGCAAGGTAGATTCTTTGGTCGCGGACGTTGCGTTTTGTCGATAAAACCTGTAAAAATACCGCGGGGTCCATAATCCTTACGACGGGCTCGCCGAGGATATCAGACGCGGAACGCAAGTTCATGATTTTCCTTGCGGCGGCGTTGATTTGCTGCACTTCCAGATTTTCGTTCAGCACGAACAATCCGTTGGGCGTATTGTTGACGATGCAGTCCGAAAAGCTTTCGGCTTTGTCTTTAAGATACGGCAGACACATTGAAATTTCCGCCTTGCCCTGCAATACCGCAATCGCCTTTTCGCGGCAGGTGTTGTACCCGCAAGAGCCGCAGTTGAGTTCGTCTTCCTTTCTGTACTTGCCCATTTCGCGCAGTTCTGCGTTGATTTCCGCCTCGGACGGCATTTGCAGCGTATGTTCGATCGGCACGAAATGTTTTCTGATTTCAAGCGGCTCGGGCTGATTTACCGAAAAATCCTTGTCGCCTGCATACCTTGCGACCGCGGTGTAGTCTTTCACGGGGGAACGGTGGTATTTTTCCATAACCGGACCGCCCACGCAACTTCCGACGCACGCCGACATTTCGATGAAGCAGTTGTGCACGTTGCCGCTTTCGATATCTTTCAGACATTCTTTGCAGTTTTCCACGCCGTCGACCGCCATATAAGTGTACTTGTCGTTTTGAAGCGCCATCGTTTTAAGTATGCCGCCGGTTGTCGGGAAAAATCTTGCGCGGCTTTCGTTGAAGTCGTCCATATCCGATTCCGGCGCGATTCCTGCGTCTTTCAGCCATTCCGTAAGTTCCTCAAACGTCAGGACGGCGTCGACGTACCCTTTGTAAAAGTCCGCCTCGTCCTTTTTTGACACGCAAGGTCCGACGAAAACGACTTTTGCTTTTGCGTTGCGTGATTTAATATCGCGCGCGTGCGCGAGCATAGGCGACAGCACGTCCGCAAGATACGGCAGCATATTCGGATAATATTTTTGGATAAGAAGGTTTACGGAATGGCAGCACGACGTGATAATAACGTCGCGTTTGTCGTCCTTGACCATTCTTTCATATTCGTTTTTGACGATTGTCGCGCCGATTGCCGTTTCTTCCACGTCGAAAAAGCCAAGTTTTTTCAAGGCTGTTTTCATGCCTTTTATGCCGATGTTTTCATAATTTGCGATGAACGACGGCGCAAGGCTGACGTAAACGGGATCGCCCGACTGAATAAGGACTTTTGCCTTTTCGACTTCGGACGAAATCTCTTTTGCGTTTTGCGGACATACTACGAAACATTGCCCGCACAAAATGCACTCGTTGCCGATAATGTGCGCCTGATTGCCCGAAAACCTGATGGACTTTACCGGGCAGTGGCGGATACATTTATAGCAATTTTTGCAGTTCGATTTTTTGAGTGTAAGACAATCGGACATAAATCCCCCTTTATTTTCCGTCGCCGAGTTTCGGCACGATATGATCGTGCCAGAACTCCTTGAACGATTCGGGCGTAACGCCCGTGAAAATTTCATCGTTTACAGTAACGGTAACGCCCACACGGTTGCATTTGCCTGAGCAGAAACTTCCCGCAAGTATTACTTCATCGTCGAGTTTTTGCTCCTTAACACTCTTTTCGAACAACGCCACGATTTCGGGCGCGCCTTTTAAGTGGCAGGAACTGCCGACGCATATCTGTACGATAACCATTACGCCCTCGAAAGAATTTCGGCTTTGAAGAAGTCGTCGACAGTCTCGGGGCTTACCGAAAAGAATTTGTCGTCAACCGTCACGCAGACGCCTTCCTGACATCTTCCCATGCAGAACGTGCCGCCGAGTTCCACCTTGTCTTTAAGACCGTGCTCGTTGATAAGGTATTGCAACCCTTCGACAACCAGTCTTGATCCTTTTATGTGACAGGAACTTCCTATACATACGATAACTTTAATCATTTTTCCCTCCTATGCACCCTTTATTGATACTCCACGACGTTTACCCAGGACAACAGGAATTCGCGTTCCTTTTCGTTGCCTTTTACCGATTGCGAGGCCGCAACGATGGGCATCCATTTCTGGACGTATTGTTTTTTGGTATTGGTTTTTTCGCAGAACAAATCAAGATATTCGTTCGCCCCGTCGATGTCGCCGTTGAGCCAGAACAAAAGATAAGTCCTTGCGACGTCCGCCGACGCATTGCCCTGCGTTGCGTGCGACCAGTCGATGACGTACGCCGTGCCGTCGTCCGTGATAATTACGTTGGACGGGTTGAAGTCGCCGTGGCAAAGTTTATTGTGCTTCGGCATTCCTTCAAGCCTTGTGTGCAAGTCGTATCGAGTCGTCGCGTCAAGGTCGGCTTCCGAAATTTTCCTGTTCATTTTGTCTTTCAGTTTGTTAAGAAGCGGACAGGTTTTGGACTGCACTTCGATCTGCAAATTCACGAAAAGTTCCAGATATTCGTGCTTTTTGTCGGGATTTTCAGCCATAAGTCTGTCCAGGGTTTTGCCCTTAATGAACTCGCTGACTATCGCCCATTTGCCGTCGATCGTTTCAACCGCCTTGATTGTCGGGATATTGAGCCCCGTTTCTTCGACGCGCGCCTGATTCAGCGCTTCGTTCAGAACGTCGGCTTTTTTGAAGTCTTTGTCAAACACTTTGACGCAGTTGTCGCCGTCGCGGTAAACCGTCTTATTGGTTCTTACTGCAATTACTCTGTCTAAATCCATACCCTTCTCCCTTTATTTTGAATTTTTCTTGTTATAAACCGTTTTGAAATCGCGGGGGTCGACGGTTTCCGTCACACCGACCACGGGTTCCGGCAACGGTTTTTCCACAAATGTTTTGCCGTAATATGCGTTAAGGTACATTTGTTTGATTTCGCTCATAAGCGGATAACGGGGGTTCGCGCCGGTGCATTGATCGTCGAAAGCCTGCTCCACCATATCGTCAAGTCGATTCAGGAAATCCTGCTCGTCGGGGACGTACTCTTTGATGGTCTTTTTGATGCCGACTCTTTCTTTCAGCCCGTCGATAGCCTTGATAAGGTTTTCAAGTTTTTCTTCGTCGGTGTTGCCGAAAATCCCCAGGTATTCCGCGACTTCGGCGTATCTTCTCAGCGTGTGCGGGTGGTCGTACTGCGGGAACGTACCCATTTTTGCAGGAACTTCCGCCGCGTTGAACCTTAATACTTCGTCAATCATAAGAGCGTTTGCCACGCCGTGCGGCAGATGATGGAACGCGCCGAGTTTGTGCGCCATCGAATGGCATACTCCGAGGAATGCGTTTGCGAAAGCCATGCCTGCCATTGTCGCGGCGTTTGCCATTTTTTCACGCGCAAGCACGTCGGATTGTCCGTTGTCGTAAGCGCGCGGCAGATATTCGAAAATGGTTTTCAACGCTTTGAGCGCAAGACCGTCGGTGTAATCGGTTGCCATCATCGACGCGTACGCTTCCAGCGCGTGAGTTACGGCGTCGATACCGCTTGCGGCGGTAAGTCCGCGCGGCGCGCTCATATGGAAATCCGTGTCGATAATTGCCATTTTGGGCAAAAGTTCGTAGTCGGCAAGGGGATATTTCACGCCCGTTTTTTCATCGGTGATAACCGCAAACGGGGTAACTTCACTGCCCGTGCCCGCAGACGTCGGGATTGCGATAAAGTACGCTTTTTCGCCCATCTTCGGGAAGGTGTAAACGCGCTTTCTGATGTCCATGAAACGCATTGCCATATCCATAAAGTCGGCTTCGGGGTGTTCGTACAAAACCCACATAATCTTGCCGGCGTCCATTGCCGAGCCGCCGCCGAGCGCGATAATGCAATCGGGTTTGAACGCTCTCATTTGCGCCGCGCCTTCTTTTGCACAGGCAAGCGTCGGATCGGGAGCAACGTCAAAGAACGTCGTATGAACGATGCCCATCGCATCAAGTTTATCGGTGATAGGCTTCGTATAGCCGTTGTTGTAAAGGAAACTGTCGGTGACGATAAACGCCCTTTTCTTTCCCATTACCGTCTTTAACTCGTCAAGAGCGACGGGTAAACAGCCTTTTTTGATATATACCTTCTCGGGTGCTCTGAACCACAACATATTTTCTCTCCTTTCCGCAACGGTTTTGATATTGATAAGGTGCTTTACGCCGACGTTCTCGCTGACGCTGTTTCCGCCCCACGTGCCGCAGCCCAAAGTGAGCGACGGGGTAAGACGGAAATTGTACAAGTCGCCGATGCCGCCCTGCGACGACGGCGTGTTGACAAGCACGCGGCAGGTTTTCATACGGCTTTGGAACTCGTCAAGTTTTGCCCTTTCCGTTACTTCGTTGAGATATATGGACGACGTATGACCGTAGCCACCGTCTGCAATAAGTCTTTCCGCCTTTGTGAAGGCGTCCTGAATATCCTTCGCGCGGTACATTGCAAGTACGGGCGAAAGTTTTTCGTGCGCGAATTCTTCCGACAAATCGACGCTTTCGACCTCGCCGATTAAAATCTTCGTGCCTTCGGGTACGGTTACGCCCGAAAGCGAAGCGATCGTCGCCGCTTTTTGTCCGACGATTTTCGCGTTGAGCGCGCCGTTTATCAATATTGTCTTTCTGACCTTTTCGGTTTCTTCGGGATTCAGGAAATAACAGCCCCTGTCCGCAAATTCGTTTTTAACGGCGTCGTAAACCTTGTCAAGGACGATGACAGATTGTTCGGACGCGCAAATCATACCGTTGTCGAACGTCTTTGAATGAATGATCGAACTGACGGCAAGTACGACGTCCGCCGTATCGTCGATGATTGCAGGCGTGTTGCCCGCCCCGACGCCAAGCGCGGGCTTGCCCGACGAATATGCCGCTTTCACCATGCCGGGACCGCCAGTCGCAAGGATAATGTCGGCTTCTTTCATGATAAGGTTTGTCATTTCAAGCGACGGCACGTCAATCCAGCCGATGATGTCCTCGGGTGCGCCGGCTTTAACCGCTGCGTCAAGGACGACCTTTGCCGCGGCAATCGTGCTTTTCTTTGCGCGGGGGTGCGGACTGATGATAATGCCGTTTCTCGTTTTCAACGAAATCAGCGTTTTGAAAATCGCGGTCGAAGTGGGGTTCGTCGTGGGGATAACCGCAGCGATAAGTCCGACGGGCTCGGCAATCTTTTTGATGCCGTACGCCTTGTCTTCTTCGATGACGCCGCAGGTTTTCACGTTGCGATACGCGTTGTAAATATATTCCGACGCGTAATGGTTTTTGATGACCTTGTCTTCGACAATGCCCATACCCGTTTCTTCAACCGCCATTCTGGCAAGGGGTATACGCATTTTGTTTGCTGCGGTCGCCGCGGCAAGAAAGATTTTATCGACCTGCTCTTCCGAATAAGTCGAGAATTTCCTTTGCGCTTCGCGGACGACGGCGATTTTTTCGATGAGCGCGTCGACACAATCGACTACTTTTACGTTGTTTTCCATTTGAAACTCTCCCGTACATATTTATTTTACATTTTATCTGCGACTTCGGCAAGCATATACGCGGTATTTTAACGCATAAACGTTACTTTTCGTCGCGGTTGTCAAACTTTGTTAAAATTCTAACAATCTTTTGACATTGTTAATAATATAACAATCTTTCGGCAATGTGAAATAGTACTTTTATATGCTTATATATCAAAATATATATACGTCTTTAATTCTGCCATTATTCAAAGAAAATAAAAAACCGATTGTATTAATACAATCGGCAATTTTTGATTTACAGATAACTCCTTTTCGCCTCGCACAGTTTCGTGATAAAAGTCTTGTCAAGTGCCGTCAGGTGATAATCTTTTTTATATATCAGCACGTCTTTGTAAACCTTTGCGTTTTCGGCGCAGGGTTTTGCGGTAAGCCCGTATCTTTCAAGGGTTTCAAACGGCACGGGCGACACCCACATGAACGTTTCGTCGTTTTTTGACAAGATGTTGAACTGGCTTCCCCTTTCAAACACGAATATTCTGCGCGTTATTTCGCCCTGCAATTCGTCCTTTCTGACTTCCGCCAGAGGAAGTGACGGCACGAACGGATCGGCGTGCGCGATTTCGATGTAGTTTTTAAGGTCGGAATACCTGATTTCGTCAAGTTCGTTCAGCGCGCTTGTCTTTGAAAACACGAGAACGTGGTGGAATTCCGAAATAAGCTCGTGATTCAATCCGCGTTGTTCCGCCATTTCCTTGAAATATTTATCGTACTGCGCGGCGTAACGGACGATGCCGAGTTTATAATCCTTTTCCAGAATGTTGTTTATCGCGCGCAACGCGTTGGTTTCCTTATAAAAGATTTCAAAATTTCCTTCCTTTTCCAGACATTTTGAAAACTCCGCAAAAGCACTTGAAATATAACTTGCGCGCGGAACGGATATGGAAAACGACTTTTTCTCGTTCTCCTGCCCCTTGAACGCGTTTTCGACCTCGTTTATCTGGCGCAGAATCGCTTTTCCGTATTCGACAAGACGTTCCCCGTCATGGGTAAGCGTCATACCTTTTGAGTTTCTGTCGAAAATCGTAATTCCAAGGTCTTTTTCCAATTCCTTAATCGCGCGGGAAAGGTTGGGTTGCGCGATGTACAGTTCTTCCGCAGTCCTTGAAATCGATCCGATCCTTGCCACTTCGACGGCATATTTCAAATACTGTATATTCATTTCTCCACCTCTTCGTTTGAATTATATTACGGCACGATATAAATAAACTTTAAACACAGCGGCTTTGCTTAAAAAAGTACGGCTTTGACACCGTACTTTTTGTATGTTAACCGCGAAGTTTCTTTGCGGTAACCAGCCTGTTAAGCGCAACGATATAAGCCGCTACGCGGAAAGTACAGTCGTATTTTTCACGGGCGTCGAACACGTCGTTGAACGCGCCGACGATCTGGCGTTTGAGTTTTGCGTTGACGTCGTCCTCTTCCCAATAAAAGTTTTGCAGGTTTTGCACCCATTCAAAGTAACTGACGATGACGCCACCGCTGTTGCTGAGAATATCAGGAAGGACTTTGACGCCTTTTTTGTTAAGGATTTCGTCCGCTTCCACAGAGGTCGGTCCGTTTGCCGCTTCGATAACGATTTTCGCCTTGATTCTGTCGGCGTTTTCAGCGGTGATCTGGTTTTCGAGTGCGGCGGGAATAAGGATATCGCAGGGGAGTTCCAGAAGTTCCGCATTCGTGATTCTCTTGCAATCGCCGGTGTAGCCGTCAAGGAGGTTCTTGCCGCTGTCGAGATATTTGTAAATGCCCGCGATGTCAAGACCGTTTTCGTTGTAAATCGCGCAGCTTACGTCGGATACGGCGATAATCTTTGCGCCCTCTTCTGCAAGAAGTTTCGCACTGATGCTGCCGACGTTGCCCATGCCCTGGATTACGATTCTGCAATCTTCGGGTTTCATATTATATTTCTTCATCATTTCAAGGGTGACGAAACATACGCCGCGTCCGGTCGCTTCGTTTCTGCCCTTGGAGCCGCCGATTTCAATCGACTTTCCGGTGACGATGCCGTAAACGCTTTCGCCCTTCAACTTGCTGTATTCGTCAACCATCCAGTCCATCGTCTGGGCGTTGGTGCCTACGTCGGGAGCGGGAATATCGGTGTTGGGAGAAATGATCGCCGAGATTTTGTCAATGTACGTGCGGGTAAGACGTTCCAGCTCGCCCTTGCTCATTTCGCGGGGACGGCATACGATACCGCCTTTGCCGCCGCCGTAAGGAATTGCCGCAACCGCGCATTTGAAAGTCATCCACGCGGAAAGAGCGCGCACTTCGTCGACGTTGACGTTCTGATGATATCTGACGCCGCCTTTCGCAGGTCCGCGGAGAGTGCTGTGCTGTATGCGGAAACCTTCAAAAACCTTCAAAGAACCGTCGTCCATGCGTACGGGAAGCGCGACTTTCAGTTCACGTTCGGGATATTTGAAAGTGAGATAATCTTCCTCGCTTATGCCCATGACGCCGGCTGCTTTGTCCATAACGGCAACGAAATTATCAAAAGGATTATATTTTGCCATAATTTTTCCTCCAAAAGAAAAAGTTTTCTTGTCTAAAATAAATTATAAGCGACGTAGCCTATAAATGCAACTATTTTTTTGCAAAAAATTGTACCGAAGTACAAAAAGATACTCTTGTATATTTTGATTTGTTTTTCAAAGCAATTATCACGCCGAAAACCCTGAAAAATCCGCCCGAAAACGGCGGATATCGTCATTTTTCAAAGTATATCAGCATTTCTTCCGCATTGTCGAATACGGGTGCGCCCGTTTTTTCAAGGGCAGCTCTTGCGCTGTGTCCGCGCGAAATCGTGACGCCGTCTATGCCCATCGCGCGCGCCACTTCGACGTCGTGCGTCGTGTCGCCGACCATTACCGCCCTTTCAAGGTTGATTTCGGGGTGGTTTTTCAGCCACTTTTTCGCAATGTCCGCTTTGCCCGCGGCATAGATATCGTCGTTTGCGATTACGTCGTCGAAATATTTTAGCGCGTCGATTTCGTCAAGCCACCTTATAAGGTCGTTTTTCTCGGACGCGGTCAACATTATTTGTTTTATCCCGTCGCGCTTAAACGTACAAAGTACGTTTAATATGTCGGGAAAAATCTTTGCCCTGCGACAATTCACGTCGTACCGCGCAATGTATTTGTGCGCCAAAACGTCAAAAGGCACTTCGTCGAAATCGAACCCGGCGTCCCTGTAATAATCGATGATGGGGAAACGGAAAACTTTGTGATACTCGGCGCGCGCGGAAAACGGCTTCTTCCCGTATTCTTTCAGAAGAGAATTTACCGTTTCCATGCAGATTTCGACGTCGTCGATAATAGTGCCGTTCCAATCCCAAAAAATAACGTCGTATTTCATAAAGTAAACAATATACTGTAAAACTATTTATCAGAAATTACAGCTGTCGGGGTGACTTCCGAGTCTGCCGATTTCGGTGATGCCGTCCAGAAGTTCCACGTCGCGCGCGGACAGCGTAAAGTCGAAAACGTCAAAGTTTTCCTCGATTCTCGACGGGGTTACCGACTTCGGAAGGGGTATCACGCCCTTTTCCATACACCAGCGGATAAGAACTTGCGCCGGGGTTTTTCCGTGGCGCGCCGCAACTTCTTTCACGACGGGAATTTCAAATGCCTTGCCCTTAGCAATGGGTGCCCACGCCTCAACCGCGATATTTTTCGCCTTGCAGTATTCGACAACGCTCGTTTCGGGGTAACCGACGTGGATTTCGATTTGGTCGACCATCGGCGCGACGTTGCAGTTATCCAGCAAATATTCAAGGTGTCTTTCCTGAAAATTGCTGACGCCGATGCTTCTTATCGCCTTTTCGTCGTAAAGTCTTTCAAAGGCTTTCCATGTTTCTTTCACCGTTTTTTGCCAGTCGTCGCGGTGAGCAAGCGGTATCGGCCAATGGATAAGGTATAAATCGAGATAATCGAGCCCCAGATTTTTCATCGACTTTTCAAAAGCGCGCAAGGCGTTGTCGTATCCGTGATCGTCGTTCCAGAGTTTTGTCGTGATAAAAATGTCATTGCGACAGACTTTGCTGTCAATTACACCGTCTTTGACGCTTTCTTCGTTGCCGTAAAATGCGGCGGTATCGATAAGGCGATAACCTGTTTCAACGGCTTTTTTCACGCCGTCCACGCAGACTTCCCCCGCAGGGGTTTTGTATGTGCCGTAACCTATCGACGGAATTTTCACGCCGTTTGAAAGAGTTTTGTAATCCATTTTTCACCTCGTGTGCAAACTTGAATGCCAGACAAGATTAAAACGAACCGTGGTCTGACGGCGAATTTTTGACTAATACATCGTTACGCTCACGGCTTATACATCAAGTATTAACCTGTTCGCGTGCCTTGTCTTAGCCTAAAATTTCGCCGTCAGACTTGTCCGCAACCAAAACGCCGATATTTCCGATGATTTTTGGTAAAGGCGAACGCAGACGTACTATACGTACTTCAAGCGAGAATTTGACAAAAAGCGCGGAAATTGCGGCATTTTGGCAAGGCTCGTTTTAATCTTGTCTGGCATACCTATTTTACAATATGTTTGCGCTTTTTTCAATCACTTTTTAATCAAATTATCCCTTATTTGCGCCTCGTCCGTATTCGACGATGGTCGTTGACCTTGCTTTTTCGATTCCGTCTTCCGTTTCAAAGAAGTCGTTAAGTTCAACGGTATATACGCCGTCCTTATCCGCCGCGTTTTCAAATGCGAAATCGCAATAACTTTTTGCTTTTTCGTAGTCCGAAAATGTTTTCAGCACCTTTTCTTCGTTATCGGACGTGAAAATCACGCCGAACGCTCGTTTTGCCCCGTCGGGGGTGTTGCCCAATAAATACTCAAAATACGTCATAAAAAAATACGCTCCTATTGTTTTTCCATAAGAGCGCAAGAAAAAATCCCATCGTCCGACGGGATTTCATAAAGTACGATTTTATTCACCCATCGATCAAGCTTTGGCACCTTGCTTTGCAGGTTGCCGTGTGGTCAACGGGCTTGTCCCTCGCACACTCTTTATGGTAATTTCATATTACGTTAAAATTCTTTTGTTGTCAATCTTAATTTCAAAGTTTTTCGGGATATTTTTCAAGGATATAATCCATATCTTTGTCGCCGCGTCCCGAAAGATTGACAAGTATGCTGCCCGTGCCCATCTCTTTTGCGAGTTTCATGGCGTAAGCGACGGCGTGCGAACTTTCAAGCGCGGGGATTATCCCTTCAAGCCGCGACAGTTTGAAAAACGCGTCCACCGCTTCTTCGTCGTCGGCGGTTTTGTACTCAACCCGTCCCAAATCCCTTAAAAACGCGTGTTCGGGGCCGGCGGACGGATAATCGAGCCCGCTTGCAATGGAATATACCGGCGCGGGATTGCCGTTTTCGTCTTTCAGCATAATGCTGTTGAATCCGTGCATAATTCCTTCTTCGCCGTACGTCAGGCTTGCCGCGTTGTCGCCAATGTTTTTGCCTCTGCCCATAGGTTCGACGCCGATAAGCCTTACGGGATCGTTCAAAAACGCGTCGAACATACCGATACTGTTACTGCCGCCGCCGACGCAGGCGCATACGACGTCGGGAAGTTCGCCCGTCATCGCGATAAACTGTTCCCTTGCCTCCTGACCTACGACAAGCTGGAAATCCCTGACCATCATTGGAAACGGATGCGGTCCCAACGCGCTGCCGATGCAATAAATCGCGTCGTCGTATTCGTGAAGATAGGCTTCAAACGCCGCGTCGACCGCTTCTTTCAGCGTTTTCAGCCCTTTCGTGACCGTTATCACGTTTGCGCCCAGAACTTTCATACGGGCAACGTTCGGCGCCTGCTTTTTCACGTCGACTTCGCCCATATAAATGTCGCATTTCAGCCCGAAATACGCCGCAGCCGTCGCAAGAGCGACGCCGTGTTGTCCCGCGCCCGTTTCGGCAATGAGTTTTTTCTTTCCCATAAACGACGCAAGCAGCCCTTCGCCCATACAGTGGTTGAGTTTATGCGCGCCCGTATGGTTCAGATCTTCGCGTTTTAAGTATATCTGGCACTTGCCGACGCTTTTCGACAGCCTGTCGCAGTGATAAACCGGCGTAGGTCTGCCCTGAAATTCCTTGCGGATACGACGAAGTTCCTGAATAAACTTCGACGACTTGCAAATGGTCTGATACGCGTCGTTGATTTCGTTGAACGCAGGCACGAGTTCGTCGGGAAGATACGCCCCGCCGTAACGCCCGAAGTATCCGTTTTTATCGGGATATTGTTTCAAAAATGTTGCAAAATTTACGTTGTTGTTTTCCATAATAAGACCTCCGAATTTGAATTTTTGTGAATTTTTGGCATAAAAAAGCCCGCTTGCAGGCAAACGGTGCTATTCCGCCATCGGAAGTCCAAAAAATATACGGAAAATACGCCGGCAACCGCCGACAATATTGTCGTTTTCATACTGACTACTCTCATCTTTTCTAAACTAATCTATCGTCTTTCGACGATTCTATGCTAATACAAAATATTCGGATTGTCAACGATTTCGTTCAGACTTTATCATAATAAAGTTTTTTGCCGCAAAATATACAATTTATAAGTTATATTATCGTTTATATAAGGTAAATATCCTTTAATGAGTTTACGGCGGCAACGTTTTATGATAAAATTCCTTTGGACGCCAACAGATAATAATACGAACTTAGGTTTTACGTCGTGTTTTTGACTAATACTGCGTTACGCTCACGGCTTATACAGTAAAGTATTAAGCCGCTCGCGTGCCTTGTCTTATTCTAAAAACACGACGGGAAACTTGCTCGCAACCGAAAACGCCGAGATTTCAGATGATTTTTGGAAAAGGCGAACGCGGTTGTACTCTTCGTACTGCAAGCGAGCATTTTTCATAAAAGCGTTGAAATATCGGCGTTTTGGCAATGTTCGTATTATTATCTGTTGGCATAATAGGTTAAATATGTTCAAACTTGCAAAATACTTAAAAGGATACCGCGCAAAAACGATAATCGGCCCGTTTTTCAAACTTTTCGAGGCCTTTTTCGAACTTATCACGCCGCTTGTCGTGGCGTGGGTTATCGACACGGCGATTCCGCGCGGAAGATCGGGTGATTTTTCGGAACTGTGGATCGGCGGCGGCATAATACTTGCCCTTGGCGTGCTCGGGCTTGCTTTTACGATTACGGCGCAATTTTTTGCAAGCCGCGCGTCCGCAGGATTCGGCACGAATCTTCGCCGCGAGTTATATCACCATATCAACACTTTTTCTTACGCGGAACTTGATAAATTTTCCACAACGTCGCTTATCACAAGGCTCACGTCTGACGTGAATCAGGCGCAACAGGCGGTTGCGATGTTCATTCGCCTTATTTTGCGCGCGCCTTTCATATCTGTCGGCGCAATCGTGATGGCGATGATAATCGACATGAAAATTTCGCTTATTTTCGTTGTTTCCGCGCTTGTTATCGGCGGGGCTTTGTGGCTTATCATGGCGCTGACGATGCCCGGGTACAAACGGGTGCAGGAAAAACTTGACGAGGTAACAAGGCTCACGAAAGAAAACCTTTCCGGCGCGCGAGTAGTGCGTGCGTTCGACGCGGAAACCCGTGAAATATCTGCTTTCGACGCCGCGGCGGACGTATTGTCCAGAACGTCGATTAAGGTCAGTTCCCTTTCCGCCCTGCTCAACCCGTTGACCTACGCCGTATTGAATATCGGCGTCATCGTGCTTTTGTATTTCGGCGGGGTGTCCGTAAACGCCGGCAAACTCACGCAAGGCGAAATAATCGCGCTTGTCAACTATATGACGCAGATTTTGACCGCAATGATCGTGTTTGCAAACCTTCTCGTAACGTTTACGAAAGCGTCGGCATCGGCTGCGCGTATCAACGAAGTCTTCGACGTCACCACCTCGATGGAAGAAGGAAGCGGCGCGTCGCCCGACCTTGACGCAAACGCCATCGAATTAAACGACGTTACTTTCACTTATTCGGGCAGCAGCGCACCGTCTTTGTCGGACGTCAACCTTAAAATCGCAAAGGGTATTAGCGTCGGGATTTTGGGCGGCACCGGCAGCGGCAAAACAACGCTCGTCAGCCTTATAACAAGGCTTTACGACGTGAACGTCGGCGAGGTGAAAATCTTCGGACACAACGTGAAAGACTATACCAACGACGAACTTTATTCACTGTTCGGAGTCGCGCCGCAAAAAGCCGTCCTGTTTGAAGGAACCGTGCGCGACAATATCCGCTGGGGAAAGGAGGACGCCACCGACGAGGAAATCGAAAAAGCCCTTGTCGTTTCGCAGTCCAAGGAGTTTGTCGACAACCTGAAAGACGGGCTCGACACAATGATAAATCAAGGCGGCAAGAACCTTTCGGGCGGTCAGCGACAACGCCTGACCATTGCCCGCGCCCTTGTTTCCAACCCGAAAATACTTATCCTTGACGACAGTTCCAGCGCGCTCGACTTCGCAACCGACGCAAAACTTCGGAAAGCGTTGAACGAACTCAAAAAAAGCGAAAAACTCACGTCGGTTACCGTGTCGCAACGCGCGACGAGCATCAAATATTCCGACCTTATCATCGTTATGGACGACGGAAAAATCGTCGGCCTCGGCACGCACGACGACTTAATAAACTCGTGCGACGTTTACCGCGAAATTTGTCTTTCGCAAAACAAGGGGGACGACGAAAATGAGTAAAGTCAGGAATTTAAAAACCAATTTCAAAGCAATCGGAAAATTGTTGCGCTTCGCAAAGCCGTACGTTCCCGCAATTTTTCTTGCCCTGTTTTTCTCGATTCTGCAAATAATCGCGACGCTTTTCGCGCCCGTGATTATCGGCAAAACCGTGGACTTCATCATCGGGAAAGACAACGTCGATTTTTCGGTCATCGCAAAAAACGCAGGGATACTTGCGGGGCTTATCGCCGCGGTATTGCTGTTCCAATATCTCAGTTCTTTGTGCATAAACTTCGCGTCGTTCAGAACGATACGGGATCTTCGCCGCGAAGCGTTCAAAAAACTTAACGTCGTGCCCCTTTCGTACATCGACAGCAAATCGCACGGCGACCTTATGTCGCGCGTCGGAAACGACGTCGACCAGATTTCGGACGGGCTTATTCAGGGTTTTTCGCAGTTGTTCGGCGGGATCGTCACGATTGTCGGCACGCTTATATTCATGCTGACGTATAACTGGCTTATCGCGGTTATCGTCGTCGTGCTTACGCCGATTTCCCTTTTCGTCGCGTACTTCATCGCGAAAGGCTGCCACGACACGTTCGCAAAACAAGCCGAAAAACGCGGCGAACTTTCGGGGCTTGTCACCGAAATGACGTCGAATCAGCGCGTCGTAAAACTTTTCGGATATGAAAAACGCGCGGAAGAACGATTCGCCGTCATAAACCGGGAACTTAAAATCTCGGGACAAAACGCGGCTTTCTTCTCGGCGTTGGTCAACCCCTCCACCCGCTTCGTCAACAACGTGATTTACGCCGTCGTATGTATTCTCGGCGCGTGGCTCGTAATACGCGGACAAGGTATTCTCGGCATGGGCGCGTTCACCGTCGGCGGGCTTTCGTGCGTGCTGTCTTATGCCATTCAGTACACGAAACCTTTCAACGAAATAACGGGCGTCGTTACCGAACTGCAAACGGCAACCGCCGCCGCAGACCGCGTTTTCAACCTGCTTGAAACGGAAAATCAGTCGTCCGACGAAGGTTTCCCCGACCTTGAAAACGTCAAAGGCAATATCGAAATCGACAACGTTTACTTCTCTTACGTCAAATCCAATCCGCTTATTCAGGGCTTTTCCCTTTCCGTGAAAAACGGCAAGCGCGTCGCAATCGTCGGTCCCACGGGTTGCGGCAAAACCACCCTTATCAACCTGCTTATGCGCTTTTACGATCCCGACAGCGGCACGATTTCCGTGGACGGCAAAAACGTGAAAGAAGTCACCAGACGGTCGCTCCGCTTAAACTACGGCATGGTGTTGCAGGACACCTGGCTTAAACACGGCACCGTCAGGGAAAACATCGCCTACGGCCGTCCCGACGCAACCGACGAGGAAATTATCGCCGCAGCAAAAGCCGCGCATATCCACAACTTTATCATGCACCTTGAAAACGGCTACGACACCGTGCTCGGCGACGACGGCGGAAACGTATCGCAAGGTCAAAAGCAGCTTTTGTGTATCGCCCGCGTCATGCTCACTCACCCGCCCATGCTCATTCTGGACGAGGCAACGTCGTCAATCGACACCCGTACTGAACTGAAAATCCAGCAGGCTTTCGAGATGCTGATGAAAGGCAAAACTTCGTTTATCGTGGCGCACCGACTTTCGACAATCAAAAACGCCGACCTTATCCTTGTGATGAACAAAGGCAATGTCATCGAAAAAGGCACTCACGACGAACTTATTGAAAAACACGGGTTTTATTACAACCTTTATAACTCCCAATTCGAGCATTGATTTGCGAAAACCACGAATAAAAACCACAAAAAACCCCCGGATAAATCGGGGGTTTTTGTTTTTCAAGGACACCTTGAAAAGCGATGATGCGATGTTTTTGCCTGTCGGCAAAAGCGATGTGCCTACGGCGTGATATTTGCCCTTCGGGCAAGATATGGATAATTATTTGTCATTGCACAATGATTTCTTGTTCTTCTTCGGTATTTTGGAACTTCTTTTTCCACAAAACGTACAATATCACGCCGACCGTCGCCGAAATTACGTCGGTTATCGGCTGGCAGGCGACAATACCGTAAACGGGAATCAGCACGTTAAGAAGATACATCAAAGGAATGTCCACAATGCCCTTTCTGATTATCGACAATAAAAATGCCTTGCCCTTTGCGCCAACCGCCTGGAAAAACGACACGAGCATAAACGTTACCGCCATAAACGGGAGCGACGCGCAGTGAAGCCGCAGGAACTTTTCGCCATACGTTACCGTCGACGCGTCTTTGATGAAAACTTCGATGAGCGCGCCCGCCGCCGATTCAACGACGATAAGCACGGTTATCGCAAGCCCGACGCTATAACAAAGCGAAAGTTTCAGCGTTGTTTTCATTTTGTCGTACTTTTTCGCGCCGTTGTTGTACGCAATGAGCGGCGCAGCCCCCTGTGCAAGTCCCGTTACCATACCGAAAGGCACGGCGTCGATTTTTTTCGTGACGCCGATTGCCGCCTCCGCAGTCTCGCCGTATCCGATCATAAGCGAGTTCAACACAAGATTCGACACAGCCGACAACATCGTTTGAAGCGCGGACGGAAGCCCCGTAAACAATACGTTCCTTGCGATTTTTTCCTTGACCGCAAGACACGCCTTTTTCGGCGAAAACGACACGACGGATTTTTTCCTTATCACGATAAGCAATATCGCAAAATACAGCGTGGTAACGACGTTTGAAATAAGCGTTGCGATCGCCGCGCCTTTAATATTCATATTCAGCCCGAATGGCAGCACGAAAAACGGGTCCAGCGCAATGTTCAGCACGCCGCCCAACGACAGCCCCAGCCCCGCGTGCAACGAGTACCCCTCGCCCCTTATTACGTTTGCGACAACCATATTGAAGACGGCGGGTACCGCGCCGAACACGACAACCCATTCAAGGTACGTCGCGGCATAGGCGTCAAGATTTTCAGTCGATTTCAGCAGTCTTAAAAACGGCTCTTTCCATACGCCCACGATAAGCGACAGCAACGCCGCAACGATCACGCCGCCCCATATCGCAAACGCCGACGCGCGTTTTGCCTTGTCGCTTTCTTTCGCGCCGAGATAGTTTGAAATGCAGGTGCCCGCGCCGATACCGAACAGGTTACCGAGAGCCGTCATAAAAAGTTGTACGGGGAAAATAATGGACAACGCCGCAAGTTGATAAGAATCGTTGAGTTTCCCAACCCAGAACGTGTCCGCAAGATTGTAAACGGTGGTGATAAGCTGACTGACGATCGTCGGGAGCGCAAGCCTTAAAATCGCGACTTTGACGTTGTCGCTTTCAAAAATCATCTCTTTTGATTTTGCCTGAAATTTGCTCATAATTCACCGCTTTACCCGCAGTATATTATATAATAAAAACAATTCACGGGCAATCGATTTGCAAAATAAGCGCAAAATGATTGTCTTTCACGGTTTTTCGAGACAGCAAAAGACGACGCAAAAATGCGTCGTCTTTTGCTGGTGCCGTGTGGCATAATTTGTACGACCTGTGTTAGAAGAAACAGCGGTTTTATCCGCCGTTTCTATCTCTTTTTCTGTTTTTGTGACGTGTTCTTTTGTTAGTTTTAGGTGTTCGGGGCTGTCTGTAAAGTTGTAAGTAACCACAATCTCATCGTCATAAAGTATCACTTCCCGAACAAAGGCATTTACTATTAGTTTTCGCACTTTTATATCGTCCGTGTTATCAAACACGAATTTACTTAAAAACATCTCTATATTGTCCGCTGTTAAGTATGTGTAACTGCGGGCTTTTTCTTTAAGGATTTCTATGTCGTATTGCGATATTAGATTTTCAAGTTCGGTCAGACGGCTTTTCGTTGTTTCGGTGATTATGCCTTGCTCGATTGCCTTGACGATATTATTCTGCGCTTTTACCGCCTCGACGCGTTTCTTTTCAATAAGTTTCAAAGCCGTGTTGTCTGCGGTTTCTTTTTTATGTACGTTGTATATGCTTTGCGCAATCTTCTTGATATTGTTCACGCTCGATAACATTTGAGTCGTTGCGTTTATCACCGTATCTTCGATAAACTGTTTTTGCACTCTACACATATTGCATTTAGCACGCTTGCGACGTTTTGAAAGGCAAATATAGTAGTAATGAATTGCACCTGTATGAGAAGTTCCGCTTTCACCGCCCATTCTGTGCTTACAATCTCCGCATATAAGTTTGCCTGAAAGAATGTAATCGAAAATCTCTTTTTTCCGGCTCGGCGCAAGTTTGTTTTCTTCGTTTATTGCGTTTACCTTGTTCCAAAGTTCGTCCGATATAATTCTCGGAAAGATATTGTCGTATAATTCTCCTTGGTGTTCCACAACGCCGGTATATCTTTTGTTGTGCAGAATGAAATACAAATATTTGTGGTCTACGAGTTTTCCGTTTTTTCTGCGGCAACCGCATTCCTTGAATTTTTCCGCAATGGCAACTGCCTTGTAGCCCTGCGAATACATCAAAAACGCGTCTTCGACGATTTTGCTTTCGTATTCGTTCACAACGTATTTTTTATCTATGACGTCATAGCCGAAAATATCTTGTCCGCCTGTGGCTTTGCCTTTGCGCCAACTCTCTTTCAGTCCGCGATTGACTTTTTGCGTAAGTTCTTCTGAAAAATATTGATTAAAACCTTCCAAAACGGTTTCCATCATACGACCTTCCGGGCTGTCCGTAAGGTTTTCCATTGCAGAGAGAATTGTTACGCCGTTATCTCGGAGCGTCTTTTTGTGTATTACCGATTCAAACTTGTTTCGCGAAAACCTGTCTAATTTGTAAACGATAAGGTACTGCCACTCTTTGCGGTTGCTGTCTTTCAGCATTTTTTGAAATGCGACACGGTTGTCGTTCGTTCCCGTCATAGCACGGTCAATATAGGTATCGACTATGAGTATATCGTTATTTTGAGCATACTCTCGACACACACGAAGTTGTCCTTCAATAGATTGTTCGGTTTGGCTATCGCTGGAATAACGGGCATAAATAATTGCTTTTTTCATTTTGGTTATTAACTCCTTTTAACTTTTTTTGTCTTTCGACGGAAACCGAACAATCCGATTTTGGCGAACACGGCAAGGAAACAGTAAAAAATATAGGGAAATTTTTTGTATCTTTATAGTCCTCACTATATTTTTTACCCTTGCGGTGGCTCGATTTGTGTTTGCACATATAAAAGTTTTCATACCGAAATCGGATAGGCTTTCCGCGAGAAAGAAAAAAACGTCTTGTTTCTTCCTTATCCACAAGACTACAAGCCAAAGTCGCAAGTTGTTTGCGAGTTCGACTGAAATTTTCCAAAAAAATGAAAAAAAGTATTCAAAGTCGCAAAGAAGTTGCGAGTTTGACCGCTATCCTTTGGGCAAAAAGGAGAAACGGCTATGAAAAAGCAATATAAAATAACCACAATCGGCACGCCGAACATTGAAAAAATGTCAACGGCGGAACAAAAATCATTTTACAGCACTCTGCTGTCTTTGATGACGGAATACTTCCGTAGCGAAGAACCGAACGACAACGCAAACGCTCCCGACTGCTCCGAAAATGCAAACGGCATAAATTCGGGGTAAAATGAAAGTCCACGCACGGCGGAGAAAAAGGCGAAAGATCGCCAAGCGGGTTAGCGGCGACTTCGCCTTCCGCCCGTGCTTGCATTGTCCGATTTAGATTTGTTTATTCGGACAGAGGCGTGGCTTGTCTTCGGCGAGGCGTAGCCGAGCCGACTTGTATCAAGACAAGCCACGCCTAATTGCCAACGTCGCAAAAACCTTGCGAGTTTGAAAATTTGAAAAATCAATTAAAAACCATAGGAGAATCAAAAAATGAAATACATAGAATGGCTAAATATTTGGCTTAATAATTACATAAAACCCAGTGCAAAAGAACGCACCTATATCCGTTACGAGCAACTTATACGCACTCATATTGCCCCGAAAATCGGTGGTAACGACGTAAACGACCTTACGCCTATCGTTTTACAGTCGTTTGTAGCGGAATTATTAAATACAGGCAACCTGAAAACCGGCAAAGAGTTATCTGCAAACTTTGTAAATATGGTCATATCCGTTATTCAAAACTCATTGAAAACGGCACATTTAGTAGGTATCACAAACGAATATGTGGCAAACAAAATAAAACGCCCCAAGACAAAGGAAAAGCAAGTCGAATGTTTTTCCTGCCAGGAGCAGAAGAAAATTGAAAATTATGTATTGAATAATGGCAAAGATAAATTATTCGGTGTTGTTTTATGCCTGTACACGGGTTTACGCATCGGCGAACTGCTTGCTCTAACGTGGGACGATATTGATTTCGGCAAAGGTTTGCTTTTCGTTTCAAAAACGTGCCACGACGGAAACGACGGTAAAAATCATATCCGCATCATCGACAGCCCGAAAACCGTTCATTCCCGCAGAGTGATACCGTTGCCGAAACAAATATTGTCCTTGCTTAAAGGCGTAAAAAAGCATTCCGAATGCGAATATATCATAGCCGACGGCGATAAACCCGTGTTTGTGCGCTCGTATCAACGAACTTTTGAGTTTCTATTGAAAAAACTGAATATTCCACATAAAGGTTTTCATTCCTTACGCCATACGTTCGCTACCCGTGCAATGGAATGTGGAATGGACGTTAAAACTCTTTCGGAACTGTTAGGACATAAAAATGCAACAATTACGCTTAATCGATATGCTCATTCCTTGCTTGAACACAAGGTAGATATGATGAATAGATTAGGAAAGTTGTTATAAACCATAAACAAAAAGTGTGCATCAAACAAAATATTCCGTGTACGCATTTGGCTTGAACGTGCATCAAAAAAACGGCAATATCACAACAATTCATACACAAGCAGTCAATACGCCTTGATTTTTGCAGAAAAATTTGCTATAATAATTAAAAAGTGTGCATCAATTATTTTGATTGATGCACTATTAGTGGCTGAAAAGTGCATCAAAAACAATGCGGCATTTAGTTTTTTATTTTAATTGCCTTCTATGTTTCATCGCTTAAACAGCCATGCTTTACTACTTTTGGCAAAGGATGAAGCAATGAAGGTAGACTTCTCGAAGATAGAAATAAATTCCAAATATATCTATGCGTTGGATTCTCGGGTGCTGAAAATTCTTCTCAAAGATAAAACGACCAAGAAAAATATCATTTGGGCTACCGATGAATATTCAAATTTCGGTATTGGATATTCTGCTGATGACGAAATTTATCCTACAGATATCGAAGGTATCACATCAATTATTACTCCGCGAGTGGCAAAAAGCAAAGAATCTCAAACAACGCGAATTAGAGGAATGGCGGAAGTTTTTACGCCGTCGTGGGTTTGTAACAAACAAAATAACCTGATTGATGATGCATGGTTTGGCAGAAAAAATGTTTTCAATATTGAAACTGATAAAGGTTGGCGAACAATTAATGAAAAAATTGAGTTCTCCAACGAAAAAGGTAAAACTTGGCAAGATTATGTAAAGGCAAATCGACTTGAAATCTCTTGCGGCGAAGCCCCTTATCTTACAAGCCGATACGATGCGGTATCTGGCGAAATTATTCCAATATGTGACAGGATAGGGTTCTTGGATAGAAAACTGCGCATCGTGTCTGAAAATATTGATTCCGAACAAAAGTGGTATGTGTGGGCAAAAAAGGCAATGCAAAGTGTGTATGGCTATGATTGGCAAGGCGATAACGTTTTACTTGCCAGAGAAAATTTATTATTTACGTTTATCGAGCATTACGAAGATAAATTTGACGTTCCCCCGATACCGGAATACTTAATCGAAATCGCAAAGATTTTGGCTTGGAACATTTTTCAGATGGACGGTATCAAATTTGTTGTTCCGGGCAGTTGCCGAAATAAAACCGTTAAAACCGAAACGCTGTTCGGCGTTGAAACCACTGAAGAACGGTGTATCGGCTGCCGAACGAACGATAACGGAAAGCACAACGGCATTTATTGCAGAACTTACGATTGGGCTGCAAACGAATCCGTAGAGTTTTATTCGAGTTTTATAAGGGGGAAGCAAAATGGCAAAGTATGACGTTGCAAGTTACAACTTGATCTACATATATGCTATCAACGATGAAACGCATAAAGGCTTGTTGAAAATCGGTCAGACTTCGTTTTCGTCCAAATACAGCATTGCACAGTTGCCACCGAATTGTTCTGCGCTGAACCAAAATGCACATGCACGAATACAGCAACAGACAAAAACCGCTCTTGTATCATACGATTTGCTCTATACCGAACTTGCCACGAGAACAATCACCATGGCGGACGGTTCGAAACAAATTCAGTCTTTCCAAGACCATGACGTCCACGACGTGATTTTGCAATCGGGCTACTCGGCGGTAAAATTTGTCGAAAGCGGCAAGCAAAGCGAATGGTTCAAAATTGATTTAACGTCTGCAAAAGCCGCAATTTTGGCGGTAAAAGAAGGTAAATCGGTTCTTCCCGACGCAAAAACTTCCGTAGTCGTTGCACAAAAGCAAAAAATCACGCTCCGCGACGAACAAAAAGAAAACGTTGAAAAAACGATAGACATTTTTAAGCGTTACGACACAATGCTATGGAACTGCAAAATGCGTTACGGCAAGACGGTTACCGCTTACGAACTTATCAAACGCCAGCATTATCAAAAAGTAATCGTCATTACTCACCGCCCCGCAGTAGAGGATGGTTGGGGAACGGATCACGATTTAATGTTTGCCGGCGAAAAACATTTATTCATCGATAAAACAAACGGTAGTGTCGACTACGATAGCGCAATTGATGCCGATAACGATTTCAAATTAAAGCAAACGGTTCAATCTCAAACGCCGTTTGTCTATTTTGCATCTATTCAAGATTTGAGAGGTTCACAACGAGTCGGTGGAAAATACAACAAAAACAATGCCGTTTTCGATATGGACTGGGATTTGCTTATCATTGACGAAGCGCACGAAGGCACTTCTACCGACTTAGGCGACGCCGTTATAAAAACATTGCGTAAACCCGGTACGAAAGTATTGTTGTTGTCGGGTACTCCCTATAACATAATGAGCGAGTTTGACGAAAACAAGTACACGTGGACTTACGTCGACGAACAAAAAGCCAAGGCGGAATGGGAAGAAAATCATCCAAACGAGCGAAATCCTTACGAAGAACTCCCGAAGATGAACATTTTCACCTTCGACTTGTCCGAGCAAATGCCGACGTCCTATCGTTTCGTTACCGAAGATTCGGCATTCAATTTCCGTGAATTTTTCCGCACATGGACGGGCGACGTAGAAAAAGATTTCAGAATTATTCCCGAAGGTAAATCCATCGGCGATTTCGTATACGAAGATGACGTGTACAACTTCTTGTCGCTCATTTCAAGCGATAGCCAAAACAGCAACTATCCGTTTTCGACGGAAGAATACAGAGATATGTTTGCGCACACGTTCTGGATTGTTCCCGGCGTAAAAGAGGCAAAAGCACTTAGCACATTGATTCAAAGACACCCCAACTTCAAGGATTTCGAGGTTGTCAATATCGCGGGTGACGGTGACGAAGAAAAACCGTATGACGAAGCCCTGACTTTGGTGCGCAGTTCCATAAAGTCATACCCCAAAACCATTACGATTTCTTGCGGCAAACTTACAACCGGCGTTACTGTTCGAGAATGGACTGCCGTTATGATGCTCTCCGGTTCGTCATCTACTTCCGCGTCGGGATATATGCAAGCCATTTTCCGTGTTCAATCTCCGGGTTATATCAACGGCAGGCAAAAGAAAAATTGTTACGTTTTCGACTTTGCTCCCGACAGAACGCTCAAGGTCATTGCTGAAGTACACAGGGTTACCAACAAGGGCTTAAAAGACGACGAAAAGGCAAAGAAGGCTCTTGGCGAGTTTATCAATTTCTGCCCGATCATTTCCGTTGAAGGCACGGTTATGCGCTCTTACAACGTGGACGAAATGATGCGTCAAATCAAACGCATATCCGTTGACGCGGCAATCAATAGCGGTTTTGACGACGATACGATTTATCTTTCCGATGCAGGAATGAAAATAAGCCAATTTGATCAGGACATCTTGCGCAAACTTGCCGACGTGGTAACACCTCAAAAGAAAGGCAAAAAACAAACTGACGTTGTAATTTCTGACAGCGGTATGACCGATGAACAGCATAAGTTGGCAGACAAAGCAAAGCGTAAGCCGAAAAAAGAGCTTACCGAAGAAGAAAAGGCTGCACTTGAACTTTATAAAAAGCAAAAAGAAGAACAAAAGAAAATGTTCAATCTCTTGCGTGCTGTTTCGATACGTTTGCCGCTCTTGTTCTATGGTGCGGACGCCGACATTACCGAAATCATTCACCTGAAAGACTTCGTGCAAATCGTCGACGACGAATCTTGGGGCGAATTTATGCCAAAAGGTTTACGCAAGGATCTGTTCCTCGACATTTTGAGGTATTACGATGAAGACGTTGTAATCGGCGCGGGACTTCGTATCAGAAAAATGGCAAAAGCCGCCGACGAATTACCGCCTACTTACAGAGCAAAGCGTATTGTCGAAATAATGTCAAAATTCAAAAATCCCGACAAGGAAACCGTCCTTACGCCCTGGCGCGTCGTCAATATGCACATGGGCAACACTTTGGGCGGATATAACTTCTTTGACGAGGATTTTCAAAAGGAATTGGAAGAACCGCGAGTAATAGACAACGGCGAAATCACTTCGGATATTTTCCTAAATACCGATGCGAAAGTGCTTGAAATGAACTCAAAGTCGGGCTTATATCCGCTTTATCTGGCGTACTCGTTCTATATGCTCAACGTTTCAGGCAAAGAAAAAGATTTGCCGCTCGAAACGATGCAAAAAATATGGTTCGACACCTTGGACAAGCATATTTTCGTGCTTTGCAAAACAAAAATGGCTCGTATGATTACCATTCGTACACTTGCGGGCTATTCAAATAAAACTGTTCATGCGATATATTTGACAAAACTTGTTGAAGAACGCATGAAGGATATGGATCGTCTTTCCAAAAAATTGACGAACCCCGACACTTGGAATATCGGAGGCGATAGAATGAAATTTGACGCTGTTGTCGGCAATCCGCCGTATCAAGGCAATAACCATCAGCAAATATATCCGTATTTCTACCTCGCGGCAAGAAAAACGTCTAATAATTATGTCAGCCTTATTTTCCCGACAGGGTGGCAAGAACCGAAGAATGCAAATAACTTGTCTAAACTCAACAACCCGGAGATAAAGGCGGATAGACAAATTATACATATTGATAATTGTCAAAACGTATTCCCCGGAATTTCGGGTGCCGAATGGGTTAATATTATATTGTGGCAAAAAGGATATGACAACGGATTGGACGGAGAGCAACTTATTTTAACCAACTGTTCCAATCCGATTAAAAAAGAATTACCTTGGGAGGCTGCAACGGTTCAAAAGCCACAACAAATTATTGATTTGTTGGAATGTGTCAGAAAATGTGGTTCTTATATTTCCCTTCAAAAATACACGTCAGTGCGTAAACCATACGGTTTAAGCACGGACGTGTTCGAAGATCTTGAGAAATATCATCTGCCGAGTATGTCGGAAGAACGTATTTCAGACACGGATATTAAGGTTATAGGATTAAAACAAGTAAGATTTATACCAAGAGATTATCCGCTTCCCAAACGTACGAATGCAATAGACAAATATAAAGTGTTTGTCCCTTACGCATGGGGCAACATGTCGGCAACGGCAGGATTGGGCGGTGCTTTTGCGGATATAATCGTAGCAAAACCGTACGAAATTTGCACCGAAACTTATCTTGAATCTGGTTGTTTTGATAACCTTGACAAAGCACAAAAACATGCAAAGTATTTAATGACAAAATTCGCCCGCGCAATGCTGTTTGTAAACAAGACTTCTCAGCATAGTACCACGGCGTGGGGCGATGTTCCTTCGCAGGACTACTCTGAAGAATGGTGGAACAAAAGCATAGCGGAAATCGACGAATATTTGTTCAAAAAATACAACGTGCCTTCCGATATCGCCGAATTTGTACGAAAGAATATTCAAACCAAAGACGAAAGCAACATAGTAAATTTGCAATAAATCCTAATCAATAAGCAGAGCCGATAGTTTTATCCTCTCGGCTCTGCTTATCTATACTTTTTTTATTTGAAAAACAGCATTTAGCATGGTATAATAATATAATTCTTTAATAAATTGTGTTGTAATATTAGATTTAGCGGTGAATGGATATTGCAATTTAGAGAGGTAATAATGGAAACAAAAGATATCCAAGAAATTGTGACAAATATATCAAAAGCGCTTACTGGTTTTTCTGCCGAAGTTCTTAAATGTGTAAAATCAATTGATTTTACGCCATTATTAAATAGCATCAAGGAAATTGTTGACTCAATTCCACAAATTAGTGTTTCGGAAAAACAAAAAGGGGCTCTTGTTGATAGATATGTTTCGTATGCAAAATATGGCTGGAGCATACATCCGGAAATGCCTGCTTTGATTAAACGAAACGCAAAGTCATTGGAACAATCGGATAAATATATGGCAAAACATTGTACTCGTAAAAAAATGAGTGCCTTGTTTGAAAAAATCCGCAAGAACTCAAAAATTGATGAAGCTGATATTGATGAAGCTATTTTATGTTATAAAAGCAAAATGTATAAAGCAAGTTTGATGATTTGCTTTTCAATAATTGATGGACTGCTGATAAGGCTGCAAAAAAAGTCAAACCAGTATAGATCAGTGAACACTGCAAGGGAAAAATTGAATACTATTACAAAAGATCAAACGAAATACCTATTTTTGTTGTTAAATACTCAAAACACTCTAGAGTGTATTAAAACAATTTATCAAAGTCCAAAGGACTTTTCAATCCAATTCGACTGTATCAATAGGGACACATTAGTTCACGGGATGATGAGTAGAGATGCAACTAAAACAGATTGTGACAAGATATTTATATTGCTTTATAATCTGCTTAATCTGTTGCAATTCTATAGAATAGATAATTTAGGTTGATAGTAAAACAGAAATACAGATTAGTTCGTGAATAAAACAAAAAAACAAGCCAACCATTTCACCCTCTCGGCTTTAGTTAATTTAATTTAGTTTTGAAATTATTTTTGATAGATATCAGTTGCTTGCAAATATTTTTTGCGAATACTGTTTTGTCTGCGCCAGATTGTCGTGCGGTTGACGTTCAGTATTTTGCCTATTTGAAGCATTGTAAATCCTGCCATCAAGATAGAAAGCGTTTCGTGTTCGACGGCGGTCAAGTGCATTTGGGATATGAGGCTGTCAAAAGCGGTATAATCGTTCTTTTGCTCGTCGTCGAGTATTGTTTCGGGTTCTGCCGTAATTCGCTCGTCAAGGCTTATTGTAGTTGCCATGTAGCGTGTGTATTGCTTTTGCAAATAATTGTCGGCGCAACGATAACAAGCACTTTTAATAGTTACAACCTTCCCGTATTTCGTTGTGTAGTTATCACCGAGTTTCTCACCCATATGTTGGCAAAGAAACAGCATTGCCTCTTGCGCAATATCGTATGCGTTTGAAAACGGCGAATAATCTTCTTTTGAGCGGTTTATATCTCGCAATAGTCCTTTGTATAGATAATGCAAATCCTTGCCCGAACGGATAATTACCGTTTTAATACAGGTCAAGGCGATAACTTCACCCATTCTCTGTATGTTTTCTGCCGAGATAACCATATCGTTATCCAAAATGCCTTTGTTTACTTCTTTCATTGTATTTTACCTCCGATTTACTTCGCCTTTCGGCAAAAACGGAAGTAGCACCGGGAAAAGATAGACGGTTTTTACCTTATAGTTGGTTAGACGGAAGTCAACGAACAGCAAAAAGTTTTATGTAGTAGTCGGCAATTTCAAAGTCTTCGATAAAAATTTTTGCCGTTGACTTCCGCTTTTCACTGTGCTACAAACGCAAACGAAAGGCGATAAATCGGACGGTAAAACGGCATAGAAAAACCGAGCGTTTAGAACACTCGGTTAAAGGCTGTAATGTTTTTATAGTTTGATTTTAAGTCCGAAATAATCTCTTGTAAAAAATAAAACGAACTCAAGATTTTCTCTCGGGTTCGTTTTATTCTTGTTTGGCTATACAGTACGAAATAGCTACACTCTCATTCCGTTTACAGTCCCTCATTTTTGAATGCCACCTGCCATTCATTTACTATTTTATCAAACTCGTCGTTATGATAAACTTCGGGAAGATAAAGATATTTAACTTCGCCATACTTATACTTCATTACGGCATAAGCATACGCAAAGGCATCCATCTCCATATCTTGCATGAAATAGACCCTATTCTCTTTACCTTCCTTATTCAAAGCGGTTACATAGTTATTCTCTTCCTCCGACCACTTCTTTGCCAACTCCGCATTATTACACTTTGTCGGATCTTTTCGATAATCCGCAATTTCTAAATGTTGATAGATATGGCGTATTTCGTGTAGAAGAAAATATTCAATATGTAACGGTTCATTTTGCTGAAAAGAGAAATCAACAGCAGCAATATTCACGGTAACAATATTAGTCTTTTTGTCACAGCACGCAAAAATTGCAACTCTTTCATCGTAGCCAAATCTCCATTGAATTGTTTGGTTTGTTCTATAAAACCTAACATCAGAGTTTATTATATTGCTTATAACCGGTGAATATTGCTGTTGCAAACGTTCAAACAGTTCTTTTTCTATTGTCATTTGATTTCAATTACCTCCACCCAAGTCTCTTCCAAACGAAAATATTACAATAAAAATTTTAATCGATCTTCAAAATAGGCTGGATACTGCTCTAATTTCGAAAATATTTCCTTTCTGTTATGTTTTATATCTTCCAATAATTTTTCAGATGATATATTATCGTCTCCTATAATATTTGTCAACTTAGTCGCAAGAACACGATCGTTGAAGATCGTTTCGCATATAGATACAGCTGTTTTAGTCGCTACACCATACTTCACTCTTTTTTGCAAAATATTAAGCATATCTTTCAATCGTTCAAATTCAGTGCTCACGTTATTATCAAGCATATCGCATATGTTTCCAATTAAAAAATTCAGTTCATAAGAGATTTCTTTGTTGCAGATATTGTCAATATCAAAAACTTGAATTCCTGTCAAATCAGACATCTGTTTAGGGAGAACTCCATTTATCCAAAGACGACACAGGTAATCAAATTGTTCCTTATATTTACCCAGATTAAATGTCTCCTTATAAAATGTAATTATTTCCGTTAAACAGTCTTCTCCCGTTTTCAACATTGTCGTTATGTCTGCCACAGAAAGCCACCCTGAAATTTTTTTAGACAACTCAACTCCAGACATAGAAAATGTATATCGACTTACATCTGCCCCGACCATACGATTAATCTTTTTAACAATTGCATCAAAAATTGTTTCTAACATATTTTTTTCTTGATCACTCGCTAAAGAATATGCCAGTGTATCCCTACATACTGTTTTTGCAACGCCAAATCTGTCGCATTCTTCTACATTTTCAAGCGCAAGAAAAAGATAACTTTCTATTGCTTCCAACGTATTTTTTCTAAGACGCAATTCCTCATCTATATTATGTTTTTTCTTCTCGGGATACTTCTTTAAGAAATCTGCTATCAATTCTTGTGTCAACGTATCAATAACATCTTCCTCTTCGACGTGCTCGATATAATACTTTACAAAATTCTCTGCAGGAACAGAGCTCTCATAATCGACTTGGATTTTTTGAACGAGTTTGAGGATTGAACTGCTACATGGTTCTGACGCGTTCGAATTAAACATATTTGAACACATTTCCCAATTATAATATCCCTGCCCTCTTTTCCTTTCATCATAAATTTGGGGGTCAGTTATTATAATACTGCCTTCGGTAAAAATTCCAGATCGAGCTGTTCGACCTATCAAATTTTGAAAATTGCGAATTTTCATAAATTCTCTATCTGCTCGCAGTGTCGTAACTATAAGATACCTAATGGGAATATTCACACCTTGAGCTAACGTAGATGTACAAACTACAATTTGGATATGTTTTTGTTTTAGCGCATATTCAACAGCTAATTTTAATCCATTGGGAATATTAGACGAGTGAGCAACAACTCCAAGCCTACTGCACTTAGTATATGTATTTTCACTCCCATAATATTCGGAAAAAAAGTTGCTCAACTTCTCCAACTGCACTGAATCTACGTCTGCAAGAAATGGGCTTAAATCAAATTCTCGCGAATTCAACTCTATAATTTTTTTCATAACCGTTATAATTGACGATTGCCTTCCAACATAAATCGCAACACCGCCGTTCCTACAAAGCTTCAATGTGTTGAATATTGCAATATCAATAGATGAATTCTCCGGAAAAAATCTATCTTTACGTTCTTTTGACTTTTTCTTTAATTTTTTCTTCTTTATTATTCTTGGAATATAATAGTCGTATTTAGACGGATTGTCCGAAAAATAAAACATATCACTGCTATCAGAAACAAAAGCAATTGATTTAGGCGTAGATGATATTTGGGGATCTGTTGCCAAGACTCCATCTTGCCCGAAAAGCCATTCTTTAATTTCATCTGCATTCGGCAAGACCGCAGACATAAGAACAATCTGCTGGTTTTTGCGTATAATGCTACGAATGTGCGTCATCAAAAGTTCATAAACAGCCCCACGAACACCATCATCAAACATATGTGCCTCATCAAATACAAAAAGATCAACCATATCAATAATATCTTTTTGATGGTGCATAACGTAACTAAGTTTTTCAGGTGTACATACAACTATCTGCTTACCTAAGTAATCATCAAAAAATGCTATATCCTCTTGCAATACATCCGAAAATTGATTTATCTTAACTTCCCCACCAAAGGTTTTTATCATATCCGTTGTAATTTCATTACAAAGTGCTCTAAGAGGAGCAACAATTACGACAATTGAGACCCGTTGCTCAACGAATGCCGAACGAATAATCAATTCAATACTCTTTGTTTTCCCCACGCCTGTTGGAAGTTGAACAATCCCATTCATTCCACGCAATATATTAGAATTTCCTATAAGTTGCTGAGCAGGCCATAGCATCTTTAAACCGTTCTTTCCACGCAAATAATCACGCCACTTTTCACTCGGTAGTTCAGTATAATTAGGCAATAGTCTCCATGCAGATTGCTCGATTGACAAAAACAAAATAGCTAAAGACAAATCGCCAAAAAAAACTTCGTCAATATCATCTTTATTGTATACATCTTTCCGATATTGTTCAGAAAACATTTTTATATTTTGGCAATTCTCTCCTGTTTCAAAATACACTTTTACAGCATTATTCAACAGCGAATATTTATCTTCATTTCTCATGTATTCCATTGGATAATTGTCAAATAAAAATGCCAGCAACCTCGTTAAAAATGCCTTGGCGGTCTTCTGTGTTACATCAACTTTTTGCAAAGCCTTTCTCAAAAGAACTTTAGAACTCCCAAAATTATTTGAAAAAAAATAGGCTGTTGCACCAGAAAGTAAAAAATCTACATCGTATTTATTCCTATCTTTCGATCCCACAGCCGCATCAAAGTATTGCGCAACATTACGAACGTATACACCGAGTTCACTTTTAGTATTATAATCATTTTCAATAACACTCTCGGCATATCGCGACAAAATGTATGTAGAGGAGAAAGATAAATCATTAGAGTTCAACGGGAAATGCGGATAATCCTCCTTTGCCACATCAAACTCGACTAGTTTAGCTTTGGCTTTTTGGTATTTAAGCATCAATTGTGATTTTTCTGCAAATATCATCGTATGCACCTCTCATACACCTTGTGAACCAAGTCCATCAACTTCTTTCCATGAATAAAAAATATAGCTTGACCATCGCTTATTTTTAATTCTTCTCCATCTATGCTTAACGTAATACTTTCATCAATAGAGGTTCTACTACTAATTCCTGCTGCACAATATATGATTTTATAATTATTTTCCGGTTTTATTAAAAATCTCGCAACTTCTTCGCTGTATTTTGAGTCATTTTGACATCTCAACTTTTTTCTACAATAATCTATGGTCCTTGCTAATCGATCTTCATCTTTTCCCGAATGTTTAATAGCTCTTGCTAATGAATCATAATCTTCAGAGGTTAGCTTTGCTTTAACTTCCGTCGCAATAAGTTCATCCCTCTCATTAGGTGATTTATCTGGTTTATAAAATTTATAACCAATAATGTCTGTCCCATGTTCTGAATTGTTTTTTCCAGAACGATTCATCTGTTTACAGCGTGGGACGGTATATCCCATAATAAATTCCAATAAATCTGAAACCACTATCTCCGCAATATCACCGGACCTTGCTGTTGCACCCAAAGGTTCATTTTTTTGTGGTATAATATATGTTTTGAGATATTGTTCTACTGTCAATCCATTCAATTGGGCACTTTCGTTTAAATCTTCATCTTTAATATAATTTCTTCTTATATGCAAAGCCCAATCATCAATTACAGCAGAATCATCAGTGTAATCAATCCTATAACTACGCACCTCATGTCCGCCTTGAACCACAAGCCCTTTTTCTTCAACCAACCAGTCAATATATCGCGGTTTATTCATTTTTCAGCACCTCATATAACACGGTCTCATGGATAAATTATACCATATTTTGTCATATTTTTCAAGCCGTTTGGACAATACGTAGAAAGAAGTCCGAAACAGATGTTTCAGACTTCCCTATTATCATTTAAACGTTACCTTATTGAGTTTTTATAAGTGTTTTCAAAAATGTCTACGCAGTTGCTGTCTATACTATTTGACTCTAACAACTCACTTAATTGTTTTATAGTTGAATACTTGTAATGTATTGCTTTTACAGTTTTCTCAAAGCTACTATCAGAATATGATTTTAGCAGCATATCCACTGTTTTCTTGTAAGCCATAAAATCACAGCCTTTCATTGAATACCCTACGTCTATTATCTCTAATAACGCAACTAAATCTACTATATCGTCATCAAACTCTAAATCGACTCTTTTCAGAAGATAGCGACCAACACTTTTTTGCTTTGCCTTTATGTTGTTTGTATAGATTTCTATTTTGCAATCGACATAATCGGATATTCCCACATCATTAAACAATTGATATCCGACAAGCATTCCTTTTCCATCGTCTACATATTCGTCGAAAATCAACTCTTCGTCCACCGACTTTTCGCCTATAAAATAAACACCTTTAGAAACAGGCTTAAGTAAACCTTCTTCCTCAAGTCTATTTAATATCTTTAACAAAGTTTTATACGGTACTTCTGCAAATTCAATATTTTTTAACTTTGACACATCAAAAATTGCACCGCCATTGTTCTTACAATATTCTCTAACCAATTTAGTATAATTCAAATTTTCACCTCCTTAAACAAGCTAAAACTTCTCTATTAATTACATTATAACACATTTTGGGACGACAAAAAAGCCGACATTTGCTATTTCTACAAAAATGTCGACTTTTTATCTTGGTGCGCAGAAAGCAACCACAGTTGAACACATCAATCAAAACAGTTTTTTGCTAATTACTTTTGCAAGAACAGTTATCGCTTCTTCATATGAAATATAGTCATATAATAAGATAGTTGTGTTTTCTTTGTAATCTATCCTATAATACTCTTTATCGATTATTTCTTGAAGAAGTACGTTTATGTCTTTTGTTGAATTTGCCGATTCGCAAAACGGGCTGTTTGATCTCGCATCTCTTGTTTCTTTTGCAAGGACCCTTATCATATCGTCGTCTGATAAGAGCGGATACAGTTTGTAGATGTCATAAAGATGTCTCGATCTCTCTTTTGTTTTGCCTTCCAAATAGTAATCACACAATGCAAAAACCTTATCTATAAATGTTCTATCAATGGATTGTGTGTTTACAGGATACGGCAAGAGTTCATATGTGTCGATAAATTCATCTAGTCCCATTTCATGAAGATAATCATAGATTATACTCGTAGCCATTTTTTGCTCATACGGAAAAGACCGAATTGAAAAAATCGTGTCTATTTCTATATCAGGCTTTAGCCCGTCAATCATAAACAAGCCGGAATACTCTATCTTGTAATGGTTGAAATCCTTTCTGCTTTTTATGTCATCGAGATTCGATATAGAGAAGCCCAACTTTTCGCATGCGTTTACAATCGCCGTTTTTACACTCTTGCGATTGCCTTGCGACAAATGATTTTCATCCAAAGTAATATCGATGTCTTCAGAAAATCTTTTTATTACTTTATGGCATTTAGACAAAGACGTTCCGCCTTTGAATATCATAGACGGCAGCGTTTGACTCAATTCTTTGAGTAATAACGAAACATAATAATCTTTTTCTATAATTCCAGACTCAATTCCGCTCCTTTGAGCAACTTGAAATATCGTTTGTTCAAATAGATTTTTATCTTTATGCAAAAGCATTTTGCACCTCGCTACTCATAAAATTCTTTATAGCTCTCGCAGGAACGAACTTGGCGTATTTCATAATACCTTGAACTGATATATTGTTCTGTTTCATATAATCAACGATTTTTTGTGTCGCCCGTGCGTCAATAGAACTAATATCCGCAAGGTTGAACAATTCTAAAAGCATCATCTCTTTGTAGTTCGAGTTATTTATTGTAGTACGCGCCCTTTTGACTATAATCGTTTGATTGTTTATTGTCACACGTCTTGATTTTGTGGCTTCATTGTTTGTAAAAACTTCTATGATATTCGGCATTTGAGTCGTAATGCCAAAACTATTAAGCAATGCCACCCCCGTATAAAAGCCATATACTTCATCATTGTTCGAGATATACTTTTTCTCAATCACCTTTCGGGGGTTGAGCAAAGACATCCCAAACGGAGTTGTTGTGGGAATATAGTAGCAATCATATCCCGCCTTAGCCAAAAGGCCGCTTTTCATAGCGGCATCAATAAGTTGATATACACGTCCTCTTGTATATCCGGAGCAAACATTGGCTATATCTTCAAAACAGATAGGCGTGTTTTCTCCATATTGAGTTTTTAAGCATTCAACAAGTTCCATATTCCCTCGCTATATTATATTCCATTTGCTCTTAAATTATACAGTTTTATACCATGTTTGTCAATAATTGTTTGAGGTTTTTTTTGTTTTTATGTGGTGTCAATTTCAAAATAAACTAAGTTATGGATAGTGATTTTGGATTTTTTGCAAAAACACTATCTATAAAACACTCGGTTAAAGGTTGTAATGTTTTTATAGTTTGATTTTTAGTCCGAAATAATCTCTTGTAAAAAACAAAACGAACTCAAGATTTTTTCTCGGGTTCGTTTTATTCTTGTTTGGTGCCGAAAACCGGACTCGAACCGGTACGGATGTTACTCCGAGGGATTTTAAGTCCCTTGCGTCTGCCTATTCCGCCACTTCGGCGTCTTTGGAGGCATCACCCGGAATCGAACCGGGGATGAAGGCTTTGCAGGCCTCTGCCTTACCGCTTGGCTATGATGCCATACGCAAACGGGCTTTCGACAAAACTTTTGTCATATTGACTTTGGAGCGGGAGACGGGATTCGGACCCGCGACTTCCACCTTGGCAAGGTGGCATTCTACCACTGAATCACTCCCGCAAGTGGGCCGTTTTGCGCCGTCGTTTTCAGCGACTACTATAATATATCAAATAAATTGAGTTTTTGCAACTTATTTAACGCAATTTTTCACGCTTATTGCAAAATATAACGGCAAAAAAAGAAAGCCGTCCGTAATTTGCGCGGGCGGCGTTCTTTCTTTTTAGGGGGATAAAATTACGAAAGATTACTTATGTTCGGTGTGCCTCCTTATTTTACGGCGGTAGCTTTTTCGATCGCCATCGACCTTGTGACTTCCGTGCCGTTTCTCAAAAGATTTATTTCAACAACGTCGCCTTCCGAAAACAGAAGACCGATGTTGGTGATGTCGTATTCCCGTTCGACGAGATACAGTTTCGATGCAAATCTGAACGATTTGATTACGTCGCCCTTTTGTACGCCGGCTTTTGCCGCGGGGCTGTTTGCTTCGACGCTTGCCACGGACACGGTATTCACGATTCTGACAGTACCGTCGTCGGCGATTTCCGTCGCGCTGTCGGTGACCTGCACGGAGATTCCCATAAACGAGCGGAGTATCTGCGTGTTCGTGTTGCCGTCGCAGTTTTTCAGGATATTTTGCGCGGCGGAATACGCAAAGTCAACGGGGATTGCGTACGCCATTCCTTCGATTTTTTCGGAAACGACTTTTGCGTTGACGATTCCGATAAGTTCGCCGGAGTCGTTGAACAAGCCGCCGCCCGAGTTGCCGCCGTTTATTGCGGCGTCAACGCGCATTACCCTTATCTGCACGGTCGATACGTTATCCGCCGCCGTCATCGTGATATATTCGCTTTCCATCGACAGTATGCCCTGTGTTACCGCAATGCCGCCCGCGTTGGGGTTGCCGATTGCGATTACGGAGTCGCCGATGGTCATATCGCCGCTTTTGCCGATTGTCGCGGCGTGCGCGTTGCTTTCCTTATAAACGTCGCTTTGGATTTTCAGCACGGCTATATCGTAACTCATCGAGCCGCCGATATACGTTGCCGAAATTTTGTATTTGTCAAGTTCCTGTCCGTAAAGGTAAACGTAAATTTTATTGCTGATTTTGACGTCGGCGTCGGCGTCGTACACGACGTGATAATTCGTGATTATATACGCTTCGCCCTTTTCCTTGTCGCCGCCTATTATGACGCCCGAGCCTGCCGAGCCGTACTCTTTCGACTCCTTATTATTGCCGAAAAATCCGATGGACGACGTGGTTTTCGTGAAGTACGAGTTTATTGACACGACGGACAATATCGCTTTGTTGACGGCGTTTGTCGTCGTTGTTTCGCCTTTGTCGCCCTTTTCGCCTTTCAGGCTTTCCAGCCACTCTTCTGCCGTCCCCGAAAACCCGTATTTTACGGCGAGGTCGTATGCGGAATCGGTGTATATCGTATCGCCTTTCAGGCTTTCAAGCCATTCTTTTTCGGTGCCGGTATAGCCGTTTTTAACCGCAATATCGTATGCGCTCTTTCCCGTCGATACGCACGCCGTAAGCGTCAGCGCAAGACAGCAGATAATCGCAATAATCGCAACGATTGATATTTTTGACACTTTATCGTTTTTCATATGACCGCTTCCTTTTGATTTGATTTTATTATGTAAAAATTAAGAAAACTTAAAGTATTTATTAAAAATAAATTAAAATTGCAACAAAAAAACGCAACGGTTTCGTTGCGTTATCGTTTAATCGTTTTCGCTTTCTTTTTTGACGTGTCCGAAAGAAAATTTGTCAAAAGTTATCGTTACCACAAAGTCGTTGCCTACGCCGCGCGCGCTGACTTCGCCCTTGTGCAGCTCAGCGATTTCTTTCACGATCGAAAGCCCGATGCCGCTGCCTTCGATGCCCGACGCCCTTGCCCCGTCGCTTCTGAAAAACCTTGCGAAATATTTGTCGAGATTGCCTTGTTCAACGTTTTCGGCGTCGTTTCTGAATTCCAGAACGATGATTCGTTTAAGTTTCGTAACCGTCTTTCTTGCCGAAATTTTGACGTACGATTTCCCGTATTTTACGGCGTTGTCAAGAAGAAGCGACACCATTTGCCTTAAAAGACCTTCGTCGCCGAACAAAATATATTTTCCCGGGATATTGACTTCGATATTAAGATCGGCGGTTCTCGCAAGCGCGTAATACGGCTCGGCAACGTCCTCAATCAACGCGCCGACGTCGATATTTCTTCTTTCTTCAAGCGCGGCTCTTTCGTCGATTTTCGCAAGCGTCGTAAGGTTTTTGGTCATATTCGCCATTCTCACGACCTGCTTCTGGATTGCGTCGGTGCACTCGTTCTCGCCGTAGTCCATTTCAAGTATTTCGTTGTTAGCGGATATTATCGCAAGCGGGGTTTTGAGTTCGTGGCTCGCGTCGGAGATGAAATGACGTTGCTTTTCGTAAGAGTTCGCAATAGGCTCGATAGCGCGCTTTGAAAACAAAATCAGCAGCACGCAAATCGCGCCCACCGCGCTCAGACAAAAAACCATGCTTGACCGCATAAAACTTGTGAGAGCGTCGGTCTGTCGATGGCAGTCCATAAACAAAACCATCGTGCCGCCGTCCGCCCTGTCGCGGTAAATAAGATAACGATAATCGCCGATCGCGCCGCTGTCTTCTTTTTCCGAAAACGCTTCGTCGCAGTATTCAAGCGCTTCTTCGGGCGTACTGACAAGTTCGGTCTTGACAAGATTGAATTTGCGGGGTTTACCCGCCGCGTCGTACGTTACCGTGAAATATCTTGTGTCGAAAGGCGTCTCGTCGGTGCTTTGAAGCCCCAGATACCCCGGCGCTTTGTCGCCCCGATAATCTTTCGGGAACGCGCCGTCGTTTTGCGCAAGGATCATCAGCACTTTGTCGGAATAGTTCGCAATGTTTTTTCGGCTCACGACGTAAATGCCGGACAATATCACCGCCAGCACTATCACTATCGCAGCCATTGCGATTACTATAAACCTTATACGCAGTTTTTTGATCATTTGGTTTCTTCCAATTTATAGCCGAGCCCGCGCACCGCCTTAATGTTGACGTTTGCGCCGATTTCCGAAAGTTTTTTGCGAAGCGAGGATATATAAACCCACACGCCGTTGATTTCGGCTTCGCTGTCATAGCCCCACACTGATTCCATAAATTTCTCGGTCGAGATAAGCATATTGTTGTTTGCGACAAGCATTTCCATCATCTGGAATTCCTTGCCCGACAGCCTGACCTCGCCTTTTTCGGCTTTTAATGTGTATTGCTTCGGATCGAGCGTGAGATTGCCCACCGAATACGTGCTGATGACGTCGTTTTTGCGGCGAGTCATCGCGCGGATTCTCGCAAGCAGTTCTTTCATCGCAAACGGTTTCGTCAGGTAATCGTCCGCGCCCGCGTCAAGCCCTTCGACTCTGTCGTCGACCTCGCTGCGCGCCGTAAGCAAAAGCACGGGGACGTTGTTGCCGCCCTCCCTTGCCTTTCTTAAAACGGTCAGCCCGTCCGCTTTCGGCATCATTATGTCCAAAATTACGCCGTCGTAATTGCCGAACGTCAGGTATTCGAGCGCTTCCGCCCCGTCGTAAACGGCGTCAACGGTATAATTATTGTGCTTCAATACCCTGACTATTGCGTTTGATAATTCTCTTTCGTCTTCTGCAAGCAATAATTTCATATGCTTTCCTACCTTTTTCTTTTATGTTATTTAATAAAGTTAAAGTTTACCTTAATTAACTTACCGTAACGTCTTTGAATTTGTTTTCGTAATAATAAAAGTCGTCTTTGTCGATTTCAAAGCCTTCTTGCAGCACGCCGTCCGTGACGATTTCTTTTGCGAAACGGATTTGGTCGGGCGTGATTTTTATCGCGTATTTTCCGCCGTCCTGCTCGCCGGACTGCCTCGTTCCGAGGTAATCGCCGCCGCCGCGAAGGGTGAAGTCGAGTTCCGCAAGTTTGTACCCTTCGTCAAATTCCGTCAGGGCTTTGAGCCGCGGATTGCCCGCGTCGAGAGTATGCAAAAAACAAAACGCCTTTTTGTCGCCGCGACCGACGCGTCCCCTTAACTGATGCAACGTCGCAAGTCCGAATCTTTCGCTGTTGAGCACGGCGATCGTCGTCGCGTTTTTGATGTCGATGCCGACTTCCACGACGGTCGTCGCAATCAGCACGTCGATATCGCCCGCCTCGAACGCCTGCATTATTTCCGACTTTTCTTTCGCTTTCATTTTGCCGTAAATAAGCGCGACGTTCACGTCCGAAAACACGCCGTTTTTAAGTTCCTCGAAAAGGGTTTTCGCGCCGCACGTTTCCACACCTTCAGAGTCGCAGATTTTCGGGCAGACGATAAACGCCTGATTGCCCTTTTTCGCCTCGTCGCGGACGTATGAAAACATGCCGTCTTTTTTGTAATCGGGCACAAGAAAAGTCTTGACTTTCGTCTTATGACTTTTGTCGATTTCGGACAGTTGCAATTCGTCGTACAGGAGCATAAGAACGGAGCGCGGAATGGGTGTTGCCGTAAGCGTCAGCGTGTCGACTCCCGCGCCTTTTTCCTGCAAATCATACTTTTGCGCCACGCCGAATTTGTGCTGTTCGTCAATGACGACAAACGACAGGTTTTTGAATTTAACCGTCTTTGAAAAAACGCTGTGAGTGCCGATAACGACGTCTGTTTTTCCGCACTCGACATCGCGCTCTCTTTCCTTTCTTTCCGCGCCTTTCACGCTGCCGGACATAAACGCGACGTTAATATCAAATCCGTCGAAAAACCTTTTCGCGTTGTTGAAATGCTGTTCCGCCAAAATCTCGGTTGGCGCAACAATCGCAACTTGATAACCGCATTTTACCGCATAAAGTGCCGAAATGAGCGCAACGATTGTTTTTCCGCTGCCCACGTCGCCAATAAGCAACCTGTTCATTCTGCGCTTTGATTTAAGGTTTTCAAATATCTCGTCAAGAGCGTTTTTCTGCGTCGGCGTGAGTGGAAACGGCAGGGATTTTACAAAGTCGTCCACCACTCTTTTATCAAGGCGGTATTCAAAAACACGGTTCTCTTTCGCCTGCGAATTTATTATCTTGTAATACAGGATTTCTTTCATCGTGTCTTCCAGCGCGATGCGTTCCTGCGCCTTTAATCCTTCTTCGACGCTCGTCGGACAGTGCGCTCTTATAAACGAGTCTTTCACACTTTCGATGCCGTACCTTTCGCGCACTTTTTCGTTTGCGATATCAGCGGGCGAAAACTTCCTTAAAGCGTCGTCGACAATCCCCTTGAACACACCCTGCTGCACCGCTCCTTTCGTGCGGTAAACGGGCATTATTCCAAACAGGTTTTTCTGCTTGTCGAGCGGCTCGATTTTAGGGTTGATAAGCTCCGCCCTTCTGCCCGAAAATTTGACCTTTCCGAACACGAAATATTTCTCGTCCGCTTTCACCTTTTGCAGCATATACGGCTGGTTATACCACACGATTTTCAGCCTGTTTTTTTCTGTTTCGGGCGCGTCGAAATCCACCGCGTCTGCGGTGAAAAAACTCAGCCCGTTTTTGGTTTTCACGGGACGGGTTACCTTGACGATTCTTACCCTTATCAACGAAAATTGCCCGTCGCATAAATCGTTAAGCGAAACGGGCGAATTAAAATCTATATAAGTTTTTGGCAGAAAATTTATTAAGTCTTCAACCGTCGAAACGTCAATGCTTTGAAGTTTTCTGAGCGTCGATGGACCGACGCCTTTCACTTCTTCAAGTTTCATTATTCAACCGAGAATACGTAATAATAATATGGTTGCCCGCCGTTGAACGCCATAACTTCGACGTCGGGATAAAGTTCCTGAATTTCGGCGGCGAGTTTGTTTGCGTCGTCTTCCGTGACGTCGCTGCCGAAATAAAGCGACACGACGCTGCTATCTTCGTCAATCATTTTCTTCAACGCGTGCTTCACGACTTCCGACGGGCTTTTGCCCCTTGCGACGATCTTCTTTCCGAAAAGACCGATGACGTCGCCTTCGTGCACCGAGAATCCGTCCATACGGGTGTTGCGAACCGCGGTCGTAACCTGACCGCACTTGACGTTTTCGATGGACGCGGTCATTGCCTCGACGTTTTCTTCCGCGCTTGCCTCGGGCATAAACGCAACCGCCGCGGCGATACCTTCCGCAACGTTGCTTGTCGGAATGACGAAAACGGGCTTTTCCGCAAGGTCGCGCGCCTGTTCTGCGGACAAAATGATGTTTTTATTGTTCGGCAGAATGAACACCGTTTTTGCGTTGACTTCGTTTATCGTGGACAATATGTCGTAAACGCTCGGATTCATCGTCTGGCCGCCTTCCACGATTTTGTCGATGCCGAGGTCGTTGAAGATGGCTTCCATGCCCTTGCCGGAGCAAACGGAAATGATGCCGTATTCTTTCATTTCGGCTTTTTCGGACTCGCGCTTTTCGTTCAGAACGCGGTTTTGTTCCACCATATTTTCAACCTTGACGCTGTCAAGTTCGCCAAGTTTCAGCGCGTTTTTCATCGCAAGGTCGGGACGGTTCGTGTGAACGTGCACTTTGACAAGGTCCAGATCGCCGATTACAAGCACGCAGTCGCCGATTGTCGTAAGGAAGTCGCGCAGTTTGTCGATGTCGGCAAGCGTAACTTTCGGACGAAGATTGATTATGAAAAATTCCGTACAATAGCTGAAATTGATATGCTCGTGATCGTCGGCGCTGAAAGCGTCCATGGGATTAAGCGCGATGTTTTTGTCTTCGGTCGGCGCGTCGGGAATTTCGATGCCCGCAAGAGAGTTGTACATACCCTTCATCACGAACATAAGTCCCTTTCCGCCCGCGTCGACGACGCCCGCCTTCTTCAAAACCGGCAGCATATCGGGGGTTTGTGCAAGAATTTCGTCGCCGTATGCGATGACTTTTTCCAAAAACGGCAGGAATTCCACCGCTTTTTTGCGCCTTGCAAGGTGTTGCGCCTTTTCCGCCATCGCCCTGACAACCGTCAGTATCGTGCCTTCTTTGGGCTTTTGCACCATGCTGTACGCAATTTCCGTGCCTTTTTTCAACGCCTGCGCGAATTCGTAAGCAGTAAAAGGTACGTTTTTATTCTCCGTCGCAACAACCGCGAATCCTTTGAAAATTTGCGAACTGATAACGCCCGAATTGCCGCGTGCGCCTTTGAGCGCGCCCTTTGAAAACGCCGTCGCGCATTCCGCAATGCTTGCATTCGAGTTCAATTTCCCGAGTTCCTGCACCGCCATACTAAAAGTAAGGGACATATTCGTGCCGGTATCCCCGTCGGGAACAGGGAAAACGTTCAGACTGTCGACGAGAGGTCTGTTAATTTCAAGAAGTTTGGCGCCGGAAATAAGCATTTTCCTGAAATCGCCGCTTGTAAGTTCCACCATAAATATCCTTAATTATACTCTGACACCGACGACGTTGACCGTTACGTTCTTGACGCGCATACCCGTGTATTTTTCAACACTGTACGTGACCGCTTTCGTCAGAGATTCCCTGACGGCTTCCACGTTTACTCCGAGTTTTAATATGACGAAAATATCGATGTGCACGACGTTGTCGGTCGTAACGACCCTGACGCCTTTGCCGTATGTCTTTTTATTGAAAATTTTCGCAAGGTTGTCGGAGAAACGTCTGGACACGAGTTCCACCACGCCGTAGCACTCGGAAGCGGCCTTGCTGACGATAATCGCAACGGCTTCGTCCGAAACGCTGATGTGTCCGAATTTATTGTAAGTGCTGAGTGCCATATTTCTCCTTATAAAAATACCCTACTTTTGCTATATTTTACTATAATTATAAAAATTTAGCAACAATTATGCTTGCCAAAAGTGAAATTTAGTGATAAAATACCTATGTTTTATGCCAGTTAGGAGGTATTGAAGTATGTCGAGAGTATGCAGCGTTTGTGGAAAAGGACAAATGAGCGGTAATATGGTAAGCCACAGCCATCGCAAAACCAGAAGGTCTTGGGGCGCGAACGTCCACAAAGTTAAAGTTGTCAATAAAGACGGTACGACCACTTCCGAATACGTGTGCACCAGATGCTTGCGTAGCGGAAAAGTCGAACGTGCGTAATTTGCAATAAAAATAAGCCGCGATAAGCGGTTTTTTTTTGCCCTTATAACGAAGTAATAAAATATCGTTAAATAAACACACGAAAAACACGCCGGATTCCCGGCGTGTTTTTATTTTTGAAATATTGTTGTAAATTTTCAACGACTTATTCTTTCTCTTTTGTTTCAACCTTTTCGCCATTTTGTTTATTTCTTTTGAAAAGTCGCAAAAACTTTTTGATAAACTTCGGCGGATTAAAACATACGATTTTCATAACTTCACCTCTCGTCCGCAGTATATGCAAACGAATTCAGATATGTGAATGTGTCAAGGTGACAGTTATTTTGGCATATCTTAGAAAATTACGTCGTTTTTGTAAATGGGATACTTTTCGGCAAGAGCGCGGACGCGTGCGTTTACGTCGTCGTATGCCGCCTCGCCTTTTTCAAGTATATCCGCGATGCAGTTGCCGACTTCCACCATTTCGTCTTCCTTCATTCCCCTGGTCGTAAGGCAAGCCGTGCCGACGCGGATACCGCTTGTTACCGCAGGCTTTGCAGGATCGAAAGGAATCGAGTTTTTGTTGACGGTGATATGTACGTTATCGAGCCTTTCGGTAAGTTCCTTGCCCGACACGCCCGTGCCCAAAAGGTTCACGAGAATAAGATGGTTGTCCGTGCCGCCCGATACCATATTTATACCGCGCGCGCGGAAAGTTTCCGCAAGACGACGGCAATTCAGTATTATTTGATGCTGATACGCCTTGAACTCCGGCGAAAGCGCTTCCTTGAACGCCACTGCTTTTGCCGCGATAATATGCATTAACGGGCCGCCTTGCGTGCCGGGGAAAATTGCTTTGTCGATTGTTTTTGCGTATTCTTCCTTGCAAAGGATAATGCCGCCGCGAGGACCTCTCAGCGTTTTATGCGTCGTGGACGTCACAAAATCGGCGAAAGGCACGGGGCTTGGGTGTTCGCCTGCCGCGACAAGTCCCGCAATGTGCGCCATATCCACCATAAGGTATGCGCCGACTTTGTCCGCAATTTCTCTGAACCGCTTGAAGTCGATGATACGGGGATACGACGACGCGCCCGCAACGATAAGTTTCGGTTTGTTTTCAACGGCAAGTCTTTCAACCTCGTCGTAATCGATAAGTCCTTCTTCACGGGTAACGCCGTATCCTACGATGTTGAACCATTTGCCCGAGAAGTTGACTTTACTTCCGTGCGACAGATGTCCGCCGCCGTCAAGGCTCATGCTTAAAACGGTGTCGCCGGGCTGCAAAACCGCCTCGAACACTGCAAAGTTTGCGTTTGCACCCGAATGGGGCTGGACGTTTGCGTGTTCCGCACCGAAAAGTTGTTTTAACCTGTCGCGCGCGATATTTTCGGCTATATCCACGAATTGGCAACCGCCGTAATAACGGTTTCCGGGGTATCCCTCGGCGTACTTATTCGTGAAAAACGTGCCCATTGCCGCCATAACCGCGGGGCTTACGATATTTTCGCTTGCGATAAGTTCCAGATTATACTGCTGACGGTCGAATTCTTTCACGAAACTGTCGTACAGTTCGGGATCGAATTCCTTAATTGTTTTCAAATCTACCATGATTTCTCCTTTCGTGCAAAATGCAGGTTATTTATTGTTTTCGACAAACATATTTAATTGTTGAAGGTTTTTATAGCCGACGTCTTTTGCGACTTCCGAGCCGTCCTTAAAGAGGATAAGCGTCGGGATCGACATAATGCCGAAGCGTCTTGCAAGGGCTTCTTCCTCGTCGACGTCGACCTTCAATACGGTGATATCTTTGTTTTCCCCGACGTACTGTTCGATAACGGGAGCAAGCATTTTGCAAGGACCGCACCAGTTCGCCCAAAAGTCAACAAGGCACAGTCCGTCTTTTTTTACATGTTCGTCAAAGTCCGCAATGGTTGCGTGAATAATTCTTTCTGACATAAAACTCTCCTTTTAAACGTTGTTAATATTATTATCTATTTCGTCCATTTCAAGACTGTCGTCTTCGATTTCTTCGTCGGATTCATCGTCTTCGCCGGCTCTTGTGATGATTTTCGTCATTTCGGGCACAAAGCCTTTTTTCTTTCTCACGACGAATTTATCAAGGATTACCGCAAGCCCGAGCCCCAGAAACAGCGCGACGACGCTTGCGATGATCTGCGCGGTTTCACCCATCGGAATAAACGCGAAAACCGCGATTGCGACAAGGATAAGCGGTATGACGTAAACGATGACTGCGGCGGTAAGCACGTACTTGCTGCCCATCGTAACTTCAACTTTATCCCCGACGCCGACGCCCAAAGTGTTTTTCAAAATCACTTCAACCGTCTTTCCGCCCTTTGAAACGGCGCACATACGGCACTGATCGCACGCCGACTTTCTGTCAAAGCTTACGACCACGTTGCCGCCCCGTTTGATTTTCGTTACCGTGCCCGATTCAATCATTTTTCTTCGGGTACGGCAAGACCGAGTTCTTTCAGCTGGACGTCTTCCACAAAGTCGGGTGCGCCCGTCATAAGGCACGACGCGTTCTGGACTTTCGGGAATGCGATGACGTCTTTTATGTTGTCGTCCCCGGTAAGGAGCATCGTCAGCCTGTCAAGACCGAACGCAAGACCGCCGTGGGGAGGCGCGCCGTATTTGAACGCGTCCACGAAAAATCCGAAACGGTTTTTGATGGTTTCTTCGCTCATGCCGAGAATTTCAAACATTTTATGCTGCATTTCGGGCGTATGAATACGGATACTGCCGCCGCCTGCTTCCTGTCCGTTTATGACAAGGTCGTATGCGTTTGCGCGGATACTTGCAAGCACGTCGCGGTCGCGGCTGTCGATTTTGTCCATATCCTGCACGTTTACGCTGGTGAACGGGTGGTGCATCGCGTAAAAACGATTGTCTTCGTCGCTCCATTCAAGCAGCGGGAATTCGGTAATCCACAAAATGTCGTATTCGTTTTTGTCGTAAAGCCCGAGTTTGTCCGCGATATGCGTGCGGAGCGCGCCCAGACTGTCGTAAACGACCTTGTTTTTATTGTCCGCAACGACAAGAATAAGGTCGCCTTTTTCGGCATGCAAAATATCTTCGATATTTTTGATTTCTTCTTCCGTCAGGAATTTATAGAAAGTCGAGGTTGTGCTGCCGTCGTTTTTCTTTGACGCCCAGGCAAGCCCTTTCGCGCCGTAGTCTTTGACGAAATCGGCAAACGCGTCGATTTCTTTCCTTGTGAATTTGTCCGCGCCGCCCTTTACGCAAAGCGCGCGTACGCTGCCTTTTTCAAGGGCTTGTCTGAACACGGTGAATTCCGAATTTTTCACGGCGGGCGAAATATCGTTGAGTTCCAGCCCGTATCTCGTGTCGGGTTTATCGCTGCCGAATCGGTTCATCGCTTCCGTCCAGGTCATGCGTCTGAATGACTTTGTAAAGGTGATATTCTTGCATTTTGCAAAGATATCCTTGATCATACCTTCCGCAATTTCCATGACGTCCTCGTCGTTTTCGACAAAACTCATTTCGACGTCAATCTGCGTGAATTCGGGCTGACGGTTTGCGCGAAGGTCCTCGTCGCGGAAGCACCTTGCAATCTGATAATAGCGGTCAAATCCCGCAATCATCAGAAGTTGTTTGTAAAGTTGCGGGCTTTGCGGCAAGGCGTAAAACGCGCCGTGTTTAATGCGGCTGGGGACAAGATAATCCCTTGCGCCTTCGGGCGTGGATTTTCCGAGGAACGGTGTTTCGATTTCCAGAAAACCGTTTCTTGCAAGGTAGTCGCGCGCCGCCCTTGTGATTTTGTCGCGCATGATAAGGTTGTTTTGAAGATACGACTTTCTGAGTTCCAGATATCTGTATTTCAAAGCAAGATTTTCGCCGACGGACGCTTTTTCGGAAATGACGAAAGGCGGAATTTCGGCTTCCGACAGAATTCTTAAATCCTTCACGTCGATTTCGACGTCGCCGGTGGGCATGTTTTCGTTGATATTTTTCCCTGTACGAAGTCTTACCGTGCCTTTTGCCGACACGACGTATTCTGCGCGTACGGAGCGCGCTTTATCGGTGAGCGCGGCGTCAACGCCTGCGTCGAAAGCAAGTTGCACGATTCCCGTTCTGTCGCGAAGGTCGATGAAAACGAGATTGCCGAGATCGCGCGTTTTTGCGACGAATCCCATGACGACGACTTCGCGATTTTCGTCGTTTTTTCTCAAATTTCCGCACATATCGGTGCGTTTTAATCCGTTAAGTAATTCTGCCATAATTTATGCCTCGATAAAAAATTTCGTAATTTCGTCGATATTGACGGGCATGCTTTCGCCCGATTCCATATTTTTGACGTTGACAACGCCTTTTTCAAGCTCGTCCGTGCCAAGAATCGCCGTGAATTTCGCGCCGATTTTCCCGGCGTATTTCATTTGCGCTTTCACGCTTCTTCCCGTGAATTCGGTATCGGCGGATATGCCCGCACTTCTCAGTTTATTCACGATTTTCAGCGCGTCGAATTTAAGTTCTTCCCCGACGTAGCCGATAAAAGCCGTTACGTTGTCGCACTTTTTCGGCATTTTGCCGGCGTTTTCAAGGACGAGAATCAGCCTTTCGATGCCCATACCGAATCCAACCGACGGACAAGGTTTGCCGCCGACTTCTTCCACAAGATTGTCGTATCGTCCGCCGCCGCATACCGTGCCCTGCGCGCCGATATCGTTTGACACGAACTCAAAAACCGTGCGGGTGTAATAGTCGAGCCCGCGGACAATGCGCGGATTCACGACGTAAGGAATTTCCAGCGTTTCAAGACCTTTTTTCAGGTCGTCCATATGCTTTTTGCAGTCGTCGCAAAGATAATCGAGGATAACGGGTGCGTCCGCATTGATTTTCTTGCATTTTTCTTCCTTGCAGTCGAGAATACGCAGGGGGTTTTTATCAAGCCTTTCCCTGCACGTTTCGCACATTTCGTCGATATGATCTTTGTAATATTCTTTCAGCGCTTTGTTGTATTCCTTTCTGCACGTCGGACAGCCTATGCTGTTGATATTGAGCGTAAGGTTGTCAAGCCCGAGCCGGTCAAACAGCGATTTTGCAATCGAAATCGCCTCGACGTCCATTTCCGCGCCGTAACTGCCGTAAAGTTCCACGCCGAACTGGTGATGTTCGCGAAGTCTGCCGGCTTGCGGACGTTCGTATCTGAAAACGGGCGTGACGTAATAAGTCTTCACGGGAAGCGGCCCCGCGTACAGACTGTTTTCGACAAAACATCTCGCAACGCCCGCCGTGCCTTCGGGTTTCAGCGTGATCGAGCGGTTGCCTTTGTCAAAAAAGGTGTACATTTCCTTATTGACGATGTCCGTCGTATCGCCCACGCCGCGCAGGAACAATTCGGTATGTTCAAAAGTCGGCGTGCGGATTTCTTTGACGTCGAAAAGGCGTGTCGTCTCACGGACGGCGTCTTCGATATAATGCCATTTGTAACTGTCCTCGGGGAGGACGTCTTTCGTACCCTTCGGGATATTGAAACTCATATTGCCTCTTAAATGATATAACGTCTTAAATTCATCGTTTTGAGCGTTCCCGCAAGATGTTCGTCGACGTATTCCTGATTTATCGTTATCGTGACGGGCTCGGTATTTCCGCCCGCGTTGAAACTCACTTCTTCGAGCAGCGCCTCCATTACGGCGTGCAATCTTCTTGCGCCGAGGTTTTCGCTGTTTTCGTTTTCCATGGTCGCGATTTTCGCAATCTCCTTGATGGCGTCGTCGGTGAATTTAAGCTCCACCCCGTCGACGTTCAGAAGTTCCTTGTATTGTTTCAGAATCGCGTTGTCGGTTTGCGTAAGGATAAGTTCGAAATCCTTTTCGGTAAGGTTGTCAAGTTCCACCTTAATCGGGAAACGCCCTTGCAGTTCGGGGATTAAATCCTGCACCTTGCTGATATGGAACGCGCCCGCCGCGATGAACAAAATAAAGTCGGTGCGAATGACGCCGTATTTCGTCTGTACCGCGCACCCTTCGACGATGGGCAGAATGTCGCGCTGTACGCCTTCCCTCGACACGTCGGGCCCCTGCGAATTGCCGCGCGCCGCAACCTTATCGATTTCATCGATAAAAATCACGCCGTCTTGTTCCGCGCGCCTCAACGCCTCGGTTGCGATGCTGTCGTTATCGACAAGTTTCGCGCTCTCTTCCGCGGTGAAAATATCCCTTGCCTGCTTCACCGTAACGGTGCGGGTTTTCTTTTTCTTGGGCATAAAGTTGCCGAAAATCGAGCCGATATTTATTTCCTGTCCCTGACCGACGTCGATTTGCATGTTTTTGGGTTCGTCCACTGCCTCGACAGAGATTTGCAGTTTGTCGAGATTGCCTTTTCTGAGTTCCTGCAAAACTTCTTCTTTCAGCGTGATATCGGGCTCGTCGCGTCCCGCCTGTTTTCTAAGCGGCAGAATAAGGTTGACGAGTTTGGTTTCGACGGTGTCCTGAACTTTGGGTTGAACTTCTTTGTACTTTTCTTCCCTGACAAGTCTTACCGCGGCTTCCACAAGGTCGCGCACGATACTTTCGACGTCGCGCCCGACGTAGCCTACTTCCGTAAACTTCGTCGCTTCAACCTTGACGAAAGGCGCTTTCACGAGTTTTGCAAGACGTCTTGCGATTTCCGTCTTGCCCACGCCCGTGGGACCTTTCATAATAATGTTTTTCGGTGTGATTTCTTCCCTTAATTCCTCGGGAAGCATACTTCTTCTGTAACGATTGCGAAGAGCGATTGCAACCGCTTTTTTCGCCTCGTTCTGACCGATGATGAAACGGTCGAGTTCATTCACGATTTGCTTCGGGGTAAATTCCATAATCACGCCTCCAAAACTTCGACCGTAAGACGGTCGTTGGTGTAAACGCAAAGATCGCTTGCGATTTTCATTGCGCGGCGTACGATTTCTTCCGCGCCGAGCGTGGTGTTTTCGTACAAAGCGCGCGCCGCGGCGTAAGCGTAGTTGCCGCCGCTACCTATTGCGCAGACGCCGTATTCGGGCTCGATTACTTCGCCGGTGCCGCTGACGATAAGCATCACGTCTTTGTCCGCGATAATCATCATCGCTTCCAGCTTCCTTGCCTTGTCGTTGCGCCAGAGTTCCGCAAGTTCGACGGCGGAACGCATGAGATTTCCGCTGTATTTTTGCAGCATTTCTTCAAATTTTTCGCTGAGCGCGAAGGCGTCGCTGACAGTCCCCGCAAAGCCCAGAACGACTTTATCGTTGTATATTCTTTTCACCTTTACGGCGTTTCCTTTGAAAACGACGCTCTCGCCCATGGTAACCTGTCCGTCGCCGGCGATTGCGGTCACGCCGTCTCTTTTGACGGCGCATATTGTTGTGCCTTTGAATGTAGTCATAGTTTCTCCTTGTTAAGGGCTTTTTGTTACCGTAAAATATATCATATTTTATCGGTAAAATCAATAGGTTATCGCAAAATAGTTTCGATCCACGTTTTCATATCTTCTTCGGCGCGCGCGACGTAGGCTTTCCGACGTTCTTTTTTGTCGCGACACTCGATCGCAGGCAGTATGCCGAAGTTACTGTTCATTGGCTGGAAATTTTTTGCGTGCAACGTGATATATCTCGACAGCGCGCCCGACATCGTGGTTTTGGGCGGCTCGACGGCGTCTTTCCCTTCAAGTTCCCGTGAAAGGTGAACCGCTGCAAGAAGTCCGCTCATTATGCTTTCGACGTAGCCCTCGACGCCGGTGATTTGTCCCGCAAAATATATGGGCGCGTCGCCTTTGAGCCTGAACGTCCTTGTCAGACAATCAGGCGAATACAGATAACTGTTCCTGTGCATTACGCCGTATCTTAAAAACTCCGCGCGGTGCAAGGCGGGTATCATCGAGAATATTCTTTTTTGTTCGGGAAATTTCAGATTTGTCTGGAATCCGACAAGGTTGTACGCCGCGCCGTCTTCCGTTTCCTTGCGAAGTTGCAGGACGGCGTAAGGACGTTTGCCCGTTTTCGGGTCGGTAAGTCCGACGGGTTTCAGCATGCCGAAACGCATCGTGTCGTATCCCCTTTTCGCCATAACTTCGACGGGCATGCACCCTTCAAAAACCTCGCTTCCTTCAAAGTCTTTAAGCGGCACGGTTTTGCCCGAAATCAAAGCGTTGTAAAAGGCGTCGTACTCTTCCTTGTTCATCGGGCAGTTTATATATCCGTCGCCCTTGCCGTACCGACCGCTTTCGAATGCGAAGTCGTAATCGATCGACTGCGCGTCGACAATGGGCGCGACCGCGTCGAAAAAGAAAAGCCTGTCTCCCGTCTTTTTTGAGATGTCTTCAAACAGTTTGTCGGAAGTAAGCGGACCCGACGCCACGATAACGGGAACGCCGTCCGGGATACTTTCGACTTCTTCTCTTATCACCGTAAGCCCGTCGAATTCCAGAAGCCTTCTTTCCACTTCTTTTGAAAACGCCGCGCGGTCGACTGCAAGCGTGCCGCCCGCCTCGACGCGGGTTTTATAGGCGCAGTCGATAAGCAAACTGTCCATTGACGTAAGTTCGGATTTAAGCAGTCCCGACGACGTGTCGGGAACGTCCGATTTCAGACTGTTGCTGCACACGAGTTCCGCAAAATCGGCGGTTCTGTGAGCGGGAGAAGACCTTAAAGGTCGCATTTCGTACAAATCGACCTGATAATTTCTCTTTAATAATTGATACGAGGCTTCGCATCCGGCAAGCCCCGCACCTATGATAATTACTTTTTTATTGTTCGCCACCGTCTTTGAAAACCTCGGTATGATTGCAGTCTTTATTCGTGCAGGTGTACTTCCTGCCCGACTTGGTTTTTGTCATTTTCATCACGCTTTCAATGCCTTTTTCTTTGCACTCGGGACAGAAATACGGAGCGGGCAAATCCCAACTTACGAAGTCGCATTCGGGGTAACCGGAGCAGCCGTAAAAAGTCTTTCCCTTTTTGCTCTTTTTCTTGACGACGGGCTTCCCGCACTTCGGACACACTGCTTCCTGCTCAATCGAAGGCGCGGCGCCTGGCTCCGAATAAGGCTTGGTATTTTTGCAGGCGGGATAGTTCGGACATGCCAAAAATTTTCCGTTTTTGCCGTCTCTCACAACCATTCTCGCGCCGCATTTTTCGCAAATTACGTCGCTTTCTTCCGACGCGATATGCACCTTTCCGCCGCTTGAATTTGCGCGTTTTACAAGCGTCATGAGTTCGGGATAAAACTTTTCGATAATGGCTTGCCACTCGACGCCGCCTTCTTCGACCTTATCGAGTTCGCTTTCCATATTCGCCGTGAATTTTAAATCCATAATCGGCGGGAAATTTTTGACCATAAAGTCGCAGACCGCTTCCCCGAGGGGCGTGGGGACGATTGCCTTTCCGTCCTTTTCGGTGTAGGTGCGTTTTGCGATGACGGAGATTATCGAGGCGTAGGTTGACGGACGTCCGATACCGTTTTCTTCCATCGTTTTGACAAGCGTCGCGTCGGTGTAACGCTGGGGCGGCTTGGTGAATTTTTGCTCGTGCTTGGTGTCTTGCAGATACATCACGTCGCCTTCTTTCATATCGGGTAGCGTCTTTTCGGTCGCGTCGTCGTCATCGTCGTTCTTATCTTCCAGCGGCACGTTGTTGTAAATCTTAGTGAAGCCGTCGAAAACAAGCGCGCGTCCCGTCACCTTGTAGCCGAGTTTCGCGCCGTTAAGCACGGGATTGTCGTCGGCGGTGATATGGACGTTGAGCGTGTTGTACACCGCGTCAACCATCTGGCTTGCCAAAAATCTTTCGTATATGAGTTTGTACAATCTGTATTGATTGCGGTTGATTTTGTTCAGAAGACTTTCGGGCGTGCGATCGAGCGATATGGGACGGATTGCCTCGTGCGCGTCCTGCGCGTCCGATTTCGTCTTATAAAAATTCGGTTTTTCGGGCGCGTATTTTTCGCCGTAATGGGTTTTGATGTAATTAATTGCGTTTGCCTGCATTTCGGGCGAAATACGCACGCTGTCGGTACGAATGTACGTTACGAGAGCGGTTGCGCCTTCCCCTGCGATTTCGACGCCTTCGTAAAGTTGCTGCGCGATCTGCATCGTCTGCGGCGCGGTGAGCGACAGTTTTGCGGAAGCGTCCTGTTGCAATGTGGACGTCGTAAACGGGGGTGCCGGGCGGTTTTTCGCGACGGCTCGTTTTGCGCTGTCAACGGTGAATTTTGCGCCTTTCGTGGCGTTGATTATCTTTTCGGCGTCGTGCTGGTTATGAATTTTCCACTTTTTGCCGTTTATATCGACGAAAGTGCATTTGAACACGTCTTTTTTGGACTTCGGATTTTGCTCCTTCGACAAAAAGGCGTTTATCGTCCAGTATTCTTCGGGGACGAAGTTTCTTATTTCTCTTTCGCGGTTGACAACCATTTCGAGCGCGGCGGACTGCACGCGTCCGGCGGAACTGCCTTTTTTGATGCGCTTGCCGAGAATTGGCGAGATTTTGTAACCGACAAGCCTGTCAAGAACGCGCCTTGCCTGCTGGCTGTTGACCAGGTTCATATCAAGTTCTCTGGGGTTTTCGATTGCGTTATTGACCGCTTTTTTGCTGATTTCGTTGAAAACGATGCGGTTTTTGCCGTCGGGGATTTCCAGACAGTTTTTAAGGTGCCAACTTATTGCTTCTCCTTCGCGGTCCGGGTCGGTTGCGAGATACACGACGTCGTTTTGTTTGAGCGCGGATTTAAGTCTTCTGATGGTTTCTTTCTTTTCGGGGTTGATTTCGTATTCGGGCTCGAATCCGTGTTCGACGTCGATGCCCAACGTTTTTTGCGGAAGGTCGCAGACGTGACCGCCCGATGCGAGTACCGTGTACCCTTGTCCCAAATATTTTTGGATTGTTTTCGCCTTTGACGGCGATTCGACTATAACAAGTGATTTCGTCATTATGTCTCCGTTATTTCAAGGTAAAATAATTACCGGAAGTTCTGTCGATAAGGTCGTTCATTTCCATATTGAAAACGACGTTTTGAAGGTCGTTGGCGTTAAGCCCCGTTTTCTCCATAAGTTCTTCGAAATGAGTTTCGCCCTGTTCCAGAATTTCAAGGATCTGCATTTCGTAAAACCCGAGTTGCACGCTTTCTTTCTGCTTTTTGTCGGCTTTGACGCCCATTGCATCAAGGACGTCTTCGGGCGAGAGAACGAGCGCGCCCTGCATTTGTTTCAGCAGGAGATTGCTGCCTTCGGCGGTGGGTTGATTTATGTTTGCGGGAACGACGAATACGTCTTTTCCCTGTTCCAGCGCGTGGTTTACAGTTATCATCGTGCCGCTTTTAATACGCATTTCCGGCACGAACACTGCGTCCGCAAGCCCGCTTATTATGCGGTTTCTTTCGGGGAAATTATACTGCGCGGCGTACGTCCCCAGACGATATTCGCTGACAAACAAGCCGTCTTCGTCAAGTATCCTTTCCATAAGAGCGCGGTTTTCGGCGGGATAACATACGTCAAGCCCCGACGCAACGACGGCAATCGTGCCGCCCTTTACGTCCAGCGCCGCTTTGTGCGCCGCGGTATCGACGCCGCGCGCGAATCCGCTTATCACGTTAAGCCCCGCCCGCGCGAATTCCGTCGCAAAATCACGGGTTACGTTCAGCCCGTACCTGCTTGCGCCGCGCGTTCCGACAACGGCTACGCCGCGATTTCCGAAAAGATATTCGTTGCCCTTATAATACAAAAGCAGCGGATATTCGTCGATGTTTCTTAACGAGTCCGGATAACTTTCGTCAAAAACGGACGTAACTTTTACGTCGTGTTTTTGAAGGTCGTCCCATTCCTTTTCAAGGGCTTCTTCGGTTTTCAGGCTTTCAAGTTTCCCGAAAACTTCCGTCCCGAGTATTTTCAAAAGCGCGGGCTTATATCTGTCGAGGTCGGTCAGAAGGTCTTTCGGCTCGGCAATGCTCAGAAGTTTATGCTTCCTTTTCAGCCCCAGACCTTCGACGGCGTTCAGTATAAGCAGCGCGTCGACGTTACTGTATTCAATCATGGTATTTCCTGTCGTAACTTCTGTATTGTATCGCCTCGGCGATATGTTTTTCGGAAATGTCTTTCTGCCCGTCAAGGTCGGCGATTGTCCTTGCAACTTTTATGATTCTTGTCGTCGCCCTTGCCGATAAGTTGAGTTTCTCGAATGCGCGTTTCAGAAGTTTTTCGCACCCGTCCGACAACTGACAATATTTTTTAATCATTGCGTTTGTCATCTGGGCGTTGCAGGAAACGTTCGTCCCCTGAAACCTTGCGCGCTGTATTTCCCTTGCCTTGTCGGCGCGGGCTTTGACGTCCTTTGACGTTTCAAGCGAGGTTCTGTCGGTAAGTTCCCCGTATGTGATATTATCGACCTCGATTTGCAAATCGATTCTGTCAAGGAGCGGTCCCGAAATTTTTCCGAGGTAATTTCTTATTTCCCTTGCGGTGCATTTACATTCCGCAGTTTTGCTGCCGTAATTTCCGCACGGACACGGGTTCATACTTGCGACAAGCATAAAGTTTGCGGGATAATCGACGGTGCGTTGCACGCGCGATACCGTGACTTTCTTGTCTTCCAGGGGCTGTCGGAGCGATTCCAGCGTATGGCGTTGATATTCGGGCATTTCGTCCAGAAACAGCACGCCGTTGTGTGCAAGACTGACTTCGCCGGGAGCCGCCTTTGCCCCGCCGCCGATAAGCGCGGGAATTGTCGTCGTATGGTGCGGCGTACGGAAAGGTCGTCTTGTGACGATGCCTTGTTCCGCTTCCAGAATCCCCGCAATGCTGTGGATTTTCGTGACTTCGATGGCTTCTTCGAAGGTCATATCCGGCATAATCGTGGGAATGCACCTTGCAAGCATCGTTTTGCCTGCGCCGGGCGGTCCCATAAGCAAAATATTGTGTCCGCCGCTTACGGCGATTTCGACGGCGCGTTTCGCAACGGCTTGTCCTTTTATATCCGACATATCGACGTCGTATCCGTCCGTTTTCAACGACGAGTCGTACGACGTGTGCAACACGGGAAGGTAATTTTCGACGCCGTTCAGAAAGCCCACGACTTCCGACAGTTTTTCAAACGCGAAAACCTCCGTGCCTTCGATGAAAGCGGCTTCTTTCGCGTTGTCTTTCGGCACGATAAACCTTGTGTAGCCCTGCTGTACGGCGGATATGAGAAGAGGCATCACGCCGCATACTCCGCGAAGTTTCCCATCCAGCGAAAGTTCGCCCAGAAAAACGAATTCCTTGTACTTTTTCGTCACGATTTGCTCGGACGCGGCAAGGATACCGACGGCAAGAGCAAGGTCAAAAGTCGGTCCGTCTTTTTTCGTGTCGGCGGGCGCAAGGTTGACGGTTATCCTTTTTGCCGGATAAATCATGCCGCTGTTTTTGATTGCGGAACGAATGCGCTCCTTGGACTCTTTCACGGCGGTCCCCGCAAGCCCCACGATTTCCATACCCGTAAGACCTGCCGAAATATCTGTTTCGACGTCGACGGCGTATCCTTCGATACCCGTCAGGGCGTAACACATTACTTTTGATAGCATATCTACCCCCTTTTCTTATAGATAAGAGTGTAGCAAATAAATTCCGATTTGCAAACTGTTTTAAGTAATTTTTTTTGCGTTTTTTCGTCGACTTTATAAGGAAATATAACTTATATATATTTATATAATATATATGCATAAATTAAATTTAAAAAAATCCGAAAAAAAAGCCCCGCTGTATGCGAGGCTTTCAAAGATAAAATCAGATTTCTTTCTTTTCTTTGAGTTTAAGGGGTTGGATAAACACGCGCTTGTCGTTGGTCGTGATATCGTAAACAACCCAGCCGTAATAAAGCACCGTGATGCAGGCGATAATGTTTGCGATGATGTATCCCGCGTCGCCCTTATTGAAGTACGTGGTTTTGAACGTCGTGCCGAGGAATCCGGAGAAGTTCATAATCGTCGCAACGTTGACAAACGACATAAACGCCAGAATACCGAACACCCAGAACAGCCTTTCTTCGCCGCTGACCGCAACGTACATAAGCAAAAGAATAAGACCGATTGCAAGCGTCGCTTCGTTCATATTAAGGCTGAACACCGACATCGCCGTCAGGAAGAATCCCGCGATAAGCACAAGTTCCGCCCTGTTGAAGTTTTTGAAATAAAGCGACACCGTATAAACGATAAGAATCACGCTGAATACAATATTGAGCCAGAACGCCGTGTTGTTGACCGACGACCCGTTAAGCCCGAACAAGGCGTAAAGGTTGAACGCGTTGGACACGCAAACCTGCTTGTTGAACATATTAAGGTAATAATTCTTAAAGATATATACGATATGTCCCGCTTTGAACATTGACGCGACCGCGCCCGCCGAAATAAGCAGGAACAGCCAGAAACTCACAAACCAGCCGACGCAAATCGTGATAATCGTCTTTTTGTCCTTTGTTTTTGCCATAATGTACACTTCGTACGCAACGATAAACGGCAATACGTAAATGCCGATCGGCGACCACAGGCAAGTCAGCAAACTTCCGATAAGAAGCATTACGAAATCCTTTTCGGTCAGCGCGTAGAACGTGACGAACAGTAAAAACACAAGCACGGGAACTTCGACGTCGTATCCGCCCGAAAGCGTGAACATAACGGGAAGCACCGCGTAAACGAGCGCAAGAAGCGCGGAAATCGCGTCGGAAGCGTACTTCTTCGCAAAGTAGTAAATCATCACGACGGTTGCGCCTTCCAAAATTATCGGGACGAGCTGCAACAAAACGTTGAGCGTACTCAGACTGTAATTTCCGAGGGTGATTTTGCCGACAATCCACATATAGTAAAGTTGCAACGGCGCGTATTGCGTATATTTAAGCCCTGCCGAGCCGATATCTTGTCCCGCAATGTCCCAAATGGTCGCGCGCAACGCCGCCGTGCCCGACTGGTCAAACAGAACGCCCGCCAGAATAAAGCGGATTAAAAGAGCGATAAAAGCAAGCGCGCCCGCGGTCATCCACGACTTTTTAAGCAAGGGTTTGTCTTCCCTGTTCAGAAGGTAACGATACGCGACGTATGCGCCGGCGATAATCGCGGCGGTCGCGATTGCAAGCATAATAATGTAAACGTTGCCCGTTTTTGTGGAAAGCGGGTATTCTTTCTCGTGCGGTTTCTTGATTTTTACGATTTCGCCCGAAACGTCTTTTGCCCTTACTCTTTGCACCGACACGTCGTCAAAGCAAGCCTGACCTATTGTTTTTTCACCGTTTGCGCCAAGCGTCATCGCGATGGTGATTTCATTCGTGTTGGTGGGTTTGACGTATGCGGTATAAGTCGTCCATTTTTCCGAAACCTCGATGCCCGACGCGATAATTCTTGCGCCGTTTTCAGTGATTTCGATACCGCCGCCCTGATACGTGTCGTCGGAGCCGATTTTAAGGCTGTCGTTTCTTATGCGCGCGGTTACCTTATAAACGCCGTTTTTCTTGACGGCGACGCGCTGATAAAGTCTGACGTAGTTGCCGACCGTGCTGCCGTTGTTCAGAACGAGATAAGCGTTGTCGGCGTCGTCGATCTTTTTAATGGTCGTGCCGTCTTTGCTGTTGTCGATGGCTTTCGCGATGTACCAACCGTTTGAACCGTTGTCGAACGAGCCGTTTTCGATAAGTTCCTTTCCGTAAGCGTCGTCATTGCACGCGGTGAATGCGAAAAAGCATCCGACAATCATAATTACGGCAAGAATCGTGCAGATTGTTTTTTTCATAAAATCCTCAAAAATAGCAAAATTGCAGTCTGCCGCGGCAAACTGCAATCTTATTTTTATTATTATTTCCTGATTTCTTCGACTTTCGCAGCCTTGCCTTTGAGGTCACGGATATAGTACAGTTTTGCGCGACGTACTTTGCCGTAACGGACTATCTCGATGTGGTCGATCTTCGGGGAATGAAGGGGGAACGTACGTTCAACGCCGACACCGTAGGAAATACGACGTACGGTAAACGTTTCGCGGATGCCGCCGTTCTTTCTGGCGATAACCAATCCTTCGTATGCTTGAAGACGTTCGCGGTTGCCTTCAACGACCTTAACGAACACTCTGACGGTGTCGCCCGGCTGGAAATCGGGAATATCTTTTCTGATACCTTCGCTTTCAATTAAATCGATAATGTTGCTCATTTTGACTTTACCTCCAAAAAAATTAACTAAGCGTTCGTGTTCCCGATTGTCCGTAACAGAGGACCGCCCGAAGTCATACTCAAAGAGTTTAGCATATAAAACGAAAACCGACAAGCGATTTTAAGGTATTTTCGCACAAAATTTGCCTTATTTTTATATTAAATTACAATAAAGCGCACGATTTTCCCGAAATTGTGCGGGTTTTAGGCAAGATGCCAACAGATAATAATACGAACGTTGCCAAAACGCCGATATTTCAACGCTTTTATGAAAAATGCTCGCTTGCAGTACATACAGTACAACTGCGTTCGCCTTTTCCAAAAATCATCTGAAATCTCGGCGTTTTCGGTTGTGAACAAGTTTTCCGTCGTGTTTTTAGAATAAGACAAGGCACGCGAGCGGCTTAATACTTTACCGTATAAGCCGTGAGCGTAACGCAGTATTAGTCAAAAACACGGCGTAAAACCTAAGTTCGTATTATTATCTGTTGGCATACAACCTGAATTATTCGTCCTTTGCCGCCTCTTCGTACTCTTTGACGTACAGGTTGTAAATTCTTTCAAGTTCCTTTTCGTCGTCGACGGGATTTACAAATTCTTCTCCGTTTTTTGTCTCGCCGTATTCGCAGATAAGCACTTCGTCCTCGGCGATGTCGTCGCTGGGATCGACGGGATTAAGGAAAAGATAATTTTTCCCGCCGTCTTCGATATACCATACGACGCGGAAGTCTTCGTCCTTATCGGTGTTTTCGTTATGAAGAGTGACGATTTCTTCTTCGTCTTCGAAGTCTTCGTCGAGGTTATAATTTTCTTCCAAGATTTCTTTTTCTTTGTCTGCCATAATATGCTCCTTAAACGTTGTGTATTTGCTCGATAACCGCCGCGGGATTCTCGGCTTTGAAAACCGCGCTGCCCGCAACGATGATATCGGTGCCTGCTTCTTTTAAGTCCTTAAAGTTTTTCGGGCTTGCGCCGCCGTCCATTTCGATTTCGACATTCCTGTTTCCGATGAGTTTTTTGCACTCGCGGATTTTGTCCAGGGTTTCGGGAATGAACGATTGACCGCCGAATCCCGCGTACACGCCCATAATGATAACGACGTCGATAATATCAAGGTACGGCTCGATCATCGACAACGGTTTGTCGGGGTTTAAGACAAGTCCGCACTTCTTGCCCGCGTCTTTTATCGTCTTCAACGCGCCCGCAACGTCGTCCGACGCGTCGGGGTGGAAAGTGATGACGTCCGCGCCCGCCGCAATAAACTGCGGAATGTACTTTTCGGGCTTTATTATCATCAAATGCACGTCTAAAATGCCGTTTGTGTATTTTCGGAGTGCTTTTATCATGTCCATACCAAACGTGATGTTGGGCACGAAAACACCGTCCATTACGTCGCAGTGAATGACGTCGGCATGCCATTTGTCAAGGTTTTGGACGGCTTCCGCCATCTTTGCGAAATCCGCCGATAAAATGCTTGGCGCAACTTTAACTTTACTCATATCTTTTCCTCCATTTCTCATTCAGTTCGTTGTATAAAACACAATACCTTTCGTATCTGTTTTTCGATATTTTTCCGCTTTTGACGGCGTCCTTGACGGCGCAATCGGGCTCTTTTATGTGCGTGCAGCCGGTGCGGAATCTGCACTTTCCGGCATACGTCGCAAACTCGTCGTAATAATATACGAGTTCCTGCGGGCGGAAGTTTTCGGGAAGTTCCAGCATCGAAAATCCGCACGTGTCGATGATTCTCGCGCCGCCGACGACAAGTATTTCCGACTGCCTCGTGGTGTGTTTTCCCCTTTCGGTTTTCTTGGAAAGCCCGCCCGTTTCCTGCGATTCCGTCCCCGTCAGCATGTTGAGCAAACTCGATTTTCCGACAGCGGATTGTCCCGCAAGACACGCCGTTTTTCCTTTCGTTTTTTCAAATATTTTATCCTTGTTAAGTTTTGTTTTCGCGCTTGTCGCGATTACGTCCAAAACGTCCCGATAATCGCTTTCGGTACATTTCACGAAACTCTCGTCCGCAATATCCGTTTTGTTGATTAAAAGCACCGGCTCGATACCGTTCATTCTTGCGTTGACGATGATTTTGTCAACCAGCATAAAGTCGGGCGCGGGCACGGGCGCGATTACGATAAAACACACGTCCACGTTCGCGACGTACGGGCGTATCAGCGCGTTTTTCCGTTCGTACACCTTTGCGATTACGAAATCCTTGCCCTGTTTTTCGACGCCGACCTTGTCGCCGACGCGGATTTCGCCGTCGATTTTGAGTTTTCCGCGCGCATAGGACGTGACGATTCCGTCTGCCGTATCGACCTTATATCGGGAAGCAACGCCCTTTATCACAAGCCCGTCAATCATTCACGTATCTCCTGCGAAGTTGTCCGCACGCGCCGTCGATGTCGCTGCCCATGGTGCGGCGTACAGTTGCCGAAATGCCGTTTTCTTCCAGAATTTTTTTCATTTCTTCGGCGTTGTCCGCCCCTCGCAAGCCCTTTTCCTTGACGTAATTAAGCCTGATAAGGTTGACGTGGCAGGGTTTGCCTTTCAGCACTTTTGCAAGCGTTAACATGTTTTCCTTGCCGTCGTTGACGCCTTTTATCAATGCGTATTCGAAAATGTATCGCCTGCCCGTTTTGTCAAAGTAATATTTCGCGGCGTCAAGAATATCCGCGATTTTATATTTGTTTGCCGTGGGCATTATGGTTTTTCGTATTTCGTCGGTCGGGGCGTGCAGCGATATCGTAAGGGTTACGCTGAACCCGTCGTCGGCAAGTTTTCTTATTTTGTCGGTGATGCCGCACGTTGACAACGACACGTTTCTTTCGGATACGTTGATGCCGTCCTTGTCATTTAAAAGTCGCAAAAATTTCGTGACTTCGTCATAGTTGTCAAGGGGTTCGCCGCTGCCCATAAGCACGACGTTCGTGACCGCGCGCTTGTCGGCGGTTGCGCCTTCGTCGCGATTGACTTCCAAAATCTCGCCAAGGATTTCCCCCGCCGTCAGGTTTCTGATAAGCCCGTCGATGCCCGACGCGCAGAACGCGCAGTTCATACGGCAACCGACCTGCGTCGATACGCACAAAGTATTGCCGTATTTATATCTCATCAGTACGCCTTCGACGATATTGCCGTCATCCAGCGCGAAAAGATATTTCACCGTGCCGTCGCGCGACACGAGTTTTTTGAAAATGCTCACGCCCGTCACGACGTAGTCTTCCGAAAGCTTTGTGGTAAGGCTTTTTGGCAAATTCGACATTTTATCGAACGGCGTTGCCTGATGAACCCATTTAAACAGCTGTTTGGCGCGATAAGACGGTTCTCCGAAAGTTTTCAGAATTTCGGAAAGTTCCGCTTCGTTGAAGTTTGACAAAGCCGTTTTCATTTGCGCCTTAATCTCCTTATAAAGAACCCGTCGTGCGCGTCGCAAGGCAGGTATTGACCGTCGAATTCCGACGGATATTTTTCAAAATCGTTGTTGTTTTTCAAAAATTCTTCGACGTTGTCGTCGTTTTCTTCCTTGAAAATCGTGCAGGTCGAATACACCAGAAGCCCGCCGCTTTTCACGTAGTTTTTTGCGTTGTCGAGTATCGAATACTGCACCTTTTTCAACGCGGCAATATCGTTCACGTTTCTGTTCAGAAGTACGTCGGGCTGTTTTTTCACGACGCCCATCGCGCTGCACGGCACGTCGCAAAGCACTCTGTCGAAATACCCCGACCATTCCTTATTGAACGCCGTTCCGTCAAAAAGCGTCGGCGCCACGTTATTCACGTGCATGCGTTTTGCGTACGCCCCGATAAGTTCCACCCTGTGCGGATGAATATCGCAGGCAACGACGTGTGCCGTCGGATTTTTTTCGGCGACGAATATTGCCTTGCCGCCGGGCGCGGAACATACGTCCAGCACGTTTTGCCCGTCTTTTACGTCAAGCGCGAGCGCGGCGTACGTCGACGTCAGCGACTGATAAGTAATCCGCCCTTCGATAAACAATTTTTTCAGAAGCGGATTCATCGAAACGTAATAACCCGTATTCGTTTTTTCAAATTTATAGCCGGCATTTTCAAGGTCGCGCTCAAACTTTTCGTCCGAATAAATAAGCCCGTTCGTTCTCACGTGGGTGCCGCCGCGTTTTTGTGCCGCGACAATCTCTTTGCCTTTTTCCCGCCCGTATTCCGAAAAGATCTTGTTTATCGCCCATTCGGGATAGCCGTACCTTATCGAAAGCGCGAATGCGCCGTCGCCGTCGGGCAGACTTATTTTTTCGGTTGCCGCGCGTTTCAGCACGGCGTTGACAAAGCCTTTGTACGCTCCCTTATTTATGGTTTTTGCAAGGTCTACGCTGTTGTTGACAACGGCGTAATCGGGCAAAGAATCCATATAATCCAAACAATATATGCCCTGTTTCAAAACTATGCAAATTGCGCTTTTCGGGCGTTTATCCACAAGTTTTGACAACTTAAAGTCAAGTTCGTTATTTTTTTCAAGCACGCCCATCACGATGCGATAAATAATATCGGCATTTTCATCGCCTTCGATTTCTTTATACACGGCGTCGGACACGTACGCTCCTTCTTTGAAAATTTTTGAAAGCGCGTTGTAGCTTGAAAAAAGGTAATTTGCCATAATTACAGTTCTTCCCCGACGGCGATACGATGACCGAGAAGATAATCTTTCGCGCTCATTTTCCTGCCGTTTTCGGGTTGCAGAATTTGAATATTCAAGGCGTCTTTACCGCACGCGACGATAAGCCCGTCCTTGTCGGCTTTCAGCACCTGTTTGGGACTTCCCTGCATGTTTTCGACCGTCGCTTTGATGATTTTCATCTTCTTCCCGCCGCACGTCGTGTATGCCGACGGCCACGGAGTCAAGCCCTGAATCCTGTGTTTGATATCGGTTGCCGACATCGAAAAATCTATTTCGCCGTCTTCCTTTTTAAGCATGGGGAAATAAGTCATTTCGTCTTCGTTTTGCGGCGTGAAAGTCGCTTTTCCGCTTTCGATAAGGTCAAGCGCCTCGATAAGCGCGGGCGCGCCGAGCGCAGACAATTTCTCAAAAAGTTCCCCCGCAGTTTCGTCTTCGCCCACGGGAATACGTTTTTGCAGAATTATATCGCCGCTGTCCATTTTATAAGCGGTTTGCATAATTGTCACGCCCGTTTCCTTTTCGCCGTTGATGACCGCCCACTGTATGGGCGAACTTCCCCGGTATTTCGGCAACAGCGAGGCATGCACGTTAATGACGCCGTGCGGAGCAATCGCAAGAAAGTCGCGCGACAGCATTTGTCCGAACGCGGCGGTAACGATGACGTCGGGATTAAGCGCGCGGATATCGTCGATGCCCTCGCGGCTCACCTTTTCGTACTGCAAAACTTTCAGCCCGTGTTTTTCGGCGCACACCTTGACGGGACACGCCGATACGACGCCGCGGTTTCTCGGGCGGTCGGGCTGCGTGACAACCGCGATAACCTCGTGGTTGCTGTTAATAAGTTGTTCAAGACACGGCACGGAAAAATCCGGCGTACCCATAAAAATCACTCTCATATTATCTGTCAGCAGGTTCGTCTGTTTTTTTATCCTTGAAAAGGATACCGTCAAGATGGTCGATTTCGTGACAGAACGCGACCGCCGGGAAGCCCTGCACGTCGTACGTTTGTTCGTTGCCGAAGCGGTCGAACGCCGTCACCTTGACGCGGTAAGGTCTTTTTACGTTGCAGTTGTAGCCGGGGATCGAAAGACAGCCCTCCTGACCTATCTGACTGCCCTCGCTTTCGACGATGACGGGGTTGACAAGTTCGTACTTATTGCCGTCCTCGACGTCGACGACCGCGATACGCCTTAAAACGCTGACCTGCGGCGCGGCAAGTCCTACGCCGTCCGCTTTATACATGGTATCCCACATATCGTCGATAAGCACGCCGAGTCTTTCATTGAATTCCGTCACGGGGCGGCACTTTTTTCGCAGCGCGGGATCGCCTTCTTTCGTAATTTGTCTTATTGCCATAATATGCCTCTTTTTTATAATCTCTTAAACAAGCGACTGCGGATTGATTTCCACGAAAACCCACAACCCGTCTTTGCCGCGATACGCGTCGTCGATTTCGAAAATACGCTGTTTGACGGTTTCGAAATTCTGCGGTTTTATACGCATCAGAAGTTGGTATCTGTACCTGTTCTGAATGCGGGTTACGGGTGCTTTCGAGCCTTTGTAATATATAAAGTCGGGCTTGAATTCTTCAAGCAGGACTTTCATTTTCTCGTTTATGTTTTTTGCGGCGTCCATCGCTTTCCTATCGGACGTCGACGTAATAAGGATACGAACTATGTTCGTAAACGGCGGGAATTTGGTGACTTCCCTTGTGTTTTTTTCTTTCAGATAAAAGTTTTTATAGTCGTACGAGGCGGCGTATCTGAAAACGTAATGGCGCGGCGTATAGGTCTGGATAATGACCTTTCCGCTTTTACCCGCGCGCCCCGCGCGCCCCGCAACCTGCGTGATAAGCTGGAACGTGCGCTCGTTACTTCTGTAATCGGAAAGATACAAACTGAAATCGGCGTCCAGAATCCCGACAAGAGTTACGTTCTGAAAATCGTGTCCTTTTGCGATCATCTGCGTGCCGACAAGCACGTCCGCTTCGCCCTTTGAAAACGCCGAAAGTATGCGCTGATGCGACCCTTTCTCGCTTGTAGTGTCGTTGTCCATGCGTAAAACGCGCGCTTCGGGCAAAACTTTTCTGACTTCTTCCACGACGCGTTCCGTCCCGATCCTGCCCTGACGGATGTTCGTCCCGTGGCATATCGGACAGCGGTCGATCATTTCGTATCGTTTCCCGCAGTAGTGGCATTTCAGCTGATTGTCTTCCTTATGATAAGTCAACGAAACGTCGCAGTCCTTGCACTTTAAGATAAATCCGCAGTCTTTGCACATTACGAAACTTGCAAAACCGCGCCTGTTCAGAAAGATAATCGCCTGCTCTTTTGCCGCAATCGTTTTTCTGAGCGCGTCTTTCAGCGACGTCGAAAACACGTCGCGATTGCCCGCGCGAAGTTCACGGCTCATATCGACGACTTCCATTTCGGGAAGCAGCAAGTTGTTTATGCGGTGCGGAAGTTCCAGAAGTTTATATTCGCCCTTTTCCGCCTTGTAATACGACTCCACTGACGGCGTTGCGCTGCCGAGAACAAGAGGACACGAGTTGTATCCCGCGCGGAACTGAGCAATTTCCACGGTGTCGTAACGGGGGTTCCCTTCCGAAACGTAACTTCCGTCGTGCTCCTCGTCGATGATGATGACTCCGAGGTTTTCAAGGGGTGCGAATATCGCCGACCTTGCGCCGACGGCAACCGTCGCTTCGCCGCTTCTGAGCCGGCGCCATTCGTCAAACCTTTCGCCCTGCGACAAGCCGCTGTGCAGTATCGCGACTTTGTCGCCGAATCTTTCTTTAAACTGCAAAAAGACCTGCGGCGTCAGCGAGATTTCGGGCACGAGCATTATCGCGGTTTTGTTTTTCGATAAAGCGTCCTCGATGCAGTGCATATACACTTCGGTCTTTCCGCTTCCCGTGACGCCGTGCAACAAAAACGTGCCGGTGCCTTTCGTGATTTCGTCAACGGCTTTTTGCTGGTCGGGGTTTAACGTCGGACGGGATTTTTTGCTTGTCGCAAAGACTTCGGGCGTCCTTAATTTTTCAACAAAATAAACTTCGATATATCCGCAGTTTATGAGCGAATTTACCGCCGAGTTTCCGAAAGTTTTCGTAAGATACGCTTTTTTGACGTCGGAATTTTCTTTCAGATATTCCACGCAGGCGCGTTGCTGTTTCGCGCGCGACGATATCGTGTCCAAAAAAGTATCCGCGTCGCCCGAAAGTTTTGCGTACTCGACGTGAACGGGTTTTATCACTCCGCCGCGAAGTCCTGCCGGCAAAAACAGCCTCAAAAGGTCGATATACCTTAAATTCAGGCTTTTTGAAAAGTTGCGCATCAGCGCAATCATTTCGGGCGTGACCGCAACGAAGTCGTCAAGCGGCTTTATTATTTCTTTGATTTTGTCGGGATAATCGGTTTTGTCCTTCACGCCGATGACGAATCCTTCCAGAGTGTTCTTCCCGAAAGGCACAAGGACGCGCTCGCCGACTTTCACGTCGTCGGGCATGATATAATCGAAAATCTTATCCGTTTCGGACAAGGCTATGTCAACGATTACCTCCGCTATCATTTATCAAAGCTCGTGCATGTGGTCAAGAATGATTTCGGCAAGGCGGGATTTGGGCATGATGTCGTAGTCGTAAACCTTGCCCGCTTTGGTGATAATCGTGGCGATGTTGGTATCGACGTTAAAGCCCGCGCCCTCTTTCGTGACGTCGTTGGCAACGACCATATCGGCGTTTTTCGCGGCAAGTTTTTTCCTTGCGTTTTCGATAAGGTCGTCAGTTTCCGCGCTGAAAATAATCAGTTTCCTGTCGCCTTTGACCGCGCCGACCGCTTTTGCGATGTCAGGCGTTTTTTCAAGTTCCAGCGACAATTCTTTTGCCTTGATTTTGTGGATTGAAAAGTTTTTCACGCGGTAGTCGGCGGGAGCGGCGGCTTTTACGATGAATTCGTTTTCTTCGTAATTGTTCATTACCGCTTCCAGCATATCGCCGGTGGACTTTACCCTTATCACCTTTTCGAAAATATCGGGGATATCGACGCTCATTCTGCCTGCGATAAGCGTGACGAGTGCGCCGCGTTGTACCGCGGCTTCCGCGATTGCCATACCCATTTTGCCGCTGCTGTGATTGGTGATATAGCGCACGCCGTCGATTTTTTCTTCGGTGCTGCCGGCGGTGATAAGCATTCTTACGCCTTCAAAATCCTGATTCGGCGTGAGAATGTCCTCGATGGCTTTCACGATCGTTTCGGGTTCCGCCATTTTACCTTTGCCGACGTCGCCGCACGCAAGTCGTCCGGAGATAGGCTCGATAATCTTATAGCCCTGCTTTTTAAGCCGCGCGATATTATCCGTCGTATTTTCGTTTTCGTACATATTCGTATTCATCGCGGGACAGATGATTTTGGGCGCTTTACACGCCATAATCGTCGTCGTGAGCATATCGTCCGCAATGCCGTTTGCGATTTTCCCGATGGTGTTTGCGGTTGCGGGCGCAACGACGAAAACGTCGGCGCGTTTCGCAAGAGCGACGTGTTCCACCTCGAAATCGAAATCACGGTCGAACAAATCGGTGATAACGCGATTGCCCGACAGCGTTTCAAACGACAGCGGTTGTACGAATTCGGTCGAGTGCGGCGTCATGATAACGATGACGGTCGCGCCTTTCTTTTTGAGCGAACTGACTATTTCGCACGCCTTATACGCCGCGATACAGCCCGTCACTCCCAAAACTACGGTCTTACCCTTTAACATTTTGTTCCCTTACGATTTTTTGTTTGCCTTCGTAAATCTCACGGCAGGCAATGGAAATTGGTTTCTCGCCGGTTGCCTCGACGATGCCGGGCTCCTGTGCGACGATAGTGCGCGCGCGTTTTGCGACGGCGCAGGTCAATGCATATCTGCATTCTGCCTTTTTGATAAGTTTATCGATGGGGGGATATACCATCATAACTTGTTACCTCCTTTTATTCTGGATAAAATTTCAATGCTGTTTTTTGTTCTTAAATTCTCGGCGCGGATAATCGCCAGAATATCGTCCGCCGCCCTTTCGACAAAGTCGTTGACAACGACGTAATCGTACAACGTTGCGTTTTCCATTTCGGACAGCGCGGCGTCGTGTCTTATCTTAAACGTTTCGGCGTTCTCACTGCCGCGTCCCGAAAGACGACTGCTGAGAACTTCAAGGTCGGGCGCGACAAGGAACATCAATACCGCGTCGGGATAATGCGCCCTGACGTTTCTTGCGCCGACGGGATCGATTTCAAGAATAATATTCTTGCCGTTTTCAATCGCCTTTTCGACTTCCGATTTCAGCGTGCCGTAATAGTTGCCGTAAGTTTCGGTGTATTCGATGAAGGCGTCGGCTTTTATAAGCGTCTCGAACTCTTCGCGAGATTTGAAGTAATAATTGATACCGTCGACCTCACCCGCGCGCGGACTCCTGGACGTTGCCGACACGGAATACACGATTCTGTCGCTTTTTCTCAATACTTCTTGCAGTACCGTGCCTTTGCCCGAGCCCGACGGACCCGACAACACGAAAAACGTGCCTCTTTTCATTCGTTTTCCTCCTTGCCTTTGGCCCTGTCGGTTATCGTTTCCGGCGTGAGTGCCGACAAAAACACAAAACCGTTGTCAAGTATTATGACCGTCCTGACCTTGCGCCCCGACGATACGTCCAAAAGTTTTCGTTCTTCTTTCGCGGCGGCATAATGCTTTTTTGCCTGCATATCGCCCGCCGCCAGCACCGCGATAACTCTGTCGAAGTTGACGTAGTTGTCGAAACCTATGCTTATCATGTTTGCGTTATTCGACATTTTGCACCTGCTCTCTGATTTTTTCGATTTCGTTTTTCAGGACAAGGACGCGCTCCGTAATGCGGATATCGTTGCATTTGCTGCCGATCGTGTTGGCTTCGCGGTTGAATTCCTGCACCAGAAAGTCCATATTCTTGCCCATCGGCAAGTCGGCGTCAAGCATTTTCCTTAAATGGCCGCAGTGCGAGTTGAGCCTTGTGATTTCTTCGTCGATCGACACCTTGTCCGAATAAAAAGCGACTTCGTTCAAAAGCCTTGCTTCGTCGATTTGCACGCCGTTCAACGCTTCCGTGATTCTTTCTTTCAACTTTTCGCGGTACGCAACGACCGTTTCGGGGGCAATCGACTTGATCTCGCCCACGGTGCTTTCGATGACGGACACTTTTTTCAGAATATCGTTCCTGAGTTTTTCGCCCTCGAACGCGCGCATCTTTTTCATTTGTTCGGACGCGCCCGTCGCCCCAGACACGATAAGCGATTTCAACGCGTCTTCGTCTTCTTCGACGGTCTTCGTTTCGATTACGTCGGCGGTACGCATAAGCGCGGTCACCGTAAAGTCGTCCTGCACGCCGTACTTATCGCAAAGAACGTCTTTGATTTTAAGATATTCCTTTGCGACTGCTTCGTTCACAGAAAGTTCGACGCCGTCGTTTTTCGTGTTTTCGTACGTAACGTATACGTCGAAGTGTCCGCGCTTGAAATTGTCGATAAGGACGCGCCTTACCGCGTCTTCCGCAAACGACAAAACTTTGGGAAGTTTCACCGTGACGTCCAAAAACCTATGGTTGACGCTTTTCATCTCAACGGTGATTTTCCTTCCGTCGGACTCCACCACGGACTTGCCGTAGCCGGTCATACTGTTCATTTTGCACTCCTTTTCCGCATTTTGCGGGGATTTTATTTTATCAGGAGCAATTCGTCGGGGACGGATTTCAGTCTTTCGGACTTGCCCACGCCGATTGCCGTAACCTCTTTTTTACTGCGCATCGTGCCGATTACCGTCGCGTCCACGCCGTTATTTCTGAGCGCCTTCACAACCTTTTCGGGATCGGGTGTAACGATTAAAATGCTGCCGCTGCCGATAAGGCGCATCGGCGACACGTCTAGAATTTTGCATATTTTTGCCGTAAGATGCGTCACGGGAATCTGGTCGGCGTAAATCATCGCGCCCAGCCCCGACGCTTCCGCAAGTTCGGTAACCGCGCCGAAAACGCCGCCTTCCGTGACGTCGTGCATGCAACTGACGTTTTGCCTCCAGACGATTTTCGCGTCCTCGACCACCGACACTTTTGCGATATATTCGCGCGCTTCGACAAGTTCTTCCGTCGTGAGTCCGTTTTTCAGAAGTTTGTCGGCGTGATCGTTTGCCATTATCGCCGTCGCTTCGATTGCGGCGGATTTCGTCATGACGATGCTGTCGCCCGCTTTTGCGCCCGAGGATTTGACAATCCTTCTTGTCGTGCCGAGCATCGTGCAAGAAACGACCATACGATTGACCGCTTCCGAAAACTCCGTATGTCCGCCGACAATATCGACGCCGAGAGCCTCCGCCGTTTCGTGCGCTTCCTTCATAAATTTACCGACGTCTTCGGAAGATGCAGTCGTCGGCGCGATTATCGTCAGAAGACAGCACAAAGGCGTGCCGCCCGACACCGCGACGTCGTTTGCCGACACCGTTATCGCAAGACGACCGGCATTGTTGCCCGTCGCCGTGATGGGATCTGTCGTAAGAAGTAAAATTTTGGGGGTTCTGAGTGCCGCGCAATCTTCCGCAAGCCCCGCCGATTGCAGGATTTCCGGATTTTTCGCCACGGTTTTGTCGAATACGTATTTTTGAAGTTCCTGCGAAGTAAGTTTGCCTATTCTCATAACAAAGCCCTCTCTTTTTACGAATTATTAATATTTTAGCACAAGCGCGCTTTATTTACAATAAAATAAGTTATCTTTTGTTATAAAATTTATGTGAATTGCAAAGTTTTTTTTTAAAAACGCGACGATTTTCGCTTTGGAAAAAGAAAAACGCCTTCGTTTCGGCGTTTTCATAAATATGTCAATAATTTTTTCGATTATTCTTCTAGCATCTTTTCAAATTCGCTCTCGTCGATGATTTTCACGCCGAGTTTTTTCGCTTTTTCCAACTTGCTGCCGGCTTCTTCGCCCGCAATCACCAGATTGACCGCTTTCGACACCGACGACGACACTTCGCCGCCACGCTCCACAATAATCCTTTCCGCCTCGCTTCGCTTATACTTTTGTAAACTTCCGGTAAGCACGGCGTTGATACCCTTGAAATTTCCGTCGTTCGTTTCACGCGCGGACACTTTCACCCCAAGGCTTAAAAGTGCGTCGATTTCTCCAAGATTTTTCTTGTCATCAAAGTACGCGCGGACGCCTTCCGCCATAATATCGCCAAAGTCGTCGATGGCTTTCAAGTCGTCAATCCCGGCGTTAATCACGTTATTCAGCGTCTTAAACCTTTGTTCCAGCTGTTTCGCCGCTTTTTTCCCGATATTCTTCACGCCGAGCGCGTACAAGAAATCCGACAGCGCGACGTCCTTGCTTTTTTCAATCGCGTTTATGAGATTCTGCGCTTTCAGCTCCCCGAATCCGTCAAGCGTCATAAGGTCTTCTTTTTTGAGTTTATATAAATCCGAAAACTCCCTTACGTTCAGTTCGTTCAACAAAAGTTCCGCCGTTTTTTCGGAAAATCCGTCAATGTCCATCGCTCCTTTTTCTGCAAAATGCGTGAGCCTTTGCACGATTTGCGGGGCGCAGTTTTCGGTGTTCGTGCAGTACAAAAACACTCCCCTTTCTTCAACGGGCGCGCCGCAGTACGGACACACCGTCGGCTTTTCGATGTCGCGGCTTTCGCTCGTATGTTCGGCAATCCCCAGGATTTCGGGAATGACGTCGTTACTGCGACGAATGAACACGCGGCTTCCGATTTTCAAGCCTTTCTTTTCATAGTCGGCAAAGTTGTTGAGCGTCGCCCTTTTCACGGTAACGCCCGCAAGTTCGACGGGATCGAGTATCGCAAGCGGACACAGTTTTCCCGTGCGGGACACCTGCCATACGACGTCCCTTAAAACGGTTGTGGCTTCGTCCGCCTTGAATTTATATGCGATTGCCCACCTTGGGAATTTTTCGGTTTCTCCGAGAGCGTCGCGCTGATTTAAGTCGTTGACCTTGAAAACGATTCCGTCAATCAAAAAATCAAGCGTCGGACGGATTCTCGACAACTCTTCGATCGCGTCGCCGACGTCGTTTTCGTTTTTGCAGATTTTGAAATAATCGCCGACTTCGAAACCTTGTTTTATCAAAAAGTCCTGCATGTCTTTCTGCGTTCTGAAATCGCCGCCGTAAACGTTGTAACACATGACGTCCAACCGTCTTTCGGATGTCACTTTCGGGTTAAGATTCCTTATTGCGCCGGCTGCGCCGTTTCGGGCGTTTTTCAAAGGCTCGTCGTGCGTTTTGTTGTACTTTTCAAGCACGGAAAGACGCATTATCCCTTCGCCCTGAATTTCAACGTGATTTTTATATTCAATAGTTAAAGGTACGTTTTTGATGGTTTTAACCTGCAAAGTTACGTCTTCACCGACAAGTCCGTTGCCGCGCGTCGCCGCCGACACGAGCATTCCGTCCTCGTACGTCAGGTTTATCGTAAGCCCGTCGAATTTGTATTCCGCAGTGAGTTCGAACGGGGCGTTCAACGCTTTTTCGGTGCGCGCGTACCAGCCCTGAAACTCCTCAAAACTCTGGCACTTGTCAAGGCTAAAAAGTTTGTGGGTGTGCTTGTATTCCTTAAACTCTTTCAATACGGCGTCGCCGACTCTGTGCGTGGGGCTGTCGGGCAAAACGAATCCCGTTTCCTTTTCAAGCGCGACGAGCCTGTCGTACAGCCTGTCGTATTCGCCGTCCGAGATGACGGGACTGTCGAATTTATAATACCTTTCCGCGTGATAGTTGAGTTCTTTCACGAGATTTTGCATTTCTTCGAGAACGCTCATAACAACCTCATATTCTTTGCGGCAAGCGCCACGACGAATTTCTTTATTCCCAGATTTTCAAATTCTATACCGGCGATGGTTTCGTTTCCGCTGCCCGACACCGACACGATTACGCCCGTGCCGAACTTACTGTGTTCCACCTTGCGCCCAACCGTATATTCCGAAATGTCCACGGCGTTTGTCGCGGTGCTTGCGGGTTTTGCGGCGGCAGCACCCGTGTATGCGGGCTTGAACGTCGATTTTTGCTCGGACTGCGGCGTTTGCGGCGTTTTTGCGGGAACGTTTCCGATAAGTTCCTGCACGAAACGACTGCGTAAATTGTTTTGTCGCTGGTTGAATCTGAACCTGCACCTTGACGACGACACGTACAACCTTTCCTTCGCGCGGGTTATCGCGACGTACATAAGACGGCGTTCTTCTTCGATATTATCGTCGCTTTCGATGACGGCGTGCGACGACGGGAAAATGTTTTCTTCCAGCGCAACGATAAACACGACGGGGAATTCAAGCCCTTTTACGGCGTGTATCGTCGCAAGCGTGACGCTGTTGCTGTCGTCGATTTCATCGGCGTCCGAGATAAGTGCGACCATTCTCAAAAAGTCTTCAATGGTTTTCCCGGGGTTATCCTTTCTGAAAAGGTTGACGGCGGACACAAATTCTTTCAGGTTTTCCACCCTGTCGGGTTCCGCCTCGTCCGCCTTATACATATCGAAAAGCCCCGACGCTTTCAGAACGTATTCCGAAAAAGCGACGGCGTCCGATTTCCCCGCGGCGTCGATAAGACCAAGCCACAGGTTTCTGAATCCGGCAATTTTTTGTTTGGTGCCGGCGTTGAGCCCGTCGACGTTTTCGATATTTTTCACGACGTCGAAAAGATGCGTGCCGTTTGCGCCCGCGCACTCGATAAGTTTTTGTACGGTCGTGTCGCCGATGCCGCGACGGGGGACGTTAATTATCCTTGCCGCGCTTTCGTTGTCAAACGGGTTTATCGCAATGCGAAGATAACACAAAAGTTCCTTGATTTCTTTCCTTTCGTAAAACCTTATGCCGCCATAAACGCGGTATGGCATATTATAAAGCGTCAACGCTTCTTCAAATTGACGGGAGAGCGAGTTCGCGCGCATTAAAATGGCGATGTCGCCGTAGTTGTATCCCGCAAGCGTAACAAGGTCGTTTATGTTTCGCATGACGTAGTCGACTTCTTCGCGGTCGTTGTAGGCGTTGAACACTTCAACGCGTTTACCGCCTTCTTTCGTCGTTTTAAGTACCTTATCGAAACGTTTCTTATTGTTTGCGATAACGCGGTTGGCGGCGTTCAAGATGTGCGCCGTACTGCGGTAATTCTGTTCAAGTTTATAAACTTTGGCGTCGGGGAAGTCCTTTTTGAAATCAAGAATATTGCTGATTTCCGCACCGCGCCAGCCGTAAATACTCTGGTCCTCGTCGCCGACGACGAATATGTTGCCGTAGCCTTTCGCAAGTTGTCGGACAAGTCGATATTGAATTTTGTTGGTGTCCTGAAACTCGTCGACGTGGATATATCTGAACCGGCGTTGATAGCGTTCCAAAACGTCGGGATTTTCATCGAAAAGCTTCACCGTGTTGATAAGCAAATCGTCAAAATCCATTGCGTTGTTGTTTTTGAGTTCCGCCTGATAAAGGTCAAAAAGGCGCAAGGTTTCTTTTTTTATCTTGCTTTCCCCTATGCACGCTTCGGCGTACTCCTTTGGATCGCGATTAAAACTTTTTATGCGTTTGATATGACCGTAATAGGTGTCGAAAAGTTTTGCGTTTTTCTCGTTATCGGCGTCCGACGGCGACTTCATAATGCGCTTTAATACGCGCGCGCATTCCGCCTCGGCATAAATACTGAAATTCTTGCCATAGCCGATTCTTTCGCATTCTCTGAAAAGTATCTGGGCGCACATGCTGTGGAAGGTGCTTATCCATACTTCGCAACTTTCGCCCAACATATTCGCGACGCGCTGTTTCATTTCGCCCGCGGCTTTGTTCGTGAAAGTAATCGCAAGTATGTTGTAAGGATCGACGTTCATATTTTTGACAAGGTAAGCGACGCGCGTCGTAAGTACGCGCGTTTTTCCGCTGCCCGCCCCGGCAAGTACCAAAAGCGCGCCTTCCGTATCGACAACGGCACGCCTTTGTTCTTCGTTCAGATTTTCAAGAATGGATAAATCGGTCATAGGAAAGATTATATCATAATTCCCGTCTTAAAACAAATGTTTTAAGGTATGCAGGCAAGAATAATACGAACAACAAAAAACGCCGTCGCTTTCGCGGCGGACGTTTTCTTCCATTCCCCTTATCAATAATTTTATCCGTAAACTTTCTTATCGGCATTCATTTCATGATAAAGTTGTTTCACACATTTATAGGCTTCCGCAAGACGGAATATGTAACGCTGACGCTCGACCGACGTCATCTTTTCAAACTTTTCCTGATCGATAAGGCACGTTATGGGATTTCTGTCGTTGCCGCTTTCGATAATCGAACACATTTTGCAAAGCGTATCGTTGCTTTCCACAAGTTTAAGAAGAACGTCGTACTTTCTCAAAGGAATAACGCCGACAAACGTCGGAAAATTGCCGTTTTTAAGCATTCTCGATTTTGCCTCGCGTGCGTACTGCCTGAATGTTGAATTTGCCATAAATATAACTTCCTCCGAAATTATTAATATGTTTATATTTTACTACTTTGTGCAAAAAAGTGAAAACGAAATAAATCAATTTATTGACAAATATTTTGACATACGGCGTGTTATTTAATAATTTTTGGCATATGTGCAAAAATGCGAATTTTAACGTTTTTTCACACTTTTTTTATCTACAAAAGTAAATAAACGTCAAAAATTATCGAAAACGACGCGATACGAAGCGCAATTTTTCTTTTTTTAAGAAAATCCTTGCGTTTATACCGCTTCCGTTAAGTTTGTTTCGGGTTTTGTCGAAACGGAAAAATCCATAAAAAACGCCGACTTTCGTCGGCGCGGTATCTAAATATCAGAAGTTTTCTTTCGATTTGTCGTATTGCGAAAGACTCAGTTCCATAAGGTCGTTTTCGGCGGCAAGCATATCGACAATGCGTTTTACGATACGCATAAGTTCGGAATCTTTTGTATAGTCGGCTTTCGCCATAAAGTTGATGCGTCCCGCTTTCATCATTTTGCGCGCGTTTTCCTGCTCGTCTGCGTAAACGCCGATGCTGTGCCCGCCGTTGAGCCTTGTTACCTTCATGCTCGGGACGTCGGTCAGCCCGTCGCCGATATAAATCATATTGCAAAACGGAATACGACGGTTTCTTTCTTCCATCGAATCGTTCAGGTTTTTGTCGTCCGACACGTCGAAAATACCCTTGTTTATGCGGTACAAAAACTGGATTTTACTTGTATAATTCAGCGCGACCGCAGGCCAGTACGGCACGCCGTATTCGTCGTAAACAAATTCGCTTGCAAAAATTTCACAAAAATTCTTTGCGATTTCCGTGCCCTCGATGATTTTTTTCAGTCCGCTGCTGATGATATAATGCTCGATAACGACGCCTTTGCTCTTGCCGTATTCGTTGACGGCGTCGAACCACTCCGTCACGCCGGGATAGTAATTGACGTCTTTGCCGAGTTCTTTCAAGGTGTCAGCGGTCAGCACCGACTTTCCCCTTGCCCGCTCAATCATAAAATACATCATCGCAAGGATACCGTCCATCTTCTTTTCGTGCGCCATGTTGTTGCAATCGCGCCAAAAGTCTTCGGGCGTCATGCCAAGGCTCGGGATAAAGCCGTAGTCCTGCATATCCTTGTCCGTGAGCGTTTTGTCAAAATCGTAAATCAATGCGACAATATTTCTTTTCATACCTTATATTATACCACGCGCGAAAAAGATATTCAAGGGATTTTTTGTGCAAGCAACGTTCGTTTAGTATCGCCGCGTTAAAACAAGATTACCCTTGCAGATTTCTTCCAAAAATCCGATTTATACTTGCCGTTCGTCCGAGCCGTCGGGAAGTACCGGGGTTTCTTCTGCCAACACTTTCATTTGACGAATCGCCGTTTTGTTCAACTCGATAAGCCGTTCACGCTGGCTTAATCCGCGGTCTATCAAATATGCGTTCAGGTTTTCAAGATTTGAAAGGCATACGAGTTGCGATACTTCGGCATAGTCGCGTATATTGCCCTTTTTGTCGGGATTTTTCTCACGCCATTCACGTGCGGTCATACCGAATAAGGCGACGTTCAGAACGTCGGCTTCGTTTGCGTAAACAAAAGACGCTTGCTCTTTTGAAATTTCAAGCGGGATAATGATATTGTCCTTAATGGCGTCGGTATGAATACGATAATTTATCTTCGCAAGTTCGCGCTTGACAGACCAGCCGAGTTGCTTTTGTTCGTCCGCTTTGAGCCGTTGAAATTCCTTGATAATATATAAATTGATTTCCGGCGAAATCCAGGACGCAAATTGCAAAGCAATGTCTTTGTGCGCGTAAGTGCCGGAATTATATTTTCCCGCCTTTGATATTATGCCGATTGCGTTTACGCCGTCAATCCACTTTTTCGGCGTCATCGTAAAATAATTGTGCCCGGCTTCGTTTTTAAACGTATCGAATTCGACACGGTTAAAATTCGGGTTATTGAGTTGCTCCCATAATCCCATATATTGTATCGTGTCAATCCTTCGCATCCAATTTTGTATGACAAAGCGCGGGTCTTCCGGATTCTTATAACGTGCAATATCGGTCAAAGAAAAATAATCGTCTTTGTTGATATGTATTTCCTGATTCAATACGGTAATTTCTTTGTTTTTCCTTTTCCCGACCTTTTTATAATTTTGATTATATTATAGCACGTCCTGACAACCAAATCAATAGCAATGCGAACGCGGATTGTTCTTTCCGTCAAAAAACAAAGAGTCCGACATCGGACTCTTTACGTTAAAACGTAGCACTTTTGGCGACGTTTCAATATTATCTTTTGGCATTTTATTCGGGCTTATTGTCGTCGATGGTTTGGATTCTCTTTTCGGCGCGCGCCCCTTTTTTCGCCTCGTATTTTTCTTTCAGCTTGTCTTTAAGGGTTTTATAGCCTTTCTTTTCCTTGTTTTTTGCAATTCTTTTTTCGATATATTGCATAAGTTTGACAAGGATAATAAGGATTGCGATCACGATAAACACCGCAAGCACGCCGTATCCCATGATTTCCAGGGATTTCATTACGTTTTCTTTGACTGCCGATACTGCGTATAACATAGTTTCGCCTCCTTATAAAACAAGACCGATGATAAGGCCGCCGACGATTGCGGACGCGATTTGTCCCGAAACGTTTGCGCCGACAGCGTGCATCAGAAGGTGGTTTGTAGGATCTTCCTTAATTCCCATTTTCTGCACTATACGCGCGCTCATGGGGAATGCGGAGATACCTGCCGCGCCGATCATGGGATTGATTTTTTCTTTCAGGAACAAGTTCATGACTTTTGCAAGCATCACGCCCGAGAAGGTGTCGAAAATGAATGCACAAAGTCCCAGCCCCATAATCATAAGCGTCTGGACGGTAATGAAGTTTTCGGCTTTCATCGTAAACGCGATGGTGATGCCCAAAAACAGCGTAACAAGGTTTGTCAGCACGTCTTTTGCGGTGTCGGTAAGGTAATTCAGCACGCCGCATTCTCTTATAAGGTTGCCGAACATAAGCATGCCGACAAGCGACAACGACGCGGGCGCGATAAGCCCCGACACGATCGTTACGAGAATGGGGAACAAAATTTTCGTGCGTTTCGAAACCGACGCGGGCTTGTATTCCATACGGATCAGACGCTCTTTTTTGGTTGTCGTGAGTTTGATGACCGCGGGCTGAATGATCGGCACGAGCGCCATATACGAATACGCGACGACCATAATAGGTCCGACGTAATTACTTTTTAAGGTTTGCGCGACGACAATCGACGTAGGTCCGTCCGCCGCCCCGATAATACCGATCGACGCAGCGTCTTCGATGCTGAATCCGCAAGCCGCGGCAAGCAAAATCGTCAAAAATATGCCGAATTGCGCCGCCCCGCCGAACAAGAACAACTTCGGGTTTGAAAGCAGCGGCCCGAAATCGATCATCGCGCCGATACCGATAAAGAGTACAAGCGGCATAATCTCGTTCATTTCGATTCCGATTGCGAAAAGACTGCTCATTACGCCCTCCGCGCCCGAAAACGGAATATTGATAAGAATCGCCCCAAAGCCCATCGGCAACAACAGCGCGGGTTCCATATCCTTTTTGATTGCAAGGAAAATCAACAGCGCGCCGAGACACCACATTATTACCTGCTGCCAGGTAACGGCTGCAATGGTTTCGTACAAAAATTCCATAAATCCTCCGAAAAAATATGGCAAGACTGTTGAACAGTCTTGCCAATTGTGATTAAACCAGAATAAAAATTCGTGTTATTGACTTAATCTCGTCTTAAAAAGACGACGGCTACTCCCTATTATGAAATAATAATATTAAATCGTAAAAATCTTGTCAACGGTTTTCAGTTAAGTCTTACTACCCAGCCGAATTCGTCCTTGATTCTGCCGTACTGAATCCCCGTGAGAGTGTCGTAAAGCCAGCCGGTGATTTTGCCCATTTTGCCGTCGTTTATGGTCATCACGTCGTCCTTGTAGCCGATTGTGCCGACGGGAGAAATAACAGCCGCCGTACCCGTGCCGAACGCCTCGTTAAGTTTCCCTTCTTTATAATCTTTTTCAAGTTCGTCGATGGAAACCGCGCGTTCTTCGACGGTGTATCCCGCGTGTTTCAGGACTTTGATTGCGCTGTCGCGGGTGATGCCGGGAAGAATCGTGCCGTCAAGCCACGGCGTAACGACTTTTCCGTCCAAAACAAAGAACATATTCATACTGCCGACTTCGCCGACGTATTTTTTCTCTTTCGCGTCCATCCACAAAACCTGCTCGTACCCTTTCTGTTTCGCAACTTCCGCCGCAAGCAGACTTGCCGCATAGTTGCCGCCGCATTTGCACTCGCCCGTGCCGCCGAGAGCCGCGCGGTTGAACACGTCTTCAACGTAAATACGCGTGGGTTCGAGCCCGTGAGCGTAATAACTTCCGACAGGACTTAAAATAACGAAAAAAATGTATTTCTTGCTGGGGTGCACGCCAAGGAAGTTTTCGTTTGCGATCATCGTCGGACGGATATAAAGGCTGGTGCCGGGGTCTGTCGGGATCCAATCCTTTTCGATGCGGACAAGTTCAAAAATACCTTCCAGCACTTCGTCCACGGGAAGTTCCGCCATGCACAGACGTTTCGCGCTTCTGTTCATACGAAGGATATTGTCGCGCGGACGGAACATCGTGATTTTTCCGTCGGTGTTTTTATAGGCTTTCATACCCTCGAAAATTTCCTGACCGTAATGGAAAACGACGCTTGCCGGGTTCACCGCGATGTCAGAAAAAGGTCTGATTTCGACCTCTCCCCATTTGCCGTCGACGTACTCCATATAAAGCATGTGGTCGGTGAAGTATTTTCCGAACCCGAGGTTTTTGAAATCGGGTTTTTGCTTCAAGTTTTCAGTCAAAGTGATTTTCATATCTATACCTCAAATTTTATTCAAAAACGTAATAGCGGTTGCGCCTTTCAAGACCGAAACCTGCCCCAAAAGCGCGCACGTAATATCCTTTTCGATATTGTCCGCGTCTTCCTTCGGCACCGCTATCGTCATTTTAACGTTGTCGGCAAAATCGGTGCTTAAAGTTGCAAAAACCTTGTCTTTAAGTGCCTGTAACAGCACGTTGTACATTTCGTACCCGCACTTGATTTCCAGCGAAACGCCGACGACGTTCTTAACTATTTTTGCATTTTCGACGGTCTCGGCAACGGCGCGCGTATATGCGGAAACAAGCCCGCCCGCGCCAAGTTTCACGCCGCCAAAATATCTCGTGACGACCGCAGCCGTCATGAAAATTCCTTTCTTTTTCAACACTTCCAGCATGGGCTGTCCCGCCGTGCCCTGCGGCTCTCCGTCGTCGGAAAAACGTTGTTCCGTGCCCTGTGCGTTACTTATGAAAGCATAGCAGTTGTGGGTTGCGTCGGAATACTTTTTCTTCACGCTTTTCACAAACGACAAAGCGTCGTCGAAACCGTCGATTCTTTTCAAAGTGCAGATAAACCTGCTTCTTTGAATAACGATTTCGTGCGTCGTTTCGCCCGTTGCCGAAAGATAAAAATCCATTATTTCACGCTCACCTTAAAGTGAACTTTTTTGCCCTTGTGAATGATAAATTCGCGGCTTGCAACTTCCGCGTTGACGTCCGTAACCTTGTCGTCGTTCACGCGGATACCGCCGCCTTCGATAAGACGACGAGCCTCGCTTTTGCTGGGCGCGACGCCGATTGCGACAAGGATATCGATGACTTTCGTCGTGCTTTCTTCAATGGTTTTTTCGGGCATTTCCGCGCCGTCGCCGAACGCGCCTTTCGACTGTTTCAAGGAAAGATCCGCGTCGTCTTTGCCGTGGACGAGTTTGGTGAGTTCATAGGCAAGCACTTCTTTCGCGCGGTTCATGCGTTCGTCTTTGTATCTGCAAAGTTCCGCGATTTCGTCAAGGTCGATTTCGGTGAGGAGTTTCAGGCATTTTTCGACGTCGGCGTCGTCGATATTACGCCAGTACTGGAAGAATTCGTAAGGCGAGGTTTTTTCGCGGTCGAGCCATACCGCGCCTTTCTGGGTTTTGCCCATTTTCTTGCCTTCGGAAGTCGTGAGAAGCGCGGACGTCATCGCAAACGCGTCCTTGCCCTCTTTGCGCCTTATAAGGTCGACGCCCGCAAGCATATTCGACCACTGATCGTCGCCGCCGCATTCGAGCTCGCACCCGTACTTTCTGTTGAGAACAAGAAAGTCGTACGCCTGCATCAGCATATAGTTGAATTCCAAAAAGGTAAGACCTTTTTCAAGGCGTTGTTTATAACATTCCGCCGTAAGCATTTTATTGACGGAAAACACGCTGCCGATTTCACGCAAAAAGTCGATGTAGTTCAGGTCTTTCAGCCAGTCGGCGTTGTTGACCATAATCGCGGCGTTTTCGCCCTCGAACGACAGGAATTTGCTCATTTGTTCCTTAAAGCAATCGCAGTTATGTTGAACGGTTTCGGCGGTCATGACCTTTCTCAGATCGCTTCTTCCCGACGGATCGCCGATCATACCCGTGCCGCCGCCGATAAGGATAATGGGACGATGCCCCGCTTTCTGCATCCATCTCATGACGATAAGCTGAATGAAGTGTCCGACGTGCAGGCTATCCGCCGTCGGATCGAAGCCGATATAAAACGACATGTGCTCCGAGCCGAGCTTTTTATATAAATCTTCTTCGTAAACGGTTTGCTTAATAAAACCGCGCGCTTTAAGAGTATCGAATACGTTTTCCATTTATTTCAGTCCTCCAATAATTTCGTAAAGTATTCCGCAAGGGATTTTATCCCCTTTTCGATTTGTTCTTCCGTTGCGTTGGAATAGTTAAGGCGGAAAGTGTTGAAAGTTTTGCCGTCCGCAAAGAACGAACTTCCGGGCACGTAGGCGCAGCCCGTTTTTTCGACGACGTCCTTGAAAATATCGTCGGTGTTTATGCCCTTTCTTGCAAATTCCGCAAATATGAACAGCCCGCCGTCGGGATTCGTGAACCTTATTCCCTTTGGCATATATTTTTGAATCGCCGCGTACATCGCGTCCTTTTTCGCCTTGTAAACGGGAATGATTTCGTCGATATGGGCGTCGAGCCGACCTTCCCTTATATATCTGTCGATTATCGCCTGCGACAGCGACGAAGTGTGCACGTCGGACGCCTGCTTCCCGATTGTCAGTTTCCTTATGATTTCGGGTGCCGCAACGACAACTCCCGTACGAAGCCCCGGCGAGATCACCTTTGAGAAACTCGTCTGATAAATCACGATGCCGTCCGTATCGTACGACTTAATCGACGGCACTCTTTCGCCCGAAAACCTTATTTCGCCGTAAGGGTTGTCTTCAAGGATTATCACGCCGTGTTTTTTGCAGATAGCATAAATCGCTTCTCGTTTTTCCTTTGACAGCGTTTTGCCCGAAGGATTGCTGAAATTCGGCACGAGATACAGTATTTTCGGCGCGTAAAACACGATTTTTTTCGCAAGGTCAAGGATATTTATCCCGTCGTCGTCGCTGTCGACGCCGATTGCCTCGCCCTCGTACGTTTTAAGGATATGAAGCGCGGCAAGATAAGTCGGATTTTCGACAAGCACCCTGTCGCCTTTGTTGATAAACGCCTTGAACGTAAGGTCGATGCCCTGTTGTCCGCCCGACACGATAAGCGTCGATTCGGGCGTGGCGATAACGCCGTCGCGACGGACGTATTCCCCAGACGACACGATAAGCGGACGATACCCTTCCGTGCCGCCGTATTGCAGAATTTCCGCGCCGTTTTCCGACAACACCTTGTCGGCGATTTCCCTGATTTCGTCAACGGGCAAAGTTTCCTTTGCGGGAAAGCCGCCTGCGAAACTTATTATCCCCGGGGTTGACAAAAGTTTGAAAATCTCACGGATTGCATTGCCCTTCAAATTTTTTAATCTGTCTGAAAACTGATATTCCATTATTTTACCGATATTTCATAAACATTTCGGATATTATACCACACAAGTCGCGTAAACTGCAAAGGATATTCGCCACAAAAAACGACATTGCTTATTTTTTTTGTCAATTTGGCGATAACGCTTTTATTTTTCCGACGTTTATGATATACTGTTGAAAGTTAAAATAATAACAAACTCTTTCGGAGGTATATGACAAATGCAATACTCAAATGAAGTTGTTGAAATGTGCTGTGTCAAAAAAGGTCCCAACCACGGTCCCTCCCCCATTCCCGAGGAAGGCAAATGGATTCAGGCAAAAGAAATTAAGGACATCAGCGGTTTCACTCACGGCATAGGCTGGTGCGCTCCCCAACAAGGCGCGTGCAAACTTTCCCTTAACGTCAAAAACGGCGTTATCGAAGAAGCCCTTGTCGAAACGATCGGTTGCAGCGGTATGACTCACTCTGCAGCTATGGCTGCCGAAATTCTTACCGGCAAAACCATTCTCGAAGCGCTCAATACCGACCTTGTATGCGACGCAATCAACACCGCAATGCGCGAACTGTTCCTGCAAATCGTTTACGGTCGTTCCCAGTCCGCTTTCTCGGACGACGGTCTTGTTATCGGCGCGTCCCTCGAAGACCTCGGAAAAGGTCTGAGAAGCCAGGTCGGCACGATGTTCTCCACAAAGGCAAAAGGCGTACGCTACCTTGAAATGGCAGAAGGCTACGTCACCCGCGTCGGTCTTGACGAAGAAGGCGAAGTAATCGGTTACGAATTCGTCCACCTCGGAAAAATGATGGAAATGATCAAAAAAGGCGTTTCCGCCGACGAAGCGCTCAAAAAATGTACGGGAAGTTACGGCCGTTTCGCAACCGCCGCAAAATACATCGACCCCCGCAAAGAGTAATAGGAGGATACTGCAATGATCAAATTCGAAGGTTATGAAAGACGTATTGATAAAATCATGGGTGTCCTTAAAGAATACGGCATCGCTTCCCTTGAAGACGCGCAGAAAATCTGCCTGGACAAAGGCGTTGACTGCGAAGCAATCGTAAAAGGTATCCAACCCATCGCGTTCGACAACGCCGTCTGGGCTTATACCGTAGGCTGTGCAATCGCAATCAAGAAAAATTGCAAAAAAGCCGCGGACGCCGCCGAAGCAATCGGCATCGGTCTGCAATCGTTCTGCATTCCGGGCTCCGTCGCGGAAAACCGCAAAGTCGGTCTCGGCCACGGCAACCTCGCCGCAATGCTCCTTCGCGACGAAACCAAATGCTTCGCTTTCCTTGCAGGTCACGAAAGTTTCGCGGCGGCAGAAGGCGCAATCGGCATCGCGCGCTCGGCAAACAAGGTTCGTAAAGAGCCCTTGCAAGTCATTCTGAACGGTCTTGGAAAAGACGCCGCTTTCATCATCAGCCGCATCAACGGCTTCACCTACGTACAAACCGATTACGACCAGTACACCGATACCCTTAAAGTCGTCAAAACCACCGCTTACAGCGACGGCGAACGCGCAAAGGTTCGTTGCTACGGCGCAAACGACGTGAACGAAGGCGTTGCTATCATGCGCCACGAAAGCGTCGACGTTTCCATCACCGGCAACAGCACCAACCCCACCCGTTTCCAACATCCCGTTGCAGGCACTTACAAAAAATGGTGCTGGGATAACGGCAAAAAATACTTCTCCGTTGCGTCGGGCGGCGGCACGGGACGTACCCTGCACCCCGATAACATGGCGGCAGGCCCCGCGTCTTACGGCATGACCGACACCATGGGACGTATGCACAGCGACGCACAGTTCGCAGGAAGCAGCTCCGTTCCCGCTCACGTCGAAATGATGGGACTTATCGGTATGGGTAATAACCCCATGGTTGGCGCAACCGTTGCTTGTGCGGTAGCAGTTCAGGAAGGAATGAGCAAATAATAAAAAGCAACGGGGGTTTTGAATAAACCCGCCTCTTGCACAAACATCAAACGGCACTCGTAAGGGTGCCGTTTTTTATGCCCTTTCCTAAGTTATAAAGCACCTTTGATGTCATTGCGAAGCATAAACAGGGGTCCCCGCGGGATACTGTGTACTCGCGGGGAAAAGGCGCACACAAGCAAAAGAGTGAGCGTTATCGCCTGCGATAATGCGATTTCAAAAGTGCAGTGTGCGCCGTGGTGGCAATCTCCCGGAAGGGACACGAAATTATTAACGCAAGTATACTGCATATATCATAACTGTCAATATGACACTCTTGCTATAACCATAAATATAATTTACACCCAAAGAAAACAATCATGATTACATATCAAAAAATTGATGTCCTAATACAAAGGATAGCAAGTGCTTTTTCAAAAATAGCATAAAACATAGGTCGTAAAAATTTTTTAATTTCACTAATAATTGACATACATATTTTTTATTTGAAAAAAGTATCAGAGGATAAATTCTTTATAATAAGTCGCGTGTTTTATTTGGCAAGAGTGTCATTTTGACAGCCATTGTTTTTGATTTTATTATTTTGCCGTAATAGTATTGTTACTTTTCCGGGAGATTGCCACGCGTCGTATGCTTCGTTTTTGACCAGTCAATCGCCGCAAGCGACAATCGTCTGTCTTATGCTTGCATACTCCTTTTCCCCTCGGGTACACAGTATCCCGTGGGGTTCCCGTTTTTCCGCTCGCAATGACAAAAAAATAGCCGCGTTATTGCTTTTAACGTGGCGTAAGTAATATCACTGCGTAAGCAATATCACTGCGAAGTAATATCACTTTTTTAGTCTGCTACAAGCGTGATTCTGTCGCACACCACAAGACTGAAAAAGTCAGCTGCCCATCCAAGCAAAAACAGCGGCATCAGCAATACTCCCGCAATAAGCGTCGCCCTGTGACGCGTTTCGTAAAACTTCTGAAAACGATATAAACTGCAAAGTATCCAGCCGAAGAAAAGATATAAAAACGTCTTCACGTTGTGCGGCAGTGCGTCGAACGCCTCGGTAATAGTGCGGCGGATTTTGCCTTCTTCGATGGGGATACGCACGACGAAACGGCTGCCCTTTTCTTTCTTGCTTTTGACCTCGATAACACCGCTTAAATCGTCGATGATTTCTTTCGTGATATAAAGCCCCAGCCCGTTGCTTCCCGAAACCGTTCTGGACTTATCTTCCATATAAAATTTATCAAAGATAAACGGCAGGCTTTCGCCCGAGATACCCGAGCCGTTGTCGCGGACGATAACGCGGACTTCCTTGCCGACTTTTTTGGCTTTTACGACGATTTTGCCGCCGCTTGGCGTATATTTTATGGCGTTGCTGATGAGGTTTTGTAAAACGCGCGCAAGTTGCTGGCGGTTTGCGTAAACGGTAACGTACGGCGCGCCCTTGACGATGAACGTGAGTTTTTTGGATTGCGCGAGTTTTTCGTATTTCAACGCTTCCGTTTTGAAAAATTCGCCGAAAAGCACGCTCTCTTTTATGCTACCGATTGACTGGATTTCGTTTCTTGACGATTCGACCAGCGTCAGCACCTGACTGTTCATTTCCTCGGTTTTTTGAAGAATGAGCGAGGTATAATCCTTATCGTCCATGCCGTCCGACAGACTTTCGGCGTAACCGGAAATAACGGCAAGGGGCGTTTTCAAGTCGTGCGCGACCGAGGCAATCATCACCTTGCGTTTTTCGTCGTCGGCTTTATTTTTGTCGCGCGCGTCGCGCATGCTTCGGCGCAGGGTTTCAAGTTGTTTGAAAATACGGCGTTCGTAAACGTCGCCCTCAATCGAAATCGGGGTGTCGATGTCCAGTCGATTAAGTTGTGCGATGGCGTCGTAAACGCTTCTTCTCGTTTTTCTTTTCAATTAGGTCAATCCTGCCACTTATAGCCAAGCCCCCAGATCGTAACGATATTGTTTACCCCGGCTTTTTCAAGTTTTTCGCGAAGTCGCGCGATTGTTACGACCACGGTGTTTTCGTCGATGTATTCGTCAATGCCCCACACCGCGTCGATAAGTTTTTGCTTGCTGAAAATCTGATTCTGATTTAGCGTCAGAAAGTCCAGAATTTTGAACTCTTTTGCGGTGAGATTGAGCGGCTCGCCGTTGACTTTCGCCTCAAACCTTTCGGACGAGATCATAAGCGCGCCGAAGTGTCTGTCCGCGTTTGCCGCGGGACGGTTAAGGTCGTAATAACGCCTTATCTGAGCGTTTACCCTGCACACCATTTCCTTGAACGAGAACGGCTTCGTGATATAGTCGTCCGCGCCGAGTTCAAAAAGGCGTATCTTGTCTTCTTCCGCAACCTTCGCCGAAACGACGATGATGGGTATGTTCATGTCGCGCCTGATACTTTCGCAAACCTCATATCCGTCGGCGACGGGCATCATTATGTCCAGTAAAATAAGATCGGGCGAGAGCCTGCGCGCTTGCTCGATTGCGTCCCCGCCGTCAAATGCCTGCGACACGACGTAGCCGGCGCGGATAAGATAATTCCGCATAGTGTCCGAAATTTCCAGGTTATCTTCTGCAATCAAAATACGTCTTTGCATTATATTGTCCTTTTTTGGTCTTTATTATCTTATTATACTTTGAAATTCTTATATTTTCAAGTCTTTATTTATAAAGATAAAGAAGCGTTTGCGATTTTTTCGTCGGCATTTATGAAATATTTTTCGTAAGATTTCCTGCAATATCTTTTGTGCCTGCCGGATGGCATTGCCCCCGCGTTTTCGAAATTATATTTTCCGTTGACGCGCCACCCGTTCAGAAGAGCGATGTCGAACGCGTCTTTCGGACAGTTGAAACTGCACCTGACGCAGCATGCGCAATCGCCGCCGAACACAAATTTTCCGTCCACGATTTTTACGTTTTCTTCGGGACAGCTTTTCACGCAAAGTCCGCAGTTCACGCACTTTTCCATATCGACTTTGAAAAATCTTCCGTTGACTTTCATTGCGGGATGCTCGATTCTGAACAAAAATGCGATAATGTGTCCGAACGGGATTTTTTTGAGTTTATGCGGAGTAAGGCTTAAAATTTCTCGCGCTTCGACGGGGGCGAGATTTTTTGCGGTATGCCACATTTTGTATGCCGCCGCGTCGTCGTGACGGAATATCATATTGTACGGCATAACGTAGTGGTATTCAGCAAAATAATCGTATCCTTTTTTCTTCAAAATACTCACGAGTTTGTACGACGAAACGTTGTTAAGCGCCAGCGGTTCTCCCGACGATTTCAGCACAAACAGCGGTTTATCGTGCGTTTTAGGCATATCATGTGCAAATTCCAGCACGTTGTACGGCGCGTTGAAACTGTGTATCGGATAACACACTCCCACCGCGTCAAAGTCGTCGACGCACTTAATGCGCGCGCCTTTTTTTATTTCGACAATCGTCGTTTCAACGCCGTTTTTTATGAACTCGTCCGAAAACAGGTTTGCGATTTTTCTTGTGTTGCCCGTGCCCGAAAACACGCACATCAATATCTTTTTCATCATAATCTTTTGTATTTTGCATGACCTTCCGCGTCAAAGAAATATACGGCGTCCTCGCCCTTTGCGTGCGAATCGTACCATACCGTCTGATAAAACGGCATGAACTTTGCCTGCCTATCGAAGTCCCACGGCTCGGGCGCGTTGTCGATGCACCAGTGCCCCGCTTTCAGTATCGTGTAAGGTCTTGCGTAAAATTCCTGTCCGTCGTGAGTGCGCCACAAAAGTTTCGTATATAAATCGCCCTTTTTCATTGACTCGCTTAAAACTGCGCCGCCTCTGAATTCCGCAGCGTCCTTCATATCGTTTATATCGAGTTCGCTTTCGGGTTTCGTTTCGTCATAGCCGTGCGACAGGACGTAGCCGTTCCGCTTTAAGTGATTTATGTTTTTCATTTCCAGGTAATCGACGTTACCGTCGGGCAATTCGCCCTTTGCAAGCACGGCGTAATCGTCCCAACTCTTTGGCATACATTCCAGATTTTCGCGGCTACCAAAATACGCGCGAACTTTCCCTTCGTCCTTATTTCTTATCCAGTGCGTCGGGCTGTTTTCGTCTTTCAAAAGCCTTTCGATTGCAAATTTCCTTATCACCCTTGACGGGAAGAATTTCGCAAGTTTGTAATACGGATGACGTTTCAAAATTTCCTGCCAGTAGTCCTTGACGGTTTCGCGCTGGAAATCGAACATGTTTTGCAGTTCGTCGCTGTCCGAAAACCACAGCCCGTGGAAGTTTCGGATGCTGTTCCACCCCGGTTTCATAAACTTTTCGGTGCTGCCGCCGATAATTTCAAATCCTTCGTTGAAAGTGTCGTAGCCGGTCACGCGGTTTCTTGCGCCGCCGCCGATGTTAAAGCAGCGTTTCCAAAAGTTTTTCACGCCGTTTTCTTCATAGTCGCGCTTAATAATGTTTTTGATCAGAAGTCCGCTGTCGCGCGCTGTAACCCATTCAAGCGGCACGTTGAAACAGGTATGAAACATCAGCCCGTCCTTCATATTGTTGGTGAGCATGCGGTAATGAAGTATCGCGGTTTGTCTTAGAATTACAAAGTTTTCGATTTCGCTTTCAAGCACGATCCACTCGCCTTTTACCTTCGTTTCGGCATAGACGTCGTAAACGCTTGGCAAAAGCGGATCGCCAACCCTTCCCCACGGGTGCAGATAATTTCTGTTTCCGTAAACCGCGACAGTCGAAGTATGGATAAATTTCGGCTGTTTTTGCATGGATTCCACGGCTTTCACAAGGTTCTGAACGCCCGTAACGTTGCAGGCGCGCGTAAGTTCCGGCGCGTGGTCGGAATCGGGCGGAATGACCGCGGCAAGATTAACGACGTAGTCGGCGTCTTTCACAAGGCTTTCGCAATCGGAATAGTTTGCGACGTCGCCGAAGATTTGCTCGACTCTGTCGCCGTACTTTTTCTTGATTTTCCGCGCAAATTTTCTTTCGTTATTGTGGTTTAAGTATAAAAGTTTGATTTTATCGACAAAAGGAAGCGACAAAAGCGCAGGCAGAGTTTCTCTGCCCATATTTCCGCTTGAACCTGTGAGCGCAACGGTAATTCCCATAAATCCCTTCTTATTTTGTTTATGTAAATATGATAAATCTGTCATATTACCGTGCGGTGACAAAAATATTACAATTTAATTACAATTTTCAACAAAAAAACGCCCGAATTTCGGGCAAAAAAAATTCTTATATAAATGCAAAGCGCCCGAATTTCGGGCGCCTTACATAAAGAGGAATTTTATTACAAGTTTATAGGTTTGTTGCTGATTTGTAATTATAATATACGATAAAATAATTACATCTGCGTGACAAATTCATTACAAAATTATTACAAAGTCGAATTGTGTCGAATTTTACGACTTCGCTGTCAAAATTCCACTGTTGCAAATTTCCTGTTTTTATTAAAAATCATATTCTTCAATAAAACCGACGAATTGCAATTCCTTTTCGTTCAGATATTTGATTTTCACACCCAACGTCCTATCGCCAGGGATTTCGGGATAAGTTCTTAACGACGTTACGCTTAAAACGTTATCGCTGATTTCCGTTTTATATCCGCGCTGCTTATAATATTCTTTCAGTTCTTCAATCGTGAGCGAACACATGTAAGTAACGTCGGCTATATCCTTGGAACTGTCAATCTTGCCGATTAATAAGTGCTCGGGAAAAAACACTTCTTTTGACGTTTCTCCGCTTTTAAGCCGACAGCCCATTGAATCGATAACGTATCGGGTGTAATTTTTGGGCACTTTTACTCTTTCGTCGTTTTCCTTATATATAACGAAACTGAAAGTCGATGACGACGGCAACTTTTTTACGTCAATAACGATTCTGTCGTTTACGATGACACACTGCATATGGTTTCTGTCGTTAATGTCGTCGCAAAGCGTTTTCAGATCGCCCTTGTAACAAAAAGCCTGTTTACCTTCCGTCGGGGCAAATCTTGTGTGGTTTTTAACGTCCAACATCAAATTTACCCTATACGTTGTTGTAAAATCGTCACAATAAATCATGTTGCTTTTTGAGGAGCAGCCGGAAAAAACAAACGGGAAAATAATCAGCAACGCCAAAAAACAAACAATAAGAATTTTTCTCTTTTTCATTGTTGTTATCTCCTTTGTTTAATATCTATATATATTTTACTACACTATTTAACAAAAATCAATAAGAGCTTTTTGCAATGAAAAACCGCCGAAATTCGGCGGTTGGTGGCTTTTAATATTATTCCCATTCGATTGTTGACGGGGGCTTACTTGTGATGTCGTAACATACGCGGTTGATACCTTTCACCTCGTTGACGATCCTTGACGAAATTTTTGCAAGAAGTCTGTGCGGTATCGGCGTATATTGCGCCGTCATGAAGTCGCTTGTGTTGACCGCGCGCAGCGCGACAAGATAATCGTACGTCCTGTAATCGCCCATAACGCCTACGGTTTTGACGCCCGTGAGCACCGCAAAGTATTGCGAGGTTTTGACTTTCGATTTTTCAATTTCTTCACGATAAATTTTGTCGGCTTTCCTTAAAATGTCGCATTTTTCCTTGGTGACCTCGCCCATTACCCTGACTGCAAGTCCAGGGCCCGGGAACGGCTGACGGTTGATAAGGAAGTCGGGAAGCCCCAATTTCTTGCCAACGATACGGACTTCGTTTTTGAAAAGTCCGTTCATAGGCTCGACAACGCCCTTAAAATTGAGTTTTTCGGGAAGTCCGCCGACGTTGTGGTGCGATTTTATGACCGCATTGTGCTTTCCGCCCGACTCGATAATGTCGGGATATATCGTGCCTTGTGCAAGATAACGCGCGTTTTCAAACTTCCTCGCTTCTTCTTCAAACACGTGAGCGAATTCCGCGCCGATGATTTTACGCTTGCGTTCCGGGTCGGTGACGCCTTCCAACTTTTTCAAAAACCTTGCTTCCGCGTCGACGCGTACGAAATGCAAATCCATCTTTGAGAAAATGCTTTCGATTTCGTCGCCTTCGTCCTGACGCATAAATCCGTGATCGACGAAAATGCAAATGAGTTGCTTGCCGATTGCGCGGCTTAAAAGGGTTGCGGCAACGCTACTGTCAACGCCGCCCGAAAGCCCCAGAATCACGGTGTCCGTGCCGACGGTTTCGCGCACTTCCTTGATTTTTCTTTCGATATAATCGCCAAGGTCATAGTCGGCGTTCGCTTTGCAGATTTTGAAAAGGAAGTTTTGCAACACCTTTTGTCCCTCGACCGAAAGTTCGACCTCGGGATGGAATTGCACGCCGTACAATTTCTTTTCGGGATTTTCAAAGGCGCAAATCGGGCATTTTGCCGTGTGTCCGATAACTTTGAACCCTTCCGGCACGGTTTCCACGCGGTCGCTGTGGCTCATCAAGACTTTGGTGGTCGCGCTCACGCCGTCGAAAATTTCCGCCTTCACGTCAAGATTTGCTTTCGTCACGCCGAATTCGCTCGTCTTGCAGCTGACGACCTTGCCCTTTAAGGTATGGCACATAAGTTGCATGCCATAGCAGATGCCAAGGACAGGCACGCCGAGCGACAAAATTTCCGCGTCGAAATCCTGCGCGCTTTCGCCGTAAACGCTGTTCGGCCCGCCGGTCAAAATAATGCCGATGGGGTTGATTTTTCTGACTTCTTCCGCGCCGATGCTGCCCGATTTCACAAGAGAATACACTTTTGCGTCCCTGATACTGCGGGCAATCAATTCCTTATATTGTCCCCCGAAATCGAGGACGAGAACCGTTTGATTATTCAATTTAAGCACCTCGTAAATTTTAACAAATGTAAGTATATAATATTTTTAATTTTTCCGCAAGTTTTAAGGGGCTGTTTTGAAAGTGACGTTAAAAAAAGACGCAAATTTTTGCGTCAATGACGATATTGCGGTTTTTCGTCGGGCGCAATGAACGAAGCGTCGGCGTATCCGTAAACGTTCGCAACCGACAAAAACGCCGAAACGACGCTGTTTTCGGGTACTGTGATTTTTTGCAGGTGGTTTTCGTAAAGCCCGTTGAGTTTTGCCGCGTTTTTCCCGCCGCTTTTTGAGCAAAGCACGAAAATCGCCGACGAAAAGTAGTATTTTCCGTTGCATACGACAAGATTTTTCTTGGCATTACCGTTGTTAATTGCCGCCTGAAAAACCGAGTTTACGGTTTTGTAAAAGTCGCCGTTGCCGTCTTCCACCATAACGCGCGCGTTGTCGGACGATTTCCAGCAATAAAACTTTGTGTTGAGGATATTTATCGTGCAATATGACGATTCTTCCACGATTTCGTCGCACCAGTTCATAATGCCGGAAACGTTGGAGTTTGCGATGACGGAATCTTTGAACGTCAGCGTCGAATTGTTGCCCGTCGTGGTTTTGAGCGACACGTTCGCTTCGGCGGCGTTGTTGAAAACGCATCTCACGAATTCGACGTCGGAGCGACTGATCGCCACGTTGCGATAAGAATTTTCAAACACGCAATTCGTGAAAGTCGCTTTTGTTTTTTCGACAAATTTCGCGTCGCTTTTTTTGCCGTTGCCGATCGCGACGGGTATGCCGCAGTACAAAAAATCGTCAAGTACGACTTCTTCGCCGGCACTTACCGTTTTTCCCGAAAAGCGCGTGTCGACAACGTTCTGCCCGTATCCGATAAACCTTATGCTTACGCCGAAGTACCTGGCTTTTTCACCCGTCCGTTTTGCCGAAATTATGCTTTTGCCGTTGCCGAAAATATCGTGCTTCATTTTGAAAGTGACTTCCCTCGATTCTTCGGGAAGCAAATTCAGGTCAATATCGTTTTGCAGCACAAGATTGTTCGACAAATAAGAATACTTGCTTTTGTCATACAAAAAATCTGCCGCGCTTCTCACGTTGACGCCATCGACAAGCCGCACGGTTCTTCCGTTCACGCTTATTGTGACTTCCGACGCGTCCACGTCCGCAAAATCTACAAAATCGCCGTTTGATACGCCGTTTATCGACACTTCAAGTTTGTCTTCTGCCGACAACGACAAAACCTCCCTTACGTCGAAAGCAGATTGCAGTACGCCGTCTTCGTCGTATATCTTGTTGCCGAGATACTCGTTTTCCGCCTTATATTCAAAACTCGCCTGCGCGACGGTCGGCGGCTCGATTTTGGTCGTGGCGACGTATCCGTACAGCACGTCCGCGCCGACGGATAACAAAAGCGCGACGATTACCGTCACGATTATAAACAGTGCGCCCTTCCATTTAACCATACTTTCCTAAGCCTAAAAAGCGACAGCAAAAACGCTGTCGCTTTCGGCATATTGAGTTTTACCACTTATTGTAAACTTTTTCGCAGAATGCGTACATATCTTTGATTTCAAGCACCGTGCCGTCGTCAAGCGTAACCGTGCCGTTCCACAGCCCGTGCACCTGATGAGTAAGCATGCCGACGTTGGGAAGCATTACGCCGTTGTGATTGTCGTAAAACGGCGTCATCGTCAACTCGAACCTGCCGTTTTCTTCGTGGAATTTCCACGGATCCATCCAGCGTTTGTCGGGCTGATATTCAAGATACACTTCGCCGAGTTTATGGCATTTGCCGTCGTACATGAGCGCGGTTTCGCGACCTTTTTCGGGCGCGCCGATGCCCCAGGTGATTTCAAAGCCGAACAACTTGCCGTCGATATACGTCGTGCCGTTGCCCCAGAACCAGTAGTTTTTATGATCCCATACGCCGCGTCCCCAGTCAAGCACCGTGAACAAATCGTCGCGGTTGCCGTCGATGACTTCGCTGCCGATTTTCACAAATCCGCGCGTGGGCATGCAGTTGATTTTTTCGGTGAAGAAGAAGTGATTTGCGTGCTTTTCAAACGGATTCATAATGACGATGCTCTCGCCCGTGTAGTTGTCCGCCCAGAAGTCGCACTCGATTTTCGGGCTCTTCCAGTAAAGATGACGTTTTTCCTTGGTGACCTCGAACCTTAAAACCTTTTTGCCCTTTTTGCGTTCAAACGTATACGGTTCTTCGCCGTTCCTGTTGACGGGGAATTTGTTTGCCGTCGCAAGGTCCAGAATCAGGTCGTTGACGACTTCGCCGGTTTTCAGGTTGACGTAACCGATTGTCGCGGCAGACGCCAGCGAAATATTGAAAAAGTTAAGTTGCACGATGAAATCTTTGCAACCGACCTGATAAAAGTCCCACTCTTTCACCGTCCATTTCGACGCCCTGATATCTTCGCGGTTGTACTCGATAATATTGCGTCTTGCCCAGCCGGGCTGAGTCAGCGAGCCGTCTTTATGCAAAAGTTTAATCGGCTCTTTTACTTCGATTTGCGTACTCATAATTCACCTCTTATACTTTATGTCTAAGCCGCGAGCGTAACGCAGTATTTGTCAAAAATACGACGTCTTGACCACGGTTCGTATTGTTCTTGTCCGGCATACTAAGCACAAATTGCCCAGAAACAATGTAACGTATTCCGATTTTTTACGTGTTACAGACCGGAATCGAAGTTTTCAAGCGCCTTAACCGCCACCTCGAAACACGTCGCAAGACTTTCTTCGTCAAGATTGTCAAAGGTGTCCTTGCGGGTGTGATAATAATCTTCAAGGTTATGGTTCATTGCGGTGATGCCGACGGCTTTCATACCGCCCTGATTGAACGCCGCGCTGTCGGTCGCGCCAAACGGTACGCCGATTTTCTGCACGGGAATTCCAAGTTCCACACCGGCGTTGAAGAACAAGTCGATTGCGTGCGGATCGGACGGCACGGTATTGTTAAGGTCGTTGACGTTGACGCCCAAAAACTTTGCGTCGCGGATAGTATCGATTGCAAAAATCAGCGTTTCGACGTCGTCAAATTCCTTTGCGTGCGCTTTTGCAAATGCCTTTGCGCCGCGAAGCCCCGCTTCTTCACTGCCCGTGATAAGCACGCCGACCTCGGTATTTTCAAGGTTTACGTTCTGATCTTTCAACGCCTTTAAGACGGCAATGCTCATAAAGCAACCGGTAAGGTCGTCGTTTGCGCCGTCAACGACGATTTTCTCGTTCCACATAAAGTACATTGCAATCCAAAGCGGAACGAACGCAAGACAAACGTATCCCAGAATATTTGCGACGTTTTCTGCGAGAAACGGCGTCTGCGAATATTTGTTCGCAATGCAAAGAATAATCGCGATGAAGAAATAAAACACGCCGATAAAACTCGTGATGACGTGGGCGATATAGCCCTTTCCGCCAAGGTGATAGTTGAAAGTCCACTCGTGCGCGGCGTCGACGTGTCCGCTGAAAATAATGCGGCGATGGACTTCGCCCGTCGGGTGTTTGACGGCGTAAAGATTGTGCGAGGTCTTTTTGACGAAAAGTTTGTCGACAACCTGCTTGTACATTACGAATTCGCCAACCATAAGCGCGGTCGCGACGACGAAAAGCACCAGCGACGCGACGGGTTGAAAAAAGTACGCCGCAAGCGCGATAAGATACAGCGACACGCTGATGTATATCCAACCCATGAACGCGGCGGGGTACACGGGAAACGGTTCAAGCCTGATGTCGTCGGCATAAGGTTTCAGAAGTTCGCCCATATATTCGGCGGCTTTTTTCTCGCCTTCGCCTCCCGCAGGGCGTTTTCCGAAAGCTTTGATGACTTTCTCGATATGCCCTGCCATAAAGGTTGCGCTTTCGCGTTTATTTTCTCTTATTGAATCAAATCCCATAATTTATCCTTATTTAAGGGCGACGCCCTGTATTATCTGACGTTGGTTGCCGCGCTTGCGGGGGTATAAAGCTGATAATTCTCCGCGCTGATGATACCCTGACGGTACATTGCTTCAAGGCACTGTTCCATGCTGTACATACCGGCGTTGCGGCTTGTCATCATGGTGTTTTGAAGTTGGTAGTTTTTCCCTTCGCGGATAATATTCTTGATCGCGCCGTTGCAAATCATAACTTCGGTTGCAAGCGACCTTCCGCCTTTCACGTTGGGGACAAGCTGCTGCGACACTACGCCGAGAAGCACCATTGAAAGCTGCACGCGGATTTGTTGTTGCTGATCCGCGGGGAACACGTCGATGATACGGTCAATCGAGTTGCACGCGCCCGTCGTATGCAGAGTTGACAAAACAAGGTGCCCCGTTTCTGCGGCGGTGAGCGCGGTGCGGATACTTTCAAGGTCGCGCATTTCGCCCAGCATAATTACGTCGGGGTCCTGACGAAGCGAGGCGCGGAGTGCGCGCGGATAATCGCTTGCGTCGCGCCCGATTTCCCTTTGCGTGATCACGCAACGGTTGGACGTATAAGTATATTCGATAGGGTCTTCGATTGTGATGATGTGCGCCGTAATGACGCGGTTGAGATAATTGACGACGCTTGCGAGCGTTGTCGTTTTACCGCTGCCCGTAGGTCCCGTAACAAGAATGAGTCCGCTTTTTTTGACCGCAAGATTTTTCAGAACTTCGGGAATGCCCAGCGAACGGAAGTCGCCGATTTCGTTGATTATGCGACGAATGGATATCGAAAATCCGTTGAAGTCGCGATATACGTTGCACCTGAACCTTCTGTCGCCGACGGAAAAAGAACTGTCCACGTCGGAATACAGGTCAAATTCGGTCATTTGTTTTTCGGTAAGAATGTCCTGAATAAAAGAAAAAACTTGCTCTTTTGTGAGAATGGCGTCATCGATTTGTTTCAGCGTCCCGGAAACCCTTGCGATTGCACATTTGCCGGACTTGATGTGAATGTCGGAAGCGTCGATTCTTTCGGCAAGTTTGAGGTATTTGATAAGCGTGTTATCTCTCATAAATAGTCCACCTAAAAAGATTTTTCGCGACTTAACGCTACTGAGAAAATTTTATCATACTAATATATAAAAATCAACATATATGCAAAATTTTGCTTTAATTAAAATAATAACAAACTCACAGCCCGAAATTCGGGATAAAAAACGTCACGAAAAAAAGTATTCACACGCGAAAACCCCACCTTGATAACAAGAAAAAGTCCGCTGCATCGGACAATGAGCGGTTTTTTTGTTATATCGTTTAAGTTTTAAACGGTTATATTTTTTGCAAAAACATATATTATCTTTACCTTATCTTCTCGTAAGACGAGAAACATCGCTTTGCTTTTCAAAACATCGCGCCAAAGGCACATCACTTGCGAAGCAAACATCGCTTCACGCAACAAAAAACCGTCCCTGAAAAAGGACGGTTGTTTTTTGTTTTTTTGCTTTTTATTTGTCCGACGGATTGTCCGACTTAGCGTCAGGTTGCTCCGCATTGTTTTCGTCGGTATTTCTGGTATCGGCAATGCTTTCGGGTTGCTCGTTGTCATCCGTCGCTTCGCCGTGCTTTTTAACGAACATCGGCTCGTTGAGTCTTTCGATGAAACCTTGCACCGCGGACATTCTTTTAAGGATTGCGTACAGCATGTACGCGACGACAATCGACACGCCCCCCTGAATGCAGTTGCCGGGCAAACTTTCAAGCGAGCCCGCCCATCCGTACAAAATCGCGCCGGCGAAATAGTAGCCGACAATCATCCATACGCCTGCCGCAACAAGCCCGAGAATGTCGATATAGAACTTGTCTTTTTTGTTGAGCTTTTTCACGATAAGTCCGCAAATCAGACCTTCAAGTCCCTTTATGAGCAGCGTAAACCCCGCCCAGTGCATATATCCGCCGATGACGTCCGCAAGCATACTGCCGATGCCGCCGACAATCATTGCAGGCACGGGGCCGGCAAAAAGCGCGGTCAGAAAGATAACGGCGTCGCCGAAGTTGATGTACCCTTCCGTTGCGGGCATGGGGATGGGAAGCACCCACGTAACAACCGTCGTGAGCGCGCACATGATACCGATAAATGCAAGTTTAAGCGTTTTGTTTCTGTTGACTTTCTTCATAGTAGTTAACATTATACTCCTGATATTTTTAAAGTCAAATATATATATTGATATACCCGCTATATTTGGACAAAACATGTCATAACGTCGCAATTACGGCGCAATAGACGCGACATTTTGCCCTTGTTTGTATTGTTATTGCCGATATTCCGAACAATTTTTATGTTTTTTACGGCATAAAAAATCCCCCCGCGGTTTTTCGGGGGGACTTTTAATAAATAACCTTATTTGATAATAGGTGCGTCCCAATGCGGATCGGGAGCGAATCCCATAAGTTTCGCAACGGTTGCCGCAACGTTGGACAATCCGAATTTGCCGTCTGCGATTTCGACGTCGGCGTTGAAAATGATGAACGGAACGGGATTCAGGCTGTGCGCCGTACGAACGGACACGACGCCCTTTTTGTTCTTTTCAAGCATTTCGTCGGCGTTGCCGTGGTCTGCCGTTACGACAAGAATCGCGTTTTCCTTTTCGACAACGGGGATAAGTCTTGCAAGCGCAAGGTCAACAGCCTCCACGCCGATTATCGTCGCGTCCATATTGCCGGTGTGTCCGACCATATCGCCGTTGGGATAATTGCAACGAATGAAGCCGTACTTTTTGCTTTCGACCGCCTCGATGACCTTATCGGTGACTTCCGCCGATTTCATCCAGGGACGCTGGTCGAAAGGCACGATATCGGAAGGTACTTCTTCCCAGGTTTCAAGCGTTTCACTGAATTTTTCGCTGCGGTTGCCGTTCCAGAAATACGTGACGTGACCGAACTTTTGCGTTTCGGACACGGCGTATTCGTTGACGCCCTTGTTCACGAGATATTCGGACAAAGTATACTTAATTTTGGGCGGCTCGACAAGGAAGCGTCTGGGAAGGTGCATATCGCCGTCGTACTGTAACATACCGGCATACATCACCTTTGGCATATTGCCGCGGTCGAATCCCGAAAATTCCTTATCGTCGAAAGCCATCGAAATTTCGATTGCGCGGTCGCCGCGGAAGTTGAACAGAATCACGCTGTCGTTGTCGTGCATCGCGCCGACGGGTTTTCCGTCTTTGACGACGACGAACGCGGGCAAATCCTGGTCAATGATACCGGGGGTTTCGGCGCGGAACGTTTCGATTGCGGCGGTTGCCGACTCGAATCCGCGACCTTCGCCGTAAACGTGGGTATAAAAGCCGCGTTTTACCATATCCCAGTTTGCGAAATATCTGTCCATAGTAATCGTCATACGTCCGCCGCCCGACGCGATTTTTGCCGAAAAACCATCGTCGTTCATTTCCGCCATCGCGTTTTCAAGCATATCGACGTATTGAAGCGCGCTCGTTGCGGGAACGTCGCGCCCGTCAAGCAGGACGTGTACGAATACTTTTTTGATGCCGTCCCTTTTCGCGCCCTTGATAAGCGCGATAAGGTGGTTTATGTTGCTGTGTACGTTACCGTCGGACAAAAGCCCCAGAAAATGCATTGCGCTGCCGTGTGCCACGCAGTTGTTTTTGAGTTCCTGCCAGGCGGACGAATTGAAAATTTCGCCGCTTTCGATGGCTTCTTCCACAAGTTTTGCGCCCTGCGAATAGACCTGTCCGCAACCGAGTGCGTTGTGCCCTACTTCGCTGTTGCCCATATCCTCGTCGGAAGGAAGACCGACTGCTGTGCCGTGCGCTTTGATATAAACGTTTTTGCAGGTTGCAAGGAGTTTATCGAGAGTCGGGGTATGCGCCGCGGTAACGGCGTCGCCGAGTCCCGTCGTGGATTTGCCCACGCCGTCCATTACGACCAATACGACTTGTCTTGACATTATTTTTCCTCAAAATTTACGACGCGTGCAAAGTCTTGCGCTTTGAGCGACGCACCGCCGATAAGACCGCCGTCGATTTCGGGCATTGCCATAAGTTCGTCGACGTTTTTGGTGTTCATGCTGCCGCCGTACTGAATGCGTACTTTGTTGTCGGCGCAGTTTCTGCAATAAAGGTTCGCCATAGTGTCGCGGATAACCTTGATGGTTGCGTTCGCGTCGTCGGCGGTTGCGGTTTTGCCGGTGCCGATTGCCCATACGGGTTCGTATGCGATGACGATGTTTTCAAGTTCGGATTTGTCGATATCTTTGAAAGCCTCGGTGGTCTGACGGACAACGACTTCTTCGGTTTTGCCCGCTTCGCGCTCTTCCAAAAGTTCACCGACGCAGATAATGGGTTTAAGCCCTTTGGAAAGTGCCGCCTTAACGCGTGCGTTGACGGTCTGATCGGTCTCGCCGAAATACTGACGGCGTTCGCTGTGTCCGATGATGACGTATTCCACGCCGAGTTCGACAAGCATATTCGCCGAAACTTCGCCCGTGAACGCGCCTTTCTCTGCCCAGTGTACGTTTTCCGCGCCGACGTGAATGTTCGCGCCGCGCGTCATTTCGACCGCGGTAGCGAGGTCGGTGTAAGGGGTGCAGATTACGACGTCGGCTTTCGCGTCTTTGACCAAAGGAATAAGTTCGGTCACGAGAGCCTTCGTCTCGGCGATAGTATTGTTCATTTTCCAGTTACCTGCGATAATAGGTTTACGCATAATAAATTCTCCTTTATAAGATTAAGTCGTTTTAAGTCGTTGTGATTTCAGTCTTTGTCGTTGAGGCAGGCGATGCCGGGAAGCACTTTGCCTTCAAACAGTTCAAGCGACGCGCCGCCGCCCGTTGAAATGTGCGTCATTTTATCCGCAAAGCCAAGTTGTTGTACAGCCGCCGCGCTGTCGCCGCCGCCGATGATGGTGGTTGCGCCGGTGCCGTGAAGCGACGCAAGCGCTTCCGCAACCGCGTACGTGCCTTTTGCAAGAGTCGGGTTTTCAAAAACGCCCATAGGTCCGTTCCAGATGACCGTCTTTGCCCCTTTGATGACGTTTGCGAAAAGTTCCTGCGTTTTAACGCCGATATCGAGCCCCATTTTGTCGTCGGGAATGCTCTTGCTGTCAACGTATTCGACCGTTACGGGTGCAACGATGGGATCGGGGAACGCCGAAACGATTGCGCTGTCAACGGGAAGATAAATTTCTTTGCCGAGGATTTCCGCTTTATCGAGCATGTTTTCGCAATATTCGAGTTTTTCGTCGTCGACCAAAGACAAGCCTTCTTTGCCGCCCTGCGCTTTCAGGAAGGTATAAGCCATGCCGCCGCCGATGATAAGAGCGTCGCATTTATCGAGCAGGTTGTTGATTACGTTAAGTTTGTCGGCGATTTTCGCGCCGCCGAGTATTGCGATGAACGGGTGTACGGGATGTTCAAGACTGTCCGCCATGACAGAAAGTTCTTTTTCGATAAGGAAACCGCAAACAGCCGTCTTTACAAAGCCGTATTCGACGATAGCGGCGGTCGACGCGTGCGAACGATGCGCCGTACCGAAAGCGTCGTTGACGTAAACGTCCGCATATTCGGCAAGAGCCTTGCAGAAGTTTTCGTCCCTGCCTTCTTCGCCGGCGTGGAAACGCAGGTTTTCAAGAAGTACGCATTCGCCGTCCTTCAATGCCGCGACTTTTGCTTTCGCGTCCGGACCGATGACGTCGGTTGCAAACGTTACCTTGTTGTCAAGAAGTTCGTTCAGGCGCGCCGCAACGGGAGCAAGACTGAATTTTTTGACGTCTTTTTTCGCCTTTTCGATTGCCTCGGCGGTTGCCGCAGCGCGTTCTTCTTCGGGCAAAGCCTCGATTTTCGCCTTTTCCTTTTTATTGAGTTTGATTTTGTCGTCAAACACGTTGTGGGGTTTGCCCATGTGCGAGCAAAGCACGACTTTCGCGCCGTGTTCCATAAGATATTTAATGGTGGGAAGCGCGCCGATGATGCGGTTTTCGTCGGTGATAACGCCGTCTTTCATAGGAACGTTGAAGTCAACGCGAACGAGACATTTTTTGCCTTTTACGTCAATATCGGTGATTGTCTTTTTGTTCATAGAATATCTCCTGATTTTATTTTCGTTTTAAGCCCCAAATTTTTAAGGCAGTAATATGATAACACAATAAAAGTTTTATTGCAATTACTTATAAATACTTTATTTGATTTTTGCCGCGCGCCCGCTTATTTGCTGTGCGCCGCGCGCCCGCTTATTTGTCGTGCGCCGCGCGCCCGCTTATTTGTCGTCGTATTTCGTAAGGTGTCCTTGTTCTTGCAACCCTTTGAAGTCGTGCTGACGGAGCGCCTCGTACAACACGATAGCAACGCTGTTCGACAAATTCAAACTTCTTATGTTCTGCCCCATCGGGATTCGTATCGCGCGGTCGTAATTCTCGTGCAGAAGTTCTTCGGGAAGACCTTTCGTTTCCTTTCCGAAAAAGATGTATGCGTCGTCCTCGAAATTCACCTCGTCATAGCGGTGTTTCGCCTTTGTCGACGCGAAATAATACTTGCCGGGATTTTTGTCGAAAAACTCCCCAAGGTTTTTGTATACGTGCAATTCGCAGTCGCTCCAATAATCGAGCCCCGCGCGTTTTAAGTACTTGTCCGAAAGTTCAAATCCAAGCGGCTCGATAAGATGCAAAACTGTGTGCGTCGCGGCGCACGTCCTTACTATGTTGCCCGTATTCTGCGGGATTTCCGGTTCAACCAAAACAATGTTCATAATGTATTTTCCTTAAAAAAATTCATCGATAATTCTCATTAAATCGTCGCGGGTTCTGAGTTCGGAAATAGCGCGGCGGACGTCCTTTGCGTGGCGGGTGTTTTTGGCGTAAAAACACAGTTGCGCCTTCATCTGATTTATCACCGTGCGTTCGGGCAGATACTCGCCCAGAATTTCGATATGTTTCAAAATCGCGGCTTTAACATCAAATTCGTATTCTTTATCTTGCAGTTTTGCAAATATAAACGGCATTCCGAGCGCGGCGCGACCAACCATTACGCCGTCGCAACCCGTCGTATTTTTCATTCTTAAATAATCGTCGCGCTTTTCCACGTCGCCGTTTCCGACAACGGGAATACCAACGTTTTCTTTCACTTTTTTTATGACGTTCCAATCGGCGTTTCCGGAATAAAACTGTTCCCTTGTCCTTGCGTGTACGGCGACCGCCGCGCCGCCCGCTTCTTCGATGACCTTCGCAATTTCGGGCGCGGTGATTTCGTCCTTTTCAAAGCCCGCCCTGATTTTCACGGTTACGGGACGATTTGTTGCGGATACCGCCGCTTTCACCACTTTGTAAACAAGGTCGGGATTTCTTAAAAGCGCGCTGCCCTCGCCGTTTTTCACGACTTTCGCGACGGGACAACCCATGTTTATGTCGATTATGTCAAAGTCTTTGAGAAGGGGGTGTTCCACCGCTTTTTTTATGTATTCGGGATCCGCGCCGAAAAGCTGCACGGCGACGGGACAATTTCCCCTTTCGCGGGTTTCCAGAAGCGCGGCGGTGTTGGGATTATTGAAACAAAGCCCCTTTGCCGACACCATTTCCGTCACCGTAAGCCCCACGCCGTAAACCGAGGCAAGATAACGCATGCCGGCGTCGGTATAATTCGCCATCGGCGCGAGAATCAAATCGTTTTTAAGTTGTACGTTTCCGATTTTCATTTGTAGATTTTCTTTGCCTTGTTCCAGTATTCGTCCAGGATTTCGGCGTTTCCCAAATCCTTTCCGTCTTTCAGTATTTCGCTTTCCATATACTTAAAGCGTTTCACGAACTTGTCGCACGCCTCTTTAAGGGCGGTTTCCGGCTCGATATGCCGCCAGCGCATCGGGTTTATCGCAGAAAACAGCAGATCGCCCGCTTCCATTACGGCGTCGTCGCCGTCCGCTTCTTTAAACTCACGGATTTCCTCGTTGAGTTTGTCGTAAGTACCGTCGATGTCGGACCAGTCGAACCCGCATTTCACCGCGACTTTCTGGATTTTGTAAGCGTATAAAAGCGCGGGCAGATTTTTGGGGATTTTGTCCATTTTGTCGCCGAAACTCGTATATTCCTTTTCGACGGCTTTCGCCGCGTTCCAGTAATTCAGCGCGTCTTCGGCGTTCGTCGCTTTGTTCTGCCCGAAAATGTGAGTGTGTCGGGTGATGAGTTTATGGCAAAGTCCGCTTACGACGTCGTTGAAATTATATTCGCCGTCGGCGTTTCCGATCATTGCGTGGAAAACCGCCTGCAACAATACGTCGCCCGTTTCTTCGACCATGCCGTCAAGGTCGTTTCGGTCGATTGCGTCGATAAGCTCGTACGCTTCCTCGATGAGATTTATCCTTATGCTTTCGTGCGTTTGCGCCCTGTCCCACGGACAGCCGTTTTCGGACAACAGCTTTGCCATGATTTCGATAAGGTCGTGGGAATCGTGTCGTTTTGCCGACAACAAATCATCGGGCGGAATCACCAAAGTCGTGATATACGAAAAATTCTTGCCGTGGTCGATTTCGGCAAGAGGTATGTATGTCAAATTATCTGTCTTTTTGACACTATATATCAGATAAACGAGTTTTTCGTCGCCGTAAACGTCGGACAGTTTGATTTTTACGTCGCCCGCAAGAAGTCGGTTGTCGATTTCTCTCACAACGACGGTATGCCGTTTGTCCGGCATGAACGAAACGTCGGACGCGACGTCGTACGCGCTGTAACTCATCACCGACGTGTCGGGACAAACGCCGGCAAAATCCGCCGCAAAACTCACGCCCGCGATAATTTCAATATCGTTCGTTTGTTTTTTCAGTTTTTGCACCGTGCCGTCGTCGAAACCGCCGCCGTTCACGCAAAACGCAACGTCGCCTTTCTCGTTTTCCGACAAAAGCGTTTTTATGATTTTTTCATCAAGTTCGGAAAAATCTTCCGCGGCGTCGTATGCGTCGTCGAAAGATTTTGCGGATATTCCGTTTTTTTCAAAAAAATCGTACGTCGACGTTTTTGCCGTTTTGACGTAAATATTTTTTGCCTTTTTCAAAAACTTTTCGGCGCGGAAACTCAAATCGTCCTTATAAAGCCCGAGTCCAATTACGGTAATCATTCAACTCTCCCAGAATCGTAGTTTTTGCGATAATTTGTAAAACGCCCTTGAAAACGGCACGCCCGAAAGCTCGTCCCCGTCAAAGACGCCTGAAAACGCCGCCGCGACAACGTACGCAAACGACGCGACGACAAAACCTGTCGCAAGCGACAAAATCGGATTTTTGATATAAATATCAAAAGCCCACGCAATTAAAAACATTATAACATTTATTGCCGCGATTGTACTAACGTTTTTCACGAGTTTAAGATTTTTTCCGCTTAAAGAATAAAAATCGCGCGCGTTTAAGATTAGACCGACCGCCGAAAACGCAATCATACCGTATCCCGCGCCGTACACGTTGAAGTATGACAGGCATATCGCCGTAACCGCGATTTTCAGCGCGACCGAAAAGGAATTGTTGACGATGATTTTTTTTGTTTTATCAATCGCCATTATCATACTTGCGTAAATTTCACGAAGCGCGCCCATCGGCACGGTGAACGAAATAATCCTTAAAAGCCGCACCGCCGTTTGTGTTTCCGCGCGATTAAGACGCGGATATAAAACCGCAATGATTTTGTCGGAAAACGCAAACATCATAACCGCGGCAAACGTCGAAATCGCAAAAGCGAGTTTCACGGCGGTCGCTCCTTTTTTCCTGATTTCGTCGATGTCCCGTTTTGCCGTCGCCGACGCGATAACCGGCACGATCGCAACCGACAACGCAACGCTTAAAACGACGGGCATATTCACGACGCTCATTACCGTGCCCGAATACAAACCGTACTTCACCGTCGCAAGCGAAATCGACTCTCCCGACGCTTTTAATATGTTTACGATTAAAATTCCGTCGATAAACTGCGAAAACGGTATGATAAAGCCGGCAATCGCAAAAACGACAGACGTTTTCAGAATGGCGTTCCGCATGTCTTTGTCGCAACTTTCCACCGCGTTGATTTTGTAAATCTTCCCGCGCGAAAAATAGGTTATCACAATATAAATAAGCGCGACAAATTCGCTTATCATCACTCCTGACAGTGCGCCGATTACGCCGTAAATCACGCCGTACTTTGACAGAATTTTCGCAAGAGTCAGCCCGAACGCAAGTTTGAAAACCTGTTCAAAAAGCCCCGATACCGCCGTCGGAATCACGTCGTTGTTCCCCTGAAACCAGCCACGGAACATCGACAACGCACCGACGAAAACAACCGCCGGCGCAATGACGTAATATCCGCTTTTCACGCCTTCGTTTCCTTGAATTCTTGCCACGAATCCCGACAAAACGCACAAGAACGCGGCAAGCACGACCGACGTCCCGACAACGCTTAAAAGCGCGTTTTTAAGGACGACTCGGCTGTCTTTTTTCAACGCGTTATTCTCGCTCGTGAGCCTTGACACCGCAACGGGGATTCCGCCCGTAGTCAGCGCAAGTATCAGCGCGTAAATGGAAAATACAAGCTGATACATTCCCATACCTTCCGCGCCGAGCATAGACGTGAGCGGCACTCGATACAGCGCGCTTATTACCTTTGCAATTATGGAAAACACCGAAAGCAGCGCGGCGTTCCCCGCCATAGTACGCCTTTTCATTGCAGTGAATTTGCCAAGATTTTTGCCGAAAACTCGGCAAGTTTGGTTTTTTCGGCGACGTTTTTTTCGGATTTTGACAGCAAAATAACGCCACCCGTAACGTCGCCCGCGACGATGACAGGCGCGAATATCTGCATTTTGTATTCGTTTGTATCGTCGCCCGTTATCGCATATCCGTCGGGCAAAAACACCGTGCGCGTCGTCCTTTTCTGAAAAATTTCCGCGACTTTTTGCAACAAGAGTTTGTCCGAATAAAACGTCTTGTCAAAGCCCGCCGCCGCAACGATTTTGTCAAGGTCGGTCACAAGCGACGTGTCCCCCGTCGACGAAAACAAACTTTCCGCAATCTCTTCCGAAAACTTTTGTATTCCCTTTACGCACGAGTATTTTTTCAGGATAAGGCTGTTTTCGTCAACGAAAATTTCCATTTCTTCGCCCTCGCGAAGGCGCATCGTACGGCGGATTTCTTTCGGGATAACCACGCGTCCCAGCTCGTCGATTCTTCTTGTGATTCCTGTGTATTGCATAAAAAAACCTCCCGCAGTAGTATCCGCAGGAGGAAAGTAATTATGCAACGATTATTGTTGTTCGTTAATCTTGTAAGACAGCACGAACAAACTGTCGCTCATATTGATGTTTTCGCACACGACGCCTTCCGCGACGTTCGACAAATCGACGGGGGCGAAATTCCAGAATTTGTTCACGCCGAGCCGCACGAGATTTTCGGCAACTTCGCGCGCGTATTCCTTTTGTACGCAAATCGCCGCGATATCGACGGGGTGCGTGTTTATGTATTCCGCAAGTTTATTGACGTTCAGGACTTCGACGCCGGCGGGCACTTTCTGAATGACCGTCGGATCGACGTCGAACATTGCGCGGACGTAAAAGCCGTCGTCTGAAAACCCGACGTATCTCGCAAGCGCTTTTCCGATGTTGCCGCACCCGATAATAATAATGTTGTGCTGCTGATCGAGCCCCAAAATCGACGCGATTTCACTGCGAAGTTTCCCCACGCTGTATCCGTAGCCCTGCTGACCGAATTCGCCGAAATTTGAAAAATCCTGTCTGACCTGCGACGCCGTAACGCACAGGTTTTTCGCAAGTTCCGAGCTGGAAACGCGCTTTACGCCGTCGTGTTCAAGCTGTTTAACGTATCTGTAATATCGCGGAAGACGTTTAATGACCGCTTCCGATATTCCTTGTTTTTTTGCCATGATCCAATTCCTTTACGGATAATTTTAATTACTAAGTTTTGATATGTCAAGAAATTTTTTTCTCACCGAAAAACTGCTTGTATCAATCTGTTATTATAACTCCACGCGGGTGCGAAGCGCGGTGGATAAGGTCATTTCGTCGGCATACTCGATAACGCTGCCTTCGGGAAGACCGCGCGCGATGCGCGTAACCTTTATCCCCAGCGGCTTTATAAGTCGCGCGATATACAATGCGGTTGCCTCGCCCTCGACGTCGGGATTGGTCGCAACGATGACTTCTTTCACGCCGTCAAGCCTTTTCAGCAGCCCTTTTATGTCGATATCGTCGGGGCCGACGTGCTCGATGGGGCTGATTACGCCGTGCAAAACGTGATAAACGCCCTTAAAAGACTTTACCTTTTCAAAAGCCTGAATATCTTTCGGCTCTTTCACGACGCAGATAACCGACTTGTCGCGCGTACGACAAATTTCGCAAACGTCGTCGGCGTCGTCGGTATAGTTGCCGCAAATTTTGCAGAATTTCACCTTTTGTTTGACGTCGCGCAAGGCGTTGATAAGGTCGTCGACTTCGCCGTCGCTGCGCTTTAATATGGAATAAGCGTACCGCGCCGCCGTCTTTTCGCCCACGCCCTCGAACTTCGTGAATTCCGCAATAAGTTTTGCAAGAGGCTCGATATAAGGCATCAGAACAAACCGCCCATACCGCCTGCAAGCGGTCCCATAAGTTCTTCCTGCAACTCGTCAACCTTTTTGACGGCGTCGTTGAAGGACGCGACGATAAGGTCTTCCAGCATTTCGATGTCGCTTGGGTCAACCGCTTCGGGCTTGATTTTGACGGCGGTGACTTCCTTGTCGCCCGTCATCGTGATTTCAACCATGCCGCCCGCCGCCGAGCCGGTTACTTCGGAATTTTTAAGTTCTTCCTGAGCGCGCTGCATATCGGCTTGCATTTTTTGCGCCTGTTTCAAAATTTGTTGCATATTTCCGCCGCCGAATCCGCCGCCGGGAAAACCGCCTTTGCCCATAAAAAATACCTCCGGTTATTTCGTGATTTTGAAATCGTCCCCGAAAAGCGTTTTCAGCCTTTTCAGGACGTCTTCCGACGTGTCGTCGTCTGTGACCTTTACGGTCAGTTTATACGGCTTGCCCGAAAGCGCGCCGAGTTTTGATTCAATAAGTTTAAGGTTGTCGGGGATACTCACGACGGACGCGTCCGCCTTCGTTTTGAAAGACACCTTGAAAAAGTTCCCGTTTTCTTCCACCCCGACGTATTTATTCATCGCAATCCCCAGCGCCATGCACCTTTCTTTCCCCACGATTTCCGTGCGGCAGGCGTCCCAAAGCGCGTCGGGATTATCTGTTTTCAGCTCATTTTTTTTTTGAAACGCGGTGTTTACCGCGCCTTGCGAAACTGCCGATTCAAGTTTTGTCAAGCGTTTTTCGATTTCCGCCTCGCCGTTTTCAAGCGCAGCCCTTACGACAGTCGCCTCAAACATAATGCGGGGTTGGGTGCTGTATCTTAACTCGCCGGAAAGCCCGTTGAACAAATCGAGCGCGTTCAGAAGGTCGACGTTGCCGGACGAAAACGAAATCGCCGAAAGTTTTTCGTAAATATCTTTCGGAAGTTTCAAGGCGGACTCGGCATTTTTGCAGTTTTTCACGTAAATGACGTTCCTTATCGTCGTTGCGACGTCCTTATTGAGAACGGCGATGTTTTTGCCGAAATTCGACAAATTATCGACGATAGACAATGCACGCGCGACTTCGTGCGAAAGCACCGCCTGCACAAGGTCCAGAACGATGTGAGGATCGGACGCGCCGAGCACTTCCAGAACGTCGTCGTAAGTTATCGTGTCGCCCGAATACGACGCGCACATATCCGCAATCGAAAGACTGTCGCGCACGCTGCCCTCGGCAGAAGTTGCGATAAGGTTTATCGCTTCTTCCGAATACTTTTTGCCGATGTCGTCGAAAATGCGTTTCAGATTGTCCGAAATATCTTTCACCGAAAGCAATTTGAAGTCAAAGCGCATGCACCTCGACAAAATCGTCTGCGGCAGTTTGTGAACGTCGGTCGTCGCAAGAATGAACACGGCGTGTGACGGCGGCTCTTCCAGCGTTTTCAGCAGTGCGTTGAACGCGCTTGTCGAAAGCATGTGAACTTCGTCGATGATATAAACTTTGTACTTTCCGATGACGGGCGGATACTTGACCTTTTCGCGAAGGTCGCGGATTTCGTCCACCGTGCTGTTGGAGGCGGCGTCGATTTCCAGAATATCCATATTGCCGTGCTTTTGAAGTTCGACGCAAGCCGAGCACTTCCCGCACGGATTGCCGTTTACGGGGTTTTCGCAGTTAATCGCGCGCGCAAAAATTCTCGCGATGGTGGTTTTGCCCGTGCCGCGAGTCCCCGTGAAAAGGTATGCGTGCGAAATGTTGTCCGTTTTAATCTGATTGACAAGCGTCCTTACGATATGTCCCTGCCCGATGACCTCGTCGAAAGAAGTCGGACGGTATCTTCTGTACAAAGAAATGTGTGCCATTCGTTCACCTTTACATTAGTGTAATATAGTATATACTAAATCATAGGATTTTGCAACCGTTTACAACTCCGTCGCCAAATTTTTGTAGCCGCATACGACGCTCATTGTCGCAAACCTTAACGCCGCGGCAAGGTACGCGCCCGAAAAATCCGACTTCGCGACGTTTCCTATAACAGCCGCGGCAGCCTTGATTTCCGCCTTGATTTTAATGTATTCGGGCAAATTTTCGGATTTTGTTATTTTATCAAAATCGGCACTTAATTTATTAATTTCATTCAATAAACCTTTTAATCTGTTTTTTACTTCTGTTTCGCCGATACTTCCCTTGTCAAACGAAGTCGTGATTTCGTAAAGGCGGGAAAACGCCGTATCCGAGTATTTCAACGCGCTTTTTACAGCGTCTTTTTTCCCGTTGTCGCACCAGGACAGCGCGGGTGCCTTGATACAAATTTCATAAATGCAGGAACTGCTCCCCGCTATTCTTTTCCAGACTTTTTCCGCGTCGTCGCGGCTTTTATAACACGCAAGCGCGAGATAGTATTTTTCATCGTAAATTATATAGCCCGCCCCGCCCGACGCGCGCGCTTCGTCGGCGGAAATTCTTGCAAGGCTTTCGTCCGAAAACACGTCGGAACACACGACGTAATACCTTTCGCAGTCGGTGTTTTTGTTCTTTTGAAAGAAATTCATCACGCTTCCTTTTCCCGAAAGGGTTGCGAGAGCGAACGTAAGCGAAAAGCACAAAAGTATCGTACAAACGACGAAAACCGCCTGTTTGTCGGCTTTTACGACGCGCTTTTTTTCGGGTTTTTGCGGTTTCGTTTTCTTCCTTTTTTCGGGTTTTCTGTGCCGCCCGTCTTCCTTCCAGATATACGATTTATACTTATAATCGTCATAATTTACGTTGTCGATTTTTTCCATAAAAAAACACCCTTATAATTAAGGGTATTCTTTATTTCCTGAAAATTGACTTATTATTCTTCGTATCTTTCGACAAGAATGTCGGCTTCGCTCAGGATTTTCATTGCGAATTCGTCCGGGTATCCTTCGCGATAAACGATGCGTTTTATGCCGCTGTTGACGATGATTTTGGCGCAGATGCTGCACGGCTGGTGCGTACAATAAAGGGTTGCGCCCTCAAGGGAAATACCAAGTTTCGCCGCCTGACAGATGGCATTCTGTTCCGCATGAACGGCGTAGCAAAGTTCCGCGCGGGTGCCCGACGGGATTTTCATGATATCCCTCATACATTCGCCCTTTTCGACGCAACTTTTGATGCCTTCGGGCGCGCCGTTGTAGCCGGTTGTGAGGATTCTTTTGTTTTTTGTGATGACCGCGCCGACCTGACGCCCCGTCCTAAAACAACTTGACCACGTCGAAACGACGTTTGCCATTTCCATAAATCTCTTATCCCATTTGTCCATCATAGCGACCTCGAAAGAAAATAAATATATGATAATAATAACACTTTTTCAGCCCGTTGTAAACAAATTCGCGCGCATACGTGCGCGCCCGTGTTTTACTTAGTAACGCGCGACTTTACGACGTTTTTGAAAATGCGCGTTTTTTAGCGGTATTTTTTAATTTTTTCTGTCATAATACTATTGACATCGCGATATATTGCGTGTATAATTACCATTGAATTAGCAATCAAGGCGTTTGAGTGCTAATTTCAAAATCAATTTTCAACAATCATTTTCGGAGGTAAATATGACAATAAAACCTTTGTTTGACAAAGTTGTCGTTAAATCAATCGAAGCGGAAGAAAAGACCGCAAGCGGCATCCTTCTTCCCGGCACAGCACAAGAAAAACCCCAGCTGGCAGAAGTCGTGGCGGTCGGTCCCGGCGGACTTATCGACGGCAAAGAAGTCACGATGCAAGTCAAGGTAGGCGATAAAGTTTTGTACAGCAAATACGCAGGAAGCGAGTTCAAGCTTGACGGCAAGGAAGTTATCATCCTTCGCCAAAGCGACATTCTCGCAATCGTGAACGAATAAGGAGGCTTTTTATATGAGCAAACAATTCAAATACGGCGAAGAAGCGCGCCGCTCCCTTGAAAAGGGCGTGGACACTCTTGCCGACGCAGTTAAAATCACTTTGGGGCCGAAAGGCAGAAACGTCGTTCTTGACAAAAAGTTCGGCGCACCCCTCATCACAAACGACGGCGTAACCATCGCCAAGGAAATCGAACTCGAAGACGCGTTTGAAAATATGGGCGCACAACTTGTGAAAGAAGTGTCCGTAAAAACCAACGACGTCGCGGGCGACGGCACCACAACGGCTGCCCTTCTCGCACAGACCATAATCCGCGAAGGTATGAAAAACATCGCCGCCGGCGCAAACCCGATGGTACTGAAAAAAGGTATCGCGAAAGCAACCGAATATACCGTCGAAGAACTCAAAAAAATCAGCAAACCCATTGAAAGCAAAACCGCAATCGCGCAGGTCGCGAGCGTGTCGGCGGGCGACGAAGAAATCGGCACTCTGCTTTCCGACGCTTTTGAAAAGGTCGGCAAAGACGGCGTTATCACCATCGACGAAAGCAAAACCATGAAGACGGAACTCAGCGTCGTCGAAGGCATGCAGTTCGACCGCGGTTACGCTTCCCCCTATATGATGACCAACCCCGACAAAATGGACGCCGTCCTTGAAGATCCGCTTATCCTTATCACCGATAAGAAAATCAGCGTGTTCCAGGATTTGTTGCCCGTTCTCGAACAGGTTGTAAAATCAGGCCGCGGCTTGTTCATCATCGCTGAAGAAGTCGAAGGCGAGGCTCTTACCGCCCTTGTCCTGAACAAGCTCAAAGGCGCAATCAAATGCGTTGCGGTCAAAGCCCCCGGTTACGGCGACAGGCGCAAAGCAATGCTTGAAGATATCGCAATCCTGACAGGCGCAACCGTCATTTCGTCCGATCTCGGCTACGAAATCAAGGACGCAACCCTCGATATGCTGGGCAGCGCGAAAATGGTTCAGGTCGATAAAGACAACACCACCATCGTTGACGGCGCAGGCGATCCCGCTCTCATCAAACAACGCGTTGCGGCAATCCAGCACCAGATCGCGGAAAGCACCAGCGACTACGACAAAGAAAAACTTCAAGAACGCCTTGCAAAACTTTCGGGCGGCGTAGCAGTCGTCAGAGTCGGCGCGGCAACCGAAGTCGAAATGAAAGAAAGAAAACTCCGCATCGAAGACGCTCTTGCGGCAACCCGCGCGGCTGTCGAAGAAGGTATCGTCCCCGGCGGCGGCATTGCCCTTCTGTCCATCAGCGACAAAGTTACCGCCTACGCAAATACTTTCAGCGGCGACGAAAAAACGGGCGCGCTCATCATCGCGAAAGCCCTTACCTCCCCCATTAAACAAATCGCGGAAAACGCAGGCGTTGACGGCGGCGTTATCGTAGATAACGTGTTGCGCGCAAAGAAAGCGAACTTCGGTTACGACGCTCTCAAAAACGAGTTCTGCGATATGGTCGAAAAAGGTATTCTCGATCCGACCAAAGTCACGCGCTCGGCACTTCAAAACGCGGCAAGCGTATCGTCCACGTTGCTCACCACCGAGGTCATCGTTGCCGACAAGCCCGAACCGGCTCCGGCGATGCCGCAGGCTCCGATGGGCGGCGACATGTACTAAGTCGCTCCGCTCTCAAAACGGCAAATGAAAAGATTGCCGTTTTGGAAAACGGGACAAACAACAGTCAAAGGCATCTTGAAGAAGATGCCTTTTTTGTGCCGTTTTTCCCATAAGGAAACCTGCGCTCCGCTAATCCTTATTCCCTTTTCACTTGTTTTGAAAACGCGGTTTCCAAAACAAGAACAGCGGATAATGTATATTATTTCTTCTTGTAAAAGCTATGATGCGATGTTTTTGCCTGTCGGCAAAAGCGATGCGCTGGTGGCGCGATGTGTGCCTCTGGCACGTTGCGGATTAAAAATTGTCGTTGCGAGTAGAAATACGGAAACCCACGCAAGATACTTGTGTACTTGCGTGGAGAAAAACAACGCCGCTGTCATTAGGACACTCTTGCATTATATAAAAGTCGAACCTAACTAATAAAACCAATAATTACACGTTGGAAACAGTTTCACCAATTTTTTAGTAATATTAAAATCACATATTTCCTTGCTTTTTTAATATCGATTCTATATTTTATATGCCAATTCATTTTCAAAAGAAAATACTTTATGAATTGTATGTATTATTAAGCAAAACAACCGAATACCCGCAATTTAGGTAATAAGATAATTATTAGTTTATTAAACAAATGAATATATCAAATTACAACCACTGTTCCAAATGATTATCGGTTGTCTTTAATATAGCAAGAGTGTCATTTTGACAGTATTGAATTTGTATCAAATAATTCACAATTTAATACTAAAAAACCGATTGCGTTTGCAATCGGTTTTTTGGTTTCGTTTGGTTTTTCAGGTTTGTTTTCAGGCGGTTTGTTGTTCGGAATCCGCGTCGATATGCGGCTGGCGTTTCGATTTGACGTGGCGCACCAGGAAGCACAGCCCGAACGCCCCTGCGACAACCGCGACGCAAGCAACGATTGCGACGATAAGTTTCCACGGGACTTCGTCGCCGCCTTTTACCCTTTCCCACATACTGACGACCGCGTCGTTTTGCGCGCCAAAGTCCTGCATTACACCGAGAGTGCCTTCCGATTTCTTAAAGTCGGGGTATCTTCTATGGTCGCCGAAGAACTCGGTAAGGTCGTACTTAACGCCGTCGATTTCCTTGATAATTCCGTCGTTTTCGGGATAAAGTTCGGCAATTTCGTCGTCGGAAATTTCCCAAACGTACTCGTTTTCGATAAGGCAGTTGACGGCTTCGATTGTGAATTCGTCTTCGCCCGCAATATATTTATCGGGATCGAAGGAGCAGGTATAGCCGATTTCCATCATATTACGCATCGCGATGTCGGGACGGCACATAAAGTTGATGAATTCCTTTGCCGCCGGGACGTTTTGCGCGGTTTTCGGGATTGCCCAGCCGTCGAACCAGACGTTGCCGAACTCTTTTTCTTCGCCGTCGATTTCAATTGTCGGGACGAAGTAGTCCAAAAGGTAATTCGTTTCTTCGCCGGTTGCAAGGTTTTTGAAGGTTTTGTCGGGGTTGTAGCTTTCCTCGATTGCGTACATTGCGTCGCCCGACCAAGCAAGGTCGACGTATGCGATTTTATTGATCATATCGTCCTTGCCGAAGTCGACTTCGTAGCCTTTGATATGCTTTCTTTGTTCCAGAAGCACGGTTTCGCACATTTTCAAAAGCGTGCTGTCGACGGTGTTGATAAGTTGTTCGATTGAAAGCGCGGCGTACGGAGTCCCGTCGAGTTTTCCTTCTTCTTTGAGATAACAAACTGTTGCGGCATAGACGTCGCGGACGCTGTCTTTCACAAGGATTTTCCCTTCAAGTTCCGGGTTGTTCGCCTTATTCCAAAGGATACCCCAGCCGGCTTCGAGGTCTTCTTTCCTGACCTTTTCGACGTTGTACATTATGCCCAAAGTGCCCCACATATACGGCACGAAATATCCGTTCATTTCCGCGCCGAAAATCGACTCCACCCTGTCGCGGATTGCGGGATACACGTTACTTATAAATTCGTAGTCGCCGTCCGACATATCGAGCGGTTGCAAAAGGTTTTTCTCTTTCAGTTTCTGAATGGAGTATTCGCTGGGGCAAACGAGGTCGATCTGGCTGTCGCCCTTGGTGACTTCGGTCATCATTGTTTCGTTTGTGTCGAAAGTGCTGTAAACGACCTCGATTTCCTTGCCGGTTTTTTGCTTGTAATACTCTTCAAAAAGGGTGATATTGGCGGGATCGATATAGTCCGCCCAATTATATACGACAAGTTTTTCTTTTTTCCTGTCAAGGTTCACGACGACGATGCCCGCAATCGTACCGCCGACGATAACCGCGATAATCACCGACACGATAAGGATTTTAATTGCTTTCTTGTTCATGCTTTAACCTCCTTTTTCTTGTCGGCTTTGGCTTTTTTGACCTTAACGACGTTGACGACGAGAATGGTCGTAAGCACCACGATGAAGATAATGCTGAATATCGCAAACCAGAACGGCGAAAGCCCTTGTACCCTTGCGTCGGCGTAGATGTACGTCGAAAGAGTGTTGATGCCCGTTGCCGCGCCTTTGTTGATTTGCGTGATGATGAAGTCGTCCATCGACAGCGTGAACGCCATCATAAATCCCGACATAATGCTGGGCGCAAGTATGGGCAAAATGACTTTTACCATTGCCTTGAACGGGTTTGCGCCAAGGTCGAGAGCGGCTTCGTAAACGTTGTTGTCCATCGTTTGGAGTTTCGGCAAAACCGACAGAATAACGTACGGCGTGCAGAAACTGATGTGTCCGATGATAAGGCGGAAATATCCCGCGGGGAACGAGAACGTCACGAAGAATATCATCAGCGACACCGCCATAACGATTTCGCTGTTGATGATGGGCAGTTGGTTGACGTTTTCCACAACCTTTCTCGCACGCGGTTTCAAACAATAAATGCCGATTGCCGAAAACGTGCCGATAAGCGTCGATACAACGCTCGATACGGCGGCGATAATCAGCGTGTTTTTAAGCGCGGCAAGCAGTTCGGGCGTTTTGTCGGACGCGAATATCGACTTGTACGACTCGAAACTGAACCCGTTGTCAAAAGAGAAAATCGACGTGTTGAAAAACGAAAACACGATAATCAGCACTATCGGCGCGTACAGCAGCGCGAGAAGTAAATAAAGATATGCTTTTGCAAAAAATTTCTTTACCATAAGTTTCTTCCTCCCGTCGCGGACGTTTTTGAAAACCTGTTCAATACAAAGTTGGAAATAAGCACGAGAATTATCATTACAAGGCTCATGACGCTACCGACGCCGTACAAGCCCTGATCGAACTTCATCTGAATGCTGTCGCCGAACAAGAATACCGTGCTGTCCGACAAAAGCTGGCTTATCGCGAACGTCGAAATCGTGGGAATGAACACCATCGTGATTCCGCTTAAAATCCCAGGCACCGACAACGGCAATATCGTTTTTGCGAAAACCTGGAACTTGTCTGCCCCGAGATCTTCCGCCGCCTCGATATAGTTTTTATCAATACTCGAAAGCACCGTGTGCAAAGGAAGTATCATAAACGGCAGGTAGTTGTAAACCATGCCGAACACGACCGTCCCCATTCCAAGCGGAATGTTCAGCGACACGAAAATCGCTTTCGTCGCAAGCGTCCTTATCAGGAAGTTTACCCACATCGGCAGGATAAACAGCAATACGAAAATCTTGCTTGCGCTGTATTTCGCAAGGAAGTACGCCGCGGGATATCCCAGAACAATGCAGATAATCGTCGTCAGAAGTCCGACGAGAATGGAGTTTCCAAGCACCACCAGACTTGACTTTTCGGTGAAGAAAATCGCAAAGTTTTTGAAACTGAATTTCCCGTCGTAAATAAACGCGTTGGCAAGAATCAGCACAAGCGGCGTAACGACGAAAACCAGCAAAAACAGCATATACGGATAAGCAAAGGCTTTTCGCGTAAATCTGAAATTTTTAATTTTCTCTTTCATTAAATTGCCTCCACCTTAATGTCTTCGGGTTTAATATTGATACCTACGCGGTCGCCTTTGAGCCATTCGTCCTGAGTGTCGACAAAGAAGTCATAGTCGAAATCGGTGCGTAAAATGACCTGATAGTAACTGCCCTTGTAAATGCTCGACACGACGTCCGCGCTGACCGTTCCGTCGGCTTCGTCGTCGGTAACATCGACTTTATCAAACGGAATCGACACTTTAACTTTCGTTCCTGCGGGCAAGTCGCTTTTCGTTTCAAAGTCGGCTTCGCAAATTTTAACGATGCCGTTGTCGCCCATTTCGGTTTCGTACTCGTTGATAATGCGCGCTTTGTGCATGATGTGTATTTCTTCTTTCGGAATGAAGATACCGATTTCTTCGCCGACGGCGCACTCGGTATTTTCAACAATCTGCAATTCGTTTCCGTCGCTTTCGCAAAGGATTTCGTAGTGGTCGCCCTTGAACACGCAGGACGTTACTTTTGCGGTGAGTTGTCCCTTTTCGACGTTTTTGCCCTTCGTGATGTAAATGTCTTCGGGGCGCACGATGATATCGACGGGTTCGTTGGGTTTGAAGCCTTTGTCGACGCACTCGAACTCGGTGCCGAAGAAGCTGCATTTATAGTCGTCGATCATAATGCCCGACATGATGTTGCTTTCGCCGATAAAGTCGGCGACGAATGCGTTTGCGGGCTCGTCGTAAATCTTTTTCGGGGTGCCGATTTGCTGCACTTCGCCGTCGCGCATAACGATGATTTTGTCGCTCATCGTGAGCGCTTCTTCCTGATCGTGCGTGACGTAAACGAACGTGATTCCAAGGCGTTTATGCATATCCATCAGTTCAATTTGCATATCCTTTCTCATTTTCAGGTCAAGCGCGCCCAGCGGCTCGTCAAGAAGCAGCAACTTCGGTTCGTTGACGATTGCCCTTGCGATTGCGACGCGCTGTTGCTGTCCGCCCGAAAGGCTGTTCACGTCGCGGTGACCGTAGTCTTCAAGGTCAACCATTTTGAGCGCGTGATTGACTTTTTCGGCGATTTCGGCTTTCGTATATTTTCTCATATTGTCGAAAGTCCTGCCCTTTCTGTCGGTGTACGTCGTGCCGTCGGGAATGGTTTTGAGTTTCAGACCGAACGCGATGTTGTTGAACACGTTTAGGTGCGGAAACAACGCGTATTTCTGGAAAACAGTGTTCACGGCGCGCTTATGCGGCGGCAGATTGGAAATATCTTCGCCGTCGAAAAAGATTTGACCGCTGGTCGGTTTTTCAAAGCCGGCAATCATACGAAGCGTCGTCGTCTTGCCACAGCCCGAAGGTCCTAAAATTGTCACGAATTCGCCGCGCTTTATCGCGATGCTTTCGTTTTTGACGACAACTTTGCCGTCGTATTCCTTGGATACGTTTTTGATTTCGATAATGTTTGCAGATGACATATACTCTCCTTAAAACGTGGGCGGGCTTGACACCCAGATGATTTTAGCCGTTGTATTTTTTGTATTTTTAATATAATGTACTTTGTTGCTTACAAAATAAAAGCTGTTGCGTTTTTTGCACTTATAGACGTTGTTGCCGATGACGATTTCGATTTCGCCGTCAAGGACGTATCCGAATTCTTCACCCTCGTGCGGCATGTCTTTCTGAAGCGTCGTATTCGGCTCGATTTCGATATAAACAGGCTCCATCTCGTTCTTCTGACTGTTGGGAACAAGCCATACGATTTTTTGCCCGTCGCCTTCCTTTTCAAAAAAGTCGTCGCTCGTGAACACAACTTGCTCGGGTTCGTCTTCGCTGAAAAAGGTTTTCAGGTCGCTTCCGAGTGCCACCATAAGGTCGTTCAGGGTGGAAATTGTCGGCATGGTCAGGTCGTTTTCGAGTTGGCTTATGAAGCCTTTCGTGAGTTCGCACCTGTCGGCAAGTTCCTCCTGCGTCAATCCGCAACGAAGCCGCAGATTTTTCAGTTTGGTTCCGATTTCCATATATCCTCCTGTTTTCGCGCCGTTTGTTTAGTGTTTCTAAACCTAAAAATTAGAAGGTTTTGTAATTTTAAGGAAAAAGTTTACAATTACTAAACCATACGACTGAATATGATTATATGAAAATAGCGTATATTTGTCAACGAAAAATACGCATTTTGTCGCAATTTGTATAAAGATATTTTTGACGATTGTTTCCCGCACAAAAAATCGCAAAAAAAGAATATATCAAAGATATATTCTTCCGCTTAAATTTTCGCATAAAAAAACGCACGGTTTTCACCGTGCGTAATTTCGTTTTTTCTTATTCGACGACCTGCGATACGACCGCAAAGCGTTTCACCGATTCCGCACTGCTTTCGGCTTGTTTCTTATTGTCGTAAGTTTCGCCGACGTAAATGCTGTTGCGGTTTTTGATAATGAACTTATATCTGTTGTTTTTGTCCTTATCCACACGTACGGTCGTTGCTGCGTCCTGCATATTTTTCTTGAAGGTTTCGATGCCTTCCAGGCACGATTTCTTCGACGCATATTCGCGGCTTTCGTAAAGAAGCTGACCGTTGTTTGCATAAAGATAGAATTGATAAAGATCGCCGTAAACGCAATCTACGCGATATTTTCCGACAACGCCTTTTGCTGTGGTTTCTGCGGGGGCGACTTCCTTAACTGCCGCTTTCTTTGCGGGCTCTTTCGTCGCGACCTTTTTTTCAGGTTCTTTCGCCGCAACTTTCTTTGCAGGTTCTTTCGCCGCGGCTTTCTTGGGTGCGGACTCTTTTGTTGCTGCTTTTTTTACTTCTTTTGCCATATTGATATAACCCCTTTTATTATTTTATATTAAAAACTTATTCGCTGATTTCGGAAACCTGTGCAAAGCGTTTCACGGATTCCGCGCTGCGTTCCGCCGCTTTTGCGGTCGAGTACGTTTCGCCGATGTAAATGCTGTTGCCCTTCTTGAAGATGTACTTGTAGCCGCCGTTTTTATCGACGTCGATGCGGTACTCGCAATCCGCGACGTTCTTCTTAAAGGTTGCGATGCCGCCCTTACAGGAGTTGCGTATTCGCGGCTTTCATACAGAAGTTGCCCGTTGTTTGCGTAAAGGTGGAACTGATACGCATAACCGGTATCTTCGATCGTATATTTGCCGACGACCTTGGGTTTATCGGCGTCGTCGTTTTCCTCGACGGGTTCTTCAACCTTTGCCACCGCCTTTTTCTTTGCGGGGGCTTTCTTTGCGGGTGCGGCTTCTTCCGTAACTTCCGCTTTTTTCTTCGTCGCTTTTTTCTTTGCGGGAGCGGGTTCTTCCGCGGCGACTTCGGGTTCTTCCGTCGTTTCTTCTTTCTGCGCTTTTTTGGGTTTCAGATTTATTTTTGCTTTGCCCCAACTGTCGTCAACGAAGTTGTCGTTGTTTTCAGGCTCGATATAGTGCTTTTCCTCGACGGGCGCGGGCTCTTCCGGCTGAACGTATGCGGGAACGGGCGCAGGCGCGGGCGCGACGGGTATTTCTTCTTCCACGGGGGCATAAACTTTGTCTTCCGCGATAAACTTCGACATATCGATTTGTGCCTGCGGAGCGGGTTTTTTGTCTTCAAACGAAGGCAGTTCGTCATCGAAAGCGTCGGCGTCGAACTTCTTCTCGTCCTCGATATAAGGCGCGGGTGCAGGTGCCGCTGCCGCAACCGGCACGGGTGCGGGCGCAGGTGCCGCGGGTACGACGGGCGTTTCTTTCACAGCGGGTTTTTCATCTGCTGCGACTTTGCCTTTCTTACTTGCTTTCTTTGCGTCTTTGACGCTCTGTCTTGCCGCCTTCTTTGCCGCTTTCTTCGCCTTGTTCTTCTTTGCACAAACCGCGATGATAACGATTAAGCCGATGAGTACGAGCGCTGCGCCCGCAACAAGCAATATGAACTTAATCGGGGGATTTTCTGCCAATAATTTTACGAAAAAGTCTTTCACCGTGATGGTAAAGAAATCGACGATTTTCTGCCATACTTCATTGGATGAAACTGCTGCTAACATTTTTCAAACTCCTCTTTAATAATATAACCCTGAAAATAAGTTAGATATAATACCTACACTGAGTATATTATAACACAATAAATTTACGTTATCAAGGTTTTGAAAATATCAATTTGACGAAATTCGTGTTTTTTTGCTAATTTTTTTATTGCGATATGCCTTAAAAAATATGTCGAACAATGCGTATTTTGCTTGCAAAAAAAACGCCGAAATGTTACTATGTTAAAAGTAAATATTGTGAGGTGTTTTATGAACAACGTAACCATTTTCAATCACCCTCTTATCACACACAAAATTGCAATTATGCGTGATGAACGTACCGGCAGCAAAGAGTTTCGCGAACTTGTGGAAGAAGTCGCAATGCTTATGGCATTTGAGGCTCTCCGTGATATCAATACGCAAGAAATTGAGGTTAAAACCCCGATTGCGGTCACTAAAACCCACGTTATTGCAAATGACATCGCACTCGTGCCTATTCTCCGCGCAGGTCTCGGCATGGTAAATGGTATCCTTGCTCTTGTCCCCACCGCAAAAATCGGACACGTCGGTCTTTATCGCGACCACGAAACGCTTGAACCCAAGGAGTACTACTGCAAACTTCCCGACGATATCGCAAACCGCGAAGTCATCATTCTCGATCCGATGCTCGCAACCGGCGGCAGCGCAATCGCGGCAATCGACTTCATTAAGGCAAAAGGCTGCAAGAATATTAAGTTTATGAGCATCATCGGCGCGCCCGAAGGAATTGAAAAAGTCCACTCAAAACATCCCGACGTACACATCTTCGTCGGTTGCAAAGACTCTCACCTTAACGAAAACGGCTACATCGTCCCCGGCCTCGGCGACGCCGGCGACAGAATTTTCGGTACGAAATAATCCGTAATAATTGAACGAATAATTGCATTGCCCTGACTTTTGTCAGGGCTTTTTAATGTCGCAAATGCCCCCGTAACGTGCCAAAGAAAACAAGGATACGCAAAAAGTTGCATTTCAGGTATAAAAAAAGTCCTCATAAAACTATGAGGACTTTTTGATATTTTGTTGATTATTACTTGTCGGACGATTCGTCCTTTGCTTCTTCAACCGCTTGGAATTCCACCGTCGCGGTTTTGTCTTCGTCTTCGAGTCCGAGTTCTTCGACTGCTTCGTCGACTGCTTCGCTTTCAGCCACGACTTCGTCTTTTCTGACGCCGGGGAGTTTGTCGTCCGTGTCATACGTTACGCCTTCGCCCACGACTGCGATGCTTTCGCCGTCTTTGACTTCGCCCTGTTTTTCTTTCTTGGTTTTGATGGAAAGAATGACGTTGGTAAGGATACCTACGATAAGAGCGGTTGCGATGTTGGTGATGGTGACGATTTCTTTGCCCTTCGTTGCAAGACCGAATCTAAGAGCGAGTCCGCCGATACCCGTGACAAGGATTGCCGATACGACGAAGAGGTTTTTGCTTTCGCCGAGGTCGACGTTTTGCAGCATTTTAAGACCGCTGACTGCGATAAATCCGTAGAGCGCCAGGCATACGCCGCCAAGTACGCAGGTGGGGATTGTTTTGATAAGTGCGATGAACGGGCTGAAAAACGCGATTACAATCGAGAACACAGCCGCGCCGATTATGGTGTAAATCGAGGCGTTTTTGGTGATTGCCACACAGCCGATACTTTCGCCGTAAGTGGTGTTGGGGCAGCAACCGAAGATCGTGCCGACGGTCGTTCCGAAGCCGTCGCCGATGAGCGTGCGATGGAGACCGGGGTCTTTAAGAAGGTCTTTTTCGATGATGGTGCTCATGTTTTTGTGGTCCGCGATATGTTCCGCGAAAACGACCAGCGATACGGGGATGAACAGAAGCGCGATTGCGCCGACGCCCGTGCCGGTAAGTCTTGCGGTGCCGTTTACGGATTCCTTAATTGCTTCGATAATCGCAAGGTGCGGATAATCGAGGAATGCGGTGACGCCCGTGAATTTGCCGTCTTTCACGAAGTTTTCGACAAGCGGAGTCCAGTCGACGATTTTGAGATATTCGACGTTGCATGCGTATCCGAAGATGGAGAAGAACGATGCGAGAAGGTAACCTGCGCCGATACCGATGATGAAAGGCATAAGTTGCATTTTTTTGCTGCCCTTGCAGGATACGAAGACCGTTACGAAGAAGGCAAACAGACCGCAAAGGATTGCAACAAGGTTGTAAGATTGTCCGCTGCCGCTTGCAGTGGTAAGGTTGCCGATTGCGCTGCCGGACAAGCTCAATCCGATAAGAGCAACCGTGGGCCCGATGATGACCGCGGGCATAAGTTTGTTGATCCATTCAGTGCCTTTCTTCCAGACGATAAAGGCAAGTATGCAGTACACAGCGCCTGCGAATACGCCGCCGAGAATAATTCCCCACCAGCCGTATTGAGTTGCGCCGATCAACGCCGAGATAAACGCGAACGAGCTTCCGATGAAGATCGGGCTCTTTTTCTTGGTAACCCATACGTAGAACAGGGTTGCGATACCTGCGCCGAAAAGCGCGGCAGCGGGGCTCATGTTGACGCCGTTTCCCGAACAAAGAATAGGCACGAGAATCGTGGCGCAAACGACCGCCAAGAATTGTTGAAGCGAGTACACAAGCGTTTGTTTGAAGGACAGCTTGTCTTCAACGTTGTAAATCATCTTCATAAGTAACAATCTCCTTTAAAATTTATTTATATTTTGATATATCAGAGTGAAAACAGGTCGACGGCGATTTTCTCGTCATAGGGCGGTATCATTACCCTTACGACCTCCTGCTTGGACGTTGGTAGGTTTTTGCCGACGTAGTCCGCGCGTATCGGAAGTTCGCGATGACCGCGGTCGATAAGCACGGCAAGTTGTATCGTGCGCGGACGTCCCAGCGTGAACACGGCGTCGATTGCGGCGCGCGCCGTCCTTCCCGTAAACAAAACGTCGTCAACAAGGACGACGTCTCGTCCCCTTACTTCAAAGGGAACGTTGATTTTTTCGATAACGGGAGTTTCGCTTTTTTCCGCAAGGTCATCACGATAAAGACTTATATCGAGTTCACCCACGTCAAGCGACACGCCTTCGTATTTTTTCACGTTTTCGGCAATTATTCCGGCAAGGGGGATACCACGACTTTTAATGCCGATAAGCACGACGTTTTCCAGGGAGTCGTTTCTTTCGATAATCTCGTGCGATACCCTTTTCAGTGCGCGTGCGACAGCCGTATCATCCATAATGTTTGCCTTAATTTCCATAAAACCTCAAAAAAAATCTTGCGCCAAGACACGCAAGATATGATACACCTGTTTATTGTATGATAACCTTGTATGCCTCTCTGGACATAATTAAAGATTTCTATTAGGGTTATAATAACACAAGCGGCGTTTTTTGTAAACCGTTTTTAAGAAGGAAAAGAAAATTTTTTTATTATTATTTTTTTGAAAATATCGCGCTTCTTCCTCCTTCGAAATTTACCCGCCGCCCTTTATTTTTACTATATAAACTATATAATATATAATATTAAACATTAAAAAACGTCGGGATGTCCCGACGCTTTGAAAAGATAATCAATGGTTTTCCGTAGATTTTGCGACAATCAATAGTTGTCTGCGTATATTTCAAAATAACTTTGGGGATGATTGCACGTCGGGCAGACCTCGGGCGCGCACTCTCCGACGACGATATGGCCGCAGTTTCTGCATTCCCACACTTTCACCGTGGATTTTTTGAAAACCTCCGCCGTTTCGATATTTTTCAACAGCGCGCGATATCTTTCTTCGTGGTGTTTCTCGATCGCCGCGACAAGGCGGAATTTTACCGCAAGTTCGTGAAAGCCTTCTTCTTCGGCTGTTTTTGCAAAGCCCGCGTACATATCCGTCCATTCGTAGTTCTCGCCCGCCGCCGCGGCAACAAGGTTTTCAGTGGTGTTTCCGATGCCGTTAAGTTCCTTGAACCAAAGTTTGGCGTGTTCTTTTTCGTTGTCGGCGGTTTTCAGAAACAGAGACGCGATTTGTTCATAGCCCTCTTTTTTCGCAACCGACGCAAAGTAAGTATACTTGTTTCTTGCCTGTGATTCGCCCGAAAAAGCCGTTTCGAGGTTCTTTTCGGTTTTTGTACCTGCATATTTGTTCATTTTCTTTCTCCTTATATTGTTTGAATTATGGAAACGTCACGCCGTCGCGTGCCGTTTGTTTAACGATTATGCGCGTTTTTTCTTAATGACGACCACCGTAAGCACGATGATTGCCATAAGCACAGCCGCGCCGCCCACGCCTGCGCCGATGCCGATTGCCAGCGTGTTAGTTTTCGCTTTGGGCGCGACGTAGTCTTCCGCAAAGATGAAGTAGCCGAGCTTATCGGTTTCAAACGTTACGGTGCCGTCGCCGTTATCGACGTAGTTTACTTCCGTCCATTCGCCGTTGTTGTATCTGATGAGTTTCGCGCCGTTTGCGCTGACTTGCATCGTTACGGTTGCGGGGCTCATAAGTTTGGGCTGTTTGTCGGCGTTCATAAGGACGCTTTTGTTCTTATATTCGCTGAGCGACAGGAAGTAGACCTTGCCAGCGGCGTACTCTTTGCCAAAGATTTCCTTATTTTGTCTTAAACCGTTGGTGAAGTTATCGCGGCTTGCGGCGTTGTTTCTGTCGAGTATGCAGAAGTAAACGGTGTATCCGCTGTCCGCCTGCGTCCAGCTGCCGAAGATCGTGCCGATGCCGTTATCTTCCAGAACTTTGTCGTCGGGAACATTGACGTCGCCGCCCCATACCGAGTTAAGTTCGTTTTCGGTGATGGAAATCGTCGCTTCGATTTTGCCGTCCGCCGACACGGCAAGGGTATATCTTTGGGATTCCGCGCTGCTGTCGAGCGTCCAGGCGCCGCCCTTGATAAGTCCTTTATGAACGACTCTGTAAGGATATCTACCTTCGCCCACAAGACCCGCAGCGTTATTCACGACCTTGTAATTGGCGTCGCTGACGCGATAAACGATGACAAAGTCTTTTGCGATATCTTTGTAGTTGCCGCCGACGGAGTCTTTGTCGATAAGATTTTCAACCGTGGGCAGATTGAACGATTCGCCTACGTTTGCCGTGATATCGACAAGGTTGAATTTCGCGCCGTTGACGTTGATTTTGCGGGCGGGCGAGACCGAGCCGATGAAGTTTTCGTTGCCCTTATATCTCACGCGGACGTAGCATACGCCGCCACCCTGACGAACGGGAGCACTGCCGAGAAGCGTCTTGAAATCTTCGTCAAAGGAATATTCGTAAACAATGTCGTTTGCGCCGATGACCATGCCGTAAGTCGTCTTGTAGTAATTGAACGCGTCGTCGACCTTTTGCACTTTTTCCGCGAAGTCTTCGCCGTATTTTGCTTCGTACGTAGCGGACGCGTCTTTAATCTTAATTTCGGTGCCGATTCTTTCAATCGTGAAAGTTTGTTCAAGAATGTATTCGTTATTCAAGCGCGATACCGTGAACTTACCGTAGTATTCCCCTGCGTCGATTGCCTTGTCAACGGGCATCCATACGCCGTCTGCGCCCTTCTTGAAGTATTCCGCGGATTCAATAACCATCTGGGACGGGCTTATGACGTTAAGCGTGTATGCATTCGCGTTGTACGGCGCGCTGAACTTATCGACGTTGCCTTTGTCGTTGAACATTTTATTTTCAAACTTGACGTCCGAGAAGTCAAGCACGGACACGACTTTGGTTTCCGTGTCGTTGAAGCCCGTTATTTTCTGGAAGTTGCTTTTCGCGCCGAAGCTTTCGATTTTCAACGTATATTTATACGCGCCCGAAGCGGTGTCGTAAACGCCGTCCTTAATGTTGACGTTGATAACGAATGTTTTGCCGTTCTGGTCGACGACGACGGGCTGATACTGACGCTGCGTGAAGTCGATTTCACCGATGTCGAGTTTGTTTTTGAGTTCGGTATCCTCATAGTATTCGATTGCGTAAACGATGTCCGGTGACAGCTCGAAGCGGTGACCGTTGATGATGCAAACGCCGCCTTTTACGAACGTATCGAGCACCCATACGGTTGCGCCAGCGGGCAAAACGTCAACGTTTTCGATCTTTGCTTTGCCATTTTCGTCCTTGCTGTACGCGATATAACCTGCGCCGTCTTTCTGATAAATCACAACCTCGCTTTCGCTGATTTCATTGATGTAGTAATAGTTGCCGTTCGTATCGACAGCGTAAATACCGGTGATTTTCGCGCCGCCGATTTCGCGCGGAGAAATGGTGACCGTAACGACCGCCTCGGTAACGTTCAGGACGTAGTTTTTGCTGTCATTGCCGGTAAGACCAAGCGTGACTTTGCAATCGGGATAAGTGCCGACGTTGATATTTGCCGTATTGCCCGTGCTTGTGTGCAGTTTCACGTCGTCGCCCGACACAACGCCGCCGAACGAATAGCTGCTGATTTGGAACGCCGTTTTGTTGTCGAAAGGTTTATCGACGTCGTTTACCGTAACCGTGATGTTTTTGGGCGTTACGGTAACCGTCGCTTCGACGGTAATGTCTGTCAGGTCATAGAATTTTTGTCTTTCGCCGACGAGTTTGAAATCGGTGACGTTAAAGGTATATGTGCCGACGTCCTTGCCGGGCAGGATAATCGTGCCGTTTTCGAGCGTGATGTTGTCCGCGCCTTGCAGTCCCTCGATACTAAACGTGCAGTTGTCCGAGTTCGTCAGAATCGTATTTTCGCCGTTATAGACCTTTGAGGCGATAAGCGTGATTTTGCCGAGTTTGGCCGGTAGGATATCGACATACGCTTTGGGTGTGCTTGCGCCGCCGCCCGCGTTTGTGATCTGGTAATTGTTGTTCAGTTCGCCCGCGATTTCGATATTTATAAGCGACGCGCGAAGCCCGTTGTTGACGGCAATGCTGTCAAGCTGGAACGTGCCTTTCCATTGGATATTTTTCCATTCGTCCGCTTTGTCGCCCAGAACCTTATCGAGCACTAATAACGAGCCGTCGCCCGAAACGTAGTCTGGCATTGCGTAATTGATGGTGCCGTTATAAACAAACGGCGCATGTTTGTAATTCTCGTCGATCGTAAGACGGGCTTTTCTTATTTCGTGCGTGCCGACGACGAACTTGCCGTCCACGAGGGTGATGACATTGCCGTTTACGTCAAAGAAAACCTTTTCATATTCGTCGATGAGCGCAGCCGTATAAGCCGAGCCTTCGACGTAGGAGGCCAGGACGTTGCTGACAATCACTTGTCTATTGCCTGCATTAACGCCGTCGTACGCCGCGTCGAAAGTAATACCGATTTTCCCCGACGGGATAGTGCCTGCAAACTTGTTCGACAACGTGTACGAAACAAGCGACGTACTTACGTCGGTCGTATTGTTGAAGTATCTTCGGGCGTTCGTATCGATGTTGAAGTTGACGTTGATCTTTGCCCTGTCAAGGTTGACGTTGTAGATGGTTTGCTCGTTTGTGTTGCCCGCTTCGTCTGTAAGCCAGAATCTGACCTGAATTTGCGTGAGGCCCGCGACGTTTCTGCCCTCGAACAAATCCATATAAACGTTGTTTGTATCAAGCGAAAGTTCCTTTGTTTCGCCCTCGACGCCGTCACGGGTGATTGCGTAATAAAGAGTCATCGGGCTGCCCAAAAATTCGCTGATGTAGCCGTCTTTCCCGACTTGTTTGTAGTTAAGGTTCACAAGAAGGGGCAGTAAGTCGGCATACGCGTCTGTCGAGAAGTCAAGAAGCCTTGCGATTTCGGGCTTGTATCCGTTATAGTTGTCGTATTTCACGGGAACGTTAACGGTATACGTGATATTTGACGACTTATAAATCGCCTGGAGATAATAGATGCGTTCGTATCCTTCGGGCGAAGTTTCGTCATAGCCTATGGTATATTTGTTATCGACGATTTCAATATCCTGCCAGGTGATTGTTTCGCCAGGGACCGGGACGCCGTTTTTAAGGGTGCGATAACTGATTTGATAGGTTATATCCTTGATGGAAGAGAGCGTGTTGAACTCGATAACGACGTTCTGATTTGTCCATTCGCCGTTATACGCGCCGCCGTTTTCAATGTAAATTGCGGTTTCCCATTTTTCGGGTGGGTTCTTGTTGTCGTCGATTGTGAAATGGTGATAATCGCTGTAAACGGCGTGGTTTGCCCAACTTTTTTGTACGTCGTTAAGGTTCAGCCCTTCGATTTGTTCGGGAGTTTTATCTTTGACAAGATTTTCGTAGAAAAGCCCAACCGTATCGATCGCTTTAAATTTGATTGCGTATTCGCCCGTTTCAAGTCCCGAAAGGGTGAAGATATCGGAGCCGGGATTGTTGATTGCAATGCCTGTCTGCCCTTCGATTTCAACGTATGCGCCGTCAACCTTTTTGTAAAGGGTATAGAAATACTTGACGTCGCCGCGAGTGTCGTCGTCATCGAGAACAGGTTTGAATTTTATGGTGTCGGTATAAAAATACGTGACGCCGTCTTTATCGTTAAAAACGTTTTCGGTAAGGAGAGCAACTTCGTTCAGTGCCGCGGGCTTGGTGTAGTCGATACCGCCACAGAATACCGTCAATGTGTTTCCGCTGACTTTATTAACGTTTGCATATTGTACGCGATATGCAGTGTCGACTTCAAGGGGACTCGGCATTTCGCCGTCAATTTTCGGGTTTCCCAAACCGTCGTAAACAACCGTAACGTAAAGCCCGCGGAAATAACCCGTCGACGCGTCATTGTTTTTTGCTCCGAACGGTTCAACCGTTATGCTTTTCAAACCTACCGGATAACGCAGCTTACTAAGCTGTTCTGCGGTATAATCGCTTCTATTATATGTTTTTGCGGAGCCGTCAACAATTGCGCCCGTTCCGCGATATGCTTGGAATAAATCAAAACCTTTGATATCCGCTGTGTCAAGGCTTAAATATTTGTCGTAAAGCAGGAAGGAGAACTGCTTTGTTTGCGTTCCGTCGGTGCGGATTGAAGTCAACGTGTTGGATGCAGGATCAAGCATATCGCCGTCATGCAATCCCCAAGTACCAAGGTTGGCAACCGTGTTACGGTTGGTTTCATAACCTTGCGCTATATTTCTGAATTCGCCAAAGTCTTCCGAATACTTTGTCGTACCGTTCCATGATCTGGTAACGGGAGCAACGTTCGTCGCAAGTTTTGCCGCGATTTCTTCATATGCGCTGGCCGAATTTACGCTCTTGATTTTAATGTTAATGGCAAGACCGCTGATTTCGATTTTTTCACCGCCGTTTTCTTCGCCGCCGGCATATACAAGGATATATTGATTGCTTGACGTAACCGTCCAGGTCGTTCCCTTGTTAAAAGTGTCGTTAACATAGTCGGTGTTCTTGTCGATTGCGGTAACGTCGGAAGCGTACGAAATGAACTTCAACGTATTTTGCATTGCAGTGAATTTAACCGCTTCGTCAAGGTTTGCGCTGATTTCGATTTCAGCGCCTACGTTAACTAAGTAATCGGGAAGTTTATAGTAAGCATACAATCTTTCTCTTACATTACCAATAGCAGCCGGCTCCATAGAAGCCGACGTTTCGCTCGTATTGAAGTTTGAAATACCGGTATATATTCCGCCGATAAAACCATAATAGTTTTTGTAGGTTTCGGGACTGTATGAAAACTGTGCGAAATAACTATTCGCAGACGTTCCGTCCATAACAAACGGCTGAAACTTTTCCGGCGTGGCAATGTCCAGAAACTTTGTGCTCGGCGTAACCGTCGCCGTCGCCTTGGATTCTTTAATCTCACCCGCACCCACGCGCGTAAAAGAAATTGCGCTGACAAGCAGTGCGACTGCAAGCATAAACACTAATGCAAGTCCGCTGATACGAAGTAAGTTTTTGCTTGATTTTTTTGCTCTCATATCTCTCCTCCGATACGCCGGAAAACCCGGCGGTATAGCCATAGTATGTGCAATTTTGGGCATAATGCGCCCAAAAGATATTGCTATAAATATAATATACAAGATATTACAAACGAATGTCAAGTTATTTTGCGTTATGACGTACAATTTTGCACGTCCCGTTTTCGCCGTTACCCTTGCAAAACATCGTATACTCGTTATCTTCCGTGCAACGCACTCTATGTCATTGCGAGCGCAGCGTGGCAATCGCCGGGAACGGACACCTTGTTATAAAACCCACGCAAGATACTTGTACTTGCGTGGTAAAAAGCACAGTTTGCGCCTAGCCGGCATAAACTGCCTTATGGAACTTTCGCGGCTCAACGTCATTGAACTCACAAATCTTGCCCTGTCCGTTGCGACGATACTGACGCGCGACCTTACCGTGTCCGAGACGGAATGTCTTTTGAAATTCCTTTGCATCGTACGCGACGATATATCGCTCATACTTTGCGACAAACGCACCGGCAAGTCCTGATACGTTACCACTTCCGTGCAAAGCACACTGTCATTGCGCGGCATTGACCATTGTTCCATTCCGTACGAAGTACTCTGTCATTGCGAGGCATGAACCATTGTTCCTTTCCGTACGAAGTACTCTGTCATTGCGAGGCATTGCCCATTATGGGGACCCCGCGGGATACTGTGTACCCGTGGGGAAAAGGAATAAACAAGCAAAAGACAAACATTTGTCGTTTACGGCGATTGTTTGGTCAAAAGTGAAGTTTATGACGCGCAACGCACTTTATGTCAATATGACAATGACTGCTGTCAATATTCACATCATATAACTTTTTCCAATTTCAAAAAATTCTTCAAAAAATTTGAACTCAACAAAACGAAAAACGGCGGGTTTTCCAAAATCAAATTTTCCGTTTCTCCCTGAAATACGTCGGTTTTGACAAAACGTCGGCGGTTTTGTATAATATAATTATGAAATCCGATAAAAAAGGTTTCACTCTTGTGGAGCTTATCGTCGTAATTGCGATTATGGCGGTGCTTGCAGGCGTCGTTTCGGGCGCAACCGTGGGCATTCTCAACAAGAAAACCGACGAAGTCAACTACATATACAACGGAAAGCAAATTTCTGCACAAATCGTTTCGTGGGCGCAGGAAGTCGTTGAACGCCCTTCGTTCTTCACCGAACTTACGGGGATCGAAATCGACGTGACAGATCTTTTGTTGTATGGCAACGTAATATGGACGGATGCGTACTCGGAAGCCGCTTACAATACCTTGAAAAACAGGTTTTCGTCCTTAAAATGGGCTGATTCGTACGGCGTTCCCGAAAAAAAGGGAACTTTTTCCGCCGATTTTAACTCGGTGCAAAATGCGATTTATCTTTATTACAAGGGAAAGTCGCAAGAATATCGTGAAGTTTATTACAAAATTTACCTGAGCGGTGAAAACATCGTCACCGAAAAAGGCAGCGGATTTTAATATTGTTTTAGCCTTTCGGCAAAAGCGATGATGCCTACGGCGCGATGTGTGCCTTCGGCATGTTGCGGATTAAAATTTATCATTACGAGCGAAAATACGGGGACCCCACGGGATACTTTGTACCCGTGGGGAAAAGGAATAAACAAGCAAAAGACAAGCATTTTCGCTTTTAGCGTGAAATGATTGGTCAAAAGCGCAGTTTATGACGCGCCGCACTGTCTGAACATCTGTTCCTGACGTACTTTCTTATGCGGTTTTTCACCTTTGCGTAATTTTTCGGCAGGACGTATTTCCAATTCCCGTCGTTCGTCCCCGGAGTATTCATTCTCGCCTCCGAGCCCTGCAACAGATAGTCCTGCATAGGCACGATGACGAATTTCGCGCGGGAGCGCATTACCTTTTTGAAAACTTTATCAAAGACGTTCTCGTCGGTTGCGCCGAGGGTCTTTTTGACGTACTCTTTTGTGCCGTCACCCTGCGCGTCGTACCAACCTTTCAGCGTATCGTTGTCGTGCGTGCCGGTGTAATAGACGGTGTTATACTTCACGTTTTCCGGCAGATGCTCGTTATCGCTCTTGCCGTCGAAAGCGAACTGAAAGACTTTCATTCCGGGGAAGCCGGTACGTTTCACAAGGCGGCGCACCTTATCGGTGATAATTCCGAGGTCCTCGGCGATGATTCTGCCGTCGAGGTCAAGCCCGTCGAAGATTTTCGTGCCGACGCCCTTCACCCACCTGCCGATTTTTGCGGTCGTTGCGCCATACGGCACGGCGTAGTAGCTTTCAAACGCGCGGAAGTGGTCGATGCGGATTTTGTCGAAAAATTGCAGCTGATGCAGCAAGCGGTGATGCCACCACAAAAAGCCGTCCGACTGCTGTTTTTTCCAGTCGTACAGCGGATTGCCCCACAGTTGCCCGTCGGCGGAGAAGTAATCGGGCGGCACGCCGGCGACCTCTTTCGGGCGCATATTTTTGTCAAGCCTGAAAATTTCGGGGTGCGCCCAGACGTCCGCGCTGTCGTACGCGACGTAGATGGGGATATCGCCGATAAGCGCGACGTTTTTGGATTTTGCGTAGTCTTTAAGCGCGGTCAATTCGCGATAGAACTCGAACTGTAAAAACCGCCAGAAATCGCACTCGTTTTGAAGCGCGGCGATTTTTTCGTCGGACAGCGTATCGCGCCGTCTTTCGTCCTTTTCCCACGTATCGAACGACGAAAACCCGTTTTTGACTTTAAGCGCCATAAACAGCGCGAAGTCGTCCAGCCAATAATCGTTATTTTCAAGAAACTTTGAATAATCGGAATTTTTTTGAAATCTTTTGAACGCGCAGCGCAGCACGTCGTATCGCGAGTTAAAAATTTCGGCGTAGTCAAGTGATTTTGTTTTGGCGCGTTTTGCCTCGTTTTCCGTCAAAAGCCCGCGTTTAACAAGCGTATTTATATCGATAAAGTACGGATTCCCCGCAAATGCCGACGGCGACTGATATGGGCTGTCGCCGAAAGACGTTGGCGATAACGGCAGCGTTTGCCAGAAATCGACCTTCGCGTCCGCCAAAAAATCGACAAAAGAAAACGCGCCCCCGGACAGCGCGCCGACGCCGTATTCAGACGGCAGACTTCCTATATGCAAAAGTACCCCGTTGAACTTTTCTTTCACTTGTGCGGGGCCTCCTCGTGCGTGACCGCCTCGCCGAGCCTGTTCGCCCAGCTTTCGCAATACAGATCGTAATAGGACTTATTTTGTTCCTGTCTATAAGCAATGCACTTCTTGTTGTTGCACCATACGAACGACGGAATCCCGACGACAAACAGATACAGCGGCCCCAGAATCAGCGACTGAATGGTATGGCCGTACTCATGCACGGACACGGTTTTTTTGTACTCATCGCCGCGCTTGCCGTTGATGAAGATAAACGCGCCCAACGACACGCCGCCCCAATCGCCCTCGTGGAAAGTCAGGATTGCGCCGTGGTAATAGGCGTGCTCGCACCTGATATTTTTCAGGAAAAGCAAAAACCCCAATGCGTTCTGAATCGCGCCCCAGGTGAACTGTAAAACCAGGTAAAAAAACTGCAAGATATATTTCATAATAGCGTTACTTTGTTCTTATTTTGAACGTATAGCGAATGGGAGTGCCCTTGTTGGTCTGATAGGCGCGGTTAAGTTGCGGATTTGTCGTCGGATCTTTCGTGACGTATTCAAGCGTAGCCGTTGGCACCGTCGCGCCGCCGTCCCAAGCCTCAAACTTATTCTTGTCGTTGTGGTAACTGACGATGAGATAATATTCGGTGTCGGCGGCGTCGTTCTCCTTAACGCCCACAACCTGAATGACGATATAAGGATTTTTGTTGTCCGCGCTGACAAAGGAACTGCGCTCCACCGCGTTGCAGCCGTCGGGCACAAGAACCTTCGGCCCCGACGCATCGGGATTGTAGTATTTGACGGGGATGTCCAGCCCGATGACGGTCTGATAAATGCGCTTGCACACCATTGCGGAATACGTGACGTACCACCCTTGCACGCCGTTGTCCACGTCTTCTTTGCGCGGATCCGTCTTGTTGGGATAAATATACTGCCCCGAAAGGTACGTAACCGCCGCGATCGCGTTCCTGTACATGGTCTGCGTGTCGGTTTCGGCAGCGCTCTTCTGGCGGCGTTTTGTCGTGACGTAAACGGCAGGCGTAACCGCCGCGGCAAGAATCGCCATAATGGCAATGGTCACGATAAGTTCCACGAGCGTAAAGCCTTTTTTATTTTTGAAAACACGCCTTTTCATACTTATATAATTATACTACTTCGCGCGTACAGTGTCAATATATTATTTTTTGCAGAGAAAATGTTTCGGAACCGCTTTGAATATGTATCACCGCCGTTATCCCCTTGCGTGCGAAGCACTCTGTCATTGCGAAGCACCGCTTTGCGGTGCTGTGGCAATCTCCCGGAAGGGTATCCTTGTTATCCCGCGCAACGCACTTTCTGTCATTGCGAGCGGAAAATCGGGGACCCCGCGGGATACTTTTGTACCCGTGGGGAAAAGGAGTATGCAAGCATAAGACAGGCGATTGTCGCGTGCGGCGATTGACTGGTCAAAAACGAAGCATACGACGTGTTCACAAAATAAGGATTTGTCGCAGTGTGATATTGCGATATCGCAAATCCGGGGACCCC
>ENA-OPBD01000026-OPBD01000026.1-human-gut-metagenome-genome-assembly--contig:-NODE-26-length-109380-cov-4.770903_pt1 | contig 109380 bp, 104 predicted proteins | sample MGYA00241062_ERZ501440 | MGnify/ENA primary metagenome ERZ501440 (study PRJEB25962, sample SAMEA2042628) | human gut metagenome | biome: human gut; feature: human-associated habitat; material: faeces...
CCTCCCTGCCGGCCGATGCGCGCGTCATCGTGCCGCTGGTGAACCGTTCGATCCCGGTGATCCGCGACGAATACGTCGATATCGAGTTCGGTACGGGCGCGCTGAAGGTCACCCCGGCGCACGACGTGAACGACTACATGCTGGGCGAAAAATACGGGCTGGAGACCATCGACATCTTCAACGACGACGGCACGATCAACGACAAGGTAGGGCTGTACGCCGGTATGGAGCGCTTCGCCCTGCGCAAACAGATCGAAAAGGATCTCGACGCGGCCGGCCTGCTGGAGAAAACCGAAGACTACACCAATAACGTAGGTTATTCCGAACGTACCGGCGTAGCGATCGAGCCCAAGCTCTCGATGCAGTGGTTTCTCTCGATGGAGAAGCTCGCCGGTCCGGCGACGCAGGCCGTCTTGGAAAATGAAATCAAGCTCGTTCCCGAAAAATACAAGAACACCTACCGTCACTGGATGGAAAATATCAAGGACTGGTGCATCTCGCGCCAGCTCTGGTGGGGCCAGCGCATTCCGGCCTGGTATCTGCCCCAAGGCGGTTACGTAGTGGCCCTCAACGCAGACGAGGCACTGGAGAAAGCCCGGGCCAAGAGCGGCGACGCCTCGCTGACGCTCGCCGATCTGCGGCAGGATGAGGACGTGCTCGACACCTGGTTCTCGTCGTGGCTGTGGCCCATCTCGGTATTCGACGGCATCCGCCACCCGAACAACAAAGACATCGAATATTACTACCCGACCAACGATCTGGTGACCGGTCCCGACATCATCTTCTTCTGGGTGGCCCGTATGATCATGGCCGGTTACGAATACCGGGGTGAGAAGCCCTTCGGTCACGTCTACTTCACGGGGATCGTGCGCGATAAAATCGGCCGCAAGATGTCCAAACAGCTCGGCAACTCGCCCGATCCGCTCGACCTGATCGCCCAGTTCGGCGCCGACGGCATGCGCGTAGCGATGCTGTTGAGCTCCTCGGCGGGCAACGACGTGATGTTCGACGAGGCTCTCTGCGAACAGGGACGCAATTTCGGCAACAAAATCTGGAATGCCTACCGACTGGTCAACGGCTGGACGATCGACGACACCCTGGCACAAAGCGAAAACAACCGCCTGGCAATCGAATGGTTCCGTCAAGCGCTCGCCAAGACGCTGCGTCAGGTCGAATCGGACTTCGCCTCCTATCGTATCTCGGAAGCCTTCATGAATCTGTATAAACTCTTCTGGGACGACTTCAGCGGCTGGTACCTCGAAATGATCAAACCGGCCTACCAATGCCCGATCGACCGGCCGACACTGGAAGCCACGTGCGGTTTCTTCGACGACCTGCTGCGTCTGCTACACCCCTTCATGCCGTTCGTCACCGAAGAGATCTGGCAGGACCTGGCACCCCGCAAGGCAGGCGAGTCGATCATGGTCCAGCGCATGCCCGAAGCACGGGAGATAGACGAGGCGCTGCTGGGCCGGTTCGAACTGACGAAAGAGGTCGTAACGGCCGTCCGCAACGTCCGCAAGCAGAAAAACATTCCGCAGAAAGACCCCCTGACGCTCCGGGTGATCGCCGACGAGAACTACCCGGCGGAATACGCTCCCGTCCTGCAGAAAATGGGCAACCTCTCGCAGATCGAAACCACCCGGGAGAAAGATCCTTCGGCCGTCGGATTCCTCGTAAAGACCACGCAATACTTCGTACCGATGGAGGGCATGATCGACATCGAGGCCGAACGCAAAAAACTCGCAGGCGAACTGGAATACCTCGAAGGATTCCTCGCCAGCGTGCAAAAAAAGCTCTCGAACGAAAGATTCGTTTCGTCGGCTCCCGAGAAAGTCGTGGCCAACGAACGGACCAAACAGGCCGACGCCGAAGCCAAGATCGCCGCGCTTCGGGAACAACTGGCGGCCTTGAAATAACTCATCACGAAACATTCAACTCCTCTCTCCGGCTTACAACAGCAGAGAGAGGAGTTTATACCCGACTATGCCGGAAATCACCATCTATACCGACGGCTCGGCCCTGGGCAATCCCGGTCCGGGTGGTTACGGAGCGGTCCTGATATCGGGACGGTTCCGCAAGGAGGTGTCGCAGGGTTACCGCCTGACGACCAACAACCGCATGGAGCTGCTGGCCGTCTGCGTAGCCCTCGAAATGCTGAAATTCGAAGGCAGCGACGTGACGATCTACTCCGATTCGAAATACGTGGTCGATGCCGTGGAGAAACGCTGGGTATTCGGCTGGGAGAAGAAAGGGTTCGCCGGCAAGAAGAACCCCGATCTATGGTCCCGCTTCCTGCGCTCCTACCGCCGTCACAAGGTCCGTTTCGTCTGGGTCAAGGGTCATGCCGATACGGTCGAAAACAACCGCTGCGACCAACTGGCCGTAGCCGCAGCCAACGACAGGGCGCACCTGCTGGAAGATACCGGGTATGTTCCGGGCAGTGGAGAGTAAGCCATATAAAGAGAATAAAAAGCCCCGAAACACGACGAAATGTCCCGAGACTTTTTAAAAAACTATCCGGTCACACGGCCGCCCGAACTCGGGACGGCATTGCCCTACTCACCTCCTGCTCCTATCTCTACTTAACTTACTTCCGCACGTAAGCTCGCTCGATTTCGGCAATATAGACCTCGTGATAATCGTGCTGGGGATACCATTTCGTATCGCAACTGCGATCGACGAACCCTTCGGGCCGGATTCTTCCGACATAGAGCTTGCGGCATTGCAGGATCAGGCGTGCTTCGGCCGGCGCGGGCACTCCGTCGTCCGTACAGGCGACCGTCAGTCCGGCATTGCGGATCTTATCCTCCGTACGGCCGGTACGACTGCCGCAGTATTCGAGAGCCGCACGATATTCGGGCGAGAAAAACGAGAGGGTCGCCCTCTCCTCCCGATCGACGAACTCCCGCGTATAACGCTGCGGACGTATCACGAACTGCGCCACGGGGCGTCCCCAGATGAACCCGATCAAACCCCAACTGGCGGTCATCGTATTGCAACTTTCTCTGTTCCCGGCCGTGACGAGCATCCACTCCCGGCCGATGGCCCGGATAAAATTATCGGTAATTTCAGCCGGATCGATCTGTTTGAAATTTTCCATGGTCTATTGTTCCTTTTTATGACTCTATCCTGTTACAAAAATAACATTCTTTCCCCAAAATCGGACAACCGGATTGCATATCCTGATTAAATTGCTATATTTGCCCCTACTTTACTCCGAAACAATAACCGATCCGGAATTTATGTTCAAAACATACATGCGGCTGCTGGGATTCGTCAGCCCGATCTCCAAATACGCCGTCCCCTACTTCTTTTACGCGCTGCTGTACGCCCTGTTCAACACGCTCACCTACGCCATGATCCTCCCGATCATGAACACGCTGTTCGACGACAAGAACTCCTACGTTTTCCAACCCGTTTACGACTTTCCCATGCACGGGCTCTCGTTCTCGGACATCGACGCCTCGCAGATGTTGAGCTACGTCTATACGCAACTGTTCGGGACGAATTTCACGATGTCGAAAATGCTCCTCCTGCTCGCCTGCGGTACGATCGTAATGAACCTGTTGAGCAATTTCTTCCGCTACATGAGCGCCTGGACGGTCGAAAACATGCGTGTCAGGTCGCTGCAACGCATGCGCAACGATCTGTTCAACAAAATCATGGGGATGAACGCCGGATATTTCAGCGATCAGCGCAAGGGCGATCTCATGTCGCGCATCACACAGGACGTCATGGTGGTCCAGTACTGCATCACCAATACGCTGCAAGTCGCCTTCCGCGATCCGCTGCTTATTATCGGTTACGTGATCTACATGCTCCTCGTATCGTGGCAGTTGTCCCTGTTCGCCATCCTGTTCCTGCCCGTAGTGGCGCTCATCATCGGACGGATCGTCAAAAAACTGCGCCACCCGGCCCTCAAAGGGCAGGAACGCATGGGCGACATGGTAAGCGTGCTCGACGAATCGCTTTCGGGCATCAAGGTCATCAAAAGCTACAACGCCACCGACTATATCCGCCGCAAGTTCTCCGAGTTCAACGCCGAATTTTCGCGCCTGATGCTCTCGATGGCCCGCCGCCAGCAACTAGCCTCGCCGATGAGCGAATTCCTCGGCCTGACGGCCGTCGCGGTACTGATCGTCTTCGGCGGTTCGCTCGTCATGAACGGATCGCTTTCGGCCGGCGGATTCGTCGGCTTCATCGCCGTATTCTCGCAGATCACCCGCCCCGTGCGCTCGTTCATCGACCAGTTCGCCAACATCAATCAGGGTATCGCCGCAGGCGAGCGCATCTTCGACGTGCTCGATTCCGAACCGGAAATCCAGGACAAGCCCGACGCCAAGACGTTGGACGGCCTGCACGAGAAGATCGAATTCCGCAATGTACACTTCTCCTACGACGGCAGCCGGGAGGTGATCGACGGCATCTCGTTCGACATCCGGCGAGGAGAAACAGTGGCTCTGGTCGGTCCTTCGGGCGGCGGCAAATCGACCCTCAGCGAGCTGATCCCCCGCTTCTACGACGCCACTGAGGGCAGTGTGGAGATCATGGGCCGACCGGTCCGGCAGTACCCCCGCGCCGACCTGCGCGGCAAGGTGGCTGTGGTCATGCAGAAGGCCCAGCTCTTCGGCGGCACCATCCGCTCCAACCTGCTGTGGGGCAACAAGAATGCCACCGATGCGGACCTGTGGGCCGCACTGGAAACAGCACAGGCTGCGGAGTTCGTCAAAGCCAAGCCCCTTGGGTGTTTTCGGTGTCGGCAGGGAGAGCGGTATCAACGGTGGTTTCGGGTGTGAAGTCCGTCACCGTTTCGGTTATACGGCTGTCCGCTGCCGTGCCGCTGTCGGGCGTTGCTTTGTTTGCATTACATCCCGCAAGGGCGAGTATCATCAGTCCTGCAAGGAGGACTGCGGGCATTTTCCGTTTCGTCATCATAATCACCTCTACTTACACAATACCGAAAAACTCGCAAAAGTCCAGCAAAATCGAAAAGTTTCGAGAAAAAGTTACATACTTTGTGCCGGGCTTTCGTCCTCATCGGGTAATTCGTCCTCGGATTCCTCCAGAGCTTCACGGTAAGCGCCGAGAACGGCGTCGTTAAGGCTCTGTCTTGCCTCATCGGTGAGGGCAAAGGCAATGTCGGAATATTTTGTTTCGCCGCTGCCGGTTTTGTAGGAGCGAAAGGGCATCCGGGCGAACATTCCTTTCTGACCGTCCACAACGGCGATGTCCTTAATAACGAACGCGCCGCCGATATTCGCGCTGGCATACGCCTTAACCGTGGCATTTTCACGCTCGATCATGCGGTCAATTTTGGCGCTGACAGGGATTTTGGATTTCGTTGCGTTATTGGTTTTCTTGGTTGCCATAGTTAATTCCTCCTGATTACATATTCATTGTCATGCCGCCGTCATCCACAGGTTCGTCGGCAGACTCATCGGGTTCGAGATATTTTTGTGTGTTTTCTTGTGCCCATTCGGGGACAAATTCCTCTTTAAGTGCGCCTATAAAGTCGGTGCGGCGGTAATAACCTTTTTCTCCGTCCGACACATGGAATCCGAACACCTTCGTACCGAGAGAATCCGGGCGGCAGCCGTTGCCGTGGGTGGCGTAGAACAACTGATCCTGCGGCGTTTTGCACTCGTCCTTGAGAACGGACGGATCAAGCACCAAGATGCAATCGGTATAGTCGAGCTGTCCGCTGCGCTCACTGTCGCACTGACTGCCGTCATATAATCCGAGTATCTCCCACAGCCGCCTTGCATCGGCAACAAACAAGTTGACGAGCCCCGGATGGCTGCGGACATGGTATTGCCATGTGTTTTCCTTATCCATAACGGAAAAGCGCCTTGCCCAATTCTTGTTGTCCTCGGAGTATCTGCCGTCATGGGTTCCTTGGCGCACGGTGGCGGCAAGGACGAAGTTGACACGGTCAAAGCCGTAGCGGTCGATAATTTCCTTGGCACAGGATTTAAGGCACTGACCGTCATAGTGTTCGTCAATGGCTCTTTCAATGGCACGGGCGCAGTCGCAGTTTTCGAGATAGCTCTCACGCCATTCGTCCTTTTCGTTCCATTCCGCAGCTTCCTTGAGGGAATAGAGATACAACGGCTTATGCTCCGGCATTCTGTCCACCTGCTTTCTGTTCAGCCCACTTGACGGACAAATGCACAAGCGCCACACGCTGCTGTTCGGCAGAGAGGCTGTCGAGGAAATCCTCAAGCGTCATCTCGGCTTCCTTGTCGGCGGTCTTGGTGCCGGAGCAGTTATCGCAGATCTTTTCACGCTTGACGGTAACGGTCCTGCCGTCCGGCGATTCTGTGAATGACAGCACATCGTTATAGGTGAAGCCCACACGCTGCCGGATCTCAAACGGGATAGTGATGCGCCCTCTTTTACCAAGGACACGGTATAGCTTTGTCATATTAGTTCGCCTCGCTTTCATCGCAATTATCGCTGCAAGGGCAGTCCTCGCAGTCGCCGTCACAGTCCATGTCGGCAATGGGGCAGTTTTCGCAGTCGCCGTCACAGACGATGTCCTTCGGGTCGTCGATGTTTTCAATGACGATCTTATGTCCGTCTGTGTACATCTGCAGGGGGTCGCCCTCGAACATTCCGGCTTCGAGGAATAATTCGGCAGGCACGGGAAGCATAATGATTTCGGTTTTTATCTTTTTATTCTGCATACGATGTTCTCCTTTAATATTTTTTCGTAGTCGAGTGGCTTGTCGCCTACATCGAATAAGGTGAGCTGGTGCGGCTGCCGTTCACGCTCAAAGAGGTCATAATTGGCAATGAGCAGTTCGGGAAATTCTTTGCCGGCCTCGTACTTTTGCGCCATGCTATGCACCCGCTTGAAGTCGAAAAAGTTATATTCTTTATATAACTCCCTGATTTCGGGGCAGTCATTGTAGGACAGCAGGAATTTGCCTTTCATATCCGCAAGCGCATGGTAGAGCCGCAGATGATCCTCCCATGTGAAACCGCAGTCATATACATACTCACTGGTAAAGTACGGCGGATCGCAGTAGGTGAAGGTCGTCGGGCGGTCATAGTGCTTGATGAGGGTTTCAAAGTCCTGATTTTCGATGACCACATTCTCGCATCGCTTGGCGAAGTCCTGCACGAGCGCAAACAGCGTTCTGAGGGAAAACGGCTGACAGGCAAAGGACTTGCATCCGCTGGAATAACTGTAACGGATGAGTTTTAGAAACATGGCAGCCCTGCGTAGGTCGTGGTCGTTCCTCGCTGCCGAATACAGCGTCCGCACTTCCTTTGCGGTTACTTCGGACAGCATTATTTCCGTGAGGTCAAGCTGTGCTTTTAGGTAGTCCTCGGTGAATTCCTCTTTTTCGAAGAACTTTTTCAGCACGGCGAAATCGTCACGGGAATTAAGGCTTAAAAAACCGAGTTCACGGATGAACTCCATCGGGCGGTCACGCATACAGCGGAACAGATTCACGAGGTTGTGGTTGTAATCGTTGAACACCTCGAATTTATCCGGCACGGGCTTGCCGAGCAGTACCGCACCGGAGCCGCCGAACGGCTCGACATAGCGGTCACAGCCTATGGGAAACAAGGCATACAGGATATGGAGGATAGAGGTTTTGTTTCCTATCCAAGTTACAGGGGATTTTATTTTGATCACCTCACTTTGAGGCGGTCAACCGTTATAAAGAAAAAGCGGCGGTATCTTTCGTCTTTATAACGATCGATACCGCTGTGGATTGATTGCTTATTCTGTTTTGGCTCTCTCTTTGGCACGGAGCCTGCGTATCTCGTCCTCATAGTCGTTGATGCGGTTGATCTGCATACATCCGAGTATGCAGAAGCTGACGCACCCGCCGAGAAGGAGACCAATCATGAGCATGGCGATTTCCATTTTACATTCCTCCCATCGTTATGCTTTCGTCCTCATCGGGAAACAGCTCGGCGGTCCGGACAGCGTCCTCGCCGAGTCCGCGGAGCAGGCTGTTAAAATCCTCAATGTCACAGCAGGAGCGGATACCGTAATCGGCGCACAGATCTCTGTAATAGCCGAGTTCCATATCATCTCTGTCCATAAGGAGATTTTCGTTCAGTTCCAGCCACGCCTTTTGTTTTTCCCAACATACGCAAAGCGAGGTCGGGAAACCTCCTGTTTGGTCGCACTGAAAATCCGGTGAAGTATATACCTCGCCGGATGCATTAAACTCTGCGGTTTTCTTTTGCAGTTCGTCATAGGTCATAAGCGCATACCCATCCCTTCGTCCTCATCCTCGGATTCCTCGCCGCCGGTGATATTGACATATTCTCCGATAATGCAGAGAGCCTCGTCATAGCTACCGCACTCATGAATGCGGCCGGTCATTTCCGTTGCCTGTTCCGCAAGTCCGTTATGGCGGAGAGTTCGGGCGGCAAGCCCCATAAGGTTGAAGATGTTTCCGTCCTCGCCGATGAGCCTGCAATCAGGCTTTATCTTGTCCGGCTCATGCTCGGTTATGAAGCCGCCGAGCCGATTCGGGACATAGTCCGAAAGCCAGGTGCCGCCGAACTGTTCGTGGGAACGCAACCTCCACATAGCGAGCTTGCCCATGTCGATCTCCACACCGTCCTCAAAGGGAAAGAGGATATTTGTGAGGCTGCCGTTTTGGAATACGGAGATATTCTCGAATTTGCTGCCGTTTTTCAAGATGCCCTCATCGGTGAGCAGACCGTTGATGCCGTCCAGCCACTCCTGCGGATCACCGCCGCAGCCCTGCAAAACAAGCCCTTCCTTGCCGTTCATATGGCGAAGGTCGTCGGTGGTTATGGTGCTGATGCTCATATTACATTCCTCCCATCTGCATGGTTTCGTCCTGAGCTTCTTCCTCGGCGAATTCGGACGGCGTCATTTCATCGCCCAAGAAGTTTGGCTCGGTGTCCTCATCCAGCGGAATATATCCGCTTTCGCCGAAATCGAGAATATCCCGCATCAGAACTGTGCCGCCGTGGTTGACTCCGACCTTCGGCTCAATGGCACAGAAGCGGTCGCCGTCGTCGCTGTGGCGGAGGTCATAGGCGTACAATCCTTCGGGGATTTCTTCGGGCATGAGCCGTCCGTTGCTGAACAGTGCTCTGCGGTCAAGTACCTCGATGACATCCAGCTTTTCCTCGGTCAATGCCTGCGTTTTGAGTTCCTTTGCTTCCGGCTCATCATACGGAACGGGCTTGAACAAGTGACCGTTTCGGGCGGAAATAACGCCGTAATCGGTAAGCGTCGCACCGAGGCGACCGAGCAATTTATCCGCCTCATTTCTCGGAAGCAGGTTTTCAAGCCACCTGCTGTCAAATTTAAATGCCGCAGCATAATTGGCAAGTATGTCACTTGCCATTGGGAGGCTCAGCCATATAGCCCTATCTACGGGATCACCCTTGATATGCTCCGGCGTACCCGATACGAGCAGACAGATGGCAAAGTCGGAGGATTCGGATTCCTCGTCCGGCAAGGTCACTCCGTCATATATCTCCGGTCGGTCATAATGCACGGTGGGGATATACAATCTGCCCTCAAATACGCCGTTATCGTTTTTCTGCTGCACTCTGCCGATCTGTTCCGCGTTCAAAAACGGAACGGCGCTTTCGGGAATACCGTCGAGGTCGGAAAGCAGTTCGTTTTCAAAGGCAAACCGACCGAGTTCGGCAAGATTGCTTACATTATGGGCAACGGGAACGGTGTCCAAGCCGTAGGTGCAGTTGATGAGGTCTTTGATGCTGACGGGATTTTCATTTTCGTCTGCATCGCCGAAGATCTGCTCGGTCACGGCGTAAAACACGGGCAGTTCCTCGTTGGGAAGAGAGGCAAGCCGTTTGGCAAGGAAGTTCAGTTCATCCAAGCTGAAAGTGTCCAAGCGGATGTCCTGCAATTCCGGCAGGATATCGCATTCGGGGATGCTGACTTCAACCGTGTTTTCTCTGCCGACGGCACGGGTCCTTTGCATAGCGTCCTTGATTTCATAGTCCGCCGCAGGCAGCAGTAATTCGGCATAATAATATCCGCCGTTAAGTGCTTTTTCGGCGGACAGTTCAAGCCTCATGATTTTTCTGTTATAGTCCATTCTCGTTTATCCTTTCTGAATTTGCTCTTGGTAGATTCGCTTGATAACAGCACCGACAGCAGAAACAACAGGCACACTCACCGCATTGCCTGCCATTTTGTAGAGCCGTCCGTCTTTCAGTCCCGTGGCGGCTGCTTTATCGAATTGTTCGTCCGCAAAGCCCTGCAAGCGCCAGCATTCTCTCGGCGTGAGCTTCCGCACCCTGCCGTAACGGAGGATACCGTGCCGGTCCTGCACCGTAAGGGTGAACATCGGCTCGTTGGGCTCTTTGATCCACCTTCCTTGCTGACGAATGGTTTTCTTGTCGGGCGTCACAACGGCTCTCGGCTCGTCCTCAATAAACACGGCGGAGTGTTCGCCCTTGTGCTTGCTGATGCCGCTGTCCTGTCGGGCGGTAATGCACCGAGCCGTTTCGGTGAGCTGCGGATCGGCGTTCATGTCTATAAAAAAATAGCCCTGCGTATTGCCAGGGGTTACGGTATGGGCAATCTTTTCTCCCACCCGACCTCGCCGAGTATTCATTGTCGGGTAGGCAAGGTCGATGCTGTCGCCGGGATGTGCGAGCTGAAAGCCGGATTTCGTATCCACCTTAATAGGCAGTGCTACATCGTAGAGTCCGGTTTTTCCGCCGAAGCCTCCTGCGTTGCTTGTGAGAGTAATGCCGACTCCCTCGTCCGAGTAGACCCGATTGCCTTCTGTGCCTCCAAGGAGTTGGATAAGAGACGCTGCATTTGCGTTTGTGAAAGATAGTATTTCTCCGCAACATCGCTCTCTAAGATATCCGACAATATACACGCGCTTTCGGGATTGGGGGACACCGAAATCCTTGCTGTTAAGGATTTGCCATGCGACATCGTACCCCAACTCATCCAGCGCACCGAGGATGGTCGCAAAAGTCCTGCCTTTGTCATGCGACAGCAGACCGGGAACATTTTCAAGCAGCAGAAAAGGTGGTCTTTTAACGGCGGCAATTCGGGCGATCTCAAAAAAGAGAGTGCCTCTTGTGTCATCTTGGAATCCTCTGCGGAGCCCTGCGATACTGAAAGACTGGCAGGGAAAACCGCCGCAAATAAGGTCGATATCCGGCAGGGTGTATGGATCAATGGTTCTTGCGTCTGCAAAATATATTTCTCCTTCCGTGGGGTATATGGCGTCATACGCCTGCTTTGCGTATTGATCTATTTCGCAGGAGCCGACGCACTCAAAGCCGCCGAGCAGGTCAAGCCCCGACCGAAAGCCGCCGATGCCTGCGAACATATCCAGATATTTGATCGGCATAGATCATCCGACCGATTCCTGTTTGCTTTTTCCGTTTCACCTCTGCTTTCTCACATGGTCATATCGAAGCCCTCGGCTTCGGCCTGTTCCTCGGCAAGTTCCTCATCGGTGAGCTTGCGGAAGGAGTCCTCGCCGGGGATGATACCGAGCTGCCTGCCGTTATCAAATTTGCAGTGAACGGTGGACATATCATCCACAAACATTACGGTGCCGCGCATATCGTCCTCGACAGGTCGGGGATCGTTGCCCATGTGCAGAAGCAGGATCCGTGTTCCTTCGGGATAGAGCTCTTTGTATCTCTGTGCCTGTCTATGCAGACGGTCATATTCGTTCATACTGTTTACCTCCGTGTTTTCTCTGTAAAATTCCAATTCGTAAATAACGCCGTTTTCACCGCGCTTGTCCAACACCTTAACCGCAGTGCCGTCAAAGATATATCCGCCGGCCTTGCCGAGCTCAGTGAAAAAGCCTTTGCCTCCATTGCAGTCGGAGAACCGATGGTTCGGCTCATCCTTGATTTTCGAATAAAAGCCGTTGGTCTGCACCTTTGTCACCACACGGGTCAGCCCAACGATGTCGGGGTGGTATTTGTGTCTTGTCGCTTTGAATTCCGTGCCGAGTTTAATATACCGTTTTAGCTCGGCAAGGTTTTTGAACGCCATGGGCTGCGGCGGTTTTGCTTTATCTGTCATCAGTTCATCTCCATTCCGTAATATTCCTCCGGCGGTCGTAAAAAGGAGAAGTCGACATCCTCGATGTTGTCGCAATGTCCGGCAAGGAAATTTTCATCCCGTTCCATGCGCATCATCAGATATGCGACCTCCTCGGGAGTGGCGGTCACGGTTTCCTCACCGCCGTAAAGGTATACCTCGGCGTGTACGCTGACCTCTGTTTCCGCATCGACATTTCCCATGAAGTCATCAAAAGCTGTCCAGCCGATGAGGTCGTCGTACTCTCTCGGTATTCCTCCGACCGTGAATTCCGCTTCGTCATAGCCTGCGGTTACGGTAACCGCAGAAAACAGCAAGACCATATATTACATCCCTCCCATCTGCATTTCATTTTGCTGCAGGTATTCGTCAAACTCGCTCTCAGTCATCATGGCGTAGTCATCGCCGCTGTTCCAGAAGGAGACGAACAGTTCACCGTCCATGGTGTCGATGGGCTGCTGCTCGAAGCCCTCACAAAGACCGTCCGAACACTGTCCCGTAAGCCAATCTCGGAGAGCTTCCGTTTCCTCTGCCGTGAGTGCTTCCTTGAGGCTGCAATCTATCCGCCCGAACAGCCTGTCGCCGTACAGCTCCACCGACCATACCGCCGAGGTCAGCTTTTCGCTTACACCATCATCCTTGTTATAGTAGGCTGCCATATCGTTTTCGTCATTGGCGGTGTAACGATTCAATGCGTCGCTGATTTCATCTGCGCTGTCGGCAAGGTAGGAATCGCCGACCGTGAACATATCTCCGTCGCCCTCGTCGATGTTCCCGATGAGAGGACAAAAGAATACAGCCTTTACGGGACCGGCATCCTGCGTCATCTGACGGACGGCGGAAATCACTTCATCCATTGAGTCGTACTGGTCGTAGAGGATGTTCTGTTCGAGTTCCTCTTTGATGTCCTCGCTTGCATTCTGCACGATATAGGTGAGCATATTGGCGTCGGCAATGGTGTTTTTCTCATGCAGTGTGAGGAGCAGATGCTGACCGAAGTCACTCTCGCTGAACAGCTTTACGCCGATGTCCTCGTCCTCGTTGTCGGTCAGCGGGATCTGTTTCGGCGGCTGCATAATGCCGATAGACTGTAGCTTTTCATAAATGTCGTAAATGCTGTGAGGCAGTTCGAGAACAAGGGTGTTCTCTTTATTGCGGATAATAGCGGTGATCATATTTACATTCCTCCCATCGTCATAGGCTCGTCCTGATATAAGATGTCCAGCAGGCTTGTATCGGTGTCGTTGTAGATGAAGCCGCCGCAAACAAATTTGCCGTAAAATTTATCCGAGATATATTCTCCGAATCCCTCATAGTCGAAATAATCTTCCATTTCAAGATCAAGAATATATCTGTCCTCGGTTTCGGTAAAAAATCTTCCCACCTCGGCATAGCTTGTTGCTCCCTCAATGAAAGTAAAGCACCCGATATTCCTTGCCAGCCTTGTAAGCTGCTCGGCGTCCTCGGCTTCGGCATATTCCGCCACCGACCACAGCTTTTTCAGATCCATATCCGCCGTATTAACGGCGGCGGTCAGCCGGTTCAGTTCGTATACGCCTTCCTCGGAGGCGATCTCCTTGAAGCGTTCGACCCACTTGTCGCTATCGATGCAAATGTCCTCCCATGAGAGCTCCACATCGTCCGGTGTAGGTGCGCCGAGTCGGGTAAACGCTTTGTCAATGGCTTCTTCCTCGCAGGGCAAATACAAGAATTCGGTTTTTCCGTTGTATTCAGCCCGTATGAAGCAAAGCATTTGATCATACACATATGCCGGAAAATTCTGCCCGTCATAATCCCTTACGAACGGCGTGTCCTCATCGACGAAAAGCAAACCGTGTTCGGTAAAAACGCCCTTGCCGGATCGGATCAGCTCCCGTCCGAATTCTGCATATTTCGGGTCGTCCGCATCATCGGCAGGCAGACAGCCCTTGACCGTGAGCAGATACTCTCTGCCGATCTTGCCCATATCGCTGATGTCCTGAATCAGCGGATATCTGCCCAGGTTGAAACTCAGATTGATGAGGTCAGGCAGAGTGTCGAAGCCTTCTAATTTCATCGCCTCATAGAACTGATATTCCTCATCGCCGAAAAAGCTGTCCATTCGCTTTCCGAGGAAGTTGACTTCATCGAGGTTAACGAATCGGTCTTGGAGGCAGCCGAGTTCCTCGGGAAATATGACCTCGGACACATACAGTTCAAGGGGTGTGACATCCTCGGCATGGATTCTTTCGAGCGCCGCATTCATTTCCTTTTCGGTGCAGGGAAAACGGATGTCGGTCTGACTGTTGCCGTATTTGATTTTCAGTTTAATCATGGCATTTCTCCCTTATGGCTGTGAGTCCGAATCGACGGATCGCCATAGCATTGCAGATCGTGCGGAACAGCATAGGCGGAACAAGGTCGACGTCCGACAGATCCGACACGGTAAGATGTTTTGTGCCGAGCGTCAAGTCCTTTGCCGCACAGTAGAAGGTGTAGGCTCGTTCGGTGCAATTATGGAGCTTAATGTTCTCAAAAAACACACAGCCGTTATTTATATGGTGCTTGCAGCAACTCCACAGCCTTTGGTCGGCAGTGAGCAGATACAACGCCGAAAGCAGTGCGTAATTCTCTCGGTGTACATTCTTTGCGGCAAGTGTAAATCTTGTCCGGTGCTTTTCATTAATATATGTCATGGGCTTTTCCTCGCTTTCTATATATTCGTTGAATCTCTTTCGGAAGGGCGGACATCGTATCTGCCGCATGGTTTCTGCAAGTATTTCCGTGGGTGTTGCAGCGGTTGTTGCGATGAATAGCTGTGCTTCGGTAAAACGGAAGCCCACGCCTCTCGGTGCAAAATTCGGAACGGTCATCATCAGCCGTTCCATGCGTCTATCATATGGATTATCTGAAAATATGGTCATTGTCTGTTCTCCTTGTGAAATAAAAAAAGCCCTCCGGTTTTTGTGTAACCGAAGGGCGATTGATAGTATTACATATTCTGTTGTGGTGCTGATTCCTGTTCAAAGGTCGGCGGCTCGGTTTCGAGGGAGGGGTATCCGTCCGTGAGCTTTTCTTGGAGCTTATCCAGCTGCCGTTCCTGCTCATAGGTCAGTGTTTCGCAGTTGGCCTTGGCAAAGTCCACACAGCGACAAAGGTATGCCGATTCTTTTTCGGAGAAGAGACGGGGCTTGCTGACAAGACCGGAGCGCACGGCAAAGACTTCCTTGACATATTCATAGTTCGGCGAGTAATCTCCCCAGAACACCGAGTCGCCGTCTGCATTCTGTTTCCATGTGCAGAACATAAAGCCGTACTTTTCACTGTAGGTTGCCGCCAATACGGTATCTCCGAATGCGGCAAGCTGTCTGTAATCGGAGACGCCGTCGGCTTTCATCTGCGGGGCGTGTTCGTAGAGTCCGACATATTCTCGCACCGTAGAGATCTCATCCTGAATATCTGCAATTTTACTGCGGTATTCATCCGAGAGGTTTTGGTCGGCGTTGCTTAGAAATTGACCGTTGTATTTTATCCGGCAGAGGGGGATGCCGTCCGAGGACACTTCCATCCATTCGTTGCCATCCATCTTGGTGTCATACCGAACCTTGAGCCGTTTGGCTAATTCTTTCTGTAGCATATTTGATTTCTCCTTTTTTGAGGGTAATAAAAAAGGCAGATAGATTTTTGCTTTCTATCTGCCTTGCGTATCATTATTCGGTTGTGTGAGAGTTCAAGACATCCAACAAAGGGAAAACATCATTTTTATATCTGTCAAAACGGTTCGCGGAAATTTTGCCGTATAAACGGTGAAAACCCCGATAAAATCAGGGTTTTCACGGGCTACATCTATTTTGTAGCCCTTTTATAACGGAGAAAGAGGGATTTGAACCCTCGCGCCGCGTGAACGACCTACACCCTTAGCAGGGGCGCCTCTTCAGCCTCTTGAGTATTTCTCCTGAATCAGCTTTCCTTCCAATAATGATGGTCATATTGAAATTCAACTTCAAAATGCAAAATTCATTATATACTATGAATATATATTTGTCAATTAAATTATTTAAGAATATCAATATTAAATCCAATATACCTTTAATTCTTTAATTATATTTCTTTACTGTATTGTTTTATAGCTGTTTCATACAAATTATTTCCTTCAGAGTCTATTACAACTATTACAGGAAAGTTTTTTACTTCCAGCTTTCTTATAGCTTCTGTTCCTAAGTCGTCATAAGCTATAACCTGGCTGTCTGTTATACATTTTGATAATATTGCACCAGCTCCACCTACTGCTGCAAAATATACTGCTCCATTTCTTATTATGGCTTTCTTTACAGCTTCGCTTCTTTTACCCTTTCCTATCATTCCCTTTAATCCTAAGTCTAATAGCTTTGGTGCATATTTGTCCATTCGGCTTGCAGTTGTTGGTCCTGCTGAGCCTATAGGTCTTCCCTCTCTGGCTGGAGATGGTCCCATATAATAAATTATATTATTTTCCATTGAAATTGGGAGAGCCTCACCGTTTTGTAATGCTTCATACATTCTTTTATGTGCTGCATCTCTGGCTGTATATATTGTACCTGTAATATATACATAATCTCCTGCTCTCAGGCTTTTTGCTGTTTCCTGTGATATTGGTGCATTTATATATTTATCCATAACAAACCTCCTTATATTACTCTGTGAGAATGTCTATTAACATGACAGCATATATTTACTGCTACTGGCATACCTGCAATATGAGTTGGATATGTTTCAATATTTACGGCAAAAGCAGTCTGTGTGCCACCTAATCCACCAGGACCTATACCTAATGAATTGATTTTTTCCAGCATTTCTATTTCTAAATCTCTTACATAAGGAATGTCAGAATGTTTTCCTACTTCTCTGGTAAGTGCTTTTTTAGATAATACTGCACATTTATCAAAAGTACCACCTATACAAACTCCAACTACCATTGGAGGACAAGCATTTGGACCAGCCTCTTTCACAGTATTTAAAATAGCCTCCTTTACACCTTCAATTCCGTCCGCAGGCTTAAGCATATAAATCTTGCTCATATTTTCGCTTCCAAAACCCTTTGGTGCAAAGGTAATATCTACCTTTTCGCCATCAACAAGCTCATAATATATAACTGCCGGTGTATTATCCTTTGTATTTTCCCTGATAATTGGATCACTTACAACTGATTTTCTAAGAAAACCGTCTACATATCCTCTTCTAACACCTTCGTTAATAGCAGCCTCAAGATTTCCACCTTCAAAGTGTACATCTTGACCTATTTTCATAAATATTATTGCCATTCCTGTATCCTGACAAATAGGAATCATATCCTCTCCAGCTATACTAAGATTTTCCTTAAGCTGTCCAATAATCTGCTTTCCTAAAGGCGATTGCTCATTTTCATAGGAATTATTTAACGCCTTTTCCATATCAGGAGATAGGAAATGTGTAGCTTCAATACACATTTCCTTTACTGTTTCAGTTACTTTTTCCACATTTATTGTTCTCATGTTGCCTCCAAAATTATTGGAATTAGAGTATTAATTAAGTATTATTGCTCTGTTTCTTCTAAATTTTCACTATTATCGTCTACATCGTCATTATCAGGAATATCCTCTTCAATGACATCATCAGACAAATTATCATTTGCCTGCTCTGGTGTTTCTCTAACCTTTGCAATAGCTACAACATCTACATTTTTTTCATTGTCAAGCTTAATAAGCTTAACACCCTGTGCAACCCTGCCAACTGTTGAAATACCACTTACAAGCATTTGAATAATAATACCCTCTGATGTAATTAACATAATCTCTTGATTATCATTAACTGCTTTTACACCAACAACATTTCCTGTTTTTTCACTTATCTTATAGCACTTAACACCCTTACCACCTCGCTTTTGGATAGTAAATTCTTTTGCGTCAGTTCTCTTACCCATACCATTTTCAGTAACTATTAATAAATCCTTTCCCTGTCTTTCTAGCTGCATTCCTACAACCTCATCACCAGCTTCAAGATTTATTCCTCTAACACCTATTGAACTTCTTCCTGTTCTTCTAACATCAGTTAATGCAAACTTAATACACTTACCATATTTTGTAACCATAAATACTTCATCATTATTGTTTGCTGTTTTAACCTCTATTATCTCGTCATCTTCTCGCAGTGTAATTGCCTGAATACCTGATTTTCTAATATTTTTGTATTCTGAAAGTGAGGTCTTTTTAATAATACCATTCTTTGTACCCATTATTATAAATCTTCCGTCCTGATATTCCTTAATAGGTATTACGGCAGCCACCTTTTCATCTGGAAGCAGCTGTATAATATTAATTAAGGCTGTACCTCTTGCAGTCCTGCTTGACTCAGGTATTTCGTAGGCTTTAATTCTGTAAGCTCTGCCTTTATTTGTAACAAACATAAGATAATGATGAGTTGTTGTCATTAATAGGTCTACAATATAATCATCATTAATTGTCTGCATACCCTTGATACCTTTTCCGCCTCTATGCTGTGACTTGAAATTATCTACAGTCATTCGCTTAATATAACCAAGACTTGTTCTTGCAATAACTGTATTTTCAAGTGGAATAAGGTCCTCTAGGGTGATTTCGTCATCATCATAGCCTATAGAAGTTCTTCTTTCATCGCCATATTTATCTCTAATAGTGATTATTTCTTCCTTGATTACTTCTAAAAGTTTCTTTTCATCTGCAAGAATACCCTTTAAATAATCAATAGTAGCCATAAGCTCCTTGTATTCATTTTCCAAATCTTCTCTGGCAAGACCTGTAAGTGTACGAAGTCGCATATCTACAATAGCCTGTGCCTGTGCATCTGATAAACCGAAGCGTTCAATTAAGCCAAGCTTTGCATCTGCTGTAGTTCTTGAGCCTCTGATTATTTTAATAACCTCATCAATATTGTCTAAGGCAATAAGAAGTCCCTGAACAATATGTGCTCTTTCCTCTGCCTTATTTAAATCATATTTTGTTCTTCTGGTAACTACATCCTTCTGGTGAAGTAAGTAATTGTTCAGCATATCACAAATATTTAAAACCTTAGGCTCATTATTTACTAAGGCAAGCATAATAACACCAAAGGTATCCTGTAGCTGTGTATGCTTATATAATTGTTTTAATAAAACATTGGCATTGGCATCTCTTCTTAGCTCTATAACTATTCTCATGCCATCCTTGTTAGATTCATCTCTTAAATCTGTTATGCCATCTATTTTTTTATCCTTAACCAGCTCGGCAATTTTTTCAATTAACTTAGCCTTATTTACAAGATATGGCAGCTCTGTAACAATTATTCTGGATTTACCATTTTCCATAGTTTCAATATTTGTAACAGCACGAACCTTAACCTTTCCTCTACCGGTTCTATATGCCTCCTCAATGCCTCTTACACCAAGAATTTCTCCACCTGTAGGGAAATCAGGACCTTTAACAATATCAAGTATTTCTTCAATATCTGTTTTTCTGTCCTCTTCAATGTTATTATCAATAATCTTAACTACAGCATTAATAACTTCAGTAAGATTGTGAGGTGGTATATTTGTAGCCATACCTACAGCTATACCTGTAGTACCATTTACTAAAAGATTAGGAAATCTGGATGGTAATACAGTTGGCTCTTTTTCTGTATCATCAAAGTTTGGAACAAAATCAACAGTATTTTTATTAATGTCTGCAAGCATTTCCATAGAAACCTTACTAAGTCTGGCTTCTGTATAACGCATAGCTGCAGCTCCATCTCCATCCACAGAGCCGAAGTTTCCGTGTCCGTCTACTAATGGGTATCTTGTTGACCAATCCTGTGCAAGATTAACCAATGCACCATATATAGAGCTATCACCATGTGGATGATATTTACCCATTGTATCACCGACGATACGGGCACACTTACGATGTGGCTTATCCGGACCGTTATTTAACTCTATCATTGAATATAAAATTCTTCTCTGAACAGGCTTTAAACCATCTCTTACATCAGGAAGTGCTCTTTGAGCTATAACACTCATAGCATAATCAATGTATGATTTTTCCATGGTTTCCTTTAAGTCTACCTCATGGATTTTATCAAAGATATTTTCATCCATTTTATTTCCTCCTAAACATCAAGATTTTCTACAAATTTTGCATTTGCTTCTATAAAGTTTCTTCTAGGCTCAACCTGATCACCCATAAGAGTTGTAAAGGTAACATCTAATTCTGATAACATTTCTTCGTCATAGAGTACCTTTTTGAGTATTCTGGTTTTTGGATCCATTGTTGTATCCCAAAGCTGCTCTGCGTCCATTTCACCCAAACCTTTGTAACGCTGAATTTTGTTGTTGCCATCTCTGCCTATTTCGTTAAGAATATTATTTAACTCTGTATCTGAATACGCGTACCATACCTTTTTATTTTTAACAATCTGATAAAGAGGTGGTGTTGCCAGGTATACATATCCCTGCTTAATTAATTCAGGCATAAATCTAAATAAAAATGTAAGCAGCAAGGTGGCAATATGTGCACCATCAACATCCGCATCGGTCATTATGATAATTTTGTGGTATCTGAGCTTTGTAATATCAAAATCCTCATGTATACCTGTACCAAATGCAGTAATCATTGTTTTAATTTCTGCATTTCCAAGTATTCTGTCAAGTCTTGCTTTTTCAACATTAAGAATTTTTCCTCTAAGTGGAAGAATTGCTTGTGTTGCTCTATCTCTGGCTGTCTTTGCAGAGCCACCGGCAGAATCTCCCTCAACTATGTATATTTCACAGTTGGCAGGATTTTTGTCTGAACAGTCAGCAAGTTTTCCTGGAAGTCCATTTCCGTCAAGGGCTGTCTTTGCCTTTCTGGTAAGCTCTCTGGCCTTTCTGGCTGCCTCTCTGGCTCTTTGTGCAAGTAAGGATTTTTCACATATTAATTTTGCAACTGAAGGATTTTGTTCTAGGAAGTATGTAAGCTGTTCACTTACAACACTTTCTACTGCATTCCTTGCTTCACTATTACCAAGCTTCTGCTTTGTCTGTCCTTCAAACTGAGGTTCTCCAATTTTCACGCTGATTATAGCTGTAAGGCCCTCTCTAATATCTTCACCTGTGAGATTAACCTCACTATCTTTTAAAATTTTATTAGCTCTGGCATAATCATTGAAAGTCTTTGTCATAGCACGCTTAAAGCCTTCAAGATGAGTACCACCCTCTGGTGTAATAATATTGTTTACAAAAGAGTAGACATTTTCGTTGTAGCCGTCATTGTGCTGGAAAGATACTTCAACATAAACATCATTTTTTGTGCCTTCACAATATACTACCTGTTCAAAGAGAGGCGTCTTTCCTGTATTTAAGTATGTAACAAACTCCTTAATACCACCCTCATAATGGAATATATCCTCTGCCTCCATCCCTTCTCTTACATCTCTTAAAATAATCTTGAGATTTTTTGTAAGGAAGGCTGTTTCACGAAGTCTGGTTTTTAAAACACTATAATCATATACTGTTTCTTCAAATATTGTCTTATCTGGGAGAAAAGTTACCTCTGTACCTGTATAGTCACCTTCATATGTGCCTATAACCTTAAGCTCATTTTTAACATCTCCTCTTTCATATCTCTGGAAATATATATTATTATTTCTATAAACCTTTACCTCAAGCCATTCAGATAAGGCATTAACTACAGACGCACCTACGCCATGAAGTCCACCAGACACCTTGTATCCTCCACCACCAAACTTTCCACCTGCGTGTAAAATAGTAAATACAACCTCTACTGCTGGTTTGCCCGTTTTTGTATTTATATCTACCGGTATACCTCTTCCGTTATCTTTAACAGTTATTGAATTATCTTTATTAATTTGAACATCAATAGTTGAACAAAATCCTGCCAAAGCTTCATCAACAGAATTATCTACAATTTCATAAACTAAATGATGAAGACCCTTTGATGATGTACTGCCTATGTACATACCTGGTCTTTTTCTTACAGCTTTCAAACCCTCCAAAATCTGGATTTGATCTCCACCATAACTTTCGTTGCTATTACTCATTGTTGCTCCTTTCTACAGTTCCTTCTACAACCTTGTAAATATTATCAATGTTAAATCTGTTATGAACAAAATCATCTAACCCTGTACAGGTTATAACAGTTTGAACATTACTTAGACTATTTAATAAATGGCTTTGCCTGCTACTATCAAGCTCAGATAAAACATCATCCAATAATAAAACAGGAGTATCCTTTATAACACTTTTAACTAATTCTATTTCTGATAGCTTTAACGATAATGCAGCAGTTCTTTTCTGACCCTGACTTCCATATTTTCTAATATCGATATTTCCAATATAAAAGCTAATATCATCTCTATGTGGACCTATTGATGTGGTTTTAAATTTAATATCCTTATCCCTGTTTTTCAGTAATTCGTCATACAAATTATTGCCAGAAATATTTGGTTCATACTTTATATTGATTTCTTCCTTACCGTTGGTAAGGTTTCTATGAATACCGTATATTATTTCATTAAGCTCATCAATAAATTGTGTCCTTCTTAGAATGAGCTTTGAACCGTAGCTTGCAAGCTGCATATCCCATACATCAAGTGTATTACATAAGTCCTTGTCATAATAAAAATTCAAATCCTTAAGAAGCTGGTTTCTTTGAAGTAATATTTTGTTGTAGTTCATTAAATTGTGAACATATAATTTGTCTAATTGACACAATTCCAAATCTATAAATCTTCTTCTTTCGGCTGGTCCATTTTTTATTATGCCTAAATCCTCTGGTGCAAAAAATACAACATTTACAACACCAAAAAGCTCACTTACTTTTCTTATTGGAATACCATTAATGGCAATTCCTTTAGCTCTATTTTTTCTAAGATGTATATCTATTCTTATGGGAACATCATTTTTCATTACCACCATTTTCATATGTGACTCATCACAACCAAATCTAATCATTTCCTTGTCTTTGGCACTTCTATGAGATTTGCTGGTTCCACATAAATATATAGCCTCTAGTATGTTAGTTTTTCCCTGGGCATTATTACCAAAGAGAATATTAGTGCCTTTTTTAAATCTAATATTCATACTATTATAATTTCTAAAATCCTTTACCTCTAGAGAATCTATATACATACTATTACCAACTTTATTTTATAATTTTAATTGTTTCTCCTTGATATTCTACAATATCACCATCAACCAGCTTTCTCCCTCTTCTGGTATCTACTTCACCATTTACCTTTACAAGTCCGTCTTGAATGGCAAATTTTGCATCAACACCAGATTCAACAAGATTAGCTGCTTTTAGAGCCTGACCCAGTTTAATGAACTCATCTCTTAATTTTATTTCTTCCATTTTTTTCTCCTAAAATAGATATTAGCTTACTGTAAAGTTTACAGGCAATATTAAATAAACATATTTGTTTTCGTCATCTCTAATAAAGCATGGTGCTTTAGGATTAACCATATAAATATTTACTTCTTCATCATCAATTACTTTTAAGGCATCTATTAAGAACTTTGGATTAAAGCCAATCATAATATCCTTGCCTTCTTTAATAATATCAATGTTTTCATTCATAGAGCCTATAATAGAGCTGATTTTAAGTTCCATATTGCCGTCAGTAATATTTATAATAATAGGCTTTTTGTCACCCTCTTTTACAAGAAGTGTAGCTCTATCAATACAATCTAAAAATTCTCTTTTGTTAATTGAGAACTTTGTTTCATAATCGCTAGATAACATTTGATCTATTTTAAAATATTCTCCTTCTATAAGTCTTGATACTACTACAGTATTGTCAAATTCAAAAACTATATGATTTGAAGTAAAGAATATTCTTACCTCGTCCTCTGTTCCACCAGATAAAATTTTGCTGATTTCATTTAAGGTTTTGCCCGGAACAACAACCTTTATATCATCAAATGACTCCTTAAGCTCTACTTTTCTAATAGATATTCTATGTCCGTCTAAGGAAACAACCTTTAATTCATTATTTTTAACCTCAAATAACTCACCTGTCATAAGTTTGTTGTTATCGTTATCAGCTATAGAGAATATAGTCTGTCTTATAATTTCCTTTAAGGTAAACTGAGATAAGTAAATAAATTTATTTTTCTCTATAACAGGAAGATATGAGAAATCCTCTCCTGATTTACCGGAAATAGTAAATACTGCTTTTTCACAGGTAATAGTAGTTTTGTAATTTTCGTCTGTTTCTATAACAACCTCATTATCTGGAAGCTTTCTAACTATTTCAGAAAAAATCTTAGCATCTATAGCTACCATACCTCCTGAAATAATATCTCCGTCTATAATTGTTTCAATTCCTAATTCCATATCATTTGCTGTAAATTTAATTGAGCCTGCTGTAGCATCAATTAAGATACATTCTAATATAGACATTGTAGTTTTTGATGGTACTGCTTTAAGTACAATATTTACGCCTTGTAACAAATTGGATTTTGAACATATAAGTTTCATGTTAAAATGACTCCTTTCGCAAAAAACATATATAAATATATAATTTATTTCTAATCTTAATCTTATTATAGGGTGTGAAAATGTAGATAATCTCTATAGCCCAGTAAAATCAATAGCTATAGCAATTAAAACATATGTTGAAAAGCAAATTTTTTAACTGTATAACTACTTGATTTATCAACATAGGTAAATTTGGTAAAAAATTCGTTAACAATAAATCCACACACAAAAATATTATAATGTGCACCTTTTGCGGACAAAAAAGAGGGTAATTGTGGAAAACCATGTGTATAATTTTCTGCAATATGGAATGAGTTTCTTCCTATTATAATAGGGGTTAATTTGGATTGATTTTCTTAATAATAACATTAACTATATTTCTGGTTGACTCATTTGTATCTAATTCATGCTGAATTTTTTCTATAGAGTGCATAACTGTAGTATGATCTCTCTTTCCTAAATACTGACCAACCTCCTGAAGTGAGGTTTCAGTATATTGTCTGCAAAGATACATAGCAATCTGTCTGGGAAATACAATATCCTGACTTTTTTTCTTTGAAGAAATATCAGCCATAGTAATATTAAAATGGTCTGCAACAGTATTAATAATAAGCTCTGGAGTAATAACCTTGTTGTCATCTGGAGAGATAATATCCTTTAATACTTCCTTTGCAATTTCAATATCTACAGGCCTTCTGGTAACTCTTGAAAATGCTACGATTTTTGTAAGAGCACCTTCAAGCTCTCTAATGTTTGACTTAATATTAGTAGCAATATATTCAAATATATCATCGCTAATATTATAGCCTTCAAGCTCAGACTTTTTCTTAATAATCGCCATACGGGTTTCATAGTCAGGACTTGAAATATCAACAGTAAGACCCATTTCAAATCGGGTTTTAAATCTTTCCTCTAGGGTTGCCATTTGTTTAGGTGGCTTATCAGAAGAAATAACTATCTGTTTGTTTGATTCTTTAAGTGTATTGAAGGTATGGAAAAATTCCTCCTGACTTCTTTCCTTACCTATAATAAACTGAATATCATCAATAAGAAGAACATCTAGATTTCTATACTTATCTCTAAATTCCATTATAGCTGACTGATTTTCACTTCTAATAGCATTAATAACCTCATTGGTAAATACTTCAGAGGTAACACATCTTACCTTTGCATTTGGATTTCTGTCTAATATAAAATTGCCAATAGAGTGCATAAGGTGAGTTTTACCAAGACCAACGCCTCCATATATGAATAGAGGGTTATATTCTTTGGCAGGTGATTCAGCAACAGCTAAAGCATAAGCATGGGCAAAATTGTTGTTGCCACCTACTACGAAATTGTCAAAAGTATAGTTTGGATTAAGGTTTGCAGCTATCTTTAAGTCTATGTTGCTGGTTTCTTCAATATTTGAAGGAGCAGAATCCATAGAAGAAGGAGTAGTGCTTTTTTTTATTTTAATCTCACTTTTGTGTAGAAATTGTAAATCAAGCATTTCACCTGTTACTTCCTGAATAACTACCTTTAATGGAAGATAATACTTTTTGTGAAGATAACTTGTACCTATATTTTCATCTGGAACAAGTAAAGTTATAACATTGTCCTCAACAGAATAAACATCAAGAGGTTTTATCCAAGTATTAAAGGAAACATCCATAATGTCATGTTCCTTTTTCAAAATTTCTAAGATGTCGTTCCATTTTGAAACAACTAAATTATACATATCATTGTCGTACATAATTACTCCTTAAAATAAGTAAGACATTAAGAAAAAATGTCCTAAAATTTATTAAATAGCTGCATAAGCATAATACGCCATATATACTACTATTTTACCTTATTTTGGCTTATTTTTCAATTAATATTTGAAAGTAGTCATTAATTAAAAATAGTACAAAATAACTGATTACTTATATGGAAAAAAATAAAAATTTTTATGTGGAGAAAAAAGTGAGAAAAATATGGATAACTTTCTATATCTTTATAAATAAAGGAAGTATATTGTGTGGAAATTTTTTGTGGAAAAGTGGATAACTATGTTAAAAACTATTAAAATTTAGAATTACAATTTTTAAGTTAAGTAATTCACAATTTTAAAATTCACATTTCCATAATAGTAAAAATAGCAGAATAAAGGGAAAATTTAAGTACTAATATATTTTATCCACAAGTTATCCACAATTTGTGGATAAAATTATGTAAATCTATAGTGGGAAAAAAATTAAGTGGAAAAGATTTAGAAAAATATTTTGAAATAAGCTTGACGGAAGTTGCAATATTATATATAATCGGTACGATGTCTTATTTTAAGAAAATATATTAGCCTTATATAAAAATAGGTTGTGAAGGAGGTGCTGTAAGATGAAGATGACATTTCAGCCTAAAAAAAGACAGAGATCTAAAGTTCATGGTTTTAGAGCAAGAATGAGTTCTGCAAGCGGCAGAAAAGTATTAGCTGCTAGAAGAGCAAAAGGAAGAAAAAAATTATCAGCTTAAGGCCGCATTTAATGTGGTCTTTTCTTAATTTAAGGAGAAAATATAATATATGAGAAATATTGATTCCTTGAAAAATAATGAATTTCAGCATATATACAAAAATGCTAAATCGTATGCAAATAGATATTTAGTTATGTATGTTTTGAAAAATGATGAAGGTAAGAGCAAACTGGGAATTTCAGTTAGTAAAAAGGTTGGTAATAGTATTGTAAGACATCGGCTTGCCAGACTTATTAGAGAAGCATACAGATTAAATAGAGAAATGTTTAATAGTGGTTTAAACATTATAGTAATAGCACGAGTTAGTGCAAAGGATAAAAGTTATAAAGAAATTGAGAGTGCATTTTTACATTTACTTAAAATGCACGGTGTTTTGACGGAAAGAGAAGTGCAAAAGGATGCGAATAGTTAGATTTATTTCAAACATATTTAAAAAGCTTCTTATTTTGTTGGTAAAGTTTTATCGAGTTTGTATATCTCCTTATAAGGGAAATATACATTGCCGTTATACTCCTACCTGTTCTCAATATGCTTTAGAAGCATTAGAAAAGTACGGACCAATAAAAGGCACATATTTGTCAATAAAAAGAATATTAAGGTGTAATCCATTTTCAAAGGGTGGATACGATCCTGTTCCATAAGGAGGACATAAATGTCAAGTATATTGATGGCTGGTTGTTATGACTTTTTCTTAATTAAATGGATAGCAAATATCCTGGGCATAATTATGAGTGGTCTATACAACTTTTTCGGTTTATTCGGATTATTCAACATAGGTTTATGTATTATAGTTTTTACTATTATATGTAAAATGATTTTAATCCCAATTACAATAAAACAGCAAAAGTTTACTAAGGTTTCATCTAAGATGACTCCAGAGCTTCAGGCTATTCAGAAGAAATACGAAGGTAAAAGAGATAATGCTTCTATGATGAAGCAGCAGGAAGAAACAAGAGCACTTTATGAAAAGTATGGAACATCTCCTACAGGAAGCTGTTTACCATTATTTATTCAGATGTTCATATTATTAGCTCTTTATGCTGTAATTATTTCAATACCTGAATATGTTAAGCCAGTTGGAGAAATATATCAAAATATTAGTAATGAAATAGTAGAAGTATTTGATGACTATGATGACTTATATAATGCTAATAGTGCATTAGACTCAAATTATAAGGATGAAGATTTTAGTACACTTATAAAAAACAATTACGACAGTACAAAAACAATAGATGAAAATAATACAGCAATATATGCTAATTTATGTAATTTATATGCTACTGTAAAGCCTTTAGACGATTTTAATAATGGTTATGATAAAGCTATTGCTATAATCAATACCTTGAAGTCTACAAGTGAGGATAAGTGGAACGAGCTTATTACAAAAGAAAAGGCAGAAAAAAATCCTAGTGATTATAAGTTAGCTTTATATGAAAAATTTAAAGGCTATAGTGATACTGATTGGGATAATTACAAAAATGAATTAGTAAAAGTAAAAAGCAATGTTAGTGGTTTTGAAGATCAAATATCAAGCATTTATACATTTGCATGGATTGATTTAAGTAAGTCACCTAGCAACTTACCATGGTATGCGCTTATTATTCCAATTCTTTCATTTTTAACACAGTGGTTAAGTATGAAGATTTCTACTTCAAGTCAGCCAAGCATGGAAGGAAATCCTATGGCTAGCTCACTTAAGGTTATGAACTTTACAATGCCACTTATTTCAGCATTTTTCTGTTATTCATTACCAGCAGGTTTAGGCTTATACTGGGTAATGGCAGCAGTTGTACAGATAATACAGCAGTTATTTATTAATCATCATTTCAAGGATATGGATGTTGATGAAATAATTAAGTCAAATGTTGAAAAAGCTAATAAAAAGAAAGCAAAAAAAGGAGTAAACCCTGATGAAAATAAAATTTCAGGTGCAGCTTCTTATAGCACAAAAGGTATAAAGGTAGATTATTCTAAGTTTGAGTCATTCAATAAGGATTCAAAGGAAGAAGAAAATACAGCTAGTGAAAATACAGAGAAGGAATTAAAAAAGGGAAGTATTGCACAGAGAGCAAATATGGTAAAGGATTTCAACGATAGAAACTCTAAGAAATAGCAAAAAACGGAGGAATAGAAAATGGAATTTCAGATTTTTACTGGAAAAACAGTTGATGATGCTATAACTAATGCTTCAGTTGCTTTAGAAACTACTAGCGATAATTTAGAGATAGAAGTATTAGAAAAAGGTAGTAATGGATTTTTGGGAATGGGTAGCAAGCCTGCAAAAATACAGGCAAAGTTAAAGGTTGTAGAAGTTACACCAATGACAGTGGAAGAAACCTGTGTTGAATTTTTAACAAAGGTTTTCAATGCTATGGATATGGTAGTAAAGGTTAATGTTGAAGTTACAGAAGAAGAGGTAAATGTAGATTTAATAGGTGATGATATGGGCGTTCTTATTGGAAAGAGAGGACAAACCTTAGACTCATTACAGTATTTACTTAGCCTTGTTATTAATAAAAATTCTGAAAAGTATTTAAGAGTAAAGCTCGATACAGAAAATTATCGTGAAAGAAGAAAAGAAACTCTTGAAAATCTTGCAAAGAACATAGCTTTTAAGGTAAAGAGAACAAAAAGACCAGTTACTCTTGAGCCAATGAATCCATATGAAAGAAGAATTATTCATTCTGCATTACAAAATGACAGATATGTAACAACTAGAAGTGAAGGTGAAGAACCATTCAGACATGTAGTTGTTGTTTTAAAGAAGAGCTACTAATAAATAGAGGAGTGTGCTATATAGCACATTCCTCTTAAAATATAGAGATATTTATGGTGATTTTATGTATGAAGTAGATACTATTGCTGCTATTGCAACAGCAATGACAAATTCCGGTATTGGTATTATTCGTGTAAGTGGAAGTGATTCCATAGATATAGTAGATAAAATATTTGTTTCAGTTAAAGGAAAAAAACTTACCACAGTGAATAGTCATACTATTCATTATGGTAGTATTGTATATAATGGAGAGATAATTGATGAGGTGCTTGTTTCTGTAATGAAAGATCCACATTCTTATACAAAGGAAAATGTTGTAGAAATTAATTGTCATGGTGGTGTTGTAGTAATTAATAAAATACTTGAAATTGTATGTGAAAATGGTGCAAGAATTGCTGAACCTGGAGAGTTTACAAAGAGAGCCTTTCTGAATGGAAGAATTGATTTATCACAGGCTGAGGCAGTTATTGATATTATTAATTCAAAAAATGAATATGCTTTGTCAAATTCAGTTAGACAGCTAAGAGGAAGTATTTCAGAAAAGATTAAAACTATTAGAGGAAAAATTCTTGATGAAATATCCTTTATTGAAACTGCCTTAGATGATCCTGAACATATTAGTCTGGAAGGCTATACTAAAAAGCTTGAAGGCGTAGTTGATGAGTCAATGAAGGAATTAAAAAAGCTTATTGATACATCAAATAATGGCAAGGTGGTAGTGGAAGGAATTAAAACAGTTATTCTTGGAAAGCCCAACGCTGGTAAGTCTTCATTTTTAAATGCACTTATAGGAGAGGAAAGAGCAATAGTTACAGATATTGAAGGCACAACCAGAGATTCACTAGAGGAAAATATTAATATTAGTGGACTTAGCTTAAAAATAATTGACACAGCAGGAATTAGGGATACAGTAGATATTGTAGAACAAATTGGAGTAAAAAGAGCTAAGGATTTAGCAAAGGAAGCTGATTTAATTATATTTATAGTTGATTCTTCTAAGGATTTAGATGATAATGATTATGAAATTATGAAGCTTATTAAGGAAAAGAAATATATAGTTCTTCTTAATAAGTCAGACCTTAACAGCAGAGTAGAAATAGAATCCTTAAATGAGCTTGATAAGTCAAACATTATTACTATTTCTGCTAAAAACAATGAAGGTATAGATTTGTTTGAGGACAGGGTAAAGGAAATGTTCTTAAACGGAGAAATTAATTTTAATGATGAAATTTTTGTTACAAATGCAAGACAAAAGGAAAGTATTATAAATGCTTATTCTAGCTTAAAATTAGTTAAGAAAAGTATTGAAGATAATATGCCGGAGGATTTTTATTCTATTGATTTATTAAATACTTATGAGGAGCTTGGAAAGGTAATAGGTGAAGCCTTAGAGGACGACCTTGTCAATAACATTTTTAGTAAATTCTGTATGGGTAAATAACATATGGATAGATTTGTGGAGGATTAAAATGCCTAGTTTATTAAAAGAAGAATATGATGTTTTAATAGTTGGAGCAGGACATGCAGGCTGTGAAGCAGCCCTTGCCTGTGCCAGACTTGGACTTAATACAATTATGTTTACAGTAAGTGTTGATTCTATAGCACTTATGCCTTGTAATCCAAATGTAGGAGGAAGCTCTAAGGGACATTTGGTTAGAGAGATTGACGCATTAGGCGGAGAAATGGGAAAAAATATAGATAAAACATATATTCAGTCAAAAATGCTTAATGTTTCTAAGGGACCAGCAGTCCATTCACTTAGAGCTCAGGCAGATAAAAAGGATTATTCTTCACAAATGCGTAAAACATTGGAAAATACAGATAATCTTACTATTAGACAAGGCGAGATAAGCGAGCTTTTAGTTGAAAATGGTAAAATAGTTGGTGCTAAGACCTTTTCAGGAGCCACCTATACTGTAAAGGCAGTTGTACTTTGTACAGGAACTTACCTTAAAGCAAGATGTATTTATGGAGATGTAAGCGAGCCAACAGGTCCAAACGGCTTAAAGGCAGCAAACCACCTTACAGACAGCCTTAAATCATTAGGTATAGAAATGTTTAGATTTAAAACAGGTACTCCAGCCAGAGTTGATAAGAGAAGTATTGACTTTTCTAAAATGGAGGAGCAGTTTGGTGACGAAAATATTGTACCTTTCTCATTTTCAAATAAAAAAGAGGACATTGAAAAAGAGCAGGTATCATGCTGGCTTACATATACCAACGAAGATACTCACAAAATAATTAGAGATAATATTGATAGAAGCCCATTATTTTCCGGTATGATTGAAGGTACCGGACCTAGATATTGTCCTTCTATTGAGGATAAGGTTGTTAAATTTCCAGATAAGGAAAGACATCAGGTATTTATTGAGCCAGAAGGCTTGTATACAAATGAAATGTATTTAGGTGGTATGTCAAGCTCCTTACCAGAGGATGTTCAGTATGCAATGTACAGAACTGTACCAGGACTTGAAAATGTAAAAATAGTTAGAAATGCTTATGCTATTGAATATGACTGCATAAATCCAAGACAGCTGCTTCCAACACTTGAATTTAAAAAAATCAAAGGTCTTTTCAGTGGTGGACAGTTTAATGGCAGCTCAGGCTATGAGGAAGCAGCAGCACAGGGACTTATTGCAGGTATTAATGCCGCCTTAGAGGTTTTAGGCAGAGAGCAGGTAGTTATAGACAGGTCTGAAGGCTACATTGGTGTATTGATTGATGACTTAGTAACTAAGGAAAATCATGAGCCTTACAGAATGATGACCTCAAGAGCTGAATATAGACTTTTACTTAGACAGGACAATGCTGACCTGAGATTATCTCACATTGGTCACAAAATTGGTCTTGTAAGTGATGAAATCTACAATTATGTTGAATATAAACGACAAATAGTTGAGAAAGAGGTTAATAGGCTTAATGAAACTCCTGTTGGTGCTAACACCCGTATTCAGGAATTTCTTGAAAGACATAACAGCTCACCATTAAAAACAGGCAGTACTCTTGCTGAATTAATCAGACGACCTGAGCTTGATTATGATAGTCTTGCAGAGCTAGACCCTGATAGAGAAGAACTTCCAGAGGATATTGTAGAGCAGATTAATATTAATATTAAATATGAAGGCTACATTAAAAGACAGCTTAAGCAGGTAGAATCCTTTAAAAAGCTTGAGGGTAAGAAGCTGGACACAGAGTTTGACTATAGTATGGTTTCTGGACTTAGAAGAGAGGCTATTCAAAAGCTTAATTTATACAAACCACTTTCTATTGGTCAGGCTTCAAGAATATCTGGAGTTTCACCAGCAGATATATCAGTGCTGTTGGTATTTTTGGAGCAGTATAAGCATAGTCATAAAAATAGCTGATGAAAATGGCTAATAAATAGAAATGTGTTAGATTTAATATGAAGGCTTGAGAAAAGGCTTTTGTTATAATATTTTAGATATTATGTGAGAGGTTTATTTTAAAATTGAAAAGTATAGAAGCTGCAAAATTATATGAAATAAAAGGATATATTGAATGGAAAATAAAGATAAAGCAATTAAAACCTTGTATGACGGACTTTCACAATTAAATATAAGTATTTCAAAGGAGCAGGAAGAAAAATTATTTTTATTTTATGAAATGCTTATTGAGAAGAATAAGGTAATGAATCTTACAACTATTACTGAAATAAATGAGGTCGTTGTAAAGCACTTTTTAGATAGTCTTTCATTAGTTAAGGTTTTAAGTGAAGGAGAGCTTTCTAAAAAGTTGAAGGTGATAGATGTTGGAACTGGTGCAGGCTTTCCTGGAATACCTTTAAAAATAGTATTTCCTAATTTGAGTATTACGCTGCTTGATTCACTGAATAAAAGACTTGTATTTTTACAGGAAGTAATAGAAAAACTGAAGCTTAAAGATATTGATATTCTTCATGGCAGATGTGAGGATATAGGAAGAAAAGAAGATTATAGGGAGCAGTATGATTTATGTGTTTCCAGAGCAGTTGCAAATCTTTCTACACTTAGTGAGCTGTGCCTGCCTTTTGTAAAAAAAGGTGGCGAATTTGTTTCATATAAGGCGGGGGATTGTAAGGAGGAGGTAGTAGCTGCAAAATATGCTATTAAGAAGTTAGGTGGAAAAACTAAGAAGATTGTGGAATTTAATCTTCCAAATACAGATATGAGTCGTGTTTTTGTGGAAATTATAAAGGAAAACAATACACCAAAGGCATTTCCAAGAAAGGCAGGGACACCTTTAAAACAGCCACTTGCACCAATACAAAAATAATTTGATTAAAAAATGAGGTTAGATTAGGGGTGTTGATTAATTAAAGAGTAAATTAAATAGTGATATGATAGTAGTGGAATAGTAATTAAATTTGAATTTTAATTTTTAACTAAAATATAGAATATAAAATATAGAATATAAAATATAGTTTATGTTTAATATTAGAATTATGTTTGTGAATATAGCCTAAATTTAAAGTATGAGTTATACCTTGAATTTAGGCTATAAATTTTAAATTTATATTAAGTCTAACTAAAAATTACTGATTATAGATAAATCTGAACATTTTCTATAAATGACTTAGGTTGTTCAAGCTGAGGAAGATGCTTGCATTTTGGAATAATGCAGGTTTCAATAGCTGAATTGTAATCCTGATATTCTAAACAGGTTTCTAAAATATTTCGTTCATCTTCACCACCAATAATAACAATGCTGTTATTAATTGTTTTAAGTGCATTTGTAATATTTAATTTTGTATAGTTTGCAGAAATGCTGGCAAATAAATATTTTGAAGTCATTGTGCCATAATGTGCTGCATCATAATAGTTTTTAATTACAGAGGATTTAACCTTTGATGAAAAATATTCTTTTTCAAAAAGCTTTCTATAAGCATGTTTACTATTATAAATATTGAAGATAGTAGTTCCAATAAGAGGCATTTCGATAAGAAGCTTTGTAAGTTTTTTGTTGGTAGACATATTATGATTTGAAAGGACGATTGATTCAGGATTAATCATAATAACCTTATCGAATAATGAATCATCATTGTAGCATGCCATAATAACAAATTCAGCAGAAGTACCTGTGCATATAACATCAGTACGCTTTCCAATAACATTTTTAATAAAATCTGTTATAAGCTGAACATATAGAAAATTAGTATAAGTGAAAGCTGGCTTGTCTGAGCGACCACAGCCTAATAAATCCAGAGTATATACAGTGTATTGCTTAGAAAATTCTTTTACGATGTGCTTCCATTCTAAATCACTGCTTCCACAGGTAAGTTCATGAATAAGAAGTACAGGCTTGCCAGAGCCTTGTTTTGTATAAAATATATTTCCAAATCTCCACTCATATTTGCTGCCATTGTTGCTAGAGAGAGAAGCTTTTGCATTTGCCATAAGGTTAATTACTCTATTTATTGAATAAATAGAAGCTGTAGTAAGTGTAGCTAATACAGCGGCTGATATTAATTTATTTTTTTTCATTTTATAACTACCTTTCATTATATTTTATAATTTGACATAGTAACAATACTGACCAAAGTACAAATACTGACCAAAGTACAAATGTTTATATTATTCTATTATACTATAATGTCTATAAAAGTTAAATAAATTTCTCTGTTAAATTTGTGAACAATGTGGTACAATTATGGATGTATTTATGTGTATTGTGAAATTATAGTAAAGGTAAGATATATATGACTAAAGCAGAAAATTATCTAAGCAATAGACTTTCAATGTTATCTGATGAAAAGATTATTATTACTACTAAAATTAATAATCTTGATATAGAAATAGAAGAGATAAATGAGAAGATACGAGAGATTAGTAATGATATGGACGATACCTTTGAAATTTTCTCTCCTAGGGTAAAGAAAAATGATTTTATTAGAGATGAAATCCAAAAACTTAAAAACAATAGGGAAGAATTAAGCCGAAATAAAGAGAAGCTGTGTGAGCAAACTAAAATGGTTGATGAAGATATAAAAATCATTAAGGATGCACTTAGCGAGAAATTATTAGCAATTAATAGTGAAAATAATTCCCAGATAGAAGATTATTCTAACAGTAATTCAGAAATACAGTCAGAAAGTGAAGAACTAGATAGTAACTTAAATATTTCAAATAACATAAAACAGCAGGATTTGAATAATGTTGACAAAATGTATATAAAAAATACTCTTGGCATACATATATTGAAATATCAGGAGAATGAAAGACAAAGAATAGCTAGAGATTTACATGACTCTACAGTACAGGTATTAGCTAATCTTGTACATAGATGTGAAATATGTTCAAAGGTTATGGATGTGGATAGTGTGAGAGCAAAATTGGAAATAGAAGTGATTGAAAAAACACTTAAAGATTCAATTAGCGATATGAGAAATATTATATACAATCTACGCCCTATGATATTTGATGATTTAGGTTTTGAAGCAACATTAACAAAAGTTGTCAATAAACTTAATACTTCTAGTGATTTTAATATAACCCTTGAGATGGAGGGTGAAAGTGTAAATCCTGAACCAGTTGTTGCAATTACTATTATTAGAATTATTGAAGAATCTTGTAATAATAGTATAAAACACTCGAATGGCTCTGAGATAAAAATATATATAAAAAATGAAAACAAAGTATTACATATTGAAGTATCAGATAATGGTGATGGATATGTTATAGATGAAATACTTAAGCCAGAAGAAAATAATAATAAAGGCTTTGGTGTGTCTATGATGAAGGAGAGAGTGGCACTATTATCGGGAAAAATTGATATTGACAGTAAGATTAATGAAGGAACAAAAATTACTATAGATATTCCTATTATGTAACACGGAGGTAACTTAAGTGAAAATTAGTATACTTATTGCTGATGATCATTCAATGATAAGAGAAGGACTTAAACAATTATTAGAATTAGAACAGAATTTTAATGTTATTGGATTTGCGGATAATGGAAGAAAAGCAATAGATAAGATTAATGAATTGCATCCGGATATATTATTATTAGATGTGAATATGCCTGTATTGGGAGGAATCGAAACATTAGCAGAAATTAGAAAAAATAATATAAATGTTAAGGTTATTATGCTTACAATTCACAATGAGAGAGAGTATCTTATTAAAGCTGTAGAATTAGGCTGCGATGGATACATATTGAAGGAGTCAGATTCTGACGAACTTAAAAATGCAATATATAATGTTTACGAAGGTAAAAGATATATACAACCTAATATGACACCAATGCTCAATTCTTATTTGGCAAGTAAGGCAGAGGATGACAAAAAACTTGTCGGATTAACAAAAAGAGAAATACAGGTATTAAAACTGGTAGCAGAGGGAATGTTTAATAGAGATATAGCCGAAAGGTTAGAAATTAGCGAAAGAACAGTAAAAAATCACATCGCTAATATATTTAAAAAAATTCAGGTTTCTGATAGAACACAAGCAGCAGTATTTGCTATAAAAAATAATCTTACTGAAATATAGAATATGATTTGAAATGATAGTAAGATATGAATAAAGTGTAAATTATAGATAAGGGGCAGCAAAAAAATATGTTTATGTGACAAGACTAATATTCTAAAATTCATTAGTATTTTCCAAAATTTAATATGTAGAGTATGAGAATTAAATATAAGTGTGTAAATTTTTTATATGTAAGTATAGAATATTAGGTATAATGTTAAATAAATGAAAAGATATGAATTTAATTAAAACATTATAATGTAATAAAATGTTTCACGTGAAACATTTGTGCTACAGGTTTATAAAAATATATCTATAGAAAATATACACAAAGGAAATAAAATATGAATTTTGATAAATTTATTAATGATATAGAAAACAATAATTTAAATGTGTACGGAGTAGAAATTTATAAAAAAGGAAAACTGATTAATAGTTATGGAGATACAAAAGATAATATATATGACATATATTCTGCTACAAAGACTATACTTTCATTAGCTGTGGGAATAGCATATGATAAAGGATTATTTGATTTAGATAGGTCAATATTAGAATATCTTACACATAATGAGATAAATATGATAACTAAATCACAGAAAGACAAGTTTCAGAATATAACCATACATAGACTATTAACAATGTCTGTAGCAGACTTTCCTTTTAGACCTGAAGGAGATAGCTATTTAAAATTTTCATTAAACTGTGAAATAAATAATCCTGACAAAATAACATTTAATTATAGCAATGTAAGTGCATATCTTGTAGGTGTAGCATTAACAAATGCTATTGGAGAAGATCTGGGTGTATTTATAGAAAATAATATTTTTAAACCATTACATATTACAAAATATAAATATGAGAGATGTCCAGATGGATTTTTCTATGGTGCTTCAAAAATGAAACTAACTGTTAATGAGTTGAGTAAAATAGGATTATTACTATATAATAAAGGTGTGTATAAGAATTTGAGAATTATATCAGAAAAGTATATAGAAAAAGCCACAATAGTTCAACAAAATAATGATGAGAAAAAATACGGATATTTTATATGGAAATACAAAAATGGATTTAGTATCAATGGAAAATGGCAGCAGAGATGCTACATATTGCCAGAAAGTGATTTGATAGTTACATATTTATCACATATTGTTGAAAAAATGATAGTCTATTATTAAGTATGGAAAAGAATATATTAGATTTGTAAATTGAATACTGGTCACAAAAGATAAAAATTAATAGATAATAATATTAATATATATTAAAATATTAGTTATATAAAATTGCAACTATAAGGCAAAGTAAAAATGTATACTATATTATAGTAAATACACAGAATTTTATTGATAAAAATGTTTCACGTGAAACATTATATTATGGTAAAAAGAACAAAATGTGCTATAATTAAAAAAGATAAATAAAGATTTAAAAAATACAGTATACTGTAATCAGCTAGTAAAATATTAAAATTTGAATATTAAAATTATTTACAACTGGTAAGACCAATAACATATGAAAGGAAGAATTATGGGAAGAATAATAGCAGTAGCTAATCAGAAAGGTGGAGTGGGAAAAACTACAACTTCAACCAATTTGTCTGCTTGTTTAGCAGAAAAAGGAAAAAAAGTATTGCTTGTGGACATTGATCCACAGGGAAATGCAACTAGCGGTGTTGGAATCGATAAAAATGATTTGGAAAACACAGTATATGATATGATTATAGGTGAATGCTCAATAGATGAATGTTTAATAAAGGAAGCATTAGAAAATTTAGATGTGTTACCATCAAATGTTAATTTGTCTGGTGCTGAAATAGATTTAATAGGAATTGATGATAGAGAATTCATCTTGAAAAAAAATATTGATAAAATAAAAGACAATTACGAATACATAATAATTGATTGTCCTCCATCATTAAATATGTTAACAGTAAATGCGATGACTACAGCAAATACTGTTTTGGTACCAATTCAATGTGAGTATTATGCGTTGGAGGGATTGTCACAGCTTTTACATACAATTAATCTTGTGAAGGAAAGATTAAATCCTGAATTGGAAATGGAAGGTGTGGTATTTACTATGTACGATGCAAGAACTAATCTTTCATTAGAGGTAGTAGAAAATGTAAAGAATAATTTAAAACAATCTATCTATAAGACAATTATACCAAGAAATGTTAGATTAGCGGAAGCACCAAGCCATGGATTACCTATAAATCTTTATGATGGTAAGTCAGTTGGAGCAGAGAGTTATAGATTATTGGCAGATGAAGTAATTGAAAGAGAAGAAGAATAGAAAGGAAAAAATAGCTGCAAGAGTAGCTGCAATAAAGGTTAGATAAATGGCTAAAAGAATAGGATTGGGAAAGGGAATAGATACACTTATTCCTGCAAAAGAAAATATAAAATCCACACCAAAAGAAAAAGTAGTGGAAAAGGTAGTTGAGAAGATCGTTGAAAAAAAGGTTGAAAATAAAGTAAAGCTTACTGAGATAGAGCCTAATAGAAGCCAGCCAAGAAAGAATTTTGATGAGGATAGTCTGATGGAATTAGCAGACTCTATTAAACAATATGGATTAATTCAGCCTATAGTTGTACAAAAAAGAGAAGGCTATTATGAAATTATTGCCGGAGAAAGAAGATGGAGAGCATCTAAGATGGCAGGACTTAAAGAAGTACCTGTAATAATTAAAGAGTATGATGATGAAAAGGTTGTAGAAATTGCATTAATAGAAAATATTCAAAGAGAAGAGTTAAATCCAATAGAAGAAGCAATGGCATATAAACGATTGCTGAAAGAGTTTAATCTAAAACAGGATGAAGTGGCAGATAAAGTATGTAAGAGCCGTACAGCAATTACAAATTCAATGAGATTATTAAAGCTCCCTGATGAAATCCAACAGATGATTGTTGATGAAAAGATAAGCAGTGGACATGGTAGAGCTTTGCTTGCATTGTCAGATGAAAAAACACAAATAAGACTTGCGGAACAATTTTTTGACGAAAAGTTAAGTGTAAGAGAAGCAGAGAGATTAGTAAGACTTGCATTAAATCCAAAGAAACCAGAAAAGAAAAAGGTTGAATATGGAGATGAAACAACCTACAAATCTATAGAGAATTCTATAAAGGAAATCATAGGTTCTAATGTTTCTATTAATAGAAAAAATAAGAATAAAGGCAGAATAGAAATTGAATATTACTCTAATGAGGAATTGGAAAGAATTGTAGAATTATTAAATAGATTAAAATAAATATAATAAAGAATGGCAGGAAAAACAAATGAATAGCAAAATATTTGAAACACTAGGATTACAAAATGTGGATATAGCAATATTTATTATTATTTTGTTAGTAATAGGAATTGTGGCGATTGTATATTGTATAGTTCTTACAAGTAAGTTAAAGAAGATGAACGAGAAATACGAAAAATTTATGAAGGGTAAAGATGGAAAATCACTAGAAGCAACATTTACAAAAAGATTTGAAGATATTGATTTATTATTAAGGGATAATGATATAAAGACAAAAGAAATTCAAAAAATTAATGAAAATCTTCAGATAGCAATACAAAAATGTGGTATTGTAAAATATGATGCGTTTAATGAAATGGGTGGAAAATTAAGCTTTGCATTGGTATTATTAGACAAAGAAAATAATGGATTTGTTATAAATGCAATGCACAGCAGAGAAGGTTGTTATACATATACTAAGGAAATCGTTGCTGGAAAATCATTTATCGCTTTAGGAGAAGAGGAACAGCTTGCACTTGACAAGGCTATGGGAAAAGAATGATAGTAGTAAAAGTAGACAAATTATTAGGACATGAAATTTTAGCAAAACATATAGTATCAGAATCTGGAAAAGAGTTAATCTCCGCAGGAACAACATTAAAGAAAGAATATATTACAAGATTAAAGGAACTTGGAATTGATGAAGTATGTATCAATTCTGTTTCTAAGTATTCTGGTAAGGAAGATATTGAAATTCTTTCAGATGTGGTCAAGGAGGAAAGTATTCAGGTTGTAAAAAATGTACTAGAAAAACACATATATAAAAATAGTGAAGAATTATCTCAATTATGTAAGGTTGCAGACCAGATTATTGACAAAGTAATCGAAGAAAAAGAAATATTAAATCAGGTTACAAATATAAGACAGGCTTCAGGAGATTTATACACACATTCAATAAATGTATGTGCTTTATCCACAGTTCTTGCTTTAAAAAAGGGTATGGGAAGAGAAACAATAGAAGATATAGCAAGGGGAAGCTTGTTACATGATATAGGACTTAGATGTATTGTAGTACCTTACGAAAATACAAATTTAAGTGATTTGCCATTAAAGGACCAAATCGAATTAAAAAAGCATGTTATATATGGATACGATTCTATTGAAAATGTGGACTGGTTATCAGATTTAAGTAAAAATATTGTATTACTTCATCATGAAAGAAATGATGGAAGTGGATACCCATTTAAAAATCATGGAAGTTCTATAAATCCAGCTATAAAAATTGTGGCTGTATGTGATGTTTTTGAAAGTATGATAAGTGGTGTCGGATACAGACAATATAAGGTTTACGAGGCAATAGAGCATATGAGGCAAATGTCTGTAAAGGCATTGGATAAAGAGTGCGTAGAAATGATTTTAAGAATGGTGGCGTTATATCCTGTAGGTACAAAGGTTAGGACTAATGAAGGAGAAATAGGAGTTGTAATTAAACAGAACAAGAGTGAAATAGATAGACCAATTTTAAGAATTATTAAAGATAAAAATGGTAATGAAATTTCAGAAAATGTTGTGAAGGATATGATGGAGGAATTAACTCTGTTTATAAAAGAGGTATTAGAATAGAAATATAAAAAAAGTTTGTACAATAAATTCCAAAGAGAATGGAAAAGTATTGTACAAACATTTTTTTATTATAAAATAAATCTAATATGGCATGATAAAGACTATTCGGATTTTTTGTTTACAATATCCTCAATTAGTCCAATAATAGTCGAAACAGCATCGGAGGTTTTTGCATTCTGCATATTTTCAATGTATTTTGCACGATTATTATATACATCATGTATTGTGTCAATAAGATTTTTGGTTGTAACATTTTCTTCAGGAACAACCTTGCTAAAGCCTTGTCGTTCAAAAGAAGCAGCATTTAATATTTGGTCACCTCTACTTGCTGAGGCTGGTAATGGAATTAAAATATTTGGTTTGCAAAGAGCCTGAATTTCGCAGATTGCATTTGCACCAGCTCTAGAAACAATTAAGTCAGACATAGCAAACAAATCTTTCATTTCTTCTTTTATATATTCAAACTGTTTATAACCTTCAATATCATTTAAAGTATCATCAACCTTACCCTTTCCACATAAATGAACAATCTGGTAAGTTTTTAATAACTCAGGTAGTGCGTCACGAACTGCATCATTAATAGCCTTTGCACCAAGACTTCCACCAACAACCATGACAACTGGTTTATTAGTAGTAAAACCACACAAGTCTAAACCAGCTAATTTGTTTCCATGGCGTAATTCCTCACGAATTGGAGAGCCAGTAAGAACAGATTTACCCTTAGGAAGATAAGCACTTGTTTCAGGAAAGTTATGACACACAATAGTTGCCTTAGGAATAGCAATTCTATTTGCTAAACCTGGAGTCATATCTGATTCGTGAATAATTACAGGTACCTTATATTTTTTTGCAGCTAATACAACGGGTACGCTGACAAATCCACCCTTTGAAAAAACAATATCAGGCTTATATTCTTTAATAAATCTTTTAGCTTCGCCATAGCCTTTAATAACACGAAATGGGTCACTAAAATTTTTTGCAGACATATATCTTCTAAGTTTACCAGAAGATATACCAGTGTATGGAATGCCAAGCTCTTCAATAAGCTTCTTTTCAATTCCGTCATAGGAACCTATGTATTGAATTTCATAACCAAGCTTTTTTAAAGATGGAAATAGTGCAATATTGGGTGTTACATGACCAGCAGAGCCACCACCGGTTAATAATATTTTTTTCATAATTAGACAATCCTTTCACGAATATTGTTAGCAATAGCTTCGGCTGATGTCTTATCTAATTCACCAGGAATCCATGTAAGTTTAACACCGTCATTTTTGTAGCGAGGTATAAGGTGAATATGAAAATGAAATACAGTTTGACCAGCAACTTCTTCATTATTTTGAAGAATATTTAGACCATCGCAGTTTAAAACTTCTTTCATTGCACCGGCAATTTTTTGAGCAACTACAAGTGCTTCCTTAGTATAGTTTTCATCTAAATCGAAAATATTCCTAAAATGTTCCTTTGGCAATATTATAGCATGACCCTTTGTAGCTGGACCTAAGTCAAATATAGCTCTAAATTTATCATCTTCATATATTGTGTATGATGGGATTTCACCGTTCGCAATTTTACAAAAAATACAATTTGAATCTTTCAAATTTTACACATCCTTTCCAGAAAATTTGCTTATAAATATTATAATCAAAATCAATGAAATTATAGCACATAAAAGGGATATTGTAACCATTAAAAATTTATAATTTGAGAGAAGAGTATATGAAAGTAAATAAGGAGATAAAATGAATAATAAAAACAAATTAAGTATTAAAGACAATAAAATATTAAGTGAATTGGGCGTTAGTGATAATAGTAATGTTATATTTCATGAACTAGGAAATATTGTAATGTTAATGAATTTGTCAATTAGTAAAATTGAAAAGGACTATAAAGATATTGAAGAAAATAAATATTTTAAAAGTCTAAAAGAAGATACAAAACAGATTGTATATTTAATTAATAGCAGTAAGGTAAAGGGAAAAATTTATTCTATAGAAAAAAAGAGCATTAATGTTGAAAAATTAATATTTAACTTAGCCACAAAATATAAAGAACAATGTGAAAAAGCCGGCATAAAATTAGTAGTTAATGTTGATAAAAATTTTAAGAATACCTATTATGATTTAGATGAATTTAAAATATCCAGAGTAATTGAGAATATAACTATTAACGCAATAGAAGAGCTTGAGCTATGCAATATTGAAGAAAAAAATATTAATATAAACTTATATATTAATAAAACTGGCATAGTAATTTCAATAAATAATAATGGCAGAGTAATTGAAAGTGATAAAATAAGGGAAATATTTAGACCTTATATTACTGGAAAAAGAAATGGAAATGGTATAGGATTAGCTTTTTGTGAAAAAATTGTAAGGTTGCACGGGGGAAGTATTGAGGTAACCTCTAATAAAAAAGCAGGGACAACCTTTATTATAAAATTGTAAGAGGTTTAATGAAATTATAGTTTGCATTAAATAATGGTTAAAAGATATTTAAGTAGAACTTAAATAAGAAAAGGCAATGACTACTGTGCTTAGGATTACGAAAATCTAATTTTTATATAATAAGCATTAATCATTGCCTTATTTTATATATTGGCTTAAATATACTTTATAAAAAGCCAATTTAAATAAAAGTATAGAATAAAATGTAAAAATATATAAGAGATTATGACTGTGAAAATGGGAATAACATATCCAACATTCTAAGGGTTTTAAAATCACCTTTAACCTTCATTTCACTTGTCATAAATGCTTTTTGGAAACTAAGTCTGCCATGAATAATATCATCAAGTGTTTGATGTTTAAGGGTAATTACTACCTGTGCATTATCATGCTTTTCGTATTTGCAATACAGATCATCATTTTCAATATTTACATAAAGCTGTTTGTTTTTGTCCTCGATATTAAAAAGGTAAGATGCTGCAAAATCATCCTGAGGAGTAAAGCAGTTAGTCATAGGTCTGATAAATTCTGTATTTATGTCAGTACCTTGCTCACTAAGCTTTTCTTTAAAGAATGAGGCTAATTGTTCAATATCCTCTTTTTGTTGTTTCACATAAATATCGTCAGAAACATACTTTGAAAGCTGTTCGCTTTCCTGAGGGGTAAGCTGTATAGAAGTCTTTATCAGGTTTTGTTTTATAGCAATGCTGCTAGAAGGTAAAAGCTTAATCTTCTGGGATATAGTTCTATATATATTTTCAGCCTTTTTCTCAATATATTTTGTATAATCAGGGTTTCTGTCAAAGTCTAAAGTATCTTCAACATATGCACAAATACCTGAGCTTAAAGGACCTCCTAAAAGCTCCCACGCATTTTTTAAAGACATCATAGCTTCTTTTTCTCCATAGGTTGTTGAAATAACAACAGGGGTCATATATAAAGTACTGATTTTTGTTTTATCTCCGTAAAACCAGCAGGCATCGAGAAACTGCTGCATATAGCCACCTATGCCCATCCATTCAACACTACAAGCAAGTATAATACCGTCAGCTTCTTTAAGTGTTTGAGGAAGAGTTGTAATAGAATTTTTTATATCATAAAGATTATAACGGGTATGTGTAACTCTGATTTCATCAAAGACATTTTCGATTTTCTTTAAAACATATAGTGTTGGGTCTTCAATAACTCCACGACCACCATAATATATATTTATATGCAAGGTAATTGCTCCTTTCAAAATAACATAAAAAGTAATTGTAGATTTGTATATACTAAGTAATTATCTAAAGTCTAAAATATATTTTAATATAAATAGGAGCTTGTTGCAATGAACATTTATTCAAATATATAAGTTAAGTGGGAAAAAGTAATTTTATCACCTTCCAAAAGCTTAAATTTTTCATGAGGGGATAATAAGGTATCGTTGACATATGTACCATTGGAGGAATTCATATCCTCAATATAATAAGAGTTATTTTCAAAGTAAATACAGGCGTGAATACGGCTGATTAGTGGATTATTAATAATCATATTAGTAGAATTTTTAAGCTTTCCTATTGTAAAGGGATATGAATTAATAGGAACATTATCCACATAGTCAGTACCAGTATACACTAAGCGATGAATTGCAGTGGTGTTATTTTGCCTTGATAAAATTGTCGTATTGCCAAATTCCTGAAATTGGTCAGAAGAATTGTAAATAGGTGTGGTGGGAGATATTGTATTGTCAGATATTGTGTTAATATGAACAGAGTCATTTTCATATATAAAGTTATTATCAGAAAAGGGTTGGGTTTTCTGAGGAATTTTTGTTGAAGGAAATATAGTATAGAGATATTTAATGCTGCCAGTAATAATTACTATAGCTATACATATTAATAGGATAGATAATTTTGTTGAAATATAATTATTAACCTTACAATACGCTGTTGAAATAAGTAATAACACAAAAATTCCACCTAAAAGTGCAGATTTTATGTAAAAAGATGTGGAAATTGTGTATAAAGTAGTGACTTTTTCAGGTGTATTGTGCATAACTGTATATTTATTATTAAGATTTTTAAAAGAAACAAATAATTTTGGTGATGTAGAGTTATTATCGGTATCTGACTTTAAGGTGTCTAAATTATTAGAACTATTGTTTTCAGATAATTTTATTGAATTGCTTTTATCCAGAAAAGAAATATCGTGATTAATAATAGTTGGAATATTATTTAAATTGTTGTTTAAAGGTAAGCTTGAGTTTGATGTTGTTATTGGATTTTTATTAAATAAGCTGTTAGAAGCTGTATTTTCAGAGAAATTAGGTATCCTGCAACTAAGGTTAGAGGATAATACAATGCTTTTTAACATACTAATATTAAAGCCATCCTTAGCAGCTTCAGAGGATAATCTATAGGCGAGTAATACGAGCTGGTCATCACTATGGTCAATCTTTTTTAGAATGTTTTCAAAAAATGTGGATAATTGTGCATAAAAATTAAAATCCAGTGCAGGACATATAATAAATGAGGTTGAATATTTCTCAGGATCAAGATAAATATAATTCTCATCAATAAGCAAAGAATTTATGTTAATAAGATATTCTTCAAGAAACCCTATGGTATCCATAAGGGACAAAATAATATTAGTATAAGCCTTATAATTAATTGAATTGGTTAAAAATAAAGAGGAAAAGGACTGCTTTGAGGTTATATCATATTTAAAAATTGGGTTATTATCTACTATTGTATAGGAAAAATCAAGGGTGTTTGGAATAGAGTTATTAGATAACATTTGTATTCTAAAGTCACTTTTATAGTTATAGGCAGGAAAATCCTCTAGCAGTATATAGTTTTTTGTGTAATTTTTGGTAAAAGATGTCTTCATGAGTCCTCCTTTATTAGTTTAAATATAATAGAATATCTGCGTATTTTGTTACAATGTAAAAAATTTGAATAAGTATGGGCAGTCTTATTATTTAAGTAGTCGGTTATTATTTTTATAGAGTTATAATTAGCTTCAATAGCCGGTGTGCTGTTTTTATACATTAAAACATAGGAGTTAATGGTTGTTTCAAGAAAATCAGAATTTGTAAAATCAGAGGTGCTTTTATCATTATAATTAATGCTGGCATATATACAGTCACGATAGGATAGAGAATTAGATACTATTTTATCGTGCAGATAAAAGGAAAGCGTGATTATAAGAGCTATAATAAAAATTATTATAGGATAAATAAAAGAGGCTTCAATAGTAATACCTGCAGGCAGGTTATAAAAGAAAATTTTTTTATAATTTATATTCATAATAAATACCTCCATATAATAAAATAAAATCATAGAAATTTGCCTGTGAAAAGAATAAAAACATAGGAAACAAAAATAAATGGAGCTAATGGAAATTGATATTTAAGTGAATGTTTTTTTATAATAAGTAAAATTGAAAAAATACAGGATATTACTAAGGATAAAAATAATAGCTGAATTGTAAAATTTATACCCAAATAAATACCACAAATAGTAAATATAAGACCATCACCCAGACCTAGAGAGGCTGGAAAGATTAATGATATTACAAATAAGAATATTCCCGGAATAAGAGATATTATCATTGAAATAAATGAGTAGTCACATAGAAAAATTCCAGTAATAATCCCAAGTAGTGTAAAAATTATCGATATAAGTAAGTTTATAGTATGTTTTTTTAGGTCTGTATAACAACATACAATTAGATAAAATAGTAAAAACAGATAATTAAAATTTGGTGAAAAAGTATTTGCAAAAAAGGTATTTAAACTACCTAAAGAAATATATGTAAAAATCATTAGTTAATAAGCTCCTCACATCGTGTACATAGTCTAAAGTAAGATGCCAGTTGTGTATAATCTATTTTGTATATATGACTGGTAAAGGTAGGGCAATCCAGGGAATAGTGATACCTATCTCCTTCAGTGGTAAGATAAACATATTCTGCATTTGTTGAATAAGCTGGATAATTACATCTGTAACAAGCAATCATCCCTAAGGTTGGAATATCCTTTACTGGTACAACAGAAGTATATTTGGTTAAATAAGAGCAGTATTTGTTTGTATGATAAACATTTCCAGATAAACTGCAATAAACATATATTGTTGTATCCCCCCTGTTTGGAGTAATATTTTTTCCATAAAACAGATGAAGCTTGCAAAATTGTTTTATAGGAAGAGATAAGCTCCAAGGTAAAAAGGGCAGCTTGATTTTGTAGGATAAATGAATAAATAAGTCATTTGTTGTAGTATCAAGATAAGTACCATTAAAAGATAGTCCTTTAGTTTTATCTACAATATTGCTGGAGTTTATAACGGCTTGTATGTCATTGCTGCTAAAAAGCTTGCTAATATAGCTGGCAGTAATAAGGGAAGAGGTTATATTATAAGTAATATTTGAGAAAGAGCTTTCATTTTGTGTCTGATATTGGTAAAAGTCGAGAGTTTCCTTATTATTTAAAGAGGAAATAGAGCAGGCTATGTAGTAGTTAGAGGAAAACTCTCTTGCAATTTCTGACATACGCTCCTGAAAGGTATTTTGTATGTATAAAATATTAAATAAGTAAATAATAGAGCTTATAATTAAAATATATATAGGTAAAATTATACTTGCTTCTACAGTAATAATACCGCGAAGGTGGGTAGATAAAAATGCCCTTCCCAAACTAGAAGTGTTACTGGCGCGAAATATTTTAGAATATTGCTTGCTGCCGGGGAACGCATCAACTATATTTCTAGAATAGTCCGTAGTATTGATACAAAAATCAGTAGCCTGCATATTTTGGAGAGTTGACGAAAATTTTTTAGAATGTTTAATTAATAGAATAAAATCGCCAGGGCTTAGAGCTGCAAAGGGCATATTTATCTATCCTCCTTTCGGTAAAATTTAATAATATTTGTAAAGTTACATAAGTGAATAATTTGTCATTAGTACAAACCTCTACTGGTAGTTATATGAGGTGGCTATATCATAGTTTGTGGCAAAATTTGTTGAGCCAAAATTACCAAAGCTAAAAAAAGTTTTTTTAATACTATAGGAATACTTAATATAAGCACCACATATACAAGAGTTAATCCTAAAGGATTCATTGTAGTTTAGTGACATATCTAATTGAATTAAGTCCATTGTTCTAAAACGAAGAGCTAACTCATTTTGGGCAGTAAGCAGCAATTTTAAGTAAAAGCAATAATCATAGCCCTCCTTTCCATTGTTAGCAGATATAGTATCTGGTGATAACCGGGTTATTCCATCTAAGGATAAAGTCCAAGTTTTTGAATCTTTAATAAGTGGAACTTTTTTTCCAGCCAGCAAATCCTTTACATCTATAATACCTTCAGCCGTTGACCATGAGCTAATAATCGCAAATTCTGCAATAGCTGTGGATATTGGACCACCACCAGTGCATTTTTTTGCAAGGTCATGGGCAGCAGTTCTTTTAGTAGAATTAGAAATAATATATGAGGCATTAAGACTTGCACGCATAAAAATTAGCTTAATAGCTGTATTCAAAATATTGGCATCATCATTGGCAGCACCATTAATAATATATTCTAATTCGTAACTAAGCAGGGAATTATGCTGTTTATTAGTGTAACAGTTAAAAATTGAGGACACATATTCCTCCATAGCAATTCGTTCTAATGAAATATGCTCATTTGATTTTATGTATCCTTCGCCTATAACAGAGGCTTCATCTGAAAGCTGTGTATTAAGTGAAGGCAGGGTTAATTTATCAACAGTTGTGGTAGATATTTCTTTAGTATTATCAACCAACAGTAATAATAAATTGTGTTGAATAATATTAGCTATATGATCAGACATATTCTGCTTATATGTAGGTGCTCGAGAATTGCTTATATCAAGACACTCCCTGCGGTCCTCCATAGGAGGGTTGTCTAAGATAGATAAATCAATATCTGCTTTTTCTTGATTTTGATCTGTAAAATCAGGTATATCTACCTTAAATGAGTTAGAGGCGGATATAATACTTTGGGAAATGTTAGCAGGCTCCTTATATTTCATATAGCTTTTTACCTGTTCATAGAAGACTGCTCCATCATTGTCGGTAAGCTTTGTAGAAGATAAGAGTTCTACATTGTCAATTTGTCCTTGTAGAAAATTGTAATTGTCGGAAAATATATCGGTTGGAATACTCGGGGAAATATTCTCTTTTGCAATAGAGGATAAGTATTCAGTGCAATTAATGTCTGCCGGATTAATTGCAAATAAACCATAGTCCTCAAATAATTCGTAACAATAATTTCCAAAAAGAGAATCGGCAGCAAGCTGTGAAACATCAGTATAATAGGTCTTAATGCTAGTAATACGGGCTGATTCTAAAATATTAAATATAACGCAGATTATAGTAGTAAGGGTCAAAGTCAGCAGTATAGTAACATTTCCATAGAGTTTTTTATTAAAAAGCATTTATTTGTGTTTTAATCTTTCTAAAGACTGAGTTTATAATGCTGGTAATTTGTGCTCTAAAAATGACAATTATAGAAACTAATACCAGCAATAGCAAAATCATTTCAATGGAGCTAATAGCAGATAGCCATATACATTGGGATTTAGAGCTGTTTAGGGGGTATAGTCTGCTCCTAATCAGATAGGAGAATTTAATTTTTGTTTTTAAAAAAGTTAAATCAAATCTGTTCATAGTGTTCCTTTCTTTAGGGTGGTGTATATACGGAATTTGGTAGAGTTATTGCAGATAATTAATTAAAAACATTAATTGAAGGAAATATTAAAAAAGGCAGGTATCATTATTAAAATTAATATTGATAAGAATATAAGCATCATAGGAAATATCAGCTTAGTAGAAGCCCTTTCATATTTCTTTTTAATATTTCTGCGTTTTTCCTCATTGGCAAAGGTAACCTCAGAGCTTAAAAGTAAGCGTAGCTCCTTAGTTCCCTTTTTTAAATTCTGTTCTAATAGTGAGCAAAATTTAATATAACAGGGAAGACCAATTCTTCTTCCTAGATAGAAGTAAGCAGTAGCCTCGGATATACCATTATCTATTTGGGAAATACAAATTTTAAGCTCTTTGTATAAGTAACGATTACAGCTGGAAGGGGAGTGTTCATAGTCATTTACTATTCTCCGCAGGGAAGAATTTATTGTAAGACCTGTATTAATTAGAAGATTAATCTTTGTAATTAAATCAGGGTAATCAGACAATAACTGCTCCTTACGCTGCAGAAGCATTTTTTTATTGTCATTTGCAAAAACAAAGGGGATAAGTAGTGCCAAAACTATCCCGATTGTTAAAAAGGGAGCTTTAGTTCCTCGTCTTTTTCATAATATTTAATAGTATGTCCATTTACATTAGTAGGCAAAGATACATTGCTTTCATATATACTATTTTCATTTTCTAAATTTGACTGAATATTATTGTCATTTGGAGAGGTTAAGTCAGCAACCTTTTGTATAAATATTGGAATAGTAATAGTTGCTGAATGACCCTTGTAGGTAAGGGTGGCATATAAATTTGTAAGTACACCAGCATTAGGGATATTAGCCATATTAATATGGCCGTCATAGTCAAGGTAATTACTATCCTCTATTTCCCAAAAAATATTAATATCGTCTACCCTTGAACTAAAGGAAATATCACTTGATATTTCGTATAGGCTTGTATTGTGATTTAACAGGGAATTTTCTATATTTTCTCTATGCTGGTCAAAGTAAGATAATGCTTGCTCTAAAGAGTAGGCGGCACTTTCAACTTCTAATATAATATCCGTAGTTTCTCCATCAATAACGGCTGTTAATTGATGAGTTTCAGAGGGACTGCCGTCAGTTGGTCTGGCTAAGGAGGTAACATTGCTATTTTTGTTTACTGAGAAGATATTTACAATTAGTCCCAAAACAGAAAATACAAATAAAATCACATATATAGAAGCAATTATTCTGGATTTATATATATTTACCATTAGCTTTGGATTAATACCAATATATAATTTTGACAATTTGGTAGATAATTTTTTATCCCTTTTTGATAATTGGCTGCCATTTTTTGTTTTATCCAAAGTATTTAAAAGGAAAAATGGCATACCATATAGTATTTTTAGTGGATGTTCTTTAAGGGGCAAATGCTTATAGTCATTCCAATGATAATGAAAAGTTGTAACAAATATAAGTAATAATATTAATAAAATTAAACAATATAATAACAATGTTTACACCTCGATTTCTAATATTTTTTTTGAAATTAAGATAGAACACATATAAATAATTAAGCAGAAGGTAGAAACAATAATGCCAGTAATATTATGGTATAAAGGAGAGAAAAAACCATGCTGCGTTAAATCGATATATATAAATATAACAAAGGGCATTAAATACATAATAAGCTGCTCAAATTTTCTAGAAGAAACAATAGTTTCTATTTCCTCTTTTAATTCTATCTTTTCACGAAGGACAAAGGCAGTTGATTTTATAATTGAAATCATATCACCACCACTTTTTTTGGAAATCTTGACAATCTCGCTAAAGGAGGTGATTTCCTCTATGCCCATACGATTACTAAAATTGTCAAATATATTCTCAACAGGTATATTAAGCAATAATTTCTTTTTCATAAGATTTATTTCTTCAAGCATAATAGAAGAGGTACCATAAAGATTTTCAATGGTGCTTTGTGTTTCTAAAATAGCATTTTCAAAGGAATAGCCTGTATTTAAAGAGGCAGAGAGTGCCATAATAAAATCTAAAAATTCCATTCGGATTTTAGAATTGCGTCTTTTATGTAAAAATGTAGCTACGGTCTTAAAAAATTTCCTTAAAAATAAATTAAAGAATATGACTGGATAAATACTGTCATAAAAGAAGTGAGCTATAATGGTTGAACATAGTTCAAAAATAAATAAAAAGAAAAAACGCTCCTTAAGTGACAATTTGTAATTTAAATAGTTTTTTTCGTTCATATAATTATTTGGATTTGGTTATATCATATCTTGTTATATCAGATATGGTTATATGGATTTTGTTGTTTACTATTTGTGTATAGGTAAAATTATAATTGGTAGATTGGCTCAGCTAGACCTGCAAGTAACAGCTTTTCTGTATTTGTAAGCCTGTGGCCGGTGAATTCTAGTGAGCCCTTTACCACTTTGCTGGCAGGGTCTTTATCAATAAATTTAAATATGCTGGATACAGTTATAGAGTTGCCGTCAAAGGCTGTGATTTCAGCAATATCTAATACTCTGCGGGATTTGTCCCTTAGTCGCCCTAAATGCACAATAATATCAATGCCTGTAGCAATCTGACCGCGAATAGCACTAATAGGTAGATTTGCACCCATTAAAATCATAGTTTCTAATCTGGATAGCATATCCTTAGCACTATTTGCGTGTCCTGTACTCATACTGCCAGAATGACCTGTATTTAGTACAGTAATCATATCACTTGCCTCCTTTCCTCTAACTTCACCAACAATGATACGATCAGGCCGCATTCGTAAAGATGTTTTAATTAAGTCCTGCATAGTGATTTCACCATTGCCTTCAATATTTGGCATACGGGTTTCTAAACGGACAAGATTTTTAATGTTGGTTAGCTGTAGCTCTGCAGAATCCTCAATAGTAATAACTCTACTGTCAGAGGGGATAAAATCTGATAAAACATTTAAAAAAGTAGTTTTTCCAGAGCCAGTACCACCACTAATAAAAATATTGTAGCCGGCACACACAAGCGTTTTTAAGAAGGCAGCAGCCAGCTCGTTAATGGAATTAAGCTCTATTAGTCTGTCCATAGTAATATGATGATTAAAAAACTTTCTAATAGTAACAATAGGACCATCCAAGCTGACAGGTGGCAAAACAATGTTTACACGGGAGCCGTCCTTTAATCTTGCATCAACAATGGGACTTGCTTCGTTTACACGCCGGTTGGAGATAGAGGCTATTTGTTGAATAATATCAGACAATTTCTCAGAAGATGAGAAGGCAATGTCCGACAAAATTATGTGTCCCTCCTTTTCAATAAAAATATGCTTTGTACCATTAATCATTATCTCTGATATCGAAGAATCATCTACAAGCTCCTGTAGGACATCAAGACCTCGTATGGAATTAAAAAGTGTCTTTTTATATATAATCCTGTCACTTATAGAAATATACCGGCTAAGTCCTTGTGAAAATACTTCTTCTTCTATTAATCTTTCTATTTCCTGGTCGGATAGATTAGTCGATAGGTCAAAGTTTGTAATAAGATTTTGGTACATTGTTTGTAAAAATTCTTTATCAATCATATTTATCGCCTATTATATTGGAGGTAATATAACTTAACAGAGGACTAAGCATAAGCTGATTGTATATTGATGTGTTACCATCTGTGTAGGAAAAGACAGGTGGCGTAATCAATGTAAAAATGTCCTCAGAAAAATCAGTGCAAATATTTTTTGCCGAAACTAAAAAGTCAGATAGTTTTTTTCGGGAAATATCGTCATCGACAACAGGCATATATACCTTGTCACATAAATTGAGTAAAGGGACAATATCAAATAAGGTATTGGCAAAATCAATAATAATGTGAGTGTATTTAGTGTTTTTTAGTTGTGATAAAAAGCTGATAAGTGTATCCGAAGCTAAGTGTCTTAAATCATCTGGATAGATAGCGGGGGGTATAATATCTAGCCCATTAATTGTACAAACAATGGAATCTAAATGATTTATAGTGTTGGAAGAATTGTCCAATAAGTAAAACATAAGCTCGGAAATGGTCTTTTTATCCTTTGACATACTTAAATAATCACAGGCATACTCATCAAAGGTAATGAACAAAGTAGGTGTCTTGCCAGAGTAAGCAGTTGCTAAGGCTATAGCGAATGATGTTTTTCCACAACGCTTAATAGGAGAGTATACACCAATAAGCTTTGAGGTATGGTTTATAGCAAAAGCTGTATAGTTGTGTCTGTCAAGAGAAAAATGGCTCATTATTTTGTGAAGTAAGCTTTGCATAGACTGATACTTAAAAAATACACTGAATGTATAAGAGTCTTTTTCTATAGTAGAATCGAAATTTGTTTCACTAAGTATAAATAAGTTGAGAAAGGATATTTTGTAAAGGGGAAGCGAGCTAAATATATCTTCATTTACAAGTAAAATATCAATCTGCTTATTTACAGAGAAATCTAAAAATACATCTATTTGGGAAAAAGTCATAGTTTCGTAATCAAGGCTTGTATGAATATTAATATATTCGCAAAGGCAGCTGGAATAAGCTGTATCACTATCTAAAAGAACAATAAGTCCGTTGTTCAAAAAATCCTCCTTAATAGGACAAATAAAATAGAAAGATGAAGAAGTGTGCTTATTATATTTCACCTAAAGTCATTAGTCTAATATTATTTTTTAAAAATCAAAAATAAATTGAAAATGTGTAGAAAAACGCAGGACAAAATTGTGCAATATACACAAAATCTTCTGGTAACAGTATAAATTAGAAAAATTTGTATATAATTTCAAACATAAAATACTTGATAAAATATGTAAATTCAGAAGTAGGTTAGGAGTAAAAATAATTATGATAGGTATGAAAAAAAAGAAAAAACAATTATCGATAGAGGAAATAGAAAGGCAAAAATTAATTGAGGAGCTGGAAAAAGTAAAAAGAGATATGAATAGAACTTATACAAATCTTGAAAATGTTGTAGACGAAGAAATTATAGATTGCCTTATATATGAATTAAATGCAACACAAATCAGGTATAAGGTTATTTTAAATCAGGTGAGGGAATTACAGTCTATTTAAGGTAATTGAATTAGGAAAGTAATTTAAAACAATCCACTTAAAAGGCAGATTTTTATTCTAAAGAAATTAGAAAAATAACCGAAATAATATACAGAATGGATTTTGAAAAACAAGAAGGTTGAGTGATAAAATGCAGGTAAATGTAGCAAATAGTAATATTGTTAATAAAGAAAATACAATAGTGAATATAGGTGTGGATAATGAAACACCTATTAAAAGCAGTGGAAAAATACAAGAGGACAAGGTAACTATATATAAAAATAGTAATCAGACAGACAAAACTGTTACATATTCAAAAAATGTAATGGGTGAGGAACAAAATAAGGCAAAGGAGCAAGCTACAGCAGCATCATTAATTGACAGCTTAAACACAATGATTACTCCGGAAGGTTATGACCAAATGGAGGAGCTGGGGATAGTTGTGGATGATGAAAACCCAGAATTGTCAATGTCTGTCTATGAAAGAATCCAGATGGAGCTTGCTACATATTGTAAGGACTATGTTACAACGGGACTTAATATTGATGAAAAAAAATTAGAAGAGCTTTTAGGTTCGGCAGCCTTTGCAAATGCAGTAGATAAGGCAATGTCAGTAAGAAATTTAGATGATCAGACAAAGGCAGCTATTGTAAAGGATGAAAATATTGAAAATTTACAAATAGATAAAGTATATGAAAAAGCTTATAGCTGTATGAAAAATGGCGCAACAAATTATGCAGGAAATAATACAGCAGCCAGCGCAGCAGGTGGAACAGCAAATAGTGGAGGGACACTAGGAAAAGAAGAAATAGATGATAAAGTCTGGGAGGAGTTAAAGCCTCAAATAGAAAAGCTTTTAAGTAATTGGGGAATAGAAAATACAAAGGAAATTGAAGGGATTTCTAAATGGCTTGTGTCAAATGAAATACCTGTTACTAAAGAAAATATCTGTAAAGCAGTAATGCTACAGGATATTTCAAGGCTTGATGAGCAGCAATATAAGGATATGGTAGAAAAAAATGTAGCATATACCCTGTATTTTTCTGGTAATACCAGGGGCGCTACCATAGAAAAAGGGCAATATGAATTAGCTGATGTAAATCAGGCTATTGAAAGCATTAACAATATAACAAATGGTCAGTTAGACAGGTTGATAGAGGATAATAAAGAGCTAAATATTGAAAATATAAATAAATATGCAAAGCTTCCGGCAGAAGAAGCAGATACTCCGGTAAAGGAGAGTATTGGAGTTTCTACAAGTGAAAGTGGAAATATTCAGCAGGCCGGTGCTGGAGAAAATAATGAAGGCAATATACAAATTATTACTGCAAGAAAAGTTGTAGTAGAAGCCACACTTATAATGACAGTTCCTGCACTTATGAGGGTTAAGCAGTTAGGTATCAATATTAATGTTACAGATTTAACAACCCTGCTGGACAAAATTAATGAAATGGAAAATAAAGAAGCAGAAAAGTATTTGGAAAGTGTTGATGCAAAGGTTACACAAACTAATATTTCAAGCTTTATTGCCACAAATAAGGCAATGCTTACTATAAAACAGACAGATATTTCATTTGTTGCAAGGGTACAAAAAACAGATAGTTTAGAAAAGGTGGCTAAAATTGCCATTAGTTCATACGAGGAAGGTGCTACAAGGGTAAGGAAAGACTTAGGAGATTCCTACGAAAAGGCATTTTCAAATATTGATGATATTCTGGATAATTTAGATATGGAGCCGAATGAGGAGAATAAAAGAGCTGTAAAAATTTTAGGATATAATGCAATGTCTATAACTAAAGCAAGTGTAGAAAATGTAAAAGAAATGGCTGGGCAAATTGATAATTTAGTTGAAAATCTTAACCCAAAGGCAGCAGCATATCTTATAGCAAATGACATTAATCCTATGAAAAAAAATATTTTGGAATTAAATGCTGAGCTTGAGAATATTAATGAAGATATAGGCACAACAGAGGAAAATTATGCACAGTTTTTGTGGAATTTGGAAAAGTCCAATAGTATTTCTAAAGAGGACAGACAAAAGTATATTTCCCTGTTTAGAAATATTAAGTCCATTACAAAGAAAGATATTCAAGCCTTAGGTGCAGTTATTAACAGTAATATGGATTTTACAATGGATAGCCTTTTAATGGCGGTAAAATCAAGAAAAATTACAGGAGAAATATATAAGTGGGGTGATAATGGGGAAACCTATGAGGAATACAAGCTAAATATGCAAAGAGAGGGTGTTGTTACAGACGAGCAGATAAATCAGCTTATAAGCAACCACATTGTAGTAACACCAAGAAATATCAAAAATACTGACAAGCTGCAAAATGAAAAGGATGTTTTTGATACCTTTTACAATAGCAGTAGTGAGGAAGTTAAAGCTATTGTAGACAATATTTTAGACGCTGATGACCCAGAGGAGCTAAATCAGGCCTTTGAAAATATTTACATGGAAGCAAAAAAAACTGTTAAAAATCAAATTCATAAAGAACTTCCTTTATATTCAGATATTGAAACAGCATTGGAGAACAGCGGACTGGCAAGAATTGTAAATGAATATGCAAAAAATGATACATATTACATTCCTGTAAAAACAGGAGAAAACATAACAAATATTCACCTTACATTAAAGTCAGGGGAAGAGGAAAGCAAGGCCTTTGTAGACATTAAGGAAAGCTGGGCAGGTGAACTTCATTTTGAGTTTTATGAAAATGACAATACATTAAAGGGCATGCTTGTGTATGAAAATAAAAGTAGTGTTAATGAAGTTAATGAAATGGCAGCAGACTTTAAGGCTTTACTCAGTGAGAATAATATACAGGTAACTGATATTACAGTTGTAAATAGTGAAACCTATATAGGCACCAGTAATATAGAAAGTAAAAAAACAACAAGGGAAAGCATTAATAGAAGCAATTCTTTAAATGAAAGGGATACCGATAAAAGTAAAAACAGTGAAAAGGGAAAAAGACTTTTCAGGGCTGCTAAATTATTTATTACTACCGTAAGGACTTATGAAACTCAACAAATAAGCCGATAAATAAGTTATAGCAGGGCGTGTCAGCTATTACTACAATGAAAGAAGGAATAATATGAGAATTACTACAAATATATCAGCATTGACAGCAGTAAATCAGCTTAGAAAAAATGACAATTCAGTAGCAAAGTCACTAGAAAGACTTTCATCAGGATATAAAATAAACAGCTCTGGTGATGACCCGGTAGGTTCAGCTATCTCAAAAAAAATGAAAACCCAGATTAGAGGCTTAGGCAGAGCCAGTCAGAATGCGTCAGACGGTATAAGTGTTGTAGAAACAGCAGAAAGTACCCTTAATGAAATTTCTGCAATGGTACAAAGAATTAGAGAATTATCTGTACAGGGAGCTACAGATACATATACTGATGTTGATCGTGAAAGTATAATGAATGAAATTAGCCAGCTTCAGACAGAAATTGATAGAATTGCCAATGATACAGAATTTAACAGCAAGTCATTATTAAATGGAAATCTAAGCAGAATAACTTATAGCAACAGAAGTGAGGTAGAGGTTACATATATGTCGGAGTTTGTTAAGTCGGGTGTCTATAACTTAGATGTTACACCAGCAACAAAGTCAGAGTATACTTCAGGTTCAATGTCACCTGCAATGTCTGTTGACGGAACTATTGATATTAATGGGACAACTGTAGAGGTAAAAGCAGGAGATACAATTAATGATGTATTTGAAAAGCTTGTAGATGCAGGAAACAAGCTGGATATAACTGTTGAAAAGCAGGCAAATAACGGATTTAAAATGACAAGTAATTACACTGGTCTATCATATCCGATTAATATATCTGCCAGTAATACTACTCTGGTAAATGAGCTTGGAATTACAAATGGTAATTATGTGCAGGGACAAAATGCAGAGGTTTTACCAGATGAATTTAATGTAGGTGGTTCAGGCTTTCCAAGTAGTACAATCGTTGTAACAGACGGAAATGATGTAACAATTAAAGCCTCAGAGGGCTTTGAAATGAAAGTAAAATTAGACGACTCAATGACAGGGGCAGGTCTTAGAGTACAGTGTTATGTATTAGAAACTGGCACAATGACTATCCAGTTAGGAGCAAATGAAGCACAGGAAATGGAAATAGACTTACCAGAGGTAACCTGCAAAACCTTAGGCATTGATAAGGTTAATGCCAGAACCTCAAGTGGCTGTCAAAGAGCAATAGTAATGTGCGATAATGCAAGCTCCTTTATTAATACTGCCCGTTCAAGAATTGGTGCATATGAAAACAGATTGGAAAGTACAATTTCATCCTTAGATGTTACAGAGGAAAATTTAACAGCAGCATTATCAAGAATAGAAGATGTGGATATGGCAGAAGAAATGACAACATATACTACAGAGAGTGTATTGACTCAGGCAGCTACATCAATGTTAGCACAGGCAAATCAGGTTCCTGAGAAAATATTACAGCTATTACAGTAGGAGGGATAAATTATGACTAAGGAAGATATTAGAGATTTTTCTATGAAGATTACTCAATGCTCTAAAACAGGGTTAGTTGTAATTACATATGAAATTATAGAAAATTATTTAAATAGTGCTATAGAATGTCATAAAAAAATGGATATTGAGGGTTTTAGATTTAATATTAAAAAGGCTAAGCAGTTTTTAAATGATTTGTCATCTAGTTTGGATTTTAATTATAAGATTTCCTTTGATTTAATGAGTCTGTATATGTTTATAAATAATAGACTTGTTAGTGCATCAGTTAGAAAGTCTGTAGACTTGTTAGATGAATGTTTAAACATTATTGACAGCTTGAAGAGTGCCTTTGGAAAAATTGAAGATGAGGACAAGCGAGGTAAGGTAATGCCAAATAGTGACCAGGTTTATGTTGGATTAACATATGGAAAAGGCAGTAAATTAAATGAGTACTCATTAAGATAAAAATAATGAACTTTAGTCATTTTTTGTTTAAATGTTACAATAATAAAAAATATTTTTAAGTAAATTGCTGATGATTTTTTTGTAATATTATAGTAAAATAAGAGTATTAAAATAGAGTAGGTGATAGGATGAACATAATTACACAAACAGACAGATATATATTCGGCCAGGGAAATCATTATGAGATTTACAATAAATTGGGTGCCCACATTATGGAGATTGACGGCAGAAAGGGAGTATACTTTGCTGTGTGGGCTCCAAATGCAGCATATGTCAGTGTTGTGGGTGATTTTAATGAGTGGGATCCACATAGGAATGGTATGCAGGCAATAGAAACTTCAGGTATCTGGGAGGCATTTATCCCAGAGGTAAAGGAATGGGATAAATACAAGTTTGCTATATTTACTAGAGATGGGCGTATTTTATATAAGGCAGACCCATATGCCTTCCATTCAGAGCTTAGACCTGGAAATGCCAGCAAGGTAGCAAATATAGAGGGATTTAATTGGACAGACCAGAAATGGATTGAAGAAAAGGATAAAGAGGATCCTACAAAGGAGCCAATGTCTATATATGAGGTTCATTTAGGCTCGTGGCAGAAGGATTATGAAAGAAATGAATGGGGATTTATTCCTTATAATGAAATAGCACCAAAGCTTGCTGCATATGTGAAAGAGATGGGATATACACATGTTGAGGTAATGGGTATATCAGAGCATCCATTAGACCAGTCTTGGGGCTATCAGGTTACTGGATATTTCTCACCAACTTCAAGATATGGCGGACCGTTTGAGTTTATGAAGTTTGTAGATATTATGCACGAAAATGGCATAGGAGTTATTCTTGACTGGGTACCTGCCCATTTCCCAAAGGATGCACACGGACTTGCAGAGTTTGATGGTACTTGCTTATACGAGTATCCAGACCCTAGAAAGGGCGAGCACGTAGAGTGGGGTACAAAGGTATTCAACTACGAGAAAAATGAGGTTAGAAACTTCCTTATTGCCAATGCTTTGTACTGGGTTGAAAAGTACCATGTTGATGCACTTAGAGTAGATGCTGTAGCATCTATGCTTTACTTAGATTACAATAGAAGTAATGGTCAATGGATTCCAAACAAGTATGGTGGAAATGGAAACCTGGAGGCTATGGAATTCCTTAAACATGTTAATAGTATTATGACCAAGAGAAATAAGAGAGCTTTTCTTATTGCTGAGGAGTCAACAGCGTGGCCAAAGGTTACAGGCGCTACTGAAGATGGTGGTTTAGGCTTTGGTTTTAAATGGAATATGGGTTGGATGAATGACTTCCTGGAGTATGTAAAGGTAGACCCATTATTTAAAAAAGGAAATCACAATAAGATGACTTTTGGTATGACATACGCATTTAGTGAAAATTTCATACTTGTAATTTCTCACGATGAGGTAGTTCATCTTAAATGTTCAATGATAAATAAAATGCCAGGATATAAGGTAGACAAATTTGCAAACCTTAAGGTTGCATATACCTTTATGATGGGACACCCTGGAAAGAAGCTTTTGTTTATGGGACAGGAGTTCGGACAGCTATCTGAATGGTCAGAGGACAAGAATTTGGAATGGTATCTTTTAAATGAGCCATTACACAAGGAAATGCAGGACTATGTGGCTGGTCTTTTAAAGATATACAAGAGCAACAAGCCATTGTATGCTTATGACAACAACCAGAACAATTATGATAGTTTCCAGTGGATTAACTGTGATGATGCAGATAGAAGCATTTTCAGCTTTATTAGAAAAAATCCAGACAGCTTTAGCGAGTCACTTATATTTATATGTAACTTTACTCCAATCGAGAGAGATGATTATTTCTTAGGAGTACCGCTAAAAGGTAAATATAAGGTAATCGCAGATAGTTTTAGTGAAACTACAGATGAGGACAATTTTGAAACTGCTAAGGCAAAGAGAGCTGCAATGTATGTTGAGGATTCTTATACAGCAGTTGAGGAAGAAACAGACAATCTTCCATATAGATTAAATATAAAGCTTAGACCATATGAAGCAATAGTTCTTAAAGCACCTAAGGAGCAAAAGAAGGCTAAGGATGGCGAAACAAAGACAGCAAAAAAATCCAAGAAATAATAATACAATAAAGATAAAGACAAGTTATTAAAGGCTTGTCTTTATTTTTTGTAATCTAAAAGTATGAAATATAATATTAAGGGTTGCAGATTTTACAAGGAACATAGCCATTTTCTAAAATAGTATCCCTGGTTTCATTTGATAGGAGCTTATTATGGTCTGCAATTTCATTTGCGTGTTTACAGCTTGGAAGATGAAATTTCATAGTGTTAGTGTTTAAAATGTAGGTAATTGCAGATGTGGTGGCATTGTTATTAGAGTTGTTATTAGCATTGCTATTGCTGCTGCTATTGTTATTTGTGTTACTATTACCATTACCACTACTATTACTATCATTTTTTTCTGTATTGTATGAAATAGAATTATTTTTTATTGTAAATTCAATAGTCCCTGCCAAATCTGTACGCAGCACAGTAATATTTTTTGAAACTAATCTTTCTAAGACATCACTTGCAGGGTGGCCGTAGCTGTTATTTCTTTCACAGCTTATAACAGCATATTGTGGATTAACAGCATTTAAAAACTGGCTGGAGGTGGAGGATGAGCTTCCGTGGTGACCAACTACTAAAATATCAGAATTAAGGTTGAATTGATTATTTAGCATTTCATTTTCACTATACTGGGTGGCGTCACCGGTAATTAAAACAGAGCTGCCACCAAAAGTAATTTTTACAACTATGGAGTAGTCATTTTCGCTTTCGTATGCAGGGCTATTAGGTGCTAAAATTTGTATCTTAGCGTTGCCTAATGGATATGTAGTACCTACAGTTGGATAGGTTATAGAAATTCCCTTAGTATTAATGGCTTTTATAAAGGAATTGTAAATACGGGAGCTTGCAGTATAGTTAGGAGCAATTAGCTGGCTGATAGAGTAATTATATATTACACCGACTAAACCACTTATATGGTCAGCATCATAGTGGGAAGCAAAAACATAATCAAAATTTGTAATGTTGTTCTTTGACAGATAGCTGACTAAGAAGGATGAATAGTCACCATTGCCACCATCATACAGCATATAATGATTATCGCAGTTAATTAAAACACTAAGCCCCTGTCCGACATCTAGGACAGTAACATTTAGAAAGCCTTGTGAGCTATCAGAAATAGAGCTGTTGTCTTTAGAGGAGTAATCATCGTGATTATAGTTATAATCTGTGGTTTCGTAGGCTGAGGTATTATGATTATTTGCTGTGTTTGAAGCATTATTAGTAATACCTATTGTCATTAAAGCAAAAAGAATAACAGCACTTACTGCTGTGAGGGGCGTTCTTTTATTATGTTTGTTTTTCTTATACATTTTCATATATATTTATCCTTACATATATTAATTTGTTTTAATAAAACAGCTAAGTGAGCTGTCAGAAAATTATAACATACAAGTAAGTAATGTGAAAGATAAGCCTACAGCTAACATTCTTGCTTGATAATTGGTACAAATAAATGTATAATGTCACTTGAATAACTAACGCAAGCGTTTATATAACGGAAATGGAGGAAAAATGGTAACATTAAGCAACTACGGCGCATATCTTTTAAACGGTGTAGATGTTGTCGAGGACAATGTTGATGCTGCTAAGGTATTAGAAAGCAGGCTTGGAAAAACTGTTTCAAAGGAAGAAGCAAAAAAGAATACAATAGCTTATGGAATATTAGAAAATCATAATACATCTTCTAATATGGAAAAGCTTCAAATTAAATTTGATAAATTAACATCCCACGATATTACTTTTGTAGGTATTATTCAGACAGCAAGAGCATCAGGACTTACAAAATTCCCTATACCATATGTACTTACAAACTGCCACAACTCACTTTGTGCAGTAGGTGGTACAATAAACGAGGATGACCATATGTTTGGTCTTACCTGTGCAAAGAAATATGGTGGTGTTTATGTTCCACCTCATCAGGCAGTAATTCACCAGTTTGCAAGAGAAATGCTTGCAGGCGGCGGCAAGATGATTTTAGGCTCTGACAGCCATACACGATATGGTGCATTAGGAACAATGGCAATGGGCGAAGGTGGTCCAGAGCTTGTTAAACAGCTTCTTGAGCAGACATACGATATTAATATGCCGGGCGTTGTAGGAATTTATCTTACAGGCTCACCTGCAAAGGGTGTAGGTCCACAGGATGTGGCCTTGGCTATTATCGGTGCAGTATTTGCTAATGGTTATGTTAAAAATAAAGTAATGGAGTTTGTAGGACCAGGTGTTGAAAATCTTAGTGCTGATTTTAGAATTGGTATTGATGTTATGACAACTGAAACTACCTGTTTATCTTCAATCTGGAAAACAGATGAGAAGATTAAAGAATTCTATGATGTTCATGGCAGGGTGGATGAATATAAGGAGTTAAATCCAGGTAGTGTTGCATACTATGACGGTATGGTATATGTTGATTTAAGCAAGGTTAAGCCTATGATAGCTATGCCATTCCACCCAAGTAATACATACACTATTGAGGAATTAAATGCAAACCTTTTAGATATTCTTCATGATGTAGAAAAGAAGGCACTTGTTTCACTTGACGGTAAGGTTGATTATAAGCTTACAGACAAGGTTAGAAATGGTAAACTCTATGTTGAACAGGGTATTATCGCTGGTTGTGCTGGTGGTGGATATGAAAATATCTGTGATGCAGCAGACATTTTGCGTGGCAAGAATATTGGTGCAGACGAATTTACACTTAGTGTATATCCTGCTAGTACACCTATTTATGTTGAGCTTGCTAGAAATGGCAGACTTGCAGACCTTATGGCAACAGGTGCAATCGTTAAGACAGCTTTTTGTGGTCCATGCTTTGGTGCTGGAGATACACCATCAAATAATGCCTTTAGTATTAGACATTCAACAAGAAACTTCCCTAACAGAGAAGGTTCAAAATTACAGAATGGTCAGATTGCTTCAGTTGCACTTATGGATGCCCGTTCTATTGCAGCAACAGCAGCAAACAAGGGTTACCTTACAGCAGCAACAGATTTAGATGTTGAATATACATCACCAAAATATCATTTTGATAGTTCAATATATGCCAATAGAGTATTTGACTCTAAGGGTGTTGCAGATGATAGCGTAGAAATCAAATTTGGTCCAAATATTAAGGATTGGCCAAAGATGATAGCTCTTACAGAAAACTTAGTGTTAAAGGTAGTATCTGAAATTCATGATCCAGTTACTACAACAGATGAGCTTATTCCTTCAGGAGAAACATCATCATATCGTTCAAATCCTCTTGGACTTGCTGAGTTTACTTTATCAAGAAAGGACCCAGAATATGTAGGTCTAGCAAAGGAAGTAAAGAAGGCAGAGGAAACAAGAGAAACAGATACTTGTCCAGCTAGTGTTCTTCCAGAAATTAAAGATGTAATGGATGCAATTAAGGCTAAATTTCCAGATGTAAACAGAGGAAATATTGGTATTGGTTCAACAATTTATGCTGTTAAGCCAGGTGACGGTTCAGCAAGAGAGCAGGCTGCTTCCTGTCAGAAGGTTCTTGGTGGCTGGGCAAACATTGCAAAGGAATATGCAACAAAGAGATACCGTTCAAACCTTATCAACTGGGGAATGCTTCCATTCATATATGAAGAGGATGAGCTTCCATTTACAAAGGGAGATTACATTTTTGTACCACAGATTATAAATGCAGTAAAAGATAAGCTTACAGATATTCCAGCTTATGTTGTAAAAAATGGCGAGCTTAAAGAGTTCACATTAAAGATGGGTGAGCTTACAGATGATGAAAGAGATATTATTCTTAAAGGCTGCTTAATCAATTACAACAGGAAATAAGAAGTATGTAAATAATAAAGGCAGTTGCTTTAGTCGATTTTTATGGCTGGGGTGACTGCCTTTTGTGATTTAATTTAAGTCATAAAACTACAAATTTAATACAAATATTATACATTTTTAATACATATACTCTTAGGATATGATAGAATATTGCAGGTAAGCACATTTAAATAATATAAGTAGTGAAGGAAAACATACATAATATACTTATATGAAGAATATAGGAGGAATAATGATGCAAAGAGCACCTAAATTTGACATTAACGATTTGAAGCCATCACAGCTTAAGAAAATCGTTTTAGCTGTAGTAGGAATAATAGCAGTTATACTGGTAGTTTTTAACTGCACATATCAGGTAAAGGAACAGGAGCAGGCAGTGCTATTAACCTTTGGTAATGCAAAAACTGTGTCTGAATCGGGATTACATTTTAAAATTCCATTTATACAAACAGTTGAAAAGGTTGACACTACTATTAAAGGCTTTTCAATAGGCTATGATATTGATACAAATGAAACTGTAGAGGATGAATCATTAATGATTACATCAGACTACAACTTTGTAAATGTTGATTTCTTTGTTGAGTATCAGGTATCAGACCCTATTTTGGCATTATACGCATCACAGGACCCTGTTGAAATATTGAAAAATATAGCACAAAGCTGTATAAGAACTGTAATAGGACAAACAGATGTTGATAGTGTTCTTACTACCGGAAAGAGCGAAATTCAATCAGAAATCAAGCAGATGATTAATGATAGATTAAATCAAAATGATTTGGGAATTTATCTTGTAAATATTACAATGCAGGACGCAGAGCCACCTACACAGGCTGTAATCGAGGCATTTAAGGCTGTTGAAACAGCAAAGCAGGGTAAGGAAACAGCAATAAATAATGCAAATAAATATAAAAATGAGAAAATACCAGCAGCAGAGGCAAGTGTAGACCAGATTTTACAGAATGCAGAAGCAAAGAAGCAGGAGAGAATAAACGAGGCTACAGGCCAGGTAGCAAGATTTAACCAGATGTACAAGGAGTACATTAAATTCCCTGAAATAACAAAGCAGAGAATGTTCTATGAAACAATGGAAGAAGTATTGCCTTCACTTGAGATTATTATAGATAGTGGAAACGGTTCGGTACAAAAGATATTACCACTTAGCAACTTCTCAAATATAAACATTGGCAATAATCAGTCAACAACTACAGAAGGAGAAAATTAATATGAGCAAAGCAAAAAAAGCAGGAAAGATTTCAATAGTTGTATTAATAGTATTAGCTGTAATATGTATATTCTCATCGCTGGTTGTGACATATCAGGACGAATATAAGCTTGTAAGGGTATTTGGAAAGGTAGACAGAGTTATTACAGAGGCAGGAATCAGCTTTAAAATTCCATTTGTAGAAGAGATTGATACATTACCAAAGGAAATATTACTTTATGATCTTGCTACAAGTGATGTAATTACCAAGGACAAAAAAACAATGGTTGCAGACACTTATGTTTTATGGAGAATAGAGGACCCACTTTTATTTGCACAGACACTTAGTGGCTCAGTTACAAGTGCAGAGGGAAGAATTAATGCGTCTGTATTTAATGCACTAAAAGAGGTAATTGGTAGTATGACACAGGCTGAGGTAATCAGTGCAAGAGATGGACTTCTTAGCGAAACTCTTTTAAATAAAATCGGTGCATCAATGGAGCAGTACGGAATTAAGCTGGTTGATGTGGAAACAAAGCACCTGGATTTACCAAACGACAACAAAGAAGCTGTATATGAGCGAATGATTTCGGAAAGAAACCAGATGGCAGCTCAATATACAGCAGAGGGTGATTCTCAATCACAAATTATTAAAAATACAACTGACAAGGATGTGTCAATTATGATTTCTGAGGCAGAGGCTAAGGCAGAGCAGATTGTTGCAGAAGGTGAAGCACAGTATATGAAAACCTTATCGGACGCATACTCAGATACATCAAAAAGTGAATTTTACAGCTTTGTAAGAAGCTTAGATGCAGCCAAAAATTCTTTAACAGGTGATAATAAAACACTTATATTATCAAGTGATTCACCAATAGCACAAATTTTTATGGGACAGTAATCTGATTAGTAAGGGGTAATGAATTAAATAGGGCATAGGCATTTTCTAAGGTTTCAATAGCAATAGCCTGCATAGCCTCCCTTGTAAAATATCCCTGATGTGATGTTAAAATCACATTGGGGAATGTTATTAATCGGGCAAGCTTTTCATCTTCTATTATTTCACTGGACTTGTCCTCATAATATAAGTCAGACTCTTCCTCATATACATCAAGCCCAACTCCACCAATTCTGCCGGGAGTAAGTAATGCTTCTAAAAGTGCATCAGTTTTAATTAATTGTCCTCTGGAGGTGTTCACTATAAATATACCCTTTCGCATTTTACTAAGAGCAGCCTCGTCAATTATATATTTTGTTTCATTGGTAAGCGGACAATGTAAGGAAATAAAATCAGATGTTCTAAATAGATAATCTAAGTCAACATATTTTATATCCAAGCTATTATTAGGATAAGGGTCATAGGCAATCACATTCATATCAAAGCCCTTGCATATTTTTATCATCGCCTGTCCGATTTTTCCAGTACCAATAATACCAGCAGTGCAGCCATGAATATCCCTTCCCATTAGTCCGTTAATATTCATATTGAAATCTCGTGTTCTGGCATATGCCTTGTGTATTCTCCGATTTACACACAAATATAGCCCCATTGCAAATTCAGCAACTGCCTGTGGGGAATATCCAGGTACTCTAAGAACAGGAATATTATATTTTTGACAGGCTCTTATGTCTACATTATTAAAGCCGGCACAACGCATAAGAATTCCTCGTATATTGTACTTTGCAAGCTCTGCAACTGTTTCCTCGCTTAAATCATCATTAACGAAGGCACACACTAGGTCGCCCTTTTGAGATAGGGCAGCAGTATCCGGAGTGAGCTTTGAGGTTAGGTATATAGGTGTGTATCCATAGTCGTTGCAAAGTGGAGTAAACCAAATTTCATCGTAGGGTTTAGAACTAAAAAATACAATTTTCATAATGACCTCCAAATTTTTTAAGTAATTAAGTAAATAGGTGTAGGTAAAATAAAGTGTAAATTAATAGTGTGTAGATAAGGACTTTGAATAAAAATGCAAAAATGGTAAGGCTGGCGGATGGAAATTGTGTGGTATGAGTAGTATATGGAAAAAGGGGGAAAATATTAGGAAAGATATAGAGAAAATATGAAAAATACAGATAAAATATATGTGTATAAGCAAAAATAAATAAAAATTAAGTAGCAACTGCGAACAAAAGTTTGGTTTGAAAGTACGGTATATGGGACATAGATAAGAGGTATAATTTAGATAGAAGCAAAAAACAAAGAAGTAAAAGGGAAGGTGAAAATGCTTGAGAAAAAAATAACAATCATTGAATAAAATGGCGAAAGTTGGTATACTTTTAAGCAAGAATAAACGTTAATTTAGATTTTAATTAATAATCTTTTATTTTAGTTAACACCAGTGATTATAGGTGTAGTTTTCTCAAAAATACAAAAACAAGTAAAATAAAAAAGACTTAAAAATAAGTCTTCGTTTAAAACTTCCTGCACAATGCAGCGAAAGGATTTGAATAAATTTTTATTTGAACTTGTAGTGTAATCTCATATGGTAGTAATTCATTTGAGATATATATACTATAAATACTTTTTTTGAAAATGTCAACAAAAAAATAAAAAATCTATTTTTTCGTGCCTGTTTACAAGTAAAATAATTGTAACAAAATCTTAATCATTAATGTAACAAAACAAGGAGGAAAAATATGAAAGAAGTACAAAATGATTATTATATCGGATTGGATATAGGAACAAATTCAGTAGGTTGGGCTGTTACAGATTTGCAGTATAATATTTTAAGAAAAAAAGGAAAAACAATGTGGGGGATAAGATTATTTGAAGAAGCAAAGACAGCAGCAGAAAGAAGAGTTGCCAGAACAAATAGAAGAAGATTACAAAGGCAGAAGCAGAGAATTGAACTTTTGCAAGAGATATTTGGTGAGGAAATATCAAAGGTTGATGATAAATTTTTTATAAGATTGAAGGACAGCTCATTTTTTCCAGAAGATAAAAAAGAAAATCAGACAAATTCCATTTTTAACGACATAAAATACAAAGATAAAGATTATAATGATGAGTTTAAGACTATTTATCATTTAAGAAAAGCATTAATTATGGGGGAAAAAGAATACGATGTCAGAATTGTATATTTAGCAATTCATCATATGATGAAAAATCGTGGACATTTTTTGTTTGACAGTAATATAGCCAATATTACATCTTTTGACACAACTTTTAATGCGTTTAAAATTTGTATGGAGGAAGAGTTCGGTTTTAGTATGGAGGGAATAGATGAGGGTGAGTTTGAAAAAATTCTTAAAAATAAGTCACTTTCAAGAACAAAAAAGAGTGAAAATCTGCTTAAAATATGTGGGGTTGAGAAAAAGGATGAAGTATATAGGCAATTTTCAGAGATTATTAAATTAATTATCGGATTAAATTGCAAGGTAAGTGTAATTTTTAATTCAGAAGCCTTTGAAGAAATAGAACATAATAAAATATGCTTTGGAAGTGGAAACTACGATGAAATCAGACTTGCTTTAGAGGATGAAATACAGGAAAAAGCAGGCATAATAGATATTTTACAAGCGGTTTATAATTGGACAATACTTTCAGACATACTTGAAGGTGGAGAATATAATGGGAAATCATATATAAGTATAGCAAAGGTTGGAAAATATGAAAAACATCACAACGATTTAAAAAAATTAAAAGAGCTTGTAAAGAAGTATTGTACACAAGAGGATTACAATGATTTTTTTGTATCAAATGAAAAAGACAACTATTGTGCATATATTGGCAAGTATATGAAGAATGGAAAAGTAAAAGTGGAGAATAAGAAGTGTAGTCAAGAGGATTTTTATAAAGCAGTTAAGAAATTGCTTGATAAAATGAATGTAGATAATGATGTTGATGAAGCAGCAGTTACATCTATTAAAAATGATATAGAGAGCAAGACATTTCTACAAAAGCAGGTTTCCAAGGATAATGGAGTTATTCCATACCAGGTCAATAAAATAGAATTGGAGTGTATACTGGAAAATGCAAAAGAATATTTACCATTTTTAAATGAGGTAGATGAAAGCTGCAATTTAACTAATGCAGAAAAGATTGTAAAATTATTTGAATATAGAATACCTTATTATGTAGGACCAATTAATACAGCTAGAGGTGATAATTGCTGGATGATTAGAAATGAGGGAAAAGAAGGCGAAAGGATTACACCATGGAATTTTAATGATGTTGTGGATGTGGATTTGTCAGCAGAAAAATTTATCAAGCGTATGACAAATAAGTGTACATATCTTTCAAAGGAGGATGTTCTTCCAAAACATTCATTACTTTATACAGAATATATGGTTCTTAATGAGATTAACAATATAAAGGTAAAAGGTGTTCCTTTAGATGATATTGATATTAAATTAAGAAAAGGTATATATAATGAATTATTTAAGAAGGAAAAAAGAGTATCTAAAAAAAGAATAGCAGAGTACATAAAGTCTATGGGATATGATGTAACAAAAGAAGATATATCAGGTGTAGATGTGATACTTACAACTTCCCTAAGTTCATATATTGAACTGAAGAAAATATTTGGTGATAAATTAGATACATATAGCTTTAAGCAAGTAGCTGAAGATATTATTAAATGGATTACAATCTATGGTGATGACCAGAAAATGCTTAAAAGGGTTATAAAGAAACACTACGAAAGTGAAATTACATCAGAGCAATTAAAACAGGTATGCAGACTTAAAATTCAAGGATGGGGAAGACTCTCAGAAAAACTGTTAACTGGATTAGAAGGAACTAATAAATATACAGGTGAAATAACAACTATAATAAATGAGCTTAGAAATACCAATAGAAATTTTATGCAAATAGTTGCTTCTAATGATTATACATTTGCAGAATGTATTGATGATGAAAATATGGGTTACAAGATAGAAGAGGTAACCTATGACAATATTGTAAAGGATGTTGTTGCATCTCCAGCAATTAAGAGAGCTGTATGGCAGACAATACAAATTGTTGAAGAAATAAAGCAGGTAATGGGAAAAGCTCCAGCGAGAATTTTTGTGGAGATGGCAAGAGGAGAAGAAGAAAAAAAGAGGACAATCTCTAGAAAAGACAAATTGTTAGAATGTTATAAGGAAATAGATAAGGAGTGTAAAACAGATTGGGTGGACGAGCTTAATAAAATCAAAGATACAGAACTAAAAAGTATAAAGCTGTTTTTGTATTTTACACAAATGGGTAAATGTATGTATACAGGCAAAAAAATAGATATTTCACAGCTTGATAATGCTACTATATGGGATAGAGATCATATATACCCACAGTCAAAAGTAAAGGATGATAGTTTAGATAATCTAGTGCTTGTAGCCAGAATAGAAAATGCAAAAAAGTCAGATGGAATGTTAAGTCCAGAAATCCAGTCCAAAATGTATGGTCATTGGAAATATTTGAAGGATAAAGGTTTAATATCTGAAAAGAAATTTAATAGATTGACGAGAAAAGAGCCTTTTTCTGATGATGAACTTGCAGGATTTATTAGCAGACAGTTGGTAGAAACCAGACAGTCGACTAAAGTGGTAGCGACATTACTAAATAGGATTTATGGCGATACCAAGGTTGTGTATGTTAAGGCAGGAGTGACAGCCGACTTTAAAAATCATAAGGATAGCAAGACAGGAGAAAGAGATTATATTCACGATGTAAAAGTAAGGTCAATAAATGATTATCATCACGCTAAGGACGCCTATTTAAATATTGTTGTAGGAAATGTATATTTTACAAAATTTACAGATAATCCATATAAATGGTTTAAAGATAGAAGTGGCAAGCGAGATGAAAATAAATATAAGTATAGCCTTAATCGAATGTTTGATTTTGACTTAATGGAGGGCGAAAATGTTGTTTGGAAAAGAGGAAAGGATGGTACGCTAAAGACAGTAAATGAAGTATTAAGCAGAAATGATATTTTGTATACAAGATATGCTTATTGCAACAAAGGATTATTGTTTGATCAACAGCTTGTGAAAGCTCCAGAAAATGAGGAAAAGGCTGAAAAGTTAGTACCAGCAAAAAAAGGAAGAAATACTATAAAGTATGGTGGATATAATTCAATAAATCCATCACATTTTATGCTTGTAGAATCAAAAGACAAAAAGGGGAATTTTATAAGAACAATAGAGTCGGTTCCGTTATATTTAAAAGAGGTATTTGAAAAAGATAATCAAAAGCTGATTGAATATTGTATTAACCGATATGATTTAAAAGAGCCTAGGATAGTAATGCCAGTTATAAAGAAAAGTTCATTGTTAGTAATTAATGGATTTCCAATGCACTTAAATGGCAGTACAGGAAAACAGTTGATTTTGCAGGGTGCTGTACAATTATGCGTAAGTAATGAAGATGCAGCGTATATTAAAAAGCTTGAAAAGTATGTGGATGATAATGCTAAACGAAAAGATAAGAAAGAACTATTAAAAATTGATGAATATAGGGGAATAACAAAGGAACAAAATAAAGTAATATATGAAAAGTTTTTAGAAAAGCTTAATAATGGAATATACACAAAAAGACCTGCAAATCCAAGAACTAAGTTAGAAAGTCTTGAACAAAAGTTTGAAGAATTAGAGATAGAAAAGCAAAGTATATTATTAATGGAAGTTTTGAATTTGTTTAAATGTAAACCATTAACTGCAAATATGGAATTAATAAAGGATAGTAAATATCTAGGGAAAATTCAGCTTAGCAAAAATATAAGCTCTTGTAAATCAGCTAAGCTTATAAATCAATCACCAACAGGTCTATATGAAAATGTAATAGACCTATTAAGAGTATGAGCTGGCGTATTGTAGTAATTTCTAGAAGTGCAAAGCTTGATTACAAAATGGATTATCTTATAGTGAGGCAGGAAGAAATAACGAAGATTCATCTTAGCGAAATTTATACTTTGATTATTGAATCAACGGCAGTATCTATTACTGCCTCACTACTAAGTGAATTGACAAAAAGAAAAATAAAAGTGATTTTTTGTGATGAAAAAAGAAATCCATCCTCGGAATTAATACCTTATTATGGAAGCCACGACACAAGTGCGAAGGTCAGAAAACAGGTTGCTTGGTCAAAAGAGGTTAAAACAGATGTATGGACAGAAATTGTTACGGAAAAAATAAGAAAACAAAGGGATTATTTAAAAAATCTAGGAAAGGAGGAATATAAATTACTAGATGAGTATGTAGAGCAAATAGAAACTGGTGATATTACAAACAGGGAAGGTCATGCAGCAAAAGTTTATTTTAATGCATTATTTGGAGTTAAATTTACAAGAACATCAGAAGATCCAATAAATGCTGCATTGAATTATGGTTATGGATTAATTTTATCTGCATTTAATCGTGAAATTGTTTCAAATGGTTATATAACCCAATTAGCATTATTTCATGATAATATGTTTAATCAGTTTAATCTAGGTTCAGATTTGATGGAACCATTTAGAATTTTAGTTGACAAGAGAGTTGTAAGATTGGAACCAGATAGGTTTGAGCATGAAGAAAAAATATTTATGGTAGATTTACTTAATCAGGAGGTAATAATAGATGGCAAGAAAAATTATGTTAATAATGCGATAAAAATATATTGTAGAAGTGTATTTGATGCAATTAATGAAAAAGATGTTTCGCTTATAAGGTTTTACAAGGATGAGTTATAGGTATATGAGAATTTTAGTTTTTTTCGATTTGCCAACTTTAACATCGGCAAATAAAAAAGATTACATACAATTTAGAAAATATTTAATAAAAAATGGATTTATAATGATTCAGGAGTCGGTTTATACTAAACTGGCTCTGAATCAGACTGTTTCTGACGCAGTAGTATATAATGTGAGGAAAAATAAACCACCTGAAGGACTTGTACAGGTGTTAACATTAACAGAGAAGCAATTTCAAAAAATGGAAACTATAACAGGCGAATTTAAGTCTAATGTAGTGGATAATGATAAAAGGTTGATAATATTATGAGAATAACACATATAGATTACAATTTTATATATGAATTAAAAGAAAATGACAGAGGTATTTTAATTGTTGAAAACGCAATGCTTTTCAGAAAAATAATAGATGAAATGAGGCGAAGCATAGTAGACAAAGAGGAGATTTTTATATTTTCAGAGAATAATAAAATAATAAAACCATGGGATATGGTAGATTTGATAATAAATCCCATAGAACTGGAAATAAATACAAAGAAAGTCTTAACTAGGTTATATGAAAAAATAAGAGAGGAAATAAATTTATCTGAACTTTTAGTTGAAAATAATGAAATATGTCAAAATATAGAGAAATATTTTTTGCATATAGTGGATAATATAGATGTTGAACTAACCTATAAAGATAAAATAGATGTTACAGATATTTTGAAAATGTTAGATGTAAAAATTCTTGAAAAATATGACGACCAAACAGAAAAGCTTATTGAATATATTCGTGTAAATTATGAATTAATGAATATAAAAAGTTTTATATTTATTGGGTTGCATACATTTTTTAATGAATATGAGATAGAAAAAATATATGAATTTGCTGAGTATAATAAAGTAAATATATTTTTAATTGAAAATAGACAACCTGAGAAAATGTCAAATTATACTCAAGTAAAAATAATTGATAAAGATGGTTGTGAAATATCGTTTGATATGTAATAATATATAAATAAGTAAGCTATATGAATTACGATGTTGTAGTGGGCATTATACTTGATACCAAATCATAATTTTTGATTTGAGGTTTGAGAGTAGTGTAATTTCATATGGTAGTAAAACAAATCTACGCATAAATTGAAATTCATACGCGTTTGAGAGTAGTGTAATTTCATATGGTAGTAAAACACTTAATCAATTATATATGCTACCGAAATAGTTTGAGAGTAGTGTAATTTCATATGGTAGTAAAACCAAAATTGAATTAGGGTATCTCAAAATCTTGTTTGAGAGTAGTGTAATTTCATATGGTAGTAAAACTCATATCGTCAAAAATTGATTTGTATATTTGTTTGAGAGTAGTGTAATTTCATATGGTAGTAAAACTTGCCAGTGGTACATGAAACCAAAACCTTTGTTTGAGAGTAGTGTAATTTCATATGGTAGTAAAACAATCCCATGCTCATCATTTTCATCATAACAGTTTGAGAGTAGTGTAATTTCATATGGTAGTAAAACTTCCTATTTTTGATAGCAAGCTCGCTTGTGGTTTGAGAGTAGTGTAATTTCATATGGTAGTAAAACTACAATCTTATTTAATGTTTCGGCATATGAGTTTGAGAGTAGTGTAATTTCATATGGTAGTAAAACGTGATTACGTGCGAATGCGTTTAACTGAAAGTTTGAGAGTAGTGTAATTTCATATGGTAGTAAAACTTATTTATATTAATGACAGCGCATGTCAAAGTTTGAGAGTAGTGTAATTTCATATGGTAGTAAAACATAGACACTTTCGAAAATGAAAATATACAAGTTTGAGAGTAGTGTAATTTCATATGGTAGTAAAACCAAAAAGAAACATATGAAAAGCTTACTGAAGTTTGAGAGTAGTGTAATTTCATATGGTAGTAAAACAGGTGGTACAGATGTAGCAACAGCAACAATGTTTGAGAGTAGTGTAATTTCATATGGTAGTAAAACAGTCTTATGCTTTATATGTCAAGTACTTTTGTTTGAGAGTAGTGTAATTTCATATGGTAGTAAAACGACAATATAACTAAAGCTGGAAAAAGTGACGTTTGAGAGTAGTGTAATTTCATATGGTAGTAAAACCACCTCTTCCGTCATCGACTAAGCATGTACGTTTGAGAGTAGTGTAATTTCATATGGTAGTAAAACGAAGACGGAAGTGTAATATCTCACGCTCTTTGTTTGAGAGTAGTGTAATTTCATATGGTAGTAAAACTAAACTTTTTTATACATTGCTGCATAGCAAGTTTGAGAGTAGTGTAATTTCATATGGTAGTAAAACTCCCAATATTCAGCGCTATCGTAAAGAACCGTTTGAGAGTAGTGTAATTTCATATGGTAGTAAAACAGATAGTAGGCGCTGCACTTGGTAGCGAGGGTTTGAGAGTAGTGTAATTTCATATGGTAGTAAAACAAAAATCCGTTAATAATGAGAATACTCGTTGTTTGAGAGTAGTGTAATTTCATATGGTAGTAAAACCAATAAAGCATTTCAACGCCTTCACCGCAAGTTTGAGAGTAGTGTAATTTCATATGGTAGTAAAACATTTTGGTTATGGAGACTTACATATTGTTTGTTTGAGAGTAGTGTAATTTCATATGGTAGTAAAACAAAGTATGTGAGAGCTTATGTTGAAGGTGCGTTTGAGAGTAGTGTAATTTCATATGGTAGTAAAACTGCCTTTGCTTGCTGTTATGTCTGCTTGTTGTTTGAGAGTAGTGTAATTTCATATGGTAGTAAAACCCGAAAGCCTTAGCAAACAGCTAACAGGCGGTTTGAGAGTAGTGTAATTTCATATGGTAGTAAAACATACAGCAGGAGGATATATACCACAATTAAGTTTGAGAGTAGTGTAATTTCATATGGTAGTAAAACTGTGCTATCACTTCCCGCGTAATTAGTTAAGTTTGAGAGTAGTGTAATTTCATATGGTAGTAAAACACAAAAAATCATAATCGAATTACAAAGTCTGTTTGAGAGTAGTGTAATTTCATATGGTAGTAAAACATTGAATTGGTATAAGACACCATCTGAAATGTTTGAGAGTAGTGTAATTTCATATGGTAGTAAAACTCATAATGCTTAATCACATCTTTATTAAGTGTTTGAGAGTAGTGTAATTTCATATGGTAGTAAAACCTAGGAAACCCTACAGTGCTTATTGCTGTTGTTTGAGAGTAGTGTAATTTCATATGGTAGTAAAACTAGCAAAATATCTTGACCATTCACTGGCTAGTTTGAGAGTAGTGTAATTTCATATGGTAGTAAAACCAAGCACCTTTGCCTGTTATCGGGTCAACATGTTTGAGAGTAGTGTAATTTCATATGGTAGTAAAACAATATGCTGGTGTATACACTAGCGGTGTTAGTTTGAGAGTAGTGTAATTTCATATGGTAGTAAAACATAGATGTTCCTGTTGTAGTGTTGACTACAGTTTGAGAGTAGTGTAATTTCATATGGTAGTAAAACGATTGGACTTTGAATGACTATATAAACAATGTTTGAGAGTAGTGTAATTTCATATGGTAGTAAAACAATTCATATTGCTCAAAAAATAACTACATCGTTTGAGAGTAGTGTAATTTCATATGGTAGTAAAACTTTGACAGAGCGTCAAGTTATCCGTCAGTTGTTTGAGAGTAGTGTAATTTCATATGGTAGTAAAACAACACTGAGATTAAATAATGCTTCTAATATAGTTTGAGAGTAGTGTAATTTCATATGGTAGTAAAACCTTGAAAGATGCGAAAACAAAGGAAAGTTCGTTTGAGAGTAGTGTAATTTCATATGGTAGTAAAACTAAAATTAGAGGGTATAGTTGTTCACTTTTGTTTGAGAGTAGTGTAATTTCATATGGTAGTAAAACCAACAATATGGATAAAATAGACAAATCAATGTTTGAGAGTAGTGTAATTTCATATGGTAGTAAAACAATTTTTCCAACTGCCATTTCTGATAGCTTGTTTGAGAGTAGTGTAATTTCATATGGTAGTAAAACTAGCAAGCAATAGTAACAATATGTCATTGTGTTTGAGAGTAGTGTAATTTCATATGGTAGTAAAACTCAAAATATTCAGCACTATCATAGAGTACTGTTTGAGAGTAGTGTAATTTCATATGGTAGTAAAACTTCATTATTTAATACTGATTTTAAAAGGAAGTTTGAGAGTAGTGTAATTTCATATGGTAGTAAAACGGAACAATAAGCCAATTAATACTGAAACATGTTTGAGAGTAGTGTAATTTCATATGGTAGTAAAACTTTTTTGTTGACTTGTAACTTTTTTGTGCTGTTTGAGAGTAGTGTAATTTCATATGGTAGTAAAACTAGCCGGTTCTGTTGGAATGAAGTTTAATAGTTTGAGAGTAGTGTAATTTCATATGGTAGTAAAACTGACCCTTGCACAACTCCGTTCTTTACTATGTTTGAGAGTAGTGTAATTTCATATGGTAGTAAAACTGATTTACTATTATCACTACCCGAAGCTGTGTTTGAGAGTAGTGTAATTTCATATGGTAGTAAAACGAATATGTAACTTTTGAGGCTTTCTTGCGTGTTTGAGAGTAGTGTAATTTCATATGGTAGTAAAACGTTTAATAACTGATTTAAGTAATGCACCTTCGTTTGAGAGTAGTGTAATTTCATATGGTAGTAAAACTCCCAATATTCTGCACTATCATATAATACCGTTTGAGAGTAGTGTAATTTCATATGGTAGTAAAACCATTTAAAGATACTGTAGCAAGAGCAGTAAGTTTGAGAGTAGTGTAATTTCATATGGTAGTAAAACAATTGATTGTTAATAGTAGATAACGAATTAGTTTGAGAGTAGTGTAATTTCATATGGTAGTAAAACAACAACAAGAACAAGAAAGAAAGCAATTAAGTTTGAGAGTAGTGTAATTTCATATGGTAGTAAAACGGAACTATGGAGCGGGTAATGCCCAGCTATGTTTGAGAGTAGTGTAATTTCATATGGTAGTAAAACGGGAGAAGTGCAGGCGAAAGTGTATAAGCGGTTTGAGAGTAGTGTAATTTCATATGGTAGTAAAACTATTTCAGATAATCTATTAACAAGTTCTTCGTTTGAGAGTAGTGTAATTTCATATGGTAGTAAAACGTAACGCCACTACATCAATTAAAGCACCTAGTTTGAGAGTAGTGTAATTTCATATGGTAGTAAAACAAGGAACAGTTAGATGAACAGACAGTTTCAGTTTGAGAGTAGTGTAATTTCATATGGTAGTAAAACTGGAAGGTGCAAGGTTTCCAAACAAGCTTAGTTTGAGAGTAGTGTAATTTCATATGGTAGTAAAACCTTTCATCAATCGCTTCTTGCTCTTCTTCTGTTTGAGAGTAGTGTAATTTCATATGGTAGTAAAACATATTTCCATTATCATCAGTAAGCTGATAAGTTTGAGAGTAGTGTAATTTCATATGGTAGTAAAACAGAAATGATATTACCAATACCGTCAAGGATGTTTGAGAGTAGTGCTTTTTGTAGAAAATTTTTCTTAATCTACAACTTTACAGCAAAAAAAAGCACCCGAGCTTTCCTGAATAAAGACCGGATACCTTTCAAGTGCGCGATCAGGGGTTCGAACCCTGGACACCCTGATTAAGAGTCAGGTGCTCTACCAACTGAGCTAATCGCGCTTAAAATTTCTTTTGCCTTAACGCAAGAGTCATTATATAAGATTGTACAAAAAAAAGCAAGTGTTTTTTTGATTTTTTTTTAAAAAAATCAGAAAAAGTTTAAAGTTTGTTTATAAAACTTAAAATAAAGAGGAAATCACAATTTTATAAGTATCAAATTAGAAGGTAAAATTGGAAGAGGTGCAAGCAGATAGTAAAATTCGGAATATATATATTTGAAAAGCTAAACCTGTAAAGCAACAGGGCTTGCATTAAGTAAACATTGAATCCCACTACAAAATACGCCCCCAAAAACCAACCATTAAATCAGCAAATAAACATTCATTAAGGCAGCTCACAAATCAACCCATTAAATCAGCCACCTAAATCAGCCTATTAAATCAGCCATCTAAATCAACCTATTAAATCAGTCCCCTAAATCAACTCATCAATCAATCCTCAATTAAAATCTATCAACTAAAACTTAATCCGGTCCCATAAAATATGTAAATAAAATAAGAATTATTAAATATATTTATAATTTGTCCAAAACTCTTTAAAAACTTGCAAAAGATTGTTATACTAGAACAAAGAAAATTTTGGGAGACTATTATGAAACACAAATTCAAAAAAAATGACAAATATTTTACGATTTCTGTATATGCACTGGTAGTTATATTGCTGGCTGCTATAGGGATAAAGATTATTGTTAGCTGGAGCGATACTCAGAAATTTGTATCTACATTAATAGGCGTTTTAACACCATTTCTATTGGGATTTTTTATTGCCTACATTATTAATCCACTTGCAAAGTTTATAAATCAGAGTATTTTAAGGAAGCTGTTTAGAATTAAAAATAGAACGGTTAGAAAGGTTATATCGATTTTATTATCGTATATCATAGTCTTTGGTATGATTGCTACGATAATATTTTATATTATTCCACAGATTGCAGACACACTTACACAGATAAGTACATTTATAGAAAGTGCACAGACTGGTTATAACAGGCTGATTGCACAGATTAGACTTATTGAAGAAAAAAATCCAAGCTGGGATTTTCAGGCAATATATGATTTTATAGAAAAGATACCAAGTGTTGTTTCAGAGTTTATTACAAAGCAGCTTCCACAGATAGTGCCTGCTGTGTTTAGCACCTCGGTATCAGTTATAACCGGAGTTATTGATTTCTTCATTGCTGTAATAGTATCTATGTATATGCTTATAGACAAGCCACATTTGATTAACAATGCAAAGAAGCTGGTGTATGTTCTTTTCGGAACAGATAAGGGTGACAGAATAGTTACTACTGCTGGTGAATGTAATAAGATATTTGGTGATTTTATTATTGGAAAGATGATAGATTCACTTATTATTGGAGTTTTGTGCTGGATTGCAATGACTGTCCTTAACATTCCATACGCATTAGTTATTAGTGTTATTGTAGGAATTACAAATATGATTCCATACTTTGGACCATTTATTGGTGCTATACCAGGAGTTGTATTGCTTATTATAGTAGATATAAAATTTGCAGTTATTTTTGGTATTCTTATATTTATATTACAGCAGTTCGACGGCTTGTACTTAGGACCAAAGATTTTGGGAGAAAGCACAGGACTTCGTCCGATATGGATTATTTTTGCCATAACCGTAGGTGGCTGGCTGGCTGGTGTAGTTGGTATGTTCTTAGGAGTACCGGTTGTAGCAGTTATTTCCTTCCTTATTGACAGAAGTTTAAAATTGCGTATTAAGAAAAAGAATATTGTTTTTGAGGAGGATAAAGAAACCGGAATACTTAGCAGGCAGGGAATTATTGTAGATGAAACTGAGTATCAGGTGGAGGTAGTAGACGAAGAGGGCGAGTAAGCTTGTAGAAAAATCAACGGGTAGCCTGTAGGCTGCATAAAACAATAATAAAATAAAAATCGCTGTAGTCAGACTTGGTAAGTATTTTATACCAGAGTAAGCCACAGCGATTTTATAATTTACTTCTAAATTCTTTACAATAATTTTTTAGTCCACCTTATTGCAATAGTCTGTTTAGTCTTTTGTTTCACAATATTTTTTTTCTATCATTATGTAATAAGCTTTTGAAACTATCGTCTTGCAATAAGCTTATTAATATTATTCCCCATTGATGAAAACTTTTCTTCGTATTCAGTCATTACATTACCCTCATTCATATCACTGTGATGGAGGTCGCGGGTGTATTTAGTGATTTCCCAGTTTGCCATAGGGATTTGCTCAAGGGAAAAGTCAAAAAGCATATTGTTATCAGTTTTAAACTCTACAATTCCGTCTGGCTTTAATATTTTGTCATAGCGGGCAAAAAATTCCTTTGAAGTAAGACGGCGCTTTGCGTGCCTGTCCTTTGGCCACGGGTCTGAGAAATTAAGATAAATACGGGAAATTTCATTCTCATCAAATATCTCACAGATGTTTTCAGCGTCCATTCTAATAAAGAACAGATTATTTATATCCAGCTCAGCTCTTTTCTCAATGGCACGAACTAGAACACTGGAATATTTTTCAATACCAATATAGTTGATAGTTGGATTCATAGCAGCAAGAGTGGTAATAAATTTACCCTTTCCCATACCAACCTCTATATAAATAGGATTTTCATTTCCGAAAACCTCTGACCATTTTCCTTTATAAATTTCTGGCGTATCTATTGTAAATTGGCTGGCAGCAATAGTTTCTCTTGAACCTTTTACATTTCTAAGTCGCATAAAATTAACCTTTCTGTGTGTAAACATATAATATATCCCTAGAATGGTATCATATAAGGAAAAATATTTCAAATTTAATTGCAGATTCCTATTTAAAATCCGTAGAAAAAGCTTATATTTGTAAAATTTCCATACAATTTTCGAGCGTACCTCATATAATGATTAAAAAATGTATAAAAACTAAAAATATTCATTTGGAGGGTTTTATTTTTTTATCATTGGTAGTATAATTCGCTTGTGAAATATATCACAAATATCTTTCAAAGGAGGTAAGCTAATGGAAGATAACAAGATTGATCAGGTCATTGAAAGTCTTTCCAGAATAGAAGCATCTGCGGTGGGTGTACAGCAGGACGCTGAAAAAGAAAAGACTGAGTATGCAAGAAACATTGAAGAAAAAATTAAAAGGTTTGATGAGCAGCTTGATGAGCAGACACAAAAAGAACTTAAAGAGCTAGAAGATAACTTATCAAGTATTCATCAGAAAGAATTGGCCGATATGCGTAATGCCATATTAGATGAGGTTGCAGGTATTGAAGCTTCATATAATAGTAAACATGAACAGTGGGCAAAAGAAATATTTGAACAGATTATTAAGGAGTAGCTTATGTTAAAAGTATTACAGTATGGTGGTCTGACTACAAAGGTACGCGCTATGCGAGGTAAGCTTTTAAAAAAGTCTGAATATCAAAGGCTCACAGAAGCAACTTCAGTCAGCGAGTTTGTAGACCAACTAAAAAAACATAAAACATATGAAGATGTTTTTGAAGAGGTGGACCCAGAGTTTATACACAGGGGTGAAATGGAGAAAATTCTTACATATAGCATATATAGAGATTTCTCTAAGATTTACAAATTTGCCAATATGGGACAAAGAAATTTTCTAAAGCTTTACTTTATGAAATATGAAGTGGCTATGATAAAAAGAGCTATCAGAGGATTAAATTACGAAGACAGCCAGTCTTATTTTGACAAAGCAGAGGTAATATTTACAGAGTATTCCGATATTGATATTCAAGCAGTTTATGATGCCACTACAGTTGAACAGATTATAGAGGCACTTAAAGGGACCTTGTATTATGAACCTCTAAAGAGTGTAAGTGAATATGCAGATCATACGATGTTTGATTATGAAATGGCATTGGATATATTTGCATTTAAATACCTTTGGAAAAAGAAAAAGGTATTTAATAGTAAGGAACAAAAAACCATATCAGAGTTTGTAGGAACAGATATTGATTTATTAAATGTATTATGGATATACAGGGCTAAACAGTATTACAAGCTAAGTAATGCCAAAATATATGACATTATTATTCCTGTAAACTACAGAATAAAATCTGACCAGATTAAAGCGATTGTTGAGTCACAGGATATGAATGAGTTTATGACCATCATTGAAAAGACAAAGCTGGGCACATATCTAAGGGAAGCCTCCCTTGGCATAAATGATTTAGAGAAGGCATACAGACAGGTAATGCACAAGCTTAACAACAAGTCATTTAACTTAAACCCATATTCCATTGCCTGCGTAAATACATATATGTCAGAAAAAAATGAAGAAATTCAAAGACTGATAAAGATTGCAGAATCAATTAGATATGGATATAAGCCAGATGTAATTATTGCAGAAATAATGTAAACCGAGGTGAAAAAGATTGATAACAAAATTGAATTTTGTTAGTGTTACAGGGCCAAAATCAGACCTTGACAGAATGGTTAGCAAATATTTGTCAAAGTTTGAAATTCATTTGGAATATGCACCTAGTGAATTAAAAAGCTCTAACACACTACATCCGTTTACAGAAGCGAACCCATACAAAGAGGTTTTAAGCAGAGGAGAAGAGCTTTTAGCCTTGACAGGTAGGGAACTTACTGATAAGCAAACGGAAGAAAAAAACGATTTTGAGAAATGTATTAGTGATTTATACGACAAATATGTTGCTCAGAAAAAATTAGAAGAGGAATACGATAAAAAGCTTTTAAGCCTTAATGAGCTGTTAAATAAGGTAATGCCATTCGTAGATATTGAGTACGATATTGATGATATTTTAAAGTTTAAGTACCTTAAATACAGATTTGGCAGAATACCAAAGGAGCATTATAAAAAGTTCGATGAATATGTATATGACAGCGTTGAATCAGTATTTGTAAAATCTATGGAGGATGACAAATATGTGTGGGGTGTGTATTTTGTCCCACAGATAGAAAAGGACAGCGTTGATGCAGCATACGCTTCATTACATTTTGAAAGAACCTATATGCCTAATGAGGTTACTGGTACTCCAAAGGAGGAATGTGACAAGGTTAGGGCAGAAATTGAACAGACACAAAATGAGCTTTCAGAGCTTAAAAAGAAGTTCAAAATTGAGCTTGAAGCAAATGTAGAGGATTTGAAGGCAGCAGTTGCTACTGCAAGAGAGCATTCCTTTGCACATGAGATTAGAAAATATGCAGCGTGTACAAAGGAATCAGGTATTTCCTACTATATTCTTTGTGGCTGGATGTCAAAGGAGGACTCAAAGGCCTTTGAAAAGCTTATTGCTGATAATGAGCCAGATACAATTTGTATTGTGGACGAACAGCATAAGGGTGTTGACTCAGAGCCGCCTACAAAGCTTAAAAATCCAAAGTTGTTCAAACCATTTGAAATGTATATAAGAATGTATGGTATACCTTCTTACAACGAAATTGACCCAACAATATTTGTAGCACTTACTTATTCCTTTATATTCGGCGCGATGTTCGGCGATGTAGGACATGGATTGTTGCTGCTTATAGGTGGTTTGCTTCTTTACAAAATAAAGAAAATGAATCTTGCTGCGATTATTGCAAGTGCAGGATTTTTCTCAACAATATTCGGTTTTATGTTTGGCTCAATATTCGGATTTGAAGATATTATAAAGCCGATTTGGTTAAGACCAATGTCAGCAATGACCAATTTACCATTTATTGGAACACTTAACACTGTATTTATAGTAGCAATCGCCTTTGGTATGGGACTTATTCTTGTAGCAATGATACTTAATATGATTAATGCTATAAAGGCTGGAGAAAAGGGCAGACTTATATTCGACACAAACGGATTAATGGGCTTTATTTTCTACGGGGCAGTAGTTTTATGTATAGTGTTGTTTATGACAGGAAATAAACTTCCTGGGGCAATAGTGCTTTTAGTAATGTTTGGTATTCCACTTATACTAATTGCATTTAAAGAGCCTATTATCAACAAGCTTAACAAAAAGAAGGAGCTTATTGAGGGCGGAAAAGGAATGTTTGTAGTTCAGACTTTCTTTGAATTATTTGAACTTTTGTTAAGTTATTTTTCAAACACCTTATCCTTTGTCAGAGTTGGCGCTTTTGCAGTTTCGCATGCGGCAATGATGGAGGTTGTAATGATGCTTGCAGGAGCTGAAAATGGAGGTTCAGGTAATATAATAGTAATCATCATCGGAAACTTATTTGTTTGCGGTCTTGAAGGACTTATAGTTGGTATTCAGGTACTTCGTCTTGAATACTATGAAATGTTTAGTAGGTTCTATAAGGGCGATGGACGAGAGTTCAAGGCTTATGGACGAGAAAAAAAGTAGATTTTGGAGGACAAAAAAATGGCTATTAAAATTACATTAATTATTGCACTTATTTTAACTTATGTTATTCCTTTTGGAGTATATGCAGCAGGAGAAAAGAATAAGGGAAGATACAAGAAAGCATTAGCAATTAATGTTATGTTATTCTTTGGAATACTTATTGTTGGTACAGTATTTGGCTTTGCAACAACAGCACAGGCTGCTGAAGAAACAGCACAGGCTGCTTCCTCTGCAACAGGTCTTGGATATATTGCAGCAGCATTATCAACAGGTCTTTCTTGTGTAGGTGGTGGTATTGCCGTAGCAAGTGCAGCCAGCGCAGCACTTGGTGCAATCAGTGAAGATTCAAGTATCTTAGGTAAGTCACTTATCTTCGTTGGTTTGGCAGAAGGTGTAGCCCTTTATGGACTTATCATTTCATTTATGATTTTAGGTAAACTATAAGATGAAAGCATATTTAATTAGTGATAACATTGATACTGCAACTGGTATGAGATTATCAGGAGTTGAGTCTATAGTTGTTCACGAAAAGGAAGAATTAGAAGACGCTCTTGCTAATGTTTTGAAGGATAAAAGCGTTGGTATTCTTTTTGTTACTGAGTTGCTGTCACATAAGTTTCCAGAAGTTATAGGTAAGGTAAAGATGGCATATAAAGAGCCTCTTATATTAGAAATACCTGACAGACACGGAAGTATGAAACGAGCAGACTTTATTACTTCATATATTAATGAAGCTATTGGAGTTAAACTTTAGAAAGTAGGTGAAGGCTTTGACAACAGAAGAGAAGCTTAAGCATTTTTCTAGTGTAACCCTTGAAAACGTTCAAAAGGAATGTGACGAGATGGTTACCCAATATAAGAAAAAAATGGACGATTACTTTACTGAGCGTAAGGAAGAGTCTATAAAGAAGGCAAAATTAAATACCTCTATTGCAGAGGAGGGAATAAAGAGAAAAGCAAGTCAGGAATATACTTCTATGCAGATGCACCTTAGAAGAAAAATCAACCACAAGCAGGTTGAGCTTAAGGAAAAGCTGTTTGAAGAAGTAAGACAGTTGCTTACAGATTATATAAAGACCAGTGAATATAAGGAGGGCGTTGCTGCCAAAATCGAAAGAATGAAAAAGGTTGCAGGCAATGATGAGCTTATAGTAATTCTTGACCCACAGGATCAGGATATTATAGAAGATATTCACGAATATCCAACAATGAAAATCAGAATTAGTGACAAGTCCTTTTCTGGTGGAGTTATTGGACAAATTCCTTCAAGAAATATTCTTATTGATGATTCTTACGAAACAAAATTTGAAGAATTAAAAGAAAAATACACTATTGGGGGAGGCAGATAAAAATGGAAAAAACAGGTAAAATTTACGGTATTAACGGTCCGGTTATTTATATTAAAGGTATTACAGACTTTAATATGGGTGAAATGGTTTATGTTAGTGAAGAAAAATTAGTTGGTGAGGTTATTTCCTTAACCTCTGAAATGACTACTATACAGGTATATGAGGAAACCAGCGGCTTAAAGCCGGGCGACCTTGTATATGGTACAGATAGTGCTATTTTCGTAACCTTAGCACCTGGTATCATTAATAATATTTTTGATGGTATTGAAAGACCACTTTCAGAAATAGCTAACAACTCAGGCATTTACATTAGCAGAGGTATTAGTGTCAATTCATTAAATACAGAAAAGCTCTGGGATGTAAAGGTTACTGTAAAGGAAGGCGACTATGTACTTCCTGGCACAATAATAGCCGAGGTTGTTGAAACTAAGTCTATTGTCCATAAGTCAATGGTGCCACCTAAAACAGAGGGTGTTATTACCAGTGTAGTTAAGGATGGTCAGTATACAATTAATGACACAATAGCTACTATAAAATTAAGTGATGGTACTGAAAGACCTCTTACACTTACACAGAAGTGGCCTATCAGAGTGCCTAGACCAACAGCAAAGAGATTTGCTTCAACAAAGCCATTAGTAACAGGACAAAGAATTCTTGATACTTTATTCCCTATTGCAAAGGGTGGTACAGCCTGTGTACCTGGTGGCTTCGGTACAGGTAAAACAATGACACAGCACCAGATAGCTAAATGGTCAGATGCAGATATTATTGTATATATTGGCTGTGGTGAAAGAGGAAATGAGATGACTCAGGTTTTGGAGGACTTCTCAAAGCTTGTTGACCCTAAGAGTGGAAATCCACTTATGGATAGAACTGTTCTTATTGCCAATACTTCAAATATGCCAGTTGCAGCCAGAGAGGCTAGTATTTATACAGGTATTACACTTGCCGAATACTACAGAGATATGGGCTACCATGTTGCAATTATGGCTGATTCAACCTCCCGTTGGGCAGAGGCTTTAAGAGAGCTTTCTGGCCGTCTTGAGGAAATGCCAGCCGAGGAAGGCTTCCCAGCATATTTGGCAAGTAAACTTTCTGCTTTCTATGAAAGAGCTGGATATTTTAGAAACCTTAATGGTACAGACGGTTCAGTATCAATTATCGGTGCTGTTTCTCCACAGGGTGGTGATTTCTCAGAGCCAGTTACACAAAATACAAAGAGATTTGTAAGATGCTTCTGGGGACTTGATAAATCCCTTGCCTATGCAAGACACTTCCCAGCTATTCATTGGCTTACAAGCTATAGTGAATATTTAGGAGATTTGGCAGCCTGGTACAATGAAAATGTAGGACAAGATTTTGTATCCTGCAGAAATCAGATATTAGCAATTCTTAATCAGGAAAGCTCACTTATTGAAATCGTTAAGCTTATCGGTTCAGATGTATTACCAGATGACCAGAAGCTTACACTTGAAATCGCAAGAGTTATCCGACTTGGATTTTTGCAGCAGAACGCTTTCCATAAGGACGATACCTGTGTACCTCTTATAAAGCAGCTTAAAATGATGGAGCTTGTCCTTTACTTATACGAAAAGTGTAAGGTTTTAGTAAATATGGGAATGCCGGTTTCAGTGCTTAAGGCTGAGAACATATTTGAAAAGGTTATAGCTGTTAAGTATGACATTCCAAATGATAAGCTGGAAATGTTTGATGATTATACAAAGCTGGTAGATGAATTCTACAACAATGTAATAAAGAAAAATGCGTAGGAGGTAGTTTTATGGCAATATCATATTTAGGATTAAGCGAAATAAATGGACCTCTAATTGCATTAGAGGGCGTAAAAAATGCTAAGTTTGACGAAATCGTTGAGCTTACAGTAGACGGTATAAACGGCAAGGAAAGAAAAATCGGAAGAATAATCGAAATCTATGAGGAGAAGGCTATTATTCAGGTATTTGAAGGTACAGAAAATATGTCACTTAAAAATACCCATACAAAGCTTACAGGACATCCTCTTGAGATTGCATTATCAGAAGATTTGCTTGGCAGAACTTTTAATGGTATAGGTCAGCCGATAGATAATATGGGACCTATTGTTTCGGATATTAAGAGAGATGTAAACGGAAAGCCATTAAACCCTGTAACAAGAGAATATCCAAGAAACTATATTAGAACAGGTATCTCAGCTATTGACGGACTTACAACACTTATTCGTGGTCAGAAGCTTCCAATTTTCTCTGGAAATGGTCTGCCACATGATAAGCTTGCTGCGCAGATAGTTAAGCAGGCTTCCTTAGGCGAAGGCTCAGATGAGGAATTAGTAGTTGTATTTGCAGCTATGGGTGTTAAGTATGATGTAGCTGAATTCTTCAAAAAGACCTTTGAGGAAAGTCAGGTTATGGACCATGTTGTAATGTTTTTAAATCTTGCAAATGACCCGGTTGTTGAAAGACTTATTACACCAAAGGTTGCGCTTACTGTTGCTGAATATTTAGCCTTTGATTTAGGCAAGCAGGTGTTGGTTATACTTACAGATATGACCTCCTTTGCTGAGGCAATGCGTGAGGTTTCATCATCAAAGGGTGAAATTCCTTCAAGAAAGGGTTACCCTGGATACCTTTATAGTGAATTTGCGACTATATATGAAAGAGCTGGAATTGTTAGAAATTCTAAAGGCTCTGTTACACAGATTCCTATTCTTTCAATGCCAAATGATGATATTACTCATCCAATTCCTGACCTTACTGGATATATTACAGAAGGACAGATAGTATTAGACAGAGGCTTACATGGTCAGTCAATTTATCCACCAATTAATGTACTTCCTTCATTATCAAGACTTATGAAGGATGGTATCGGCGAAGGCTATACAAGAGATGACCATCAGGCAGTTGCCAACCAGTTATTCTCTGCATATGCAAAGGTTGGAGAGGCTAGAGCCTTAGCTTCCGTTATTGGTGAGGATGAGCTTTCTGATACTGATAAGTTATACTTAAAGTTTGGTAAAGAGTTTGAAAATCACTTTGTTGGTCAGAAGGACTATGAGGACAGAGATATTATTACAACCTTAAATTTAGGCTGGAAGCTTCTTCATATTTTACCAAAGGAAGAGTTAGATAGAATTGATACAAAAATTCTTGATAAATACTATGAGGCTACTGCAGACATTGATGTAAATATAGAAGGTGATAATTAATGGATCCAAATACCTTTCCTACTAAGGGTAACCTTATATTAGCTAAAAATTCCCTTGCTCTTGCAAAGCAGGGCTATGAGCTTATGGATAAGAAGAGAAATATTCTTATTCGTGAGCTTATGGAATTAATAGATAAGGCAGACAGTATTCAAAAGGAAATATTAGTTACTTATGAAACTGCCTACAAGGCATTAGAGGCAGCCAATATTGAGCTGGGTATCAACTATGTTATGGAGTCTGCTTCGTCTGTTCCAACAGAGGAGTCTATTGCTATTAAATCAAGAAGTATTATGGGTGTGGAAATTCCACATATTGATTATGATAAAAATAGTATTAGTCCTACTTATTCCTTCTATGGATCTTCTCTTAATCTGGATAAGGCAAGGGTTGCCTTTGAAAAGGTTAAGGAGTTGTCAATAGAGCTTGCAGCAATAGAAAATTCTGCATACAGGCTGGCTACAAATGTTAAGAAAACACAAAAGAGAGCCAATGCTTTGCAGAATATAACAATTCCTACCTTTACCGAAAGAGTAAAGAGCATTTCTAATGCGTTAGAGGAAAAGGAAAGAGAAGAATTTACCAGACTAAAGGTAATTAAACGACAGATGGGTAACTAAAATGAAGAAAAAATTGAGTTTTTTCCTTGTAATTATTTTTATTATTAATACATTAGCACTTAATCTGGACACTTCTTTTGCAGCAGAATATCCTGCTGCACCAGAGGTGTCTGGGTCAAGCGCTATTTTAATGGAGGCAGATACAGGAGCTGTTTTATATGAGAAAAATAGTCACAAAAAGCTGTATCCTGCCAGTATTACAAAGGTTATGACGGGATTGCTTACTATAGAAAATTGTAATATGGAGGACATAGTTACATATAGTGGCAAAGCATTAAGCTCCCTCCCTTTTGATGCAGCAAAGCTAGGTCTTGTAAGTGGTGAAGAAATGACCGTAAAGGACAGCTTATATGCGTTGTTGCTTCGTTCCTGCAATGATGCAGCAGTTGGTCTTGCCTATTATATATCCGGCTCTGAGGAAGAGTTTGCAAAGCTTATGACAAAGAGAGCTAAGGAGCTTGGAGCTACTGATACAAGCTTTGTTAATGCAAGTGGCTTGCAGGACGAAAACCACTATACAACTGCGTATGATATGGCAATGATTACAAAGGCTGCCATTAATAATCCAATTTTTACTGAGATTTCTGGAACAGAGCGCTATGTTTTGCCAACAACTAATAAATGTAATGTTGAGCGTACACAGATAAACCGACATCAAATGTTAGTTTCCACCAGTGGAAATTATTATCCTTATGCAATAGCAGGAAAGACAGGCTATACAGACGAGGCAGGCAGAACTCTTGTAACTGTTGCAAAAAAGGATGGAAAAACCCTTATATGTGTGTTTATGAACTCTACAGATAAGGAAGTATTTAATGATACAAAAAATCTGTTTGAGTATGGTTTTAACCATTTCGACAAGGTTAATATAGCCGAAAATGAAACAAGATTTAATCAGGATACAAAGGATTTCTTCGTAAAAATGAAGGATGTGTTTGTTAATCAGAGAGGCTTATTGAATGTAGGCAAAGGCGACTATGTAATGGTGCCAGAGGGTGCGTCAATGAGTGATTTAAAATATGAAGTAGAATATTTAGATGATACCTCTAAGGGTGAGGTCGCCCAGGTGAAGTATTATTTTGGAAATAAATATATGGGCAGTACAAAGCTTAGTATTGAACAAAAGCAGGAGGAAACAGGAAATGTATCTCCTGTAAAAACTGAGCAGGATAATGAAAGCTCTAAAATAGCTAATATTCCAATTAACATATGGCTGTTTATATTGGGAATATTAGTACTTATAGGAATTATTGTATATATTGTTTATTTTATAAAAACAAAGGATAAGCGAAAGAGAAAAAGAGAGCGTAGAAGGATGTTTAAAGAGTCTAAACAGAGATTTAAAAGGAGAAAAAGAAGAAAGATTAAATTCAGGTAGGATTTAGATATTTACCTTAATCCTATATATGTCTTTTTTTGCGTCTTTTTGCTCTTATTTCTAATTGACGGTTTTTGATTTTGTTTACACCTTCTTCATTAGTCTGCATTAATGTTTTTATTACAAAGTAATGCTCTCCGGAAAATCGTCTAATCCTGATTTTGCCGGCAAGAAATCCATGCTCTGCACAGTAGCTTAGTGAATAATAGGTTTTAGCATTATCGGAGAACCACCTGATTTTTTTCTTTGCCTTTTTTCCACACTTATAGCAAATTGTGGAAGTAACATTTTTATCACTCATTGCATCGTTTTTACTGTCAAAGGAACGGGAAACAAATTGTGAATGAGTATCATAAACAACAGATATTTCCTCGCTTCGTGTAGTAGGCACCTGATAATAGTCAATAGAGTAATTCTTATTTATAAGGTCTATATCAAGCTTTTGAAATACATACGCTGTGTATAAAGCATCATAGTAAGCTCTATGAAAAGGCTCATCAGTTTTAATGTGCAAATAGTCTACTGCATACTCTAAAGAGCGGGTGTTTCTATCTCCATTTTCAAATTGTATATTAAAAATACGCTGTAAGTCAAAATAGAATATAGGTGGCTTGGGCAATGGTATATGATGATAACGCATATTTCTGAACAGCTCTGTTATATCAAGAGAACCCCAGGTACAAAACTTATATTCATCACCACACCAGTTTATAAAAGCCTGGGCAACAGTAGGAAAGCTTTCCCCTTTGTTTAACTCCCTCATGGTAAATCCTGTAATGTCCTTAATAATATGGTGAAGCTCTTTATATACTACCGGCTTTATAAGCTTGTTGAAAGAATCTATAATATTTCCGCTTTCGTCTAACTTTATTGCACCAATCTCTATAATTTCAAAAGGGATTTGCGAAAGCTCCCCGTCTTTTCCTTTGGGAGATTGATTCCATTCTAAGTCTAATACAATATAATTCATAGCGTTATAAGTTGGCAAAGAGCGCAGCTATCTCCTCTTCTGTTAATTGTCTGTTTGGGTTGTCATCTAATCCGGTCATAGCTGAATCAGATGGTGTTGAACTCATTTCTTTATCTAATTCACTTGAGACCTCAGGTGCGATTGTATTTCCCTCTGTTTCCACCATATCATCAAGAGCTGACACATTTACATCATCAATAATTTCCTTTGAGGATGCAGTATCACCATCAGTTATTTGTACATCATCAGCATCCTCTGGAATCTCAAAGGATTCAAAGTCGAACTCATCATCCTCCTGCTCCATATCATCAGTTGAAGCTGCAGACGAAGCTGGATATAATTCAGCACTAGGTGCTTCAACAATAGGAGAATCAACAGTTATGTCATTTGCCGCAGGAGCTTCTGCTATAGGAGTATCTGCAACAGGAATATTAACCACAGGAGTATCAATAGTTGTGTTATTTGCTATAGGAGCTGTAGTTGAAGCTGTGTTCACATTCATACTTGCAGTTGTATTTACATTTATGTTTGCGTTTGTATTAACAGCCGAATTAACATAGCTTGTAAGATTACTATTATCTAAGGCTGACTGGCTGTTGCCTAAAACCTCACGGACATTTTTTACTAAATCAGCATTTGCTTTAACAAGCTCATTAACTGTGATAGCTGACTGAACCTCCTTTGCAAGCTTGGCATTTGATGCAGAAAGCTGTTCAATAAGTGAGGACATATCATTTCCCTCTGGCTTTGCAGTAATTTGTTTTGCAGCGATTTCTTCGTTTTTGGTAATCATGGCATTAACCATATCTTTTTCATTAGAAATCATATTGTTCATCATATACTCAATAGCCTTGATATTCTGAGCGTGCTGCTTTTGAGCCTCTTGTGTGTTTCTTTTGGTGGCAAGATAAATAGCTTTGCTCGCCTTTAACATCATTTCGTTTTGCTCATTTAACTGCTTTGCGGTAGCCTCCTTTGCCTTTGAAATACTATCAAAGGTTAAATATCCTAAAATAATCATAATAATACCAATGCCTATAAGCATAAAGTAATTATATGGATTTGTCATAATAAAATAAAGCTCAAAAAAGATAGCTACAATAAATGCTAATGCAAAAAAAGTAGTTCCATAATTTTTGTTTGGTTTTGTATCCATGAAAATCTCCTGAATCTAATTCTTTTATAATCGGGCAAATAAAACATTATCTTTTTATTTGTCATAATATCATTATTACTTTAAACACTATGTGCAGTATATCACAAAATATGAGTATTTACAATTAAGACTTTATTTGTTAAAATGACTAACGAAGTGGTGCTTTTGTGATGATAGTTATAGTATAACGCAAAAGCTTATCACATATTTGTTCTCATAGTTAAATGGATATAACAAGCGCCTCCTAAGCACTAGTTGAGGGTTCGATTCCCCCTGGGAACAGTTGAAGTGGTAATGAAAAAATATACAATCAGAGGCTTCACAGCTATAGGTAAAAATAAAAGGCTTGATAAAGCCTTTTATAATTCTACCTTGATTTTGCCCTGAAGCCAGATAGTTCCCTTAAATCTTCTGCCTACAAGTGGCTCGCCTACAATATCCACCCTATTAATTGCAGTTGTAATAATTATTCCGTTATAGCTAAGCTTTAATATATATATTTCCTCATTTGTAATGGTATTTTTTGTTAGCCTAAAATCTATAATATCAGCCACAATAGTATATAAATCACTTTCTAAACCATATGGCATAAATGACGATTCCACAATAGTAAATACATCTTCATTTTTAATTCTCTTAGATAACTTGGCAATAGTATCCATATCCTCAAAGGTCAGGCTTTCCATTGCTGACTCGTCGCCCTTTCTGGCTGCAGCAATAAGCTTAGCCCTGCGATACATATTCTCCTTTTTTCGTTTTGCATCACCGGGAGCTTTAGAAACCGGTAATAAAACAGTACCATTAATTGATAATGCAGAAAAGGCAACTAAATACTTGGAAATAGTTTTTTCTTCATACAAAATATTGATGTAGTCCATAGGATTAACTAAGTGAAAAATAATTGATACACCAACTCTTAAATCCTCGCAGGAGGCAATAAAGGAAAATCCGTTGTATCTTTTTTCTATGCACAAATCAATAGGAATAAAAAAGTCATTGCTGTCAACGAAGGGAATGTAGCTATCAATAATGTAGTCATCATCCTCCTCAGTTCCATAAAATTTTATTCCAAAACTTTTATTATATAAATGAACAAATTCATAAATCTTTCCTGTTTCCTCATCATCTATGTAATTCATAAAATCTGGAAACAGGGAAGCCCTCGCAATAATATCGCGGAACTGGGTTTTATTTTTATATCTGTTAAAGCCTAAGGCACGCAAAAATGAGTTCATATTACTCCTTCATATATTTTCACAACTTTAAAAAACAAAGGTATAGTAAGTTTAATTTACAAAAAAGTCAAGTAAATAATACTATAAAGTAAGTATTAATAAGGTTTAAAAGTAATTAAGGGTTGTAAAGAGGTATTAGACATTATTAAAAATGTTTCATAATTGTAAAAAGGTATTAGACATTATTAATTGTCATAATTATTTTCTTATAGTATAATGATTAGCATTGCAAAAAGAAAGGAATTTTCGTAATGTATAAGATATTGGCATTGGATATTGACGGAACATTAACAACCTCTCAAAAAGAGGTTACAGATAGAGTAAAAGAAGCTATTGACAGTTTATATAAAAGGAAAATACCGGTACTTTTAGTATCTGGCAGACCTACAGAGGGCATTTATCCTATAGCGGATAAAATTGATTTAATGAATAATAACGGATATATACTTGCGTTTAATGGTGGAAAAATCATAGATGTCCAGACAAAAAAGGTTATTTATAGCAAAGCTATTGATAATAGCCTTATTAATGACATTTGCGATTTTGCCAGTGAAAACCACCTAGCAATATTGACCTATAGGGACGGAAATATTATTACAACTGATACAGAGGACGAATATGTAAAAATCGAGGCAAGAATAAACAAATTATCAGCTGTAAAGGTTGAGGATATGAAAAAGGAAGCACCTTCTAATCCGGACAAGTTTCTTATTGTTGGCGACCCTGCAATACTAGAGCACAAGGTTGTAGAAATGGCAGAAAAATTTAAGGGCAAGCTGAACATATTCCGTTCAGAGCCTTACTTTATAGAAATAGTTCCTATGGGAATTGATAAGGCACAGTCACTGGAGGTATTACTAAAATCCCTGTCCCTTACAAAGGAGGAGTTAGTAGCCTGTGGTGACGGAAGAAATGATGTTACAATGATAGATTATGCTGGAATGGGCGTGGCAATGGAAAATGCCTGCGACGAAGTAAAGGCAGTAGCAAACTACATTACAGCCTCAAATGATGAGGATGGAGTAGCAGTTGCTATAGACAAATTTTTTAGTCAGGTATAGATTATAAATAGTAGAAATACAGTGGGTTATGTGATAATATGAAGAAAACGACAATTTCAAAAACAGACTAGAGTACCGCTACATTGGAATCGAGCGAGGTGTGTCTGCCAAGAATTATTCATAATATAATTATCCTATTTATAAGAATAATAGGGATTAAAGGATAATGAGAATATGAAAAAATTCAAAAGCAGACCGTATGGAAATGTCGGTACTTAGGTTGAGGAGGGAGTTACTCCCACCTCAACCTTATGTACCGCTACATTGGAATCGAGCGAGAGCGTGTCTGCGTTGAATTTATTCATATTCTCAAAATAACACTAATTATACTAGAAAAGGAGGAAATATATTATGATATATATTCCAAAGGGCGTTTGCTCAAGACAGATAGATATAGAATTAGAGGACGGAAAGGTAAAAAGTGTAGAATTCGTTGGTGGCTGTAGTGGAAACACACAGGGCGTTTCAGCCTTAGTAAGAGGTATGGATGTTGATGAAGCCATTGAAAGACTTGAAGGCATAGATTGCAGAGGCAGAGGAACCTCTTGCCCGGACCAGCTTGCAAAGGCTTTAAAGGCAGCAAAGGAGCAGGCATAATGGAAAAAATAGCAAGCTTTACTATAGACCACCTGAAACTCCTTAGAGGAATATATGTATCAAGAAAGGATAAGGTGGCTGATGGGGTAGTTACTACCTTTGATATTAGAATGACCAGACCAAATTTTGAGCCGGTTATGAATACTGCTGAAATTCATACAATAGAGCATCTGGCAGCTACATTTTTAAGAAATCACAAGGAATACGGAGAAAAAATAGTTTATTTTGGACCAATGGGCTGTAGAACAGGCTTTTATCTTCTCTTAGCAGGAGATTACCAGTCAAAGGATATAGTACCACTGATTACAGAAATGTTTCAGTTTATAAGCACATTTGACGATGATGTTCCGGGTGCTAGTGCAAAGGATTGTGGAAACTATTTAGATATGAATTTGCCAATGGCAAGATATGTGGCAAATAAATTTTTAGATGAGGTTTTAACAGATATAGGTGAAGAAAATTTAATCTACCCACAATAATAATTTTGCAAAATTTCTTTACAATGGAAAGGGAAAAAATATGGTAGGCATAATAGGTGCAATGGAAGTTGAAGTATCAAAGCTTAAGGAAATACTGCAGGATACTGAAACAAAAAATAAAGCAGGAATGACCTTTGTAAGTGGCAGCTTAAACGGCAAGCCAGTAGTAGTAGTTCGTTCTGGTATAGGAAAAGTTAATGCAAGTATATGTACACAGATTTTAGCCGATGAGTACAAGGTTAATTATATTATTAATACTGGTGTAGCTGGCTCCCTTCACAATGAAATCAATATTGGAGATATTGTATTGTCAAAGGATGCACTTCAGCATGATATGGATGCAACAGGCTTTGGATATGCTGTTGGAGTAATACCTCAAATGGAAAAATCGATTTTTGAAGCAGACGAAAGACTTATTCAGATTGCCGAGAAGTGTATTAAAGAGGATATAACTGACATTAACGCCTTTGTAGGCAGAGTAGTCAGTGGTGACCAGTTTATATCGGACAAGGGCAAAAAGAAATGGATAGTAGATAATTTTCAGGGCTATTGTACTGAAATGGAGGGAGCAGCCATTGCACAGGCAGCATACCTTAATAACATTCCATTTCTTATTATCAGAGCAATATCTGATAAGGCAGATGATAGTGCTACAGAGGATTATCCAACCTTTGAGGCAAAGGCAGCACAGCATTGTGTAAAGCTGCTTTGTGAAATGGTTAAGGAAATATAAAGGTCGCAAATTAGCCATTTATGTCAATGAAAATAAGTTGAAAAAGCTATCCTGATAATATATTATCAAGGTAGCTTTTTTATATGGGAAAAGTAAGGCTGCCCCTAAAGCTGATGAAGCGGAAAGGAGCTGCCATAAGACATAGGAATTATTACTTAGGGGGTATTATAATGTTTGAAAAAATATCTATTACTTTAATTGTGTTAGCAGTTCTCTTAAAAATTTTCCATTTAATATTATGCAGCGAATATAAAAATAATTTAAAGAAGATGGCTGTAAAAAGGGAAGGACAGCTCTTTAAAAAAATATCAAAAAAATACACATATTGTTTAGAACTTTCAAAGCCTGTAGAAAACACATATGCCTTTGCCGGGGCAGAAATTGAAGAGGATTTTATGCAAAGAAAAACTATTGACTTTTTCCACAGGACAAGCACTTTTTTTGCAGTATTGTCCACTTTTTGTGTAATGTCATGCTTAATATTTACAAGCATTGTGGAAACAAATGCTGATAAATACCTTATACCAGAGAAATTAGTTTATATTCAAATGATTGGCTTGGTAAGTTTCATTTTAATAGACAGAGCTGCTAATGTAAAAAATGCAGTAGATAGCTTTACGATATTAATGGTTGCTTATCTAGATAATAGTGTTGCACACAGGTATAGGTAAAGAGAGCGAAAACCGGCTGTGACAATAAGAGAGCAGACAGACCAGCTAGAGGAGTTAAGGACAAAGGAAGGACTAAAGGGGGAACAGATAATTGAAAAAACAGAAAAGCTTGAGGAGGCAGAAGCAATAGCTATGACACAAATGGGAGAGCCTTTAAAAAGTAAGGTAAATATAAGAGAGGTAGTTAATAAAAATGTGGACAAGACCATAGCTGAAGAAATAATAAATCAGGTTTTGCAGGAATATTTGATATAAAATGTTAAAAAAAACACAAACTACATTTAAAATACTTGTAAATGCTGGTTTTGATGATATAATAGTTAAGGATTTCATCGAAATATGATGAATAATACATCTTACCAAAGGTGTAAATTAAAATAAAGTAAAACAGGAGTGAAATGAAATGGCAAAAGTGACATTTGATTATTCAAAAGCAGCTTCATTTATTAATGCAAACGAAATGAAGTATATGGAAAAGCTTGTTTTAGATGCAAAGGAAACTTTAGTATCTAAGACTGGTGCAGGCAATGACTTTCTTGGATGGATTGATTTACCAGTAGATTATGATAAGGATGAGTTTGCCAGAATCAAGCAGGCAGCTAAGAAGATTCAGGAAGATTCAGATGTGTTACTTGTTATTGGTATTGGTGGTTCTTACTTAGGTGCCAGAGCAGCCATTGAATTTTTAAGACATAGCTTTTACAACAATGTAGATAAATCTGTTAGAAAAACACCAGAGATTTATTATGTTGGAAACAGTATTAGCAGCACATACATACAGCATTTAGTAGAAGTAGTTGGCGATAGAGATTTTTCAATCAATATGATTTCAAAATCTGGTACAACTACAGAGCCAGCAATCGCATTTAGAGTATTTAAGAAAATTCTTGAAAAGAAATACGGCAAGGAAGAAGCTGCAAAGAGAATTTACGCTACAACAGACAAGGCTAAGGGAGCTTTAAAGAACCTTGCAAACGAAGAAGGCTACGAAAGCTTTGTAGTACCTGATGATGTTGGAGGCCGTTTCTCAGTTCTTACAGCAGTAGGTTTACTTCCAATAGCAGTAAGCGGTGCAGATATTGATAAGCTTATGGAAGGTGCTGCATCGGGAAGAAAGGCTGCATTAGAAAAGCCATTTGAAGAAAATGACGCATTAAAATATGCAGCAGTTAGAAATATCCTTATGAGAAAAGGAAAATCAGTAGAAATAGTAGCTAACTACGAGCCAAGCATGCACTATGTATCAGAGTGGTGGAAACAGCTCTTTGGCGAAAGTGAAGGAAAAGATCAGAAGGGCATTTTCCCTGCTGCTGTTGACCTTACAACAGATCTTCATTCAATGGGACAGTTCATTCAGGATGGCTCAAGAATTATGTTTGAAACAGTAATGAACATTGAAAAGTCCAGATGTGAAGTTGTTCTTGAGGAAGAGCCGGTTGACCTTGACGGTCTTAACTACCTTGCAGGCAAGAGCGTTGATTTCATTAACAAGAGTGCAATGAATGGTACAATTCTTGCTCATACAGACGGAAATGTTCCAAACCTTATGGTAAACATTCCAGAGCAGAACGAATTCTATCTTGGTGAATTATTCTATTTCTATGAATTTGCCTGTGGTGTATCTGGATACTTAAATGGTGTTAATCCATTTGACCAGCCAGGTGTAGAAAGCTACAAGAGAAATATGTTTGCTCTTCTTGGCAAGCCAGGCTATGAAAAAGAAAGAGAAGAATTATTAAAGAGATTATAATTTTCTTGAAAATAATATATATACGAAAAAGAGTTTGCATGCAAACTCTTTTTTTGTTAAAATTTAGTCAGAAAGACAGCATAAAATTTTAAGGAGATTATTATGTTCAGGATTTGGGCAAAGCTATGGAAAAGCAACCATTTGATTAAGGATATGGTTGTATGCGATGATAGTGACTGCAACAGAACTAAAAAGGTTTTTAATGCACTAGAAAAAGCTTGTATTGAATTTGACCTAAGCAGACCAATATGGCTTGACAGTAATATAGAAGAATTTAAGCGACATGATAAGACCAGATTTAGGCAGGACAATTTTATTGATAGTATAGAGTTTGATTTTATGGAGATACAAGTTATAGAGGAAGATATATAGGAGGACTATATGAAAGCACAAAATATACTCGGTGGGGATATAGAGGATTTAAAAGAGCTAAGAGATATTGTACAAAATCAGATGAACATACAAGGTGGTATTGAACAGACAAATATAGAATATCAAAAGCTTCAAAAAGAGGCAGAGGCTGAAGAAAAGCTGATGAATGACAACATTCAATTTACCATTAAAAAACGAAGAGAGCAGATAGTCATAAATTTTGACAATGAAATTAGTAAATTTCAAGACAAGCTTAAAAAGGTTAAAAACGAAAGAGATAAGAAAAAGGATAAGGAAGTCAAGAAGCGTATATCCGAGGAAACAAAGGATTTAGTATCCGAAAATAAAAACATAAAAGAGGAATATCGTACCTATATGGCTCAGAATGGTTTGTCGAAGGTGTGGGACAATAAGCTTTTTTACTCGTTATTCTTTCCTAGAAGAATATCAGAGTTTATTATCTTTATGATATTCTGGGTTGTTGGAGTTATTGCTATTCCAGCGTTGTTTTGTAATTTAATGGGTCAGACCTTTTGGCTTTTAAAAACTCTTGTAGTTCTAATTTATGCAGCCCTGTTTATATTGGTTTATGCCTTTGTATATAGATTTGCAAAGGACGATTACAAGGAATATTTTATGTATGTCCGTGGAAAACAGGCACTTATTGAAAGCAATAACAAAAAAATTGCAGCTATAAAGAGAGATATTAGAAGAGATAAGGACGAACAGCAGTACAACCTGGAAAAGTATGACAAGGAAATTGGAAGTATACAGGAAAATATTGAAGATGTTGTTTCAAGAAAAAATGAGGCATTAAATGAATTTGACAAAAACACCAGTGTAGAAATAGGCAACGAAATATATAAGCACGATATGATTAGTATACAGGAGAAGAGGCAAAGAATTAGTGAGTTGTCTAAGTATCTAAAGGATAATGAAGATAAATTAAAGGAAATTAATCTCGATATATCTACAAATTATGCAGCATATTTAGGTGCAGAAAATCTTACATTGGATAAAATTGACGGATTCCTTGCAATTATGAGCCAGCAGGATGCAAAAACTGTTGGAGATGCCATAAATATTTCAAAGAGTATCTCAAATACTATGTTGTAAAATGTCAATAAGTTTTATAAATAGCACCCAAAAAGTGACAAAGCTTGTACTTGTTGGGTGCTATAATATTTTTGCTTAATGTTAATAGGAGGTAGTATAATGATTGAAATAATATATAAAAATGAGGACGAAAATTTATTAAAGGATGACAATATAAAATTGCCTAAAAATATTAGACAGATAGGGGAAGGAAATTCTGATTATCAAATATATGTAGAAGACAATGTAATGAATTATCTGAAAAAAGTGCCTGCAAACCAAAATGATATTAGGTATGGAGTGCTGCTTGGAACAGTAAAAAAGGCATACGGATATACCTATGTGTTTGTAAGTGGTGCTGTGGATGTAGAGGATATAGTAGAAAATACAGTTATTTTTTCTGATGAAATCTGGACAAATATAAATGATAATATTCATCGATATTTTAGAAATACAAAAATAGTGGGATGGTTTACTTCTCTTAATTATCAAATAAACAACGATATGCCATATATAACCAAGCTTCATTTAGATAATTTTGCCGGCAATGACAAAATTTATTTAAAGCTGGACAGAACTGAGGAGGAGGAAAACTTTTATGTATATGGAAGCAATAGTCTGCTTAAGCTTCCGGGGTATCATATATATTTTGAAAAAAATATTGATATGGACGATTATGTGTATGGCGCTAATGTTCAATCACGATTTATAACGGAATGTAATAAAAAAGACAGCAAAAAGGAAATTACAGGTAAGCAAAACAACAGTAGTAAAAGTGCTAGGGGGAAAAATGAAGAAAATTTAATACGAAAAAGCTTTGATATACCTAAATATGGCATTGAGGAAAACTCTAAGAAAAATACCACAGGATACGATAATATGGCAAGAAAGCTCAGCAGGAATATTGCATCGGTATTGCTTGTGTTTGCCTTGTTTGGAACGGTTGCAGTAGTTTCAAACGAATCAGCTATGAAAAATATAAAATCAAAAATTGTAGATATAGTTTCTGGAGGAACTAACAATCAGGACAATATTCCTGTTAATGGGATAATTAATGAGCCGACAGAATTAGAAACAACTACACAGGATAGTGAAGCAAATAATAGTACAAATGGGACTTCTGACGGAAATGTAATAGTTATAGGGCAGGTGACAACAGGCACCCCTTCTGTTAATAATCAGTCAGAAACAGATGAAACAACCACAAAGCAGGAAGTAACTGCCAGCGTTGAGCCAAACGAAAGAACATATTATATAGTAGAAAAAGGAGATACGCTATATTCAATAGCTGTAAAATTATATAATAACCCGGACAAAATGAATGATATAATAAGTCTTAATAATATTACAAATATAAATTATGTGGAAGAAGGAAAAAAATTGTTACTTCCTTAATTGGGAGTAATGTTGTATACTAAAAGATAAGGTAATGCAAAAATGTGCAGGCATCATATCAGGCATTATATAATGAAAAGTTGTGTTGGAGCATCTAATGAAAAATATACTAGAATTATTCAAGAAAAAGAAAGAACCAGAGGCCGATGCGGACAGGTCTGATAAGGAGTATTCAGATAAGCTGAAAAGGCATAAGTTCGATAAATTAAAAAGAAATCTTATAATTGCAGCTGCTATAGTGGTAGTTGGAGCAGCTGTATATTTGTATGTGGATAACAGATCCTTTAGTGGTTATGAAAAAACACAGAATTTGCAGACAGGCGATACAACTCAGTTTAAGCTATATGAATATGGAGATTACTATTTAAAATATAGTGATGACGGGCTTGCCTGTATGAATGGTGGCGATGTTGTGTGGAATCAGGGATTTGAAATGAAACAGCCAATAATCGATATATGTAAGGATTATGTAGCAATAGCTCAGCAGCGTTCAAATGATATTTATATTTTTGACAGAACAGGACTTCAGGGTAAGGTCAAAACCTCCTATCCTATATTAAGCGTACATGTGGCAAATCAAGGTGTTGTTGCTGCTATAACGGAAGATGGAGATTTAAACCATATAGAGCTTATTGACAAATCCGGAAATCTTCTGGCAATGGGACAGACTGTATTGTCGGGGGACGGCTGCCCTATATCTATGGATTTATCACAGGATGGAACAAAGCTTGTGGTTTCTTATCTATTTGTGAGTGGAGGAGTAACACAGACCAGAGTTGTCTTTTACAACTATTCAGAGGTTGGAAAAAATGAAGTTGACAGAGTAGTGGGAGGCTTCAATCAGTACAAGACAACTATTGTGCCAAAGGTAGCGTTCATTACTAATGATATTGCTGTAGCCTTTGGAGATGATATGCTTACGATTTATACAATTAAGCAAAAGCCTAGCATTGTAAAGGAATACAAGCTGGAGCGTCAGGTTAAAAGCATAGTATATAATGAAGAATACATAGGTTTGGTTTATGAGGGCGAAAACATTGATGATGAGCCGACTATATGTATATACGATTTAGATGGAGATATTATATACGATGGAGCTGTTGGCTTAGATTATAATAATATAAAATTAGATGGTGATAATCTGCTTATATACAACAATGATACCTTTATGGTTAAAACAGTGAAGGGAAGAATTAAATATGAAGGTACAATAGAAGGAGGAATAAAGGATATAATTGGTTTAAATGGTGGATATACATATTTACTTATATCAAATGAATCGATTGACAAAATAAAGCTTAAATAGCAAAAGGAGAAAATCAAATGGAATATGGTTTATTGTTCGGAGTTATTGCTTTCTTAGTAATAGCAGGATTTTATGGATACGCAAGGGGAATGGTAAGGATTGTGCTGTCAATGGTGGCAATGATAGTTACTATTATATTAGCTACAATACTGACGGTTCCAATAGGCAGGCTTATAAAGGAAACAACACCTATATATGACAATATGTATAGCACTGTTGAAAAATCCGTTAAAGAAAATAATGTTGTAAATGAAGAAAGTCTTGGCAAGCTGGATTTGCCTAAGCAGATAGTAGATAAAATAGAACAGAATGAAATAATAGACAACTACGAAGGTCTGGTAGCAAAGGAAATAACAGATACAGCCTTTAACGCAGGTGTTTATCTGGTGGTTACAATTATAGTGTATATAATTGTAAAAGTTATTATTTCAATGCTTAACTTTGTAGCAAAATTACCTCTTATTAAAGAAGTTAATAAAATTGGAGGCTTTGCAATAGGAGTAGTTTATGGTCTTGTTGTATTATGGGCTGCCTGCCTTGTTTTAACAGCCTGCAGCAGTAAGCCTTGGGCAAAGGAGATATTTGCAGCAATAAATAAAAACAGCTTCTTAGGATTTGTATATAACAACAATCTTATTACCTGGCTGGTAACAAAAGTATTATAAAATAAAATGGCTCTCAACAAATAGAATGAATTCAACTATTTGTTGGGAGCTTTTTTTGTTTAATGGATTAAGGAGTACTATTTTAACTATTAATATATAAACACTACATATTGTATAGAAGAAACAGAAAAACATCATTATACAGGTGTGTCGAAAAAATAATAAAAAGATGAAAAAAAGTGTTGACATTATTGTTGCAGTAGAGTATACTAATTGAGCTGTCGCAAGAGGGCAACAAAATAAAAAAGAACTTGAAAAAAAGTTCAAAAATAAATAAAAAAAGTTGTTGACAAACACAAGTGACTATGTTATTATTAACAAGCTGTCGCTAAGACAACAACAAACGAACATTGATAACTGAACAATAAACCATCCCTGAAATTTCTTTAATAAATTTCAGCGAACTATCTAGAAATAGATAATTCCTAACAACAGTAAAAGAACGGAAGTTCTTAAAGATGGATAGAATGGCTAACGTCATTTTGATCCAAGAATTAAACTTTTAACGAGAGTTTGATCCTGGCTCAGGATGAACGCTGGCGGCGTGCTTAACACATGCAAGTCGAACGAAGCACCTCTCCCGAAGATTGACACAGCTTGCTGTAGATTGATTCATTTGAGGTGACTGAGTGGCGGACGGGTGAGTAACGCGTGGGTAACCTGCCTCATAGAGGGGGACAACAGTTGGAAACGACTGCTAATACCGCATAGTAAGAAGAATTCGCATGTTTTCTTCTTGAAAGATTTATCGCTATGAGATGGACCCGCGTCTGATTAGCTAGTTGGTAAGGTAACGGCTTACCAAGGCGACGATCAGTAGCCGACCTGAGAGGGTGATCGGCCACATTGGAACTGAGACACGGTCCAAACTCCTACGGGAGGCAGCAGTGGGGAATATTGCGCAATGGGCGAAAGCCTGACGCAGCGACGCCGCGTGAGGGATGAAGGTCTTCGGATCGTAAACCTCTGTCAGAAGGGAAAAATGTACAGTGCCCCAATCAACACTGTATTGATGGTACCTTCAGAGGAAGCACCGGCTAACTCCGTGCCAGCAGCCGCGGTAATACGGAGGGTGCAAGCGTTAATCGGAATTACTGGGCGTAAAGCGCGCGTAGGTTGTTTTGTAAGTCAGAGGTGTAATCCCACGGCTTAACCGTGGAACTGCCTTTGATACTGCATAACTTGGATCCGGGAGAGGACAGCGGAATTCCAGGTGTAGGAGTGAAATCCGTAGATATCTGGAAGAACATCAGTGGCGAAGGCGGCTGTCTGGACCGGTATTGACGCTGAGGCGCGAAAGCGTGGGTAGCAAACAGGATTAGATACCCTGGTAGTCCACGCTGTAAACG
>ENA-OPBD01000036-OPBD01000036.1-human-gut-metagenome-genome-assembly--contig:-NODE-36-length-103380-cov-5.319419_pt1 | contig 103380 bp, 97 predicted proteins | sample MGYA00241062_ERZ501440 | MGnify/ENA primary metagenome ERZ501440 (study PRJEB25962, sample SAMEA2042628) | human gut metagenome | biome: human gut; feature: human-associated habitat; material: faeces...
GAGCAGAGGACTGAAAATCCTCGTGTCTCTGGTTCGATTCCGGAACTGGGCACTAATTTTATTAGTCGATAATTATTACAAATGTAGTGATTATCGATTTTTTTATTAGAAAATAGTTGTATGAAGTAAAATAGTATTTGATAAAAGGATTACAGGTGACTGCTTGTTTTTAAATTATGTGGTATTATAATATAGTCAAGGATTAAAGAAACATTAATGGATAGTGAAAATATGGATAATAGATTAGATAAAAATATATGTAATAGTTTAAGTAGTAAATTAGGCAAAAATTCAAGCAATAATTTGGATGATAATTTGTGTAATAATTTGTACAGTAATATAAATAATAATATAAGCGACAGCCTGTATAAAAGACTGGTGAAATATAGTGATAGTGACTATTATCCTTTTCATATGCCTGGTCATAAGAGAAATATAGACATAATTAATATGATTAGTCCCTATAAAATAGATATTACTGAAATAGATAATTTTGATAATTTACATAATGCAAATGATGTAATCAAGTCCTTGATGAATCGTATAGCTAAAATGTATGGTAGTAAAGGGTCATACATTTTAGTGAATGGCTCTACCTGTGGAATAATGGCAGCAATATCAAGTGTTGTAAAAATGGGTGATGAAATAGCCCTTGCAAGGAATTGCCATAAATCAGTATATAATGCAGTATATATTAACAAGTTAAAATGTAATTATATTGTACCAAAGGTAAATGAATATGGTATATTTGGACAGATTGAAATAGAAGATGTAGAGGAGATATTCAATAGAAATCCTAAGGTAAAGGTGGTTGTCATAACATCACCAACCTATGAAGGAATTGTATCTGATATAGAAGGTATAGCAAAATATGTTCATAAAAAGGGTGGTATTTTAATAGTAGATGAAGCACATGGAGCACATTTTAAATTTGATAATTATTTTCCAACCTCAGCAGTTGAATTAGGAGCAGATATTGTAATAGAAAGTATTCATAAAACCTTGCCTGCAATGACACAGACATCTATTTTGCATATTTGCTCAGAAAATATAGATGAGAAAAAAGTGGAAAGATTTCTCAGTATATATGAAAGCAGCAGTCCTTCGTATGTATTAATGGCTTCTGTGGAAAAATGTATCGATATAATAGATAATGGTGGAAAAAAATTGTTTAATGAATATGTTAATAGATTGGAAAAAATATATAGTCAATGCAGTAAGCTTAAATGCCTTTCAATTTTTAAGCCAGAGCAGGCTTTTGATTTTGATAGAGGCAAAATTAATATTGTATCAAGGTGCAAGGGCTATACAGGAACGGACTTGTATAATGAGTTATTAAATAAATATCATCTGCAAATGGAAATGGCTTCAGAAAAATATGTTATTGCGATGACTTCAATCTGCGATACAGACGAAGGTATCGATAGACTTATTAATGCACTAAAGGAAATTGATTTAAGATTACAAGATACTGAAGATGTAAAAACACAATGTATTGAATTAAATAGAATAACAGAAGGTATTATAATTCCTGAAAAGCTTTTAGAGGCGTATGAAATGGATTTTAGGGATAATGAGGAAATATTGTTTACTGACAGTGAAAATAGAATAAGTGGCACATATGTTTATCTGTATCCACCTGGCTGTCCAATATTAGTGCCAGGAGAACTTATTACAAAGGAGCTTATCGCAAAGGTAAATAAATATATGGAGGAGGGATTAAATGTAACCGGGTTAAGGGATAATAAAATAGTTGTGGTAAATAATACAGAAATCAAGTAATATAAAAAATAAGACATAATATAGAAGCTTAAATAAAATTAAGTAATGCAAAAAAAATATAAAAGCTTACTTATATTAAGTGTAACAATAAAATATAAATTATAATAGAAAAAGATTAGAAGGTGAAAATAATGATTTTTTACTTAATGGGAAAAAGTTCATCAGGCAAGGATACTATATTTAGAAGATTAATGGAGGACGAAGACTTATCGTTAGAAACTATAGTAAGCTATACTACAAGACCAATCAGGGAGGGGGAAGTAGAAGGAGTGGAATATCATTTTGTAAAAGATTATGAAATGGAGGAGATGGAGAAAAAGGGATTAGTTATTGAAAAGCGTACCTATGATACAGTATGTGGCTTGTGGAATTACTTTACAGCCATTGATACTGAGGTTAATGTAAAAAAGAACAACTATATTTTAATAGGGACATTGGAAGCATATGTTAAAATTAGAGATTTTTATGGAAGTGAAAATGTGCTGCCAATATACATACATGTAGACGACGGAAAAAGACTTATGCGTGCATTGAATAGAGAAATGGAGCAGCAAAATCCAAAGTATGCAGAGATGTGCAGGAGATTTTTAGCTGATTGCGAAGATTTTTCAGAAGAAAAATTAGAGGAAATAGGTATACAAAAAAGATTTAATAATGACGATATTAATAAGTGTATAGGAGAAATTGAGAGCTATATAAAAGAAAACATATAGTATTTACAACTAAATAGAAAGGAAGTGATTTGATGGACAATATGGATATGCGTATATCGGAAATATTAAATGCAAACAGAGTGGAAGCACCAAAGCCTACAGCAGCCAGTGATGATTCCTTTAAGTTTGCATTGATTAGTAATATTAAGGAGGCTGACCTTCAGGCGAAGATTAGTGGCTTAATAAATGAAATTTCCGAGCAGGGAAAGAAGATTTCAAAAAAGACGGATATAAGAGATATGCGTAGATACAGAGAGCTTATAAAGTCATTTTTGAATGAGGTTGTATTCAGGTCACATCAATTTTCAAGAGAAAACTTCCTAGATAGAAGGGGTAGACATAGGGTGTATGGAATTGTAAAGCTTATAGATGAAAATTTAGACGAGCTGGCAGAGGAATTATTAAAGGACGAGAAGGACAACCTTTTGATTTTAAATAAGGTTGATGAAATCAGGGGTTTGCTAATGGATATATTGACTTAAGCAAAAAGAATTGGAGATAATATGACAGGTTTTAAGGATATTGTAGGACAAGAAAGCATTATTTCGCATATGAAAAATGCAATAAAATTAAATAAAATTTCCCATGCTTATATTATTAATGGCGAAAAAGGTATGGGAAAAAAGACTATTGCCAAAATATTTAGTATGACTTTGCAATGTGAAAAGGGTGGAGATGAGCCATGTATGCAGTGTCATTCCTGCAAACAGGCAATAAGTAATAATCACCCAGACATAAGATGGATAACTCACGAAAAACCATCAACAATAGCAATAGATGAGGTGAGAGAGCAGATTAATAATGATATTTTAATAAAGCCTTACTCAAGTAAATATAAAATATATATAGTAGATGAAGCTGAAAAACTGACTGTTCAGGCACAAAATGCTTTGCTAAAGACTATAGAGGAGCCACCAGCCTATGGAATTATAATGTTATTGACAAACAATAAGGACAGCTTTTTACAGACAATATTATCTAGGTGTGTAGCATTAGAAATGCGGCCAGTAGCTTCAACAGATATTATAAATTATCTGAGAGAAAAGGAAAAAATTCCAGATTATCAGGCAAAAATGGTGGTTAATTTTGCAGGGGGAAATCTTGGCAGAGCCATTAGATTAGCCTCAATGGAAGAATTTAATGAGCTTAAGGATATGGTAATAAGGCATTTGACAGGCATTTGCGATGCTTCGGTTACAGATATAAGTGGATATGTTAAAGAGGCAGCTACCTTTAAGGATAATATAGCTGAATATATAGATTTAATGGTTGCCTGGTTTAGGGATGTGCTTATTTTTAAGGCATCTAAGGATATAAACCAGCTAATATTTAAAGAGGATATTTCTCTTATAGAGAAATATGTTATCAGAATATCCTACAACGGTATAAATAGAATATTTGAGGCGGCCGATAAGGTAGTCTTACGACTTAGAGCAAATGTAAATTTTGATTTAACTATTGAACTGCTACTAATGTGTATAAGGGAAAATTTATATATAGAAAATTTACAATAAATCTGTTAAAATTAAAAGTAGTATGCAATTTATCAGAGTGCTATTACATTTAATGGAAAGGAAAAGGTAAAACTTTAATATAACAATGATAAAAGTAATAGGTGTTAGATTTAGAAAAGCAGGTAAGATTTATTATTTTGACCCAGCAGGTATGAAAATTGTACAAGGCTGTCATGTAATTGTTGAAACTGCCAGAGGTATAGAATATGGTTCAGTAGTTTTAGGAGTCCGTGAGGTATCTGAGGACAAGGTTGTACAGCCACTAAAACAGGTAATCAGAGTTGCTACAAAGGAAGACGATGAGATTGCCAGAAAGAACAAGGAAAAAGAAAAGAGGGCTTTTGATATTTGTATTGAAAAAATCAAAAAGCATGGCTTAGAAATGAAGCTCATAGATACAGAATATACTTTTGACAACAATAAGGTATTATTCTATTTTACCGCCGATGGAAGAATAGATTTCAGAGAATTAGTTAAGGATTTAGCAGCAATATTTAAAACAAGAATAGAGCTTAGACAAATTGGTGTGAGAGATGAAACAAAGGCAGTAGGTGGCATAGGAATATGTGGCAGACCTTTATGCTGCAATACATTTTTATCTGACTTTGCACCTGTATCTATTAAAATGGCAAAGGATCAGAACTTGTCACTTAACCCTACAAAAATATCAGGTGTCTGTGGAAGGCTTATGTGTTGTCTGAAAAATGAAGAGGACACATATGAGGAGCTAAACCTAAAGCTTCCAAATGTTGGAGATTATGTTACAACTGATGAAGGCTTAAGAGGTGAGGTAGCAAGTGTCAGTGTTCTTAGACAGAATGTAAGAGTTATTGTAGAGGTAAATGACGAGAAAGAAATCCGAGAATACAAGGTAGACAGACTTAAATTTAAGCCAAAGAGAAGAAGAGAAAACTTTAATGTAAGTGATGAGGAGCTAAAGGAATTAGAAGCTCTTGAAAGACAGGAAGGAAAATCAAAGTTTGATGACTAAGCTTTTAGATGGCGAAAGAATTGATGATTTAGACAGAAATGGTTATAAGATAATACAAAATAGTGACAAATTTTGTTTTGGAATGGACGCAGTATTACTTTCTGGCTTTGCGAAGGTAAAGCTTAAGGAAAAGGTATTGGATTTAGGAACAGGAACTGGGATTATTCCAATATTACTTGAGGCAAAAACAGAGGGAGAGTATTTTGCTGCATTAGAGATACAAAAGGAAAGTGCTGATATGGCACGAAGAAGTGTAAGCTTAAACCAATTAGAAAACAAAATTGAAATTTTTGAAGGTGATATAAAAGAAGCCTCCCATATTTTTGGGAGAGCTTCTTTTGATGTTGTAACTACAAACCCACCATATATGAATGAAAATCACGGACTTAAAAATCCAAATCTGCCAAAGGCGATAGCACGCCACGAGGTGCTGCTTTGTCTGGAGGATGTAATCAGAGAGGCCACTTATGTTTTAAAGGATAAGGGTAGATTTTATATGGTACATAGACCACACAGACTTGTAGAGATTATTAATCTTATGACAAAGTACAAGCTTGAGCCTAAGACTATACAAATGGTGCACCCTTATAAGGATAAAGAGGCTAATATGGTATTAATTGAAGGCATTAAGGGCAGTAATAGCTTTCTTAAGGTATTAGAGCCGATTATTGTGTATAAGGAAATAAATGTATATACAGATGAGGTTCTAAAAATATATGGAAAATAAAACAATTATTAGTTATATGGAGAAGTTATGTCAGAAAATATAATAGGAAAACTATATTTGTGTGCAACACCTATTGGAAATTTAGAGGATATTACCTTTAGAGTATTAAAAACCTTAAAGGAAGTGGACTTAATTGCAGCAGAGGATACAAGACACAGTATAAAGCTGCTTAATCATTTCCAGATAGATACACCTATGACCAGCTATCACGAATTTAATAAGTATGACAAAGCAAAGTATCTGGTAGGAGAAATGTTAAAGGGCAAAAATATTGCCATTATTACAGATGCCGGAACACCGGGAATATCTGACCCTGGAGAGGAATTAGTAAGACAGTGCTTTGAGGCAGGCATACAGGTTAGCTCGCTGCCAGGACCGGCAGCACTTATTACAGCACTTACTATGTCAGGACAAAAGACTAGAAGATTTGCTTTCGAGGCCTTTTTACCAAGTGAAAAAAAGGAAAGAGCTGCTGTACTAGAGGAGCTTAAAAACGAAACCAGGACAATTATTTTGTATGAAGCACCACATCATCTTCTGGGAACCTTAAAGGAGCTGTTAAAGACATTGGGGGATAGAAGCATTACCTTGTGCAAGGAGCTTACTAAAATACACGAAAATGCCAATAAAACTACTATTAGCAGCCTTGTAGATAAATATACAGAGGAAACTCCTAAGGGGGAGTTTGTTCTTGTAATAGAAGGAAAGACTATGGAGGAGAAAAGGCAGGAGACAATAGACAATTTCCTTGAAATGTCAGTAAGTGAGCATATGGATATTTATTTAAACAAGGGAATTGACAAAAAAGAGGCAATGAAGCTGGTGGCAAAGGACAGAGGTGTATCAAAAAGAGATATATATAATCAATTATTAGATTAGAGAATGTACTAAAAGATGAAAAATCGTAAATGTCAGCAAGGTATATTGCATAGGCTTAGTTTTATGTAATTATATATAGGTTATATATAAGATATATTCAATTACAAGTAACCTTATAAAATATCTGTCATATATATATTATAGAGTAAAAGCGTACTTATATAAGTATTATAAATGCTTTAATATGTATGTATAATTATTTTGGAGGGTGAATTGTTAAATTATTTATGGGCGGCAATGATTATAATTGGCATAGTATATGGAAGCATAACAGGAAATATTGAGGTAGTAGGAAATGCAGCTATAGACTCAGGAAAAGACGCAGTCAGCCTTTGTATTACTATGCTGGGTGTAGTTACTATGTGGACGGGAATAATGAAAATAGCGACAAATTGTGGTATAATAGCAGCAACTTCACGGAAGCTGTCGCCATTTATCACTTTTTTATTTCCAAGACTTCCTAAAAATCATATAGTAAGAGAAAGTATTACAACTAATTTTATTGCAAATATTTTTGGGTTAGGCTGGGCAGCAACGCCAGCAGGACTTAAGGCAATGAAGGAATTGGCAGCCTTAAATGATAATGGTGATAATAAAAGCTATAAGTGGGCAAGTGATGAAATGTGCACCTTCTTAGTAATAAACATTTCTTCATTACAGCTTATACCTATAAATATAATAGCTTACAGAAGCCAATATGGAAGCGTTAATCCTACAGGGATAATAGTTCCTGCAATTATAGCAACTACCATAAGCACAGCAGTTGGAATAATTTTTTGCAAAATTATGAGTAGAAAAAAGACTTGATAATATAAATTGAAAGGATAAATAAATGAATTTACTTTCTGGAACAAATTTGGTTAAGGAATTTTCCAACAAAAAGGTGTTGGATAATACAGATTTCTTTTTAGGAGAAAATGAAAAGGTGGGCGTTATCGGAATAAACGGAACTGGAAAATCCACCTTATTGAAAATTCTTGCTGGAAAAGAAGAATGTGACAAGGGAGAGGTAACGAAGGCAGGTCATGTGGTAATTAAATATCTTCCACAAACTCCGGAGTTTTTAGAAAATGAAACAGTAATTGAATATATTATTAGAAAAAATAAAGGACAAATTGACCAAAATATTGAAACCAAAGCTAAAACAATGATGACAAAGCTGGGAATAGATGATTTTAACAGTAATGTAGCTACTCTTTCAGGAGGACAGCGAAAAAGATGTGCTTTAGTGGCTGTGCTTGCTGCACCGTCAGATATATTAATATTAGATGAGCCTACCAACCATTTAGACAATCAAATGTCGGATTGGTTAGAGGAACAGCTAAAGGCTTATAAAGGCTCAATAATTATGGTTACTCATGACAGATACTTTTTGGATAGTGTTTGTAACAGAATAGATGAGGTAGACAGAGGAAAAATTTACACATATAAGGAAAATTATTCTGGCTTTTTAAAGCTGAAAACTGAGAGAGAGGAAATGTTGGTTGCCAGTGATAGAAAAAGAAAGTCTATTCTTAGAAATGAATTAGCCTGGATAATGAGAGGAGCAAGGGCTCGTTCAACAAAGCAGAAGGCTAGAATAGAAAGATATGAGCAGATGAAAAATACAAAGGATTTTGCTAGGAATGGACAAGTGGAAATGTCCTCTGCTGTAACCCGGCTTGGAAAGACCACAGTAGAAATTAAAAATCTTTGTAAAAGCTATGGGGATAAGGTTTTAATTAAGGATTTTACTTATATATTCCTAAAAAATGACAGAATAGGCTTTATAGGGAAAAATGGCTGTGGGAAAACTACTCTTATGAAAATGCTGGAGGGTAGTGTTAAGCCTGATAGTGGCAGTATAGAAATAGGACAGACTGTAAAAATAGGATATTATTCTCAGGAAATTGCAACCTCTAAGGAGGCCGGGATTGCGTATATGGACCCTAAAATCAGAGTTATAGACTATATCAGACAGACGGCAGAATTTGTACAGACAAAGGAAGGACCTGTATCGGCGGCAAATATGCTGGAGAGATTTTTATTTTCCGGAGAGGCACAATATTCACTTATAGAAAAGCTTTCAGGTGGAGAAAAAAGACGACTTAATCTTTTAAGAGTGCTTATGGAAGCACCAAACTTTTTAATATTAGATGAGCCAACAAATGATTTAGATATTAGTACCCTGACTATTTTAGAGGATTACTTAGACAATTTTAACGGAATTGTAGTTATTGTTTCCCACGATAGATATTTTCTGGACAGAACAGTAAATAGAATTTTTGAATTTTCCGGTAATGGGAAAATAACTCAATATGAGGGTGGCTATACAGATTATTCTGCTAAGAAGCTGAAGGAGGAGATTGAGGTAGAAAATAAAGCTTCTGATACAGCAGCTAAGGAGTCGGGTAAAAAGGAAAAGCCTAGAGAAAAAAAGCTGAAGTTTACTTATCAAGAGGCGAAGGATTATGAAATCATCGAGGCTTGTGTGGCACAATTAGAAGAAAGAATAGAAAATATTGATAAGGAGATGAGCTTACAAGCCAGAGATTTTGTAAAATTAAATGAGCTTACCAAGGAAAAGGAAAAGTTATCCTTAGAGTTAGATGAAAAAATGGAAAGATGGATGTATCTTGAGGACTTAAAAGCAAGAATAGACGGAGGAAATTAAAATGCTGACAAATTATCATACACATTGTGAGTTGTGCAAGCACGCAGGAGGAAGTGTGTTGGATTATGCGGAGCAGGCTGCAAAGAATGGTTTTGACCGTTTAGGAATGTCCGACCATATACCATATCCTGATATTGATTATGGAATGAGAATGGACTATTCTAACAAGGATTTATATTTAGATAAGGTAATGGAGGCAAGACAATTATATAATGAAAGAATGGAAATATTGTCTGGCTTTGAGGCTGAATATTTACCTATATACAATGGATATTATGAGGAGCTGTTAAAGGACAACAGATGTGATTATTTAATATTAGGGGTGCATTTTTTTCAGCTGGATAATGGAAAGCTGCAATCTACATATAATATTACAGATACAAGTATGTTTATTGAATATGCAAATAAAGCAGTAGAGGCAATGAGAACAGGATATTTTAAATGCCTGTGTCACCCAGATTTAATAGGTGTGGGAGATTTTGACATTGATGAAAATTATAAGAGAGCCTTCGATATTATAATTGACGGAGCAACAAAGTATGATTTTGCTTTGGAATATAATGCAAATGGCTTAAGGCGTGGAGTAGGACTAAGAGGCACAAAGGAGAGATTACAGTATCCAATTAGTGAATTTTGGAATATGGTTGAAGGAACTGACATAAAAGTTTTAGTAGGCTGCGATTGTCATAATCCAATGCAGTTGTATGATGAGTGTATGAAGGAGGCGTTGGAGTATGTGGGGAAAGGCAGGTTTAATCAAACTTTTAAAATATAGTAAAAGTTTTGATATATATATGTTTTATATGAGAAAAGGAGAATGAGATGAAAAAGAAAATTGTTTTTTTAACATCGGCACTTATTATGGCGGCGGTTTCAATGTGGGGCTGCGGCAGTGATGGCAATTCTGCCACAAAGGGAAGTGATGTGAGTAAGACTACCACTACACAGGCACAAACCACTACAGCAGAAACTACTACACCAGAGCCAACAACGGAAGAACCAACTACCAGTGGCTATTCGGGAGATTATTCCGAGTTTTCTACAGAGTTAGTAGAATATGGCGTTGGAACTCGTAGATTAGATGATGGCAGATTTGAGGGTGCTGTTTATTGTCAGAATAAGTATTCACAGTATAAGGTTGAATTTATAAAGGAAAATGAAAAGGTAATTTATCTGACCTTTGATGAAGGCTATGAAAACGGATATACAGGTGCTATTTTGGATACTCTTAAGGAAAAGGGCGTAAAGGCTGTATTTTTTGTTACAATGGACTATGTTAAAAGAGAGCCGGATTTGGTAAAGAGAATTATTGCTGAGGGCCATGTGTTAGGTAATCATAGTGTTAATCACAAGTCTATGCCTACATTATCAGTTGAGGAGCAGAAAAATGAATATATGGGACTTCACAATTATGTAAAAGAAAACTTCAATTATGATATGTACCTTTTCAGACCACCAATGGGACATTTTAGCGAGCAGTCACTAGCAATCGCAGGAGATTTAGGCTATACAACAGTATTGTGGAGCTTTGCTCATGTAGATTGGAAGGTTGATGAGCAGCCATCTCATGAACAGGCACTTAATACAACTGTAGAAAGATTACATAATGGAGCAATATATCTTTTACACGCTGTATCAGAGTCAAACACTGCAATATTAGGAGATTTTATTGATAAGGCAAGGGAACAGGGATATGAGTTTAAGGAATATACTAGGGACAGTATTGGTTCATAGAGATAAGTAATATTAGAATAGGTTAATGAAAATTTAAATACTTATTTAATTAAGTCATAAATAAGTATAAAATAATAAATAAAAGCATAATATTATTACAAGTAAAATATGTGGTGATATTATGCTTTTTTTAGTTAAAATTTCTAATTTATTAATTCCGGTTTTAATATTGTATATTGTAGGATATGGAATACTAATGAAGAGAAATGTTTACGAAGATTTCATTGATGGGGCAAAGGACGGAATAAAGGTGGTTGCCGAAATATTACCAACGCTAATAGGGTTAATGGTAGGCGTAGGTATACTTAGTGCATCGGGATTTCTTAATTTCTTAGGGGAACAATTTGCTGCTATTGGGAATTTTATAGGATTTCCGTCCCAGCTTATGCCGCTTACCATAGTGAAAATGTTCTCCTCATCAGCGGCGACAGGGTTGCTGTTGGATATATACAAAAATTATGGAACAGATTCTTTTATAGGAAGTGTTGCTTCGATTATGATGAGCTCTACAGAAACAATATTTTATACAATGAGTGTATATTTTATCACTGCCAAGGTTAAAAAAACAAGGTGGACACTTCCGGGAGCATTGCTTTGTACCCTAGCAGGAATCATTGCTAGCGTGGTGTTGGCAGGTAGATGATTGTTAAAGATTAGACATTAGTGTTAAAGAATAAACAAGCATGTTAATTTTTAAACTATGCTTTTCTTTTTATCAAAAAAGTAGTATTATATCCTTAAACGAAGGAACGTGTTAAACATACAAAATGAATCAATAATTTAGGAGGACACTAATATGAAACTTGAGAAATTAATAGCAAAAGGAAGAAACAATGAAGTTTATAAGAGTGGGGATTTAGCAGTTAAGGTTTTCAATAAAGACTATGCTAAAGAAGATGTATTTACAGAAGCACTTATTGCTGCTAGTGTAGAGCCATTAGAATTAAATACTCCAAAAGTAGTAGAAGTATCACAGGTTGATGGTAAATGGGCTATCGCAATGGAATGTGTTGAAGGAAAAACATTAAGCCAGCTTATGGAGGAAAATCCAAAGGACACAGAAAAATATGTTGATATGATGGTAGATATACAGATTGATATGTTTGCAAAGAAATGTCCATCACTTAGAAAATTAAAAGCAAAGCTTACAGATAAAATTAATCAGGCTGGTCTTGATGATACAAAGAGATATGAATTATTAGCACATCTTGAGGGTACACCAAAGCACGACAAATTATGTCATGGTGACTTTACACCACAAAATATTATTATAGACAAAGATGGAAAAGCTCACATTATTGACTGGAACCATGCAACAGTTGGAAATGCCAGTGCAGATGTTGCCAGATCATACTTGTGGCTGTCATTATACAATGAAAAAATTGCAGATATGTATATGAACAAATTCTGCGAAAAGACAAAGACAGCTAAGAGCTATGTTCAGATGTGGCTTCCGATAGTGGCAGCAGCAAGATTATCAAAGAATATTGAGGAAGAAAAAGAGCTTCTCAATAAGTGGATTGATGTAGTAGAATATCAGTAGAATTCATCTAATATATTCCTTTTGTGAAGGTGGCTGTCGCACTAATTTTTGGTGCGACAGCCACTTTTATATTAAAAAACCATTTATATTTAAAAGCCACTAGACAAAGCATTAATTATTTGTATAATAAGATTAGTAATGACGAAAGATAAGCAGGCTTTTGCAGGAGAAGCAAAACAGAGAATAGTAAGAAAGAGGATTACCTATGAAAACAACCATAATTATTCCTTCTCTTAACCCAGACTCAAAGCTGGAGGCAGTAGTTGGTGGTCTTGTTGAGGCAGGATATGAAGATATAGTTATTGTAAATGACGGAAGTGATGAAGAACACTTAGAGCCATTTAAAAGATTAGAAAAGCTTGAGCAATGCACAGTATTGACCCATGAGGTAAACAAGGGAAAGGGTCGGGCATTAAAAACTGCATTTTCATATATTCTTGAAAACAGAAGGAATATTGCAGGAGTTATTACTGTAGATGGTGACAACCAGCATAAGGTGCCTGATATTAAGGCCTGTGAAAAGCTTATGCTTGAAAAAGAGGACGCAGTTATTCTTGGCTGCAGAGATTTTTCAGGAAAGGATGTTCCTTTTAGAAGCAGATTTGGAAACAAATTTACAAGCTTTACCTTTAAGGTGGCTTGTGGAGTGAATATTTCTGACACACAAACCGGACTTAGAGCTATTCCGTTTAAATATTTAGGTAATATGCTTGAAATAGAAGGTGAAAGATTTGAATATGAAACCAATATGCTGCTTTCACTTAGAAAATACAATATTCCTTACGCAGAGCAAAAAATAGAAACAGTATACATAGAGGAAAATCAAACCTCTCATTTTAATCCGATAGTAGACTCTATAAAAATATATAAGGTAATATTAAAGTTTATGTTTAGCTCCTTAGCTTCAAGCCTTATTGATATTGTTATGTTTTCAGTATTAGTATGGATTATCGGAGGCTTGGTTTCAAACAATGTAAGAGTTCTTATTGCAACTGTCGGAGCGAGAATAATATCATCAATATTTAACTGTATATTTAACAAAAAAGCAGTATTTAAGTCAGACGCTTCTTACAAGAAGGTAATAATAAAATATTATGTAGTATGTGTAATACAGACAGCAATATCTTATTTATTAGTATCTGGTTTATCAGCACTTTTGAAAACAAGTGCAGGGGGTCTATTGGTACTGTTTAAGATAATAGTAGATGTAACATTATTCTTTATTAGCTACAGAGTGCAAAAAGCATGGGTATATAAGCAATAGAAAGACGAGGAAAGAATATGGATGAGAATTTAATTAACCTAGATGATTTGCAGGAGGCGTTGGCTGGACTTACAAATGAAAATTATGATGCTCTCGCAACAAATGACGAGGAAGAGATGGAGGCATCAAAGAGAAGGTATGAGGAGTATATAAAAAAGAATGTGTAGGATAAAAAAGGTCACCGCTGTTTGCGATGACCTTTTTGCTCTAACAGGCAAAGTTAGTTTTGACCTTTAACCTGCTTTGCCCAATCCTGCATATAGTCTTCAATAATATCAAAATAGGTTGGTCCAATTTCTAAGATAAATTTGTTGAAATTAATGTTGCTGTAGGAGTCACCTAATAAATCAGAGGCAGTATTTTGAAGCTCTAATATTTGTACAAGACCCATAAAATATCTATGATAAACACAAGGGTCATTTTGAGCTATAGAATATAATTCATCTGCAACATCTGAATCATATCCTAAGTCCTCTATGTAAGAGCATACATCATCATAATCCCATTCGTTTGTATTAATCTTGAAATCAATATATGCGTAAAGTCCATATCCAAAAATATCATTTGCTTTAAATAAGCTGGCAACAGAAGCCTTTGGATATTTATAGTCATAAGCGTAGCGTTCTGCGTACATAGCATAGCCCTCAGTATATCCAATAAAGGATAGGCAGGAACGGATAGGACTTGGATTTAAGCTGTTAAAATAAGTATTCTGGTATAAGTGACCAGGATAGCCTTCGTGAGCTAATATAGAATATAAATCTTCGTTTTCATATTCTTCGCTTCCATTAATATAGATAATATTTTTGTCAAGATTATCTATAGGCGGAATAATGTAAAAGGCAGGAGAGCTTGAAGCCTCCAGTGATTTTGGAACATCTTTAAGCTCAAATTTAGTAGTAGCTGGTGCAGGGAAATCAACAGTAAGCTGCCTTGATAAGGCTCTAAGTGTTTTAGCTGGCTCCGTCTGAGTATCCTTTTTCATAAATAAAGTAATATCATTTAAGCTTGCACTTGAAATAGTAGTAACTGCGTTCTGGATATAGTCCTCAGTTAATGACATAAGGTCATCGACAGAGGAAAGAGAGCTTGAGTTTTCAGCTACAAGATAAGCATAGTATTCATCGCCACCTTCATACTGACAAATGCTATCGTGAAGGCGGGTGCCTTTAAGAGTAGGGAAGGTATCCACTATTTCTTCAAAGGCTGCAATAATATAATCATTTACAATATCTTCATTGGAAGCCTTGTAGGCCTTTTTCTCAGAGTCAGTTAAGAAGTCTGCCTCATCAATTTTTGAATTAAAAGACGAAACAAGTGCATTTTCTGGAGCATCTATAAATTCCTTGCATTGATTTATAACATCATCAGCAGCATAATCAGATAAGAAAAGCTTATAGTTTTCAGAACGATATTTTTCAAATTCAACAAGCTGATGTACTACACGCTTTGTATCCTTTGAAATAGTTAGGTAATTTTCAATATCTGTTTTGTCAGAAAACTCTATTTCAGCAAGCATAATAGGAACAGAGGTCTGCATACCATTCAGAGGTGAAAAGTTTTCTGCATAATACCAATATTTGCTGCCAATTAATTCATTTTCAAGGGTAGTTTTAAGAGTATCATAAATAAGACGACCTTCATAGTCTAGGGAATCATAATCATATGAAACAAGCTCATCATATAATTCCTTGTTGTCAGCTTCACTGCTTTTCATAGCCTCTATGCTGTAGTCGCCCCAGGTAATAGTATCTACGGTAATACCCATTTTTTCCGGGTCATCTACTGTAAATATGAGATTTATGTAGTTGCTGGTAATAGAATCTACAAATAAGTCATAGATAAAATCATCAAAGGCCTTTTGTATCTTTAATTCGTCCTCAGTATATTTTCGGTCATTGTCATCATATATACTAAAATTATATGCAGTACCAGCAGTTGTATTTGTGTCTGTATCTGTGGTATTGCCTTCTTTTGTAGTAGTTTCCATATTGGAATCTGCAGGTTGTGATTTTTCACAGGCTGTAAGCAGCACTAAGGCTAAAAACAGGGAGAAAAGTCGTAGAAATTGTTTTTTCATAATAATAGCTCCTTTAATTTGTTTAAGCAGGTATTATTGTAACATAGCAAAATACATATGACCAGCTAAATAATTATATGATATACACATAAAAATTATAAACAGCACAAATATATATTGTAATTAAATATAAAAGCTGATAAAATCATTATTACAAAAATCAGACCTCCCTTTTGGAGAAAAGGAGGTATCTATGAAACAAAGCTTACTTAAAAAAGCATCTTTAAAGCAGATATTATTCTTATCTATTCTGCTGTTTTTCACTATTTCCCTTACTACTATGAACACCTTTGCTGAGTCCAGACTATATTTTGATGAGGATGGAAGTCTGATATTTATTGCAAGAAGTGGAAAGGACCATACAGGTATAAAATACAGAACTATTGGCTGGGTGCTTAGAAGGTACGATTTGCCTTTAAATGCAAGTGGGCAGCAGTATGTAATTATTCCTAAAAGGACTTATGGGAATGCTGCTCCGGATCCTATAAACCCGGAAATATTAATCTGCTGCTTTAAAAGTGACAGCAGCGAAATTTTAAATGCAATCGGTAAGGTATCTATGGAGTGGAAAAACCAGCTAGTCAACTACGGTGGAGATATTTATATTGATTCAGTTATGACAGTAGTTGTATATGGAACAGAAATGGGAAAGGTAGGGGACAATGGAGAACTGTCAGGAGAAGTATATTGTACCTATGAGGGAATTGCCAACGCAAAGCCGTGGGGTGCAAAGGAGGAATTAAAGCAGTATTATGATTTGGTGGTTGAATATCCGGCAAAAAAGCAGCCTACCCAGCAGACAATAGAGGTTGCAAGAAAGGAGCAGACATATAAAAGTCCACAGGTCAATAGTCTATTATTAGGCTCTAATAAAAAGGGAGAGGAAATATTTGATGCAGATAAGGCGATTCCATCTGGAGAGAAATTATATTTAGACGGAAAAATCAGCAATTTTCTATATGATTTAAGGACAAATTTTGTTAAAGGCACAATAAAAATTCCCATAAAGGTTACAACTACATATTTATTAAAGTGGAAGGGGATTAATGGAGAGGATAAGCAGGAAAGAAGAACTGTAGCCAGAGTTTATACCTTTACTATGCCAGTTTCTTATTATGAATTAATCAGTGTTAACGGGTATGAAGCTAATAGGCTTATACTTAATAATAATGCGATAGGAGAATATGAGAAGGGGGTGGCAGGAAAGGCTGTCATAAATAAAACCATATATGGAGCTGCAAATAACCATATTAAAGCAAATGTAAAGAAACATACTGTACATTCTGGAACTAAGACTATTACTTCAAAGAGTGTTTTAAAGCCTTCCATACCAGAGGAAAATTATGAGGCTTTGGCGAAAAGTCAAATTGAGGGAGTAAGTGTAAAAAGTGACAAATTAATCATTAACAATAACTATGTATTAAGAGATACTGTGTGTAGTCAAAATGCTAAAGCTCCTATTTATTTTAATCCCCCAGCAAGTAATATTTATATTGTAAATATTGGCTTAAATTCTACTGCCAGAAACGGTGTATATAGTACAAAGGTTAAAGTTAAGTATAAAAACACCACTAGCAATGCTTATATTACAAAAAGTCAGGATATAAATAGTGTAAGTGTATATACACCAGTGGTCTGCAATGGAAAAACAGGTACAGATAAAGCATATAATCAGGAGCTTAAGCCTGTAGAAAATACTATAGTTTTGGGCAGTGATTTTAAAATAGATATAGGTGCATATGGCTTTCATTCGAATAACAAGGGGTATGGAGAGGGAGATTACTCTAAGTATGTGAAGAATACACAAATAAAATTCCCATTTGAGGTCGAAAAGGAAGGCATATCATATAAGGAAAATAGCTGGATTTCTGTAGGAAGTAATGAAAGCTTCTATCTGCCTTATAGTGCAGCTTTGGGAGATTATCAGGTGGAAATAAGAAATTATGCTATTAATAGTGTGAAATGGGACAGTACAGGCGGAAATGGCGTAAACAATAAAAATCAATATTATGCTTATTCTAATATAAAGGTTCATGTAGCTGGAAAATTGTTTGATTACACTGTTAATAATGAATATAAGGTGAAGGATATGCTGTGCAATTTAATGATTACGCAAGAGGTGGAATACACTATGCAGGTAGCCGGCAATTATGATTTAGAGGACTATGTCAGGGTAAATTATGTATATAGTTATTACAAGGATAAGGAAAGAATACCTGTGGATATTTATATAATTGAAAAAAGGGATAGTATTGGGGCTGCCTTAAAAAAGGCAGAAGATTATAGGGATATACCTATAAATACTGGAAAAGAGCTGAAAAAAAATTTGGTAGAAATAGAAGGCAGCATTAATTTAGGCAAGGAAATGTATGTATTTCCTAAGGATATTAAAATAAACAGCATAAAGGATATTGTTAAAAATTATAAAAACAGACTTGCTGATGGAATACTTGTGGTAGGCGTTGACAGCTACATATGTAAAAATGGGGAAGGGTATATATCCTATATTAATGAGGAAAATAGTAAGAAGGGATATTGTAATATGTGGAAGGAGGAGGGATTTAGGTATAATCAGACTATAGGCAGGGAGAAGCTAAGGCTGGAGTCTGGTGACAGCATAAGTTATTTTAATAATGGAAATAATTATTTAGGATATACAGTAGTGGGTACACATTAATATTAACAAAATAGATTAACTAAGGCGGGAACTGATTAATTGACATTTACAGGCTTAAATAATATAATGAAATGAGTGTCAAAGGGCTTTTTTGCTCTTATAGTATATAGTTAATTATATTAGCTGGATTTTTGAAAACTCGGAGGATTAACCATGGAAAAGAAACCATATTATATTACAACAGCTATTGCCTATACATCAGGCAAACCACATATAGGAAATACTTATGAAATCGTACTTGCAGACAGCATTGCCAGATATAAAAGATTAGAGGGCTATGATGTGTTTTTCCAGACAGGTACAGATGAGCATGGTCAGAAAATAGAGTTAAAGGCTGCAGAGGCAGGTATTACTCCAAAGCAGTTTGTAGATAATGTATCTAAAGAAATTAAGAGAATATGGGATTTAATGGATACTTCTTATGACAAGTTTATAAGAACAACTGATGCGCCACACGAAAAGCAGGTTCAGAAAATATTTAAGAAATTATATGACAAGGGAGATATTTATAAGGGCTACTATGAAGGAATGTACTGTACTCCTTGTGAGTCTTTCTTTACTCAGTCACAGCTTGTAGACGGAAAGTGTCCAGATTGTGGAAGAGAATGTCAGCCAGCAAAGGAAGAGGCATATTTCTTTAAAATGTCAAAATACACAGACAAGCTTATTAAGCATATTGAGGAACATCCAGAGTTTATACAGCCAGAATCTCGTAAAAATGAAATGATGAACAACTTCATAAAGGCTGGCTTACAGGATTTATGTGTTTCCAGAACCTCTTTCAAATGGGGTATTCCTGTAGACTTTGATGACAAGCATGTTATTTATGTATGGATAGATGCACTTACAAACTATATTACAGGTCTTGGTTATGATGCAGACGGAAATCACGGCGAGAATTTTAAGAAGTATTGGCCGGCAGATTTACACCTTATTGGAAAGGATATTTTAAGATTCCACACAATATATTGGCCTATTATGTTAATGGCATTGGATATTCCTTTACCAAAGCAGGTATTTGGACATCCATGGTTATTACAGGGTGATGGAAAGATGAGTAAATCAAAGGGTAATGTAATTTATGCAGATGACCTTGTAGATTTCTTTGGTGTAGACGCTGTAAGATATTTTGTACTTCACGAAATGCCATTTGAAAATGATGGTGTTATTACCTGGGAGCTTTTAGTTGAAAGATTAAATTCAGAGCTTGCAAACACCTTAGGAAACCTTGTTAATAGAACAATATCTATGTCAAATAAGTATTTTGGTGGTGTTGTTACAAATAAAAATAATGATGGTGGCGAGCCATTTGACAATGAGCTTAAAGAGGCAGCAATAAATACAGCTAAAAAGGTAGCTGCAAAAATGAGTGAATTAAGAGTAGCAGATGCTATTACAGAAATATTTACCCTCTTTAAGAGATGCAACAAATATATTGATGAAACAATGCCATGGGCATTAGCAAAGGACGAGTCTAAGAAGGAAAGACTTGAAACTGTACTTTACAACCTTGTAGAAGGTATTTGTATTGGTGCTACATTATTAGAGCCATTTATGCCTAAAACAACTGAAAAGATTTTAAGCCAGCTTAATGCTCCAAAGAGAACCTTTGATGAGCTTGACAGCTTTGGTAAATATCCTTCAGGAAATAAGGTTACAGAGAAGCCAGAAATTCTTTTTGCAAGACTTGACATTAACGAAGTAATGGAAAAGGTTGAGGCAATGAGAGAAAAGTATGCTGCACAGCATAAAGAGGAAGAAAAGGCAGAGGCAGCAGAGGATGAAAATGTTATAGACATTGAGCCTAAGGCAGAAATCACATATGAGGACTTTGCAAAAATGCAGTTCCAGGTAGGCGAAATTATTGCTTGTGAAGAAGTTCCAAAGTCAAAGAAGCTTCTTTGCTCGCAGGTAAAAATCGGAAGCAGCGTAAAACAAATTGTTTCTGGAATTAAGCAGCATTACAGTGCAAAGGAAATGGTTGGCAAAAAGGTAATGGTACTTGTAAACTTGAAGCCAGCTACACTTGCAGGTGTTGTTTCGGAGGGTATGTTATTATGTGCAGAGGATGAAAATGGCGAGCTTGCACTTATGACACCAGAAAAGAAAATGCCAGCCGGTGCTGAAATTTGTTAGGTGAGAAAATGATATTTGAAACACACGCTCACTATGATGATGAGAGATTTGAAAATGACAGGGATGAACTGGTTTCGTCCCTGCCTTTTAATGGTATAGACAAGGTTATAAATGTGGGTGCTTCTATTGAAAGCACAAAGACTACACTTGAGCTGGCTCACAAATACGATTTTGTATACGCAGCAGTTGGTGTTCATCCAAGTGATATTGACGGCTTAAATGAGGAAACCTTTAATTGGCTCTATGATATGACAAAGGACAAAAAGACTGTTGCTGTTGGAGAAATTGGTCTGGACTATTACTGGGAAAAGGACAGGGAGGTGCAAAAGCTTCAAAAGTATTGGTTTAAAAGACAAATGGAGCTTGCCAAAAGGGTTGATTTGCCTGTAATTATTCATTCCAGAGATGCGGCTGTGGACACAATGGATTTAATGAAGGACGCAGATATGCAGGGAATAAGAGGAGTTATTCACTGCTATTCGTATTCAAAGGAAATGGCAGCAGAGTTTATAAAAATGGGATATTATATAGGAGTTGGAGGTGTAGTAACCTTTAAAAACTCTAAAAAATTAAAGGAAACTGTAGAAGCAATACCCCTTGAAAGAATTTTATTAGAAACAGATTGTCCATATATGGCACCTGAGCCACATAGAGGAAAACGAAATGATTCTACTTATATTCCATATATGGTAGCAGAGATTGCAAGGCTGAAGGATATAAGTGAGGATGAGGTAAAAAAGGTCACATACGAAAATGCAGAAAAGCTTTTTAGGCTGTAGAAAAGAGGATTAATGGCAACACTAGGAATACCAGCAAATACTATTGCTGTTTTGCAAAAGTACAATTTCAACTTTCAGAAAAGATATGGTCAGAATTTCCTTATTGATACAAGAGTTCTTGATAAAATCATATCAAATGCAAAGGTTACAAAGGAAGATTTTGTTCTTGAGGTAGGTCCGGGTATAGGAACAATGACACAGTATCTTGCCGAAAATGCAAGAGAGGTGGTTGCTGTAGAAATAGACAAAAATCTTATTCCAATACTTCAGGATACCCTTAGTGAATATGATAATGTTTCTGTAATAAATGATGATATTTTAAAGGTAGATATTAATAAAATTGCCAATGAGCGAAATGATGGCAAACCAATAAAGGTGGTTGCAAATCTGCCATATTATATTACTACGCCTATTATTATGGGACTTTTTGAAAGCCATGTTCCAATAGAGAGCATTACCATAATGGTGCAAAAAGAGGTGGCTGACAGGATGCAGGTGGGTCCGGGAACAAAGGACTATGGTGCATTATCGTTGGCAGTTCAGTATTATGCAAAGCCAGAAATTGTGGCAAATGTACCACCAAACTGCTTTATGCCCAGACCAAATGTAGGCTCAGCGGTTATTAAATTAACTGCCCATAAGGAAGTGCCAGTTAAGGTCTGTGATGAAAAAATGATGTTTGCAATTATTAGGGCGACCTTTAATCAGCGAAGAAAAACAATGCAAAATAGTATCTGCAATAGCCAGGAGCTTAGATTCACTAAGGCACAGGTGGTTGAGACACTAGGAAAAATGGGACTTTCGGAAACTGTGCGTGGAGAGGCGTTGTCGCTGGAGCAGTTTGCACAGTTTACTAATTATATTTGTGGATAGAAATAGCAATATAAAACAGGACTATGTGCTTTTGGGCGTTTATGCAGTACGGTATAAGTAGATTGATATAAAAATGAAGATTTAAGTGGGTTTGTATTGTATGTAGAAAGCATATTATTATATGGAAATACATAGTATTATGAATATAACTAATTTTTTAGGAGGATATATTGAAAAGACTGGTTTCTTATATTTACAAATATAGTAATGGAAAAAAAGGGGAAAATGTTGGATATGGAAAAATTGATACTATAGATAACAGAATAAAATTAAATATATCTTTACGATGTACAAGATGCGTTACAGCCTTGAAGGTATATTTTTTTATTAGGGAAGAGAGTACAAAGCTGGTGTATACAGGCGAGGCTAAGGGCAATGGAAATATATACGAGTTAAGGTCGATTATTGATATTTATGAGGCTACAAATGGAAAATATAAAACCTCGGATATATATGGTCTGGCTGTTATTAGTGAAAAGGAGATTGTATACATATCCTATTGGAAAGAGGAATATAAAATCAAAGGCTATGTAATGTGGAATGAGGAGTCTACAGTATTAGAGGCAAAGGAAAGCAAGGACGAAGCCGAGAAGGCTCAAGCTAAAAAAGTAGAGGATAACAGCGTTGAGGTAGTAGAGGAGGATACAATATACTTAATAGATAAAAATTGTGTTCCAGTAGAGGAAGCTGTTAATGATGAAAAGATTGTTAAGGAAAGTGTTGAGGAGGAACAGGTACATTTAAGTCAATTTTTTAAGGAAAATGTAATGTTGACAATGACATTAGACGGGGAAAATCAAACAACCTGTAGCATTAAGCCGATGGATATTTATATGCTGCCACGAAAATGCTGGGAGATTGTTAGAAATGCCTATGTATGTCATGGTTTTATGAGGTACGGGCAGGTATATTTAATAGAAAGGAATGGTTTATATATTGGTGTGTGTGGTTATAGGACAATTAATGAGGAGATAATTGCAAAAAAGTATGGGTTTGATATTTTTATGGAGGGGGCTGTGGCATCACTAGGTAAAAGCAGTAATCCTAAGTGGAGCACAGGACTTTGGTGCAGGAGGATAATTTAATTAATCATGGATAATAGCTTTGCCATTGAGCCTACTTTATAAAAATCATATATTGTACATTCCATAGTTGGGGAAATGTAGTTTAGGTCTGCACCGTGGGAGCATAAAGCTGTCAATATTCTTAATAAATCTGCCTGTAATTCCTCAGTAAAAATTCTATCATCACTTTCACACTGGTTAGAATAATTGTAGGTTGGCAGTATTTGTCCAGCTTGTAAGCAAAATCTCCATATGCCAGAATTTCCGTAGGAGTCTAAGGCATTAATGTCAGAGCCTAAATCTAACATTTTTTCTAAAGTAGCAAAAGCTCTTTCGGAGTCCTCTTTAGTAGAAAATACCGTAAAGCCAGTATATTTATTGTTTGTGTTCCATCTACAATTCATTATTGCTGCAATTATAGCGTCTTGAATAACTGGTATTCTCCAAGAATTGCAGCAGGAGGTAGCTTCTATAAAATTTAAGTCAGCACCTATATCTATTAGATAATCAGCAATGTCAAAGGCTCCAGTTTTTAAAGCAACCTGTAGGGGTGATTGACCATCATCCTTTTTAGGTGGCTGCTTTGCAACGCAATTTACTAAATCAGGCTTATTATTAATAATTTCTTTTACTTGCTCAAAATCCTTGCTGCGAATTGCTTTAAAAAGCTTTTTCATATATGCCTCACTTTCTGTGTTTTAGTTTAATATTCCATTCTAACCAATTTGATAGGCACAAGCTTGAGGTGCCTGTAGTAGTATTTTAAATTATGCTCTACTATCTATTATAGCAGAGGGATATTAATTGTTCTACCTGTATGTTTAAAGGATTTAATAAAGTAGGGACAAGTGTAACCAAGAGAAAGGAAAAACATAAATTGACAAAAATTTACATAAATGATACTATTAAATAAATTTAATTTGTCAGTTCGTATGTGAATGAGGTGAGAATAATAAATTATAAATACAAGACAGATTATATTTAGTTACTTGAGACAAGGTTTTAAAGGAAGGACTAAGATGAGTAGGAAAAGTTTAATAATGGGCATTTTTATACTACTTTCAGTAACCTTTAGTGGTAGTGTGATTTATGGAGCAGAAGATAATAATAACATTTTCAAATCAGAATCAGAGGTAATTGAAGGTATAAATAATGAGTGCTCAATCGATTTGTTGTATGAACAAAGAGAACAATATTGTGTAAATTATAAAGAAAATGAGAGGGTTATTGAAGCTATTGACAATCGTTTGGAACATCTAGGTATAGAGGAAATTTCCTATAGTGAGGTTGCATTAAAGCTAAACGGAAACAATAAAAACAGTAGTCGTGTAGCATTAAATTCAAGTTCAACAGTAAAGTGGACAAGTACCAGACAGACAACTGTTTATCGAGGAAAAACTTATGAATTACAGATAGTTAGAGGAGTGCCAGCAAGTGTAAATAGTGAATTGTACGCAACAAAAACGGAAACAGTTACTACAGATACAGGAAAGGCAGCAGCGGCACAAAATGTGGTAGGAATTGTTTTAAATAAATCAGCAGGTTATGTGCCAAAGATTGGACCAGTGCTTACAGCAGTTCAAACTGTATATGACATATATAAGGGAATAGTAAGCGGTTTAAAAGGAACTACCGTTGTTTCAAATATAAAATCAACATATTTCAATGGTGTTACAGCAAGCTATTTGTATGTTTTTGTAAAGTATAGTGGAGACCCAGATAATGGAAACCAGATATTGGCATACGCCGGAACACAGGTCGAAAGCGAGATTAGGGTAATTATTCCTGGAATAACTATAAATAATAATGTAGTAAGACCAAAGTCAACTGAATTCAAATATGAAGGCAGTATAGCATCTTCTTTTTATAAAAGTTATGTTGATATAGCATCTTCTAATTTTTATAATTATAAAAGCGGAAATAAAAATATTGTAACTAGATATGAATTATATGATTACTACATAGAAACTGTAAGAGGCAGAATACAAATAAAAGTTCCTACACCATATAGTGGATATTAGAATGGAGGTATAGAAATATGAAAAAAAAGCGTATAATTGTTAGTAGTATAATAATAGTAGTGGTACTTATATTATCTTTTGTGATTACTTATTTAGTTGCATACAAAAATAATAATAGTGAAGTTGTTAAGTTTATGAGTAATGTAAAGCTTAATTTAGATGGGCAATATTATTTATACAATGATGACTGTACTGAGCTGATAGAGGAAGTGCAGCTAGTTTGTAAAGGCGAAGGCAAAATTGTAAATAAAGGTGAAAGTGACTATCAAGGAAGGGTAAATCTTGTTTCAAAAAAAATATCCACATTTGATTATAAAAACTGCAATATGATTTTTCAGACCTCCGACAATTATATATGGGTTTATATGATTTCAAAGGCAATTAAGGAAAACGAAGATGGAACAGTTGCACCTGAAACCGGAAATTATCATATTGAAATGTATATTAATCAGGATAATTTATCTGATTATTATATAGAAATATCACAAGAAGAAAGTGAAGAAAAATATATAATTACAAATGTAGGTGATATTAAGGAAGCACAGAAAAAGATAAATAGTATTAAAAGATAAGTATAAAAATAAGAATTAAAAATAAGCATAAAACAAAAGGTAAAAGCTGTGAGCCAATGCTTGTATAGGGTATTGACTCACTTTTTGTCGAGCAAAAAAAATTGACAAGCAGGTTTATAAATAGTATATTGTTTGTGTAAATAAGGTTGGTATAAACAGTATCTTGACGCGCGGAGTGCTGATATACATAATGATTAATTTTAAGGAGGTAAAATATGTTAAGTATTTTAATTGCTAATATTGCAGCCGTTATTCCAATGTCTGCTGCAACAAAGGAAATAGTTATTGCATATATCAATGCTGGAGCAACAGCAGCATCAATTATTGCATTGCTCGGTGGAGGCAGCTTAATCGCTTTCATTATTAAAAAAGCATTTAAGAAGGGTGCTACAAAAGTTATAGTAGCAGCATAATTAAATACATTTGGCTGTTACAGGATAAAATATTCTAAGATAAATGGTTGTTTTTGGACATTTATTTTTGAATTACATATTCTGTAACAGCTTATTTATTTTTTGAGAGGGCTTTATGGATAAAATTTTTGGATTTAATATAAAACGGGCAGTGGTTATTATGGTTTGTTTTGTTGGTTTAGCAGCGGTAACCACCTTTATTACATATTATCAGTTAAAACCATTTGCTGTTAAATCAGAACTATCGGAGCTGGTTGTAAATGATATTACCTTTGCAGGAATTTTCATAAATAATTTAATTGTAAGTATAGTAGCTGTTTTAGGTGTGTTTCTTTTTAGAATTCCCAGTATACTGGTGCTATTGGTAAATCCAATAGTATTAGGCTTTGTGTTGGGAAGCAGCTGGGTATCTACTAATGAAATATATTATTTCATTAGGATAATTATGCCTCATTCTATTTTTGAAATACCAGCATTGTCAATAGCCTGTGCAATAGGCACAGAAGGAAGTAAAATATTTAGTAAATACAGTAAGAGCAGTATATTAAGGGCATGTGGCTTAATAGTTATTTTGCTTTTAATTGCAGCCTTTGTTGAATGTAATATATCTGCTAAAAATATATAAAGGAAAAATGGAGAGAACATGAAATACTTAAGTTTTTTTAAATGGGATTTATATGCAGGAATAAAAAGAAGAGTATTAAACGGAAGAATATTAAAATCATTAAATAATAAAATGGTTATAATACTGCTTGGTATCCTGGCTGTTATCAGAATATTAATATCATATGGTGTAACAGTTTCCTTTCCGGATATTTTGAAAATCTCCCAAAAAGGACTTATTAATATAGAAATTATTGACAGCTTAATAAATGGAATTTTAGGTCATACAGAGCTTGTTATAGGGATGCTTATACTATATGTGCTTATTACTGTGTTAAAAAAAATAAATGATGTGTCAAAGCTTACATATAGTAACAGATATATAGAGTGGGTATCTGCAAATACTCATTTTGATAAGTCGAAGATTATTTTTTGCATAGCAGGAAATTACAATATACTTGAAAGTAATGATTTGTTTACCATTTTATTGCCAATATTTGTGGGCTGCTTTAAAAATATGGGATATTCTTTGACAAAGGGAATTTTATATGGATTTCTTATAACGGTAGTGATTTTTATGGCGGTATATATATGCGCTATGTGGAAATACGTAATGCTTCTAAATAAGAAAAATGACAATATAAAGCAAAGGGTTATATTCAATGCTGCTAAAATAGTGGCAATAATGTTTGTTTTTAGTAAAATTGGAGGCTATTTTTCAGAGTGGATGAATAGGTTTCCTTTAATAAAAAGAAGGGTTGAGGGAGAAGAATTTAGCATATGGGTAAATGAGATAAAAGAAAAAATAACCTCAGGCATTCCCAATATAGAAGGACTAATGGCAGATGTATATGGCAATATAACAGAAGGAAAGCTTATAACTATTATTTTGGGACTTGCCTTAATACTTTACATATCAGCTATATACATAGGTGGCTATATTGTAAGAGAGGATAATGCAAGGGACTATAAGCAGGTAAAGGTTATGCCAAATTCTATGGCAAAGGGATATTATTTCAGGTCAATACTTAGAAGTGGATATTTAAAGCGAAATATAAAATACCTGTTTGGAGGAAATCTTTTTTGGATATTTATAGGCTTTTATGGTGGACTTATGACAGGAATACGGGAGCAGAAGGTTTTGTTTTTCCTTCTTATGACCTGCGTGTTTTACGCCGGACTATTTTTAACTCAAGGCATAATACATAGGTTAAATGCAATTTATACATTGGACGGCGAGGGTAAAAAAGCGTATTTTTGGATTAGTGATTTGGGAAGGCTGCTTGCCTTAAAGGAAAGAGTATGGCTGTTTAATGTAGCTGCTATTACAGTAGTGGAATATTTATTTTTTTATATTTGTACCAAAAATACCTCTGTAATTCTTGCCTTTGGCTTACAGCTTGTATATATGGCAGTACTATTACTTTTGTACAATTTGCCGTCGGTTATATTTCCCTGCTTTGAGTATAAAAACAAGGAGGAGCTTGTAAAATACTGTGACAGAGAAAAGATTTATGATTTAATAGATGGAATATTGTTAATAGTAGTTAATTCTATAATGGTTATACCTACAGCATTGTATATGACAGATTTTATGGGAATAGGCAGATACATTATAGTACAGTTTTTTGCAGTTGGTTTAATTATGGCGTTGGCAGGGATAATTATAGGCTGTTTTATAAAGAAAAAAATCAGAAGCATAGAATATTTGCAGAGGATATATTGCAGTTAGTATATAAAAGCATTGCAGTAAAAGGAGAAGGTCAATGGAATATATAAAGGTTGCTGGACTTAAATTAGACATTAATAGTAAGCCTATACTTAATAATATAGATTTTACGCTGGAAAAAGGGAAAATAGTTGTATTACTTGGGCCAAATGGAAGTGGTAAAACTACCTTGCTTAAGGCCTTAAATGGACTTATTAAAATTAAAGAGGGGAAGATAACAGATAACAAAAAGCAGGTTGATTTTTTAAATAAATCAATTCTTGTGTTTGATGAGCCTGTTTTATATGAGGAATTAACCGGTATGGAGCATATACACTTTATAATGGAGCTTAATTCCTGCGATTATAAAAAACAGAAGGAACAGATTTCATATATGATACAGCAGTTTGAGCTAAAGCCTTATATGAATAAGCTCATAGGAACATATTCATTGGGAACTAAAAAGAAAATTCAGTTTTTATGCGCCCTTTTGTGTAAATCGGATATTATTCTTATGGACGAGTATATATCGGGACTTGACCCGCAAATTCTTTATTCTGTGAAAAAAATAATGAGAGAATATGTTAAGGAAGGACATACAATATTATTGTCTACCCATATGCTGGATATGGCAGAAAAATTTTGTGATGATGTAATACTGATTAATGAGGGAAGGGTAGTAAGCAATGGAACGGAAAGCATAGGTAATATACTAGGTCAGTACGGAAGCTTAGAAAAGTATTACATAACCAAGGCGTTGCCAGCCTCTAATAATTAGTGGACAGGCACTTATAAAATCCTAAGACTTAGGTAAATTTGAATTATTATCAATAACAAAGAAATTGAAAATAATTGCAGTTTATGTTATTGTAATCTATATAAACAAGTGTATATCTGCATAGTTAAAATGTGGATATTTAAGAGGATTAAGCTATAATATTTGAATATCATTAGAATATTAAAATACAGTTAGAATATTAAAATACAGTCAAGAGGTGATGTTATGCGTTTTGTTAAGACAGAAAATCTTGTAAAGGGTATGCGGTTAGCAAAGCCTATTTATAACAAAAATGGTGTATTGTTATATGATAGGGATACGAAGCTGACAAAACAGGGAATAAATAGTATAAAGAATTTTAACATAATTGGTATATTTATACTAGAGCCAGCGGAGCCATTACCTCCAATGACAGATGAGGACATAGAGTTTGAAAGATTTCAGACAATGAGCATTTTTGGTCTGCGAGAGGATTTGAATACAATTATAATGGGCAGAAAGCCGGTTAATATAGACAATTTAGTTAAAATTATAATGAAGAATTACTGCAAAAAGGATAAAAAGGTTAATTTTATGCAGAATATAAGAAGCATTGAGGATTGTGTATACAAACATTCCTTAAATGTGGCTATAATGTCGGCAATGATTGCAATTAGATTTAAGCTTACATCTATGGAGATTAGACAGCTTGTATATGCAGCCTTAATCCATGATATAGGCAAGATTATGCCAGGTACATGGGGGATTCTTCAAAATGCCTCAGACAAAAAGGACGGTGAAATTAAGTCCTTGCAAAAGGGAATAAATTTACTTCACGATTGCGAATTTATTCCACCAGAGGTTGTAGAAATATTAAATGACAGCTTGAAAATAATGATGAAGCCGGCATTAGGAGTGACAAAGGGCGAGGTTTCTTTATCAGCAAAAATATTACAGATTTCAGATGTATATGATGATTTAACAGCAATGAAGCTGGACGAGGAGCCGACTTCGGATGTTGTAGCAATACGCACTCTTATAAATGAGGATAATAAATACAGCAAAACAGTTGTTTCAACATTAGTAGACAGTATAAAAATATTATATCCGGGAGTGTGTGTAGAGCTTACAAATGGCTTTACAGGACTGGTAGTAAAGGTCAATGAGAAAAATGTATTAAGACCAATGGTGCTTTGCTTTAGAGATAACAATTTATACAATTTAGCAGACAATTATGTCTATGATAAAATACAGATAAAAGATATTATGAAAACAATGGATAATCGTATAAAGGTAGACCAGAATACAGTAGACGAATATTTGAAGAAGTATTCCTAGTATAAGGTAGTGCTTATAATTACATAAAATTAGTGAAAGATGATTAATATTAATGATGATTAACTAATGAATATTGGTAATGAGATTTCCAGACACCATTTACATTAAGGTTACTTTCGCAAAGCCCTTCTCTGGTAAAGCCTAAACGCTCTGCCAGTTTTATAGAAGGCAGGTTATCTGGCAATATATATGCACATATGCGATGCAGCTTTAAAGCTGAGAAAGCATAGGGGATGGCTGACGCAAGACTTTCTGCAGCATAGCCACAGCCTGTATGAGCCTTGTCGAAGCGATAGCCAATGGTGGCACTGCAATATGGAAAGGACATTATATTTCCAAAGGAAACAGTACCAATAATTTTATTTGGCTCGGTTTTTAAAAATACATAGTATCTAAGATATTCTTTGTTAAGAGAGGCTTTAAATTCACGGTCAAGAATATTTTTTTGATACATAGGAGAATAGAAAAAAGGTGCTTTGCTGGTTTCAAAGGGTGCAAAAAACTCCTTGTTGTTTACAAGGAAATCGGCAACCTGATTACAGTAGGTTTCATCTAATATTTTTAAATATAATCTATTGGTTTCTAATATGGTTTTTATCATAAAATTCACTCTGACAGTCATTAATATAGTATATGTCAATTATAGAATAAGTAATATATAATATCAAGCTGTAGATAAGAAAGGTCATAGTATATATGAAATTAGATATATTATACAAGGATAAGGATATTCTGGTAGTAAGAAAGCCTGCCTTTGTAGCCTCTCAGGAGGAAAGAGGCAGTGGAATAGATATGGTTAGTGCCATTAAAAATTATTATGCCACTAATGAAAATACAAAAGCAGAGGTTTATGTTATCCATAGATTAGATAAGCCGGTAGAGGGTATTATGGTTTATGGATTAAGTAAAAATGCTGCGGCTAAGCTATCAAAGGCTGTGGCACAAGGAAATTTTAATAAATATTATTATGCAGTATTAACTAATATACCTGCTGGTGCAAAGGTCATAGAGGAAAACACAAGAGAAGAAAATGAGCTGTGTGATTATCTTATAAAGGACGGCAGAAGCAATGTATCAAGAGTGGTTAAGGAAAATACAACAGATGCGAAAAAGGCAGTACTTACCTATGAGCTGGTAAAACACCTTGAAATTAATAATAGAAAGCTATATCTTGCAAAAATTAGACTGCTTACAGGCAGGCATCACCAAATAAGAGTTCAGTTTGCAAACGCAAATGCACCGTTATATGGTGATAAAAAATATGGTAATAGTGACAAAAATGTAGAGAAAGAGGGAGTGGCACTATGCTCCTACAAGCTATCCTTTAACCACCCTGTTACCAATAGGGTAATGGAGTTTGAAATTAAACCAGAAAATAGTATCTTTAGGAGATTTTTTGATGACTAGAGAAGAAATGTATATGAAAAAGGCATTAGAGCAGGCAAAGAGGGCATATAAATTAAATGAAGTGCCTATTGGCTGTGTAATAGTATATAAGGATGAAATTGTTGGAAGAGGTTATAATAGAAGGGTAACGGATAAAAATACATTATCGCATGCAGAATTAAATGCCATAAGAAAGGCATCGAAAAAGCTGGGAGATTGGCGGCTTGATGACTGCGAAATGTATGTAACCTTAGAGCCTTGTCAAATGTGTTCAGGGGCCATAGTTCAATCCAGAATTAGAAAGGTGTATATTGGCTGTATGAATCCAAAGGCAGGGTGTGCCGGCTCAATAATGAACCTGCTTGATGTTACGGAGTTTAATCATCAGGTAGAAATCAGTGAGGGTATATTACAGGAGGAATGCAGCAGTCTTTTGAAAAATTATTTTAAGGAATTAAGAGCATTGAAAAAGGCTGATAAAATATGTGAAACTTAAAATAAAAAGATGTGAAACTTAATTTGACATATTAATAAAAATCATTTATACTTGCAATGCACCTTGTGGTGTGACAATTAAATAAGTTTTAAAGTTTCCACGCAGCCGGGGAGTTAGCGGTGCCCTGTACTTGCAATCCGCTTTAGCAAGGGTCATATTCAGTTTCGGATGCTTTCTTGTGAAGCTGCCTTTTATAAGTGGCGTTGAAGCTTGGGTCTTATGCAATAGAAATTTACGAATCGTGTCAGGTCAGGAATGGAGCAGCACTAAGTAAAACCTTCTATGTGACGTGAGGTCGCCTGAGCGGAGTTAACTGTAGGAGTAACGTTCGTGAGTCACATACAACGCTGAATGCGTGGATTTAATAATTATAGAGCTTCCTGTTAAACAAATGTTTGATGGGATATTTTTTTAAAGGAGTGGTTTTGTGAATTCAAAATATTTTGACCATACAATTTTAAAGGCTGATGCCAAAAAAGAAGATATAGAGAAAATATGTAAGGAAGCAATAGAATATAATTTTGCTTCGGTTTGTGTTAATTCCTATTGGACAGGGTATGTAGCACAGCTTTTGTCAAATAGTGGTGTTTCGGTATGTACAGTTGTAGGTTTTCCTTTGGGGGCAATGAGTACAAAGGCAAAGGCTTATGAAACCAGCTGTGCCGTGGAAGATGGTGCAGACGAAATAGATATGGTAATAAATGTAGGAGAGTTAAAGGCTGGGAATTTGGAGGCTGTTTTCGAGGATGTTAAGGCTGTAAGAGGTCAGTGTGAAGGAAAAATATTAAAGGTAATAATAGAAACCTGTTATTTAACAGAGGATGAAAAAAAGACAGCCTGCGAATTAGCAGTAAAGGCAAAGGCTGATTTTGTAAAAACCTCTACAGGCTTTGGCTGTGGCGGTGCTGCTGTAGAAGATGTAGCCTTAATGAAGCATGTAGTTTCCGGAAAGGCAAAGGTAAAGGCATCAGGTGGTATTAGAAATAGCCAGACAGCAAAGGCTATGATAGAGGCTGGTGCAGACAGACTTGGAACAAGTGCAACAATAGCCATTGTGGAGGGAAAATAAATGAAAAAAAATCTTAAAAGAATAGGTGCAATACTTTTAATACTTATAATTGCAGGCTTGTATGTATGGGCAATAGTGGCAGCAGTAATGGCAAGACCAGAGGCAAATTGTGTGTTTATGGCAGCAGCAGCCTGCACAGTTTTAGTGCCGGGAATTTTATACATAATTGTATGGTTTAGAAAGGTATTAAAAAAGGAAACCTAGAAATTTGAACTTTTCTAATAAAGTGGCATTCTTTGACAGTGTTGGGGGAGTGGTGGCTGCCATGGTGGGTGCGTTTGTGTTAATCTATATGAAAACAGGCAGAGGCTATAGAAGAAAAGCATATAATCAGGGAGAAAGAGGTAAGAATTTTGGTATGGAGGCTTATACGGAAAAACTACAAGTAAATGAAACAGAAAAACTGCAGACAGGTAAAATGGAAAAGCTTAATGGGGATGAAACGGAAATTTTAAATTAATACATAACAATATTTTGAAAAATTACAGGGGAATAAAAGAAATTCAGTAAATATATATGCTATGATAAATTTTGTGAGAATTGTAAATAAAGATTAAAGTGTAAAAAGTAAGAATAAAAATAGGATAAGCTAGGGATGTTTATGAGAAAATCCCTGCCACAGATTTTTCTGTGACAGGCATTTTTGTTTAACACATTATCTATAAATAATATCGTGTCTTCCTGGTCCGTTTGAAACCATTGTAATCTTAACTTCAAGCTCTTTTTCAATAAACTCAATATATTTTCTACAATTTTCTGGCAGGTCTTCGTATTTTTTGATTCCTCTGATTTCTGTTTTCCAGCCTGGAAGATATTCATAAACTGGCTTTGCTTTAGCAAGCTTTGTAGTAGTTGGGAAATCACGAGTAACAACGCCGTCAATTTCGTAGCCTACACAAATAGGAAGAGTATCTAAGTAGCCTAAAACATCAAGAACAGTTAAAGCTACCTGTGTAGCACCCTGCATTTTACAACCATATCTTGAAGCAACTGCATCAAACCAGCCCATTCTGCGAGGACGACCTGTAGTAGCACCAAATTCGCCACCATCACCACCGCGTCTTCTAAGCTCATCAGCTTCATCACCAAAGATTTCGCTGACAAATTCGCCAGCACCAACTGCACTTGAGTAAGCCTTAACTACTGTAATAATATCTTTGATTTCATAAGCTGGGATACCAGCACCAATAGCACCATAAGAAGCTAAAGTAGAAGAAGATGTAACCATTGGGTAAATACCAAAGTCAGGGTCCTTTAATGTACCAAGCTGACCCTCTAATAAAATGTTCTTGCCGTCCTTAATTGCCTGCTGTAAAAATGCTGCTGTATCGCAAACATAAGGAGCAACCATATCTCTATATTCGTGTAATGTATTTAAAAGCTCTTCTGGGTCAATAGTTGGCTTGTGATATAAATGCTCTAAAATAGGATTTTTCAAATCGCAAACTCTTGCAATCTTGTCCTTCAAAACCTCATCATCAAAAAGCTCATTAACCTGGAAACCAATCTTTGAGTATTTGTCTGAATAAAATGGTGCAATACCTGATTTTGTAGAGCCAAAGGATTTGCCACCAAGACGCTCCTCCTCGTATTGGTCAAATAAAATGTGATAAGGCATAACAATCTGAGCTCTGTCAGATACTAAAATCTTAGGCATTGGAACGCCCTTTGAAACAATGTCATTAACTTCCTTGAAAAGTGCAGGAATACTAAAAGCAACACCATTTCCAATAACACTTGTTGTATGATTATAGAATACGCCTGAAGGGAGAATGTGAAGTGCAAATTTACCGTAGTCATTTACGATAGTATGACCTGCATTGCTTCCACCCTGAAATCTAACAATAATGTCAGATGTTTCGCCAAGCATATCTGTGATTTTTCCTTTTCCTTCATCGCCCCAGTTGGCACCAACGACTGCTCTTACCATAAAACGAGTCCTCCTAAACTATTATTATGAGGGAATAAGCAAAGAAGAAATTCTTTATATAATTCTTAAGAGCTGATTCCTTCAAAATGTGTAATATTAATTTTGACTTTAGCATTATAGCATATATAATAATATAAGTAAAATTAATATTATTTATAAGAAATATAAGTAAATCTAATATTACTATAATTCACAACTAAGGATTTATAATGTCCAACAGCTTCTTAGCTGGTGAGGATATAGGATTTTTCTTATCTGTTACAATAGAAAAATATCTTTTTGGCATTTTTTCATCAAATTTCAACTGAAATAATTCTTTGCTGTCAAGAAACGGCTGTGCAAAATCGGAAACAACAAGTCCGACGCCCAGATTTCTAAGAGCAAACTGCACAATCATATCACTTGTTGCAAGCTCAAACTCAGGTTCAATAAAAACACCTTTTTCAGCAAGAAACTGGTCAATATAGCTTCGTGTACTTGTGTTCTTTTCAAGAGAAATAATAGGCAGGCTAGAAAGAATGTCCAGAGAAAGAGTTTCTCTTTTTAGGTGGGAATATTCATTGCCTGCAATTACAATGGTTTTAATTTCGCGGACATTAGTGGCAGATTGACCGTCAAAGGTAGAAAAAGGAGTGCTGACTACTCCAAAATCAATTTTGCCTTCTTTTAGATTAATAAGGGTTTCGGGGGTTGGAGCATTAGTTACATTTATTTTAATGTGAGGATATTTTTCGTGGAAAATTTCAAGGTAAGGCAGTAAGTAAAACTGTAGTGTCATATCCGAAGCACCAATTTTAATTTCTCCATTATCAAGATTAATAAGTTTTTTAAATGCCTCCTCGCCTTTTATAAGGTTTTCGTAGGAAGCCTTTACATAAGAAAATAAGGTTTCACCCTCGGAGGTAAGCTTTACGCCCTTGGCAGTACGGATAAATAACCTGCCGCCCAAGTTTTTTTCTAAAATTTTAAGCGCCTGACTAACTGCTGGCTGGGAAATGCACAGGGACTCTGCTGCACCGGAAATACTGCCACAGGTAGCTACAAAGTAAAAATATTTATAGTGTTCAAGATTTATATTCATAAGATTAAGGCTCCATAAAAATAAGGGTGAAATATTCTGGTATAAGCTGCATGCTATTGAAACGGTTCTGCTATATGTTCTGCTTATATCACGATATAAGTCTAGAATATCATCTGTACAAAGTAAAAGCAAGGTCAAAAGCAAGTTAAAAAAAGAATATTATCTTGCGATTATTTGGGACATATTATATAATGACAGGAGTGAGAAATATAGAAGATTTCAGCTATGTGGCTGTGTTAGAAAGGATGTGCAGTATGAAGATTGGAATGCTTACAAGTGGTGGCGATTGTCAAAGTCTTAATGCAACAATGAGAGGTGTTGCCAAGACTCTTTACAATAACATTAAGGATGTAGAGATTATAGGCTTTATTGAAGGCTATAAGGGTCTTATGTATGAAGATTATAAGATTATGACACCAAATGATTTTTCGGGCATTCTTACAGAAGGCGGCACTATACTTGGAACCTCCAGACAGCCATTTAAGCTTATGAGAACGCCAGACAGTGAGGGCAGGGACAAGGTCGAGCTGATGAAAAAGACTTACAAAAAGCTAGGTCTTGAATGTCTTGTAGTGTTAGGTGGAAATGGCTCACAAAAGACAGCAAACCTCCTTCGAGAGGAGGGTTTATCAATAGTTTCGCTGCCAAAGACCATAGACAATGATTTGTGGGGTACAGACATAACCTTTGGTTTCCAGAGTGCAGTAAATATTGCTACAGAGGCTATAGACTGTATTCATACAACAGCAGCCTCTCACGGCAGAGTATTCATTGTAGAGGTTATGGGACATAAGGTAGGCTGGCTTACACTGCACGCAGGAATGGCTAGTGGGGCTGACATTATTCTTATACCTGAAATACCTTATGATATTGACAAGATTGTAGAGGCTATTGAAAAGAGAACAAAGGAAGGCAAGAGATTTTCCATTCTTGCAGTAGCTGAGGGCGCTATTTCAAAAGAGGATGCTCTCCTTAGCAAAAAGGAATATAAAAAGAAATTAGCAAGCAGTCCGTATCCTTCAGTATCTTATGAAATTGGAAAGAAGATAGAGGAAAAGACAGGACAGGAAATAAGAGTAACTATTCCGGGACATACACAAAGAGGTGGCAGTCCATGTCCATATGACAGAGTTCTATCTACCAGATTTGGAGCAGCAGCTGCAAAAATGATATTAGATAAGGATTATGGCAATATGGTAGGAATGAAAAATGGCGAAATAGTCAGAGTTCCTCTTGAGGATTTGGCAGGAAAGCTTAAAAAGGTAGACCCTGACTCATCTATAATAAAAGAAGCAAAAGCAGTAGGCATAAGCTTCGGAGATTAGATAGGTAAATATGTCATATACAGCATTATATAGAAAATTTAGACCAGATACCTTTGAGGAGGTAAAGGGTCAGGACCATATAGTTACAACCCTTAAAAACCAGATAAAGGCAGACAGAGTAGGCCACGCATATTTGTTTTGTGGGACTAGAGGTACAGGTAAAACAAGTATAGCAAAACTTTTTGCAAAGGCAGTAAACTGTGAAAACCCAGTAGATGGAAGTCCTTGTGGTGAATGTGCCAGTTGTAAGGCTATTGCTAGTGGAGCTTCTATGAATGTAATAGAAATAGATGCAGCCTCTAACAATGGTGTAGACAATATTAGAGAAATACGAGATGAGGTACAGTATTCTCCAACAGAGGGCAGATACAAGGTTTATATTATAGATGAGGTGCATATGCTTTCAATAGGAGCCTTTAATGCGTTGTTAAAGACCCTGGAGGAGCCACCCTCATATGTAATATTTATACTAGCAACTACTGAGGCTCAAAAAATTCCTATTACCATTCTTTCAAGATGTCAAAGATATGATTTTAAAAGAATTACAGTAGATACTATTGCAGCAAGACTTACAGACCTTGCAGACAGGGAGGGCTTACAGGTAGAGGAGAAGGCTATCAGGTATATAGCTAAGGCAGCCGACGGCTCCATGAGAGATTCTCTTAGCCTGTTAGACCAGTGTATTGCCTTTTATATGAATCAGACCCTTACCTACGAAAATGTATTAGAGGTGCTTGGTGCAGTAGATAATGATGTTTTTAGCAAAATGCTAAGGACAATTATAAATAGAAACTCTATTGGGTGTATACAGCTATTAGAGGAAATTATTATACGAGGCAGGGATTTGACCCAGTTTGTAAATGATTTTACCTGGTATCTTAGAAATCTTTTGCTGATTAAAACCTCAGACAATGCTAATGAAATAATAGATATGTCCAATGAAAGATTAGAGGCCTTAAAGGAAGAGGCTGCTATGGTAGAAATACCAGTAATTATGAGATATATCAGAATATTGTCAGAGCTGTTAAATCAAATGCGTTATGCTACAGCAAAGAGAGTGCTGGTAGAGGTGGCACTCATAAAACTTACACAGCCGGCTATGGAGGAAAATTATGAAGCTCTGATAGACAGAATATCTGGCTTGGAAAAGGCTGTGGAAAATGGTATAACTATCAGCACACCAGTAGTACAAAATGCAAAAGAGGAAGAAAAACCTAAAAAAGAGCCACTACAGGTAGCTATCCCTGATGATATTAAGGAGATAGTAGATAATTGGACCCATATATATCCAAAGCTTTCAGGATATATGAAAAGTATGATTGGCAATGCCAGAATGGCAACAGATGGAAGTAATGTTTTGTCGGTTGTTTTTTCTGACGCTACTGTTTTTGGCTCGGCAAGACTACACGAGGCTGAGTTGTCACAGGACATTTCGTCTATTGTAGGAAAACAGACAAAGGTAAAGATGACACTTTTAGAAGAAGGAGAAAGCTTTACTGACCACTATATGGAAGCAATTTCAAAAATTAATTTTAATATAACGGAGGAATAAAACAATGGCTAGACGCGGAGGATTTCCAGGAGGCATGGGTATGCCTGGCAATATGAATAATTTAATGAAGCAGGCACAGAAAATGCAAAAGCAGATGGAGGAAACTACTAAGGAATTAGAAGAAAAGGAATATACAGCAGCCGCAGGTGGTGGAGCTGTAGAGGTAACAGTTTCTGGTAAGAAAGAGGTTACAAAGGTTAAGCTTTCTGAAGAAGTAGTAGACCCTGATGATATAGAAATGTTAGAGGACCTTATTGTAGCAGCTACAAATGAGGCACTTAGAAAAATGGAAGAGGAGTCAAGTGCTCAAATGGCTAAAATCACAGGAGGTCTTGGAGGAGGCTTTCCTTTCTAATGGATTATTATAGTAGTCATATAACAAGGCTTATTGAGGAGTTTGGAAAGCTGCCGGGCATTGGTCAAAAATCAGCGGCAAGACTTGCCTTCCATATTATCAATATGCCAAAGGAGCAGGTAGAGGCTTTGGCAAACACTATTGTAGAGGCAAAGGAAAATGTAAAATACTGTAAGGAATGTTTTACACTTACAGACAGGGATATTTGCCCTATATGCAGCAGTCCAAAGAGAAATCATAAGGTAATAATGGTAGTGGAAAACACAAGGGATTTGGCTGCCTATGAAAAGACAGGCAGGTTTGATGGTGTATACCATGTGCTTCATGGTGCTATCTCGCCTATGCTGGGTATTGGACCAAAGGATATAAAGCTAAAGGAATTAATGGAAAGGTTAAGAGGAGATGTTGATGAAGTAATTATTGCCACAAATTCCAGTCTGGAAGGCGAAACAACAGCTATGTACATAAGCAAGCTGGTAAAGCCTAGCGGTATCAAGGTGACAAGAATTGCATCCGGAGTACCAGTAGGTGGCGATTTAGAGTACATAGATGAGGTTACATTACTTCGTGCATTAGAAGGCAGAACAGAGATTTAGGAATGGAAAAATGGCAGAGGAACACATCTTAGTTAGAGATATTATACATGATCACAATGAGCGTATGCTGAACATAAAGAAATATTATCCATATTTCAAATTGACAGAGAATACTTTCACCCAGTTTCAAGGGGGAAAGTATTCAAATTTGGATATGGGTTATATTTTAATGGCAGTGTTACGCTTTTTTATTGAGAAAAATAATTTTGAAGAGCAGGATGTAACCTACGAGGAATACCAGGACTTTCTCCATCAAATATATAGAAGGGATTTTGAAATCCCTTTAGATGAGGATGAGGAAAAAGAGGTAAGCACCTATATTTTTGACAAGCTTACAAATGGTGGCAGACCCTTTTCTTATGAATATTTTGACCCTGTAGAAAAGGCAAAAAAGACTATTAGAATGAGGCTTATCGACAGCAGAATAAGAGAGGACAGGCTGACCTATTTCCTTACCAGTGAGGCAATAGAGTTTTATTTAGATACAAAGGAAATAAAGGACGAAAGCAGTATCAGCATTGCACAGCTTTTATTGTCAAAAATGATTGCTGCAAAAAATTATAAGGGTGGAATTGATATAATTAAAAGAATTAACAGCGAGGTTTCAAGACTTAAAATTAGAAAAAATGAAGTTTTAAATATACTTAGTGAAGATGTATTTGCAGGTCAGAAGGCATATGAGGATTTTGTAAATACAGGTATCAGGTGGTTTGAGGATGAACAAAAGCTATTTTCTAAAAATATGGAGTTAATTGAAAATGCACTTAAAAGAGTGGAAAATGATGAGTCCTATTTTAGTACAATAGATGACATATATTTGCTGGAGATGGAATTGAAAAATACCATAACCAAGCATAGTGAATTATTAAATGCTTGTACAGATTTACAGATAAAGGCTGATGAAATTATTAATAAAGCCAAGTTTAACAGACTTCGTCCAAGCTTTGATTTTGTTTACGCCTTAAGGCAGATGATGATAAAAGACAGAGCTGATATGACAGAAATGATTATAAAGCCTCTTTTAAAGCTTAATATTAAAAAGAGCTTTTATCTTAATGACATTGACAAGCTATTATCCCTTAGGGAGGATAAAAAAGAGGAGGCTGAGGTAGTAAGGGAAATCGCAGAGGAAAAGAATTATGTTTATGAGGACGAGCTTTGGGAAAACAGAATAAGTACAAATTATCATATTCTTATTAAAGATATGCTGGATTTGCTTTTAGAAAAGGAGCGGGTATCCTTAGAGGAGTTAAATGATTGGATTGTAAGCAGACATGGTGAAAAAGTTCTTAACAATGGTGACTATTATTCATTATTGGTACATATGTGTCAAAAGAAGGAATACAATATAGACAGCGTAGTAGAAAAGCCAGACACTTTCTTTGAGGAATACCTAAAGGAAGTAGCCGTATCGGCTGAGGATAATATATATTCTGGCATTATCATTAAAATAGAGTGTAATGCTGAGAATAAAAAGAAAATCGGAGATAACGCAGAAATATCAGATATACAAATGGAAGTATATGTGTAAAGACCGTAGTGGATATTAAAATCAGGAGAAAATTATGACAGATAGAGAATTAGACAAAGCATTAGAAGTAGTATCAACTCTTATAACAGGTGGAGAAATATCCAAGGATACAAATACAGCCTTATACGAGGAGTATCAGTCTAATGGCGAGGTTTATGATATAGTTGTTAAAATGCTGAAGAAAATGAATATAAGCCTATATGAATATAATTACGGTTTATATATTTGTGCAGGAGAAAACAACAGAGTATTTGGTTATTCCAACGAGGAATTAAAAAAAGAAATAGGTGTAAAATTAAATAGAGAATTATACCTGTGCTATTTTATTATTTATATGATAATTTCAAGGTTTTACAGAGATTCAAAAAATTATACCTTCGTAGAATATGTAAAGGTAGAGGATATTATTAATAGTGTTGACAGCTCCTTAAAAGCTGTAATAAATGATATAAAGGTGCTTAATATGGATGGGGTGGAAGCAAACAGCTTTAAGGAGCTGGCATTAACCTGGGAGGATATGCCAATTATAGGACAGGGGGAAGGTATGGCAAGGGCTTCCAGAGGTTCAAAAAGCGGCTTTGTAAAGCTGGTGTTTAACTTTCTGCTTAATCAGGAGCTTATGCTGGAAAATGAGGGAAGATACTATCCAAAGGACAAATTTAAGGCTCTTATAGAAAATTATTATGATGATTATAAGGGCAGAATATATGAGATTATGAAAGGAGAAAACTAATGCCACACATTAATCGAATAAGAGTAAATAATGTCAGATATAATTTTGGAACACAATATTATGATGACTTTTTAATGAGATTTTCGGGAAAGAATACTATTTATGATTTGGCTAATGGTGGTGGTAAAAGTGTACTTATGCTCCTTTTGCTCCAAAATATGATTCCAAATTGTACACTGGACGAAAAGCAGCCTATTGAAAAGCTGTTTAGGACTAATAATGGGAGTACAACGATACATTCCCTTGTTGAATGGCGACTTAGTGACGCACATATAAAGGATAATTATAAATATATGCTCACCGGGTTTTGTGCCAGAAAGGCAAAGGAAAATCCAGAGGATAAGGTGAAGGATACAGCCAATATAGAATACTTTAATTATTGTATTTTTTATAGAGAGTTTAATGATAATGATATTAAAAATCTCCCCCTTAAAAATGGTAATGAAAGAATAACCTACAATGGACTAAAAAATTACCTTAGAGAATTAGAAAAAAGAGATTTAAGTCTAAAGATATATATTTTTGAAAGAAAAGGAGAATACCAGAGATTTATTGCAGATTATGGTATTTATGAAAGTGAATGGGAGATTATAAGAGGAATTAATAAAACTGAGGGTCATGTAAGGACTTACTTTGAAAGCAATTACAAAACCACCAGAAAGGTTGTGGAGGATTTGCTTATAGAAGAAATTATCCAAAAATCCTTTAACAGCAAGACCTATAGTGAGGACAGAGAGGACGCAATGGCAAAGACTCTGGTGGAAATTAAGGACAAGCTGGTAAGTCTGCTTAAAGCTAAGGAAGATATTAATAATTATGACAGACAGGCAGAGGTTATTGGAGATTTTGCCAAAAGAGTAGACAGCGTTAAGGAACTGTACTATGGCAAGGAAAATTTAGCTGATGAAATAGTAAGGAGTTATTATACCATTGGTGAAATGCTGGAAAATGTGGAAAAGGATAAGCAGGCCAATGAAGGGGAAATAGAAAAAATAACAAAGGTAATTGACGATTATAAAAGAGATATAGAAAGCGCACAGGTTGTTGGGGAAACCTGCAAGCTTTCGGAGTACATAGATAAGCTTACAGCCTTAGAAGCTGCACTTAAGGAAAAAACAGACCAGAATAATAATGCTAAAAAGGAGCTTGCCATAAAGGAAAGCATTAATGATTATGCTGATTATCTGTATTACAAAAGGGAAAGAGATAGCTTATCTGTAGCAGTTGATAATATGCTTTCAGATAAGGCTGATTTAATAGAAGAGCTTAGAGAGCTGGCAGCAGTAAAATTTTCCCGAAACAAAGAAAAAATGGCAGAAATCTTAAATGAAATAGAAAAGCTTGAGGGTATTATTGCAGCAGAGGAAGAAAGCATAAAACAATTAGCCACAGAGGATAAAGCTATTGAAAAGCAGATAGCAGTAGAGGAATATTTAGGTAATACTGCAAGGGAAAATCTTGATTTGTTGTTGGTGCAAATTAATGAAAAACGCAAGGAATATAATGGAATACTATCCTTTGATTTTTCAAATGACGAAAAACAATTACAGGACAAAAATAATCAATTAGTTGAAAAAAGCAGTAAGCTTACAGAAGAACAAAAGGCAGTAAAGGAGAATATTTCTAAGCTGAAGGAGGAAGAAGTAAAAATTAAGGAGGATATATTAGATAATGATGACAGGCTATCCTTATGTATTGACGAAAAAAATCAGGTAATGTCAATCCTGGAAAAGGCAGAAAAGCTTTCAAAGGTATATGGAGAAAGAAACTTTAATGTATTAAAAGAGCTTATTGATCTTAAAATAAATGAGGCCATAGAGGAGCAAACTAGCCTTGAAGAACAGGAAAAAGAATTGTCTGTGTATATGAAGGGCTTAGAGAATAAAACTATTGTTCCTGCTAACGGACAGTTAAAGGGCGTTTTTGAATATATAGTAAGATATTATGGAAATATAGCAGTTTTAGGTGCAGAGCTTGTGAAGGCCCTGACAAAGGAAGAATGCAAAGAGGTATTAGAATATAATCCATTATTACCTTATAGCATTGTAGTAAAGGATAAATATGATTTGATTATTAGTGACACAGCTTTAAAGGAGTTGTGTAATTTTGGTGCGCCAATTCCTGTGATAAGATACGAGGCTATTAAGGAAAACACATTTTGTGTGGATTATAACAATTTAGATTTTATAAGAAGTGACGAAGAAATTTTCTATAATGAGGAATTACTGGAAAAGAGAAAAATTAAGCTTAACGAGGAATTAAGTGCAATTACCTTTAAAAAGGAGCAGATAGAGGAAACCTTAGACCTTTTAAGAAAGGATGCTTTGTTTGTTAAGAATTATGTAGAAAAAGAAAAAGCCAGATGCGAGGCTGTGCAAACAGAGTATGAGGAGCTTAAAAGCCAAAGAAAGGCTATGGAGGGAAAAGGCGAGGAGCTTCGTGTAGAAATTGCTGAAAAGGAAAAAAGTCTTTTGGTTATTAGTGAGGAACTAGAACAGACTAATAGGGATATAGCTTGTTTAAATCAGGATATGGAAATCATTTCACAGCTTGTCGGGATGTCCAAAAATCAGGAGGAGCTTTCTGAAGATGAAGCTGTATGTAAAACAAGGCTTAGAGATTTAAGTGTAAAATATGATACCTTAAGCAAGCGTTTAGAGGCAAAGCAGGTCCAGCTTGCAGGCAGAAAGAATAATGTCTTAAAGCTTAAAGAGGACATGGAGGAAATTAAAAATAAATGGCAGGATATATATAAGAGCTATTATAAGGAGGGAATAATAGCTAATAGTGTAATGCCGGATAGTGAGCTGGAGGCTAGATTTTTAGGCTTAAAGAAGGTGTGTGAGGAAAATCTTACAGATGTTTCTGACAAGCAAAAGCTTATTAATAATTATGATGTTGCAATGGAAAAGGCACTTATTGCAATAGATTACAATGGTGTCGATACAAAGGAAATACAGGAATACTACGAAAGTGGAAAATATACTACAACAGATAAAGAACAGTTAAAGACAATTAAAAGGGATATTTCCGTAAAAGAGGAGGCAATATTAGAATTACAAAGAAATATAAGCTGTATTAAATCAGAAAAGGATAGAACGGAGGGAGGAATAGAAAAGAGTAAGGAGAAGATTGTTGAAAAGTATGGTAAATTTGTAGAGCCTTCCTTAGAGGGTGCAAATATTGTTGATTATATTGGCAGCAAAAAAGAGGAAATTTTAAAGAATGAGGCATTGCTGTCTGGCGTAAGGAATATCCTTAAAAATATAGAAAAAAATAATCAAAAATATATAATTTTGCAAAGAGATATTGATAAAATTATTACTAATGCTAAAATAAATGTTGGTACAGCTAAAAAGCTATTATCTGGTGTAGGCGATTTGGAGGAAAGAATTGCTCAGGTAGTAGAAAAAAATGACAAATTTTTAAAAGAGATGTATGATAAGAGGGAGCAGTTTGAGAAGGAAAAACAAATGCTTATTGATTTGTTAGTTCAGATGAACTCCCACGCATTGGCAGACGAAATGAGAAGCAATATTATTTTGCCTGAAGGCATAGACGAGGCTGACAGACTTATAAATGCTTTAAAGGAAATTGTGGATTGTATTATGCTGGAAAAGGAAAGAGTTCTTAAAAGCATAGAGGATATGGAAAAAATCAAGGACAATTTTGAAAACCAATGTATTCAAACCTGCATTAATATTAAAAATGAGCTGGACAGACTTCCAAAATTATCAAAGATAAATATGGACGGAGAAACTATTTCTATTATTAGCCTGACTATTCCTTACATTAAAGAGGAGCAGTACAAGCTAAGCATGGAAAAATATATTGATGATACAGTAAGTGTTGCTGATTCTATGCGAAATGAAACAGAAAGACTTAAGTATATCAGAAATCAATTATCCTTTAAAAGGCTATTCTCTGCCATTGTTAAGGATATGAATGGAATTAAGCTTAGCTTATACAAGAGAGAACGAATAAAAGAACAGAGCAGATATTTAAAATACGAGGAAGCTGTAGGAAGTACAGGACAATCACAGGGTATATATATCCAGTTTTTAATTGCTATTATTAATTATATTAGCAGCATTAATTCTAAGGGCAGCGAAGGCGCACTCCTTAAGAAAGCAATATTTATTGATAATCCGTTTGGCGCAGCAAAGGATATTTATATCTGGGAGCCAATTTTCAAGCTGTTAAAAACAAACTGTGTACAGCTTATAGTACCGGCAAGAGGTACAACACCTGCTATTACAGGAAGATTTGATGTAAATTATATTTTAGGTCAGAAGCTTATTGACGGAAAGCAGCAGACAGTGGTTGTAGACTATTGCAGTAATGTAGATAATGAACAAATGGAATACGAAACTTTAACATACGAACAAACAGCATTATTTTAGAGGTGAACAGGTTTGGATAAGTACGAATTTAATATTAAAACTGAACAAATAAAGAAACTTATTAGAAAAAAGGAATATGAAAAGGCAGCAGAAATAGCAGATACTCTTGATTTTACAAAAATCAAAAACAATGCACTCCTTATAACTATAGCAGATGTATATGAGGTTATAGGACAATATGATAGTGCAAGAGATGTGCTGGAAATTGCTTACGAGCGTTCACAGCTGGGACGCCAGATTGCCTTTAGGCTTACAAGAGTATCTGTAAAGAGGAAGGATTTGGAAAGTGCCATAGATTATTATGAGGACTTTAAGGCTATTGCACCAAAGGATGCCTCTTGTTATATTTTACAGTATGAAATTTCAAAGCTTAAAAACGAGCCTGTTGAAAATCAGATTGCCATATTGGAAAAATATATAGAAGATGATATGGATGATAAATGGACCTATGAGCTGGCAAAGCTTAACCATGACGCTGGAAACATAGATAGATGTGTAGAGCTTTGTGATACTATTATTTTGTGGTTTAGCGAGGGTAAATATGTTGACAAGGCAATGGAGTTAAAAATGCTTCATGCCCCATTGACTAAGAGCCAGCAGGATAAGTATAACAAGCGTTGGGAGGAGCAAAGCGAGCAGGTAGATGTTGATGACATTAAGCTTAAAGAGGTAAATGTTGACAACAAATATGACACTTATAATATTCAGGCAGAAATAGCAAAAAGTATGGTTGAGCTTTTTGGCGAGACAGAAAATGATGATGATGAGGAAAGAAATGCCTTAAGCGATACAAATAGCTTTTTCAAGCCAGCTGTAGAGAAAGAGAAAAAGGCTGAAGTGATAGAAGAAAATGCCGAAGCGATAGAAAAAAAGGCGGAAGCTCAAAGTACTGCAGAGCCTGTGGTAAATCAGATTATTCCAGAGCCTGTGGTAAATCAGATTATTCCAGAGGACGATAAGACAAAGGTTATTCCAAGTATCGATGTAGTAAAGGAGCTTGCAAAGGCAGCAGGACTTACTTCGGTTGGGGTACAGCACGACGAAAATGAGATAAAGACTACTAATGAACAGGTAGAAAATACTGAGGCTGCACAGCCTGCTCCAGAGGATGACCAGATAGAAGGTCAGATTACCTTAGACGAATTATTAAATGGAATGTATAAGGCAGAGCCAGAGGAGTTAGGCGAAGTAGAAGAATTACAGGAAGTAGAAGAATTACAGGAAATAGATGTAAAAGAGGTTGAGGCTAGTGAAAATTCAGACGAGGATATAGAAATATCTGAGGAAAATAATAATGAGGAGATTGATAATATGGGAAATGTAGATAAGGATAATTTAAGCAATACAAGAGAGCTGGCATTAGATGTGCTTAACGAAATGCTAGAGGACAAAGATATTGATTTGCCGGTTGATGATACAGAAGAAATTGTCGAAGAGGTAGAGGACGAAGAAATATCAGAGGAGGCTGCCGAAGAGGTAGAGGACGAAGAAATATCAGAGGAAACAACCGATGAGGAAGAAGATGAGGATATGTCGGAAGAATCTGCTGACGATGTGGAAGAAGATGAGGATATGTCAGAAGAATCTGCTGATGATGAAGAAACCTCAGAAGCGTTGAAGGAAAATGCTGCTGATGTTAAAACTATTATCAGGGCATTTATTGAAAAGTACGCAGGAGTGGAAGGCTTGGATAAGCAGGTAATCAAGGTATTACAGAATATGCTTAGAAATAATGAGGAGCAAAACGATTTCATTTACATTATGGGTGATGTAAAAAGTGGAAAGACAACACTTGCAATGGAAATTATTAAGCTTATGAGCAAAATAAGAGAAAAGGGTACAAAGAAGATTGCAAAGGTAAATGGTACTTCATTTACAGAAAATAATGTTGATACCTTTGCTTCAAAACTTGGAGAATGCGATGTTATTATTGAAAGAGCATCTTCGATAGACCCGTTTGTATTCTTAGAACTGCTTGAAAATCTTCAAAATGATGAAATTAAGAGAATAGTTATTTTTGAGGACGAAAGAACTTTATCTGAGAAGTATATGGTGGAAAACAAAAAAATTGCCAATAAAATAGATAATGTTATTAAATTAAAGAATAATAAGATAAAGGATTGGGCTAAGATTGCTGTGGACTATGCTGCAACACAGGGATATACCATTGATGAAATGGGTATGCTGGCACTTCATGCAAAAATCGACCAGCTCTACACAATTACTTTGGTAATTCATAAAAACCATGTGGAGCAGTTGGTGGATTTGGCTATTGAAAATTCGCAGAAAAAGACCATTGGCCGTCTTATTAAGAAATTATTTGGTAATAAGGGAAATGAAAATGTATTAACTGAGGCAGACTTTATTAATGAATAATAAAGAAAGAACCTTTAAGTAAATAAATTCTAGGCAGACTAAGAAACAGAGGCAGTTATGGATACTGTAATTAGAAAAATTGACACAGAAAAAATAAATACAGAATATGTAAAGGAAGCTGGAGAAGTCCTTAGAAATGGTGGCTTAGTAGCATTTCCTACGGAAACAGTATATGGTCTTGGGGGTAATGCGTTTGATAAGAATGCGTCCCACAAAATATACAGTGCAAAGGGCAGACCTTCTGATAATCCTCTTATAGTGCATATTGCAGATGAGGAAGCCTTAGAGGAAATTGCTGAGGAAATACCGGAAAGTGCTAAAAAGCTTATGAAGGCATTCTGGCCGGGACCACTTACTATGGTGTTTAAAAAGACAGAGAAAGTCCCATATGAAACCACAGGTGGTCTGGACACGGTTGCAGTGAGAATGCCTAATCATAAGGTGGCATTAGAGCTTATAAGGGCGGCTGGTGTGCCTGTTGCTGCACCAAGTGCCAACACCTCTGGCAGACCTAGTCCTACAAAGGCAGAGCATGTTATTGAGGATTTATCTGGAAAGATAGATATGATTATTGATTCGGGAATAGCAGGCATAGGTATTGAATCAACTATTGTAGATATGACAGGCGATGTGCCAATGATACTCAGACCAGGATATATAACTAAGGGAATGATTAGTAAAATTCTAGGAGAGGTTACAGAAGACAAGGTAGTTTCTGCTAAAACTATTGAGGACATAGGAGATAAGGATTATAAGCCTAAGGCCCCAGGGATGAAATATAAGCATTACGCACCTAAGGCAGAGCTTACTGTGTTTGAAGGGTCTATTTTAAAGGTTATTGAAACAATAAATAAAATAGCTAAAAAGGAGATGGCAAATGGCAAAAAGGTAGGTATTATAGCCACCGACGAAACCATTGACAAATATAAGGCAGATGTAGTTGTGTCTATAGGAACCAGAAAGGACGAAGGCTCTATTGCAAGAAGTCTGTATGACATTCTTAGAGGCTTTGATGATAAGGATATAGACATTATTCTTGGAGAGAGCTTTTATGAGGATGAATTTGGATATGCCATAATGAATCGAATGATAAAGGCGGCAGGATATAAGATTGTCGAGGTGGGCAGGGATGAGATATAGTAAAATTATCTTTGTAAGTCAGGATGACACATACCGTGCCCCGGTAGCAGCCACTATTTTAAAAAGAAAAATTGGCAATAAGGAAATAAAAATAGAATCCAGAGGCTTGGTAGTACTGTTTCCGGAACCGGCCAATGCTAAGGGAATAGAGGTTGCCAGAAATCATGACTTAAACTTGTTAAGACATACAGCAAAACAGCTTACAGATACAGATTTTGGCGTAGATGTATTGGTCTTAGTTATGACCGAAAAAGGAAAACAGCGGATATATGATAGATTTGTAAAGGCTGTTAATGTATACTCTATAAAGGAGTTTATAGGAAGTACAGGAGATGTTGATATTCCCTATGGAAAATCAATAGAAGAATACGAGGATAATTTTGTATTTATTGAAACATTAATAAATGAGGTTATAAAGAAAATAGACGAATTAAACAATAACGACTAACAGGAGGACATTATGATAGCAATAGGATGCGACCAGGGCGGATTTACATTAAAACAGGAGGTTATGAAGCATTTAGAGGAGAGAGGCTTAGAATACAAGGATTTTGGCTGCTACAGCGAAGCGAGTGTTGATTATCCTGAATATGGAAAGGCAGTTGCACACGCAGTAGCCGACGGAGAATGTGAAAGAGGAATTTTAATTTGTGGTACAGGTATTGGTATATCTATAGCTGCAAATAAAGTAAAGGGTATTCGTGCAGCACTATGTACAGATTGCTTTATGGCTGAGGCTACAAGACTTCACAATGATGCTAATATATTAGCAATGGGTGGAAGAGTTATTGGAACAGGCTTAGCTTTAAAGATAGTTGATACCTTTCTGGATACACCATTTTCAAACGAGGAAAGACATATTAGAAGAATTTCACAGCTTGAGGATTAATAAATGTCAGAAAAAAGAAAAGATTATATTTCTTGGGATGAATATTTTATGGGAGTGGCAATGCTTTCGGCAATGCGTTCAAAGGACCCAGGCACACAGGTAGGAGCCTGCATAGTAAGTCAGGATAATAAAATATTATCAATGGGCTACAATGGATTTCCTATCGGCTGCAGTGATGATGAGTTTCCCTGGAACAGAGAAGGCGAGCCGTTAGACAACAAATATTTTTATTCAACCCATAGTGAGCTTAACGCCATACTTAATTACCGGGGCGGAAGCCTTGAAAATAGTAAAATATATGTGACACTTTTCCCTTGCAATGAATGTGCGAAAGCAATTATTCAGTCGGGGATAAAGGAGATAATATATGGGTGCGACAAATATGCGGATACACCTAGTGTGATTGCATCAAAGAAAATGTTGCGGGCAGCAGGTGTAAAGATGACAGAGTATGCACCTACAGGGCGTGAGATAAAAATAAATTTGTAGGAGTTGGAGCTTTTTTTTACCTTTTCTAACAGGTCACAAGAAGGATAATTAATATTAAAAAATGTCGAACAAAACTTGCATTACAATTTATAGAAAACCTGTAATTTTGCAATGCTCAAACATTGTTCGACATTTTTATATTATCCTTCTTGTGACCTATAAGAAAAGCTACAAAAGTTCTCAATACAGCTTCGCAGGTAAAGTGTTTTTTATAAGCGTAGTTTGTATAAGAATTTCCTTACTTGTATTCGCCTATTGTTTGACTTATTCATATGTATTCATATGGTAAACACTCTAAGAAATAGACCAGTTTCGCCGTAGTCAAGTAAAAGAGTAACATCCTCTGTTGTTAGCTAGGGGTTTGGTGGAGAATTTTTCATGAATATTTTTTACAAAAAATATTAAATTTTTCTTAATAAATAGACAAAAAAATGTCTGAATGATATAATCTATAGATAGGTTTGCCTATGTGATTAAAATTTTGAAATGCTTCATATATTATATTTAGAAGCGATATATTTAAAGGTGTCATATGAAGTATAGAAAAGAGGTTTTTAGAAGCCTGAGCCTGATTACTCAGCTAGGAATAAATGTCATGGTTCCAGTTTTTATGTGTCTGTTTATTGGACTATTAGCAGACAAATATTTACACACCAGTATTACGGTGTGGCTTATGTTTCTGGGAATACTAGCTGGTGGCAGAAATGCCTATATTTTGGCAAAGAAGGTTCTGGAACAAAATGTCAACGAAACTAAAAAAGGGAAAAAGTAATGAAAAGAAAAGTTAAATTAGACAATCCAATGCTGCTTGATTTGATTGTTGGAAATATTATATTTCTCATATTAGGGGAAATAATACTTTTTGTGGTATTTACTTTTATAGGCCTAAGGTGGGATTTGGCGATTGGCTATCTTATAGGCGTTGCTGTGTCTATAGGTATGGTCATACACATGGCGTACAGCATAGATGATTCTGTGAGAATGGATGAACGCACAGCTCTTAAGCATATCAGAAAGACCTACATTATTAGAATAATAGCTGTAATCATTGTATTTGCAGTGATTTGGTTTTTAAAGCTTGGCAATATTGGGGCAGTGCTGTTGGGTATGCTGGTTTTGAAGTTTTCGGCATATATTACGCCGATTACTCATAGATTAACGTCTAAAATTTTTAGAAAAGGACGGTGATAATGTGGGATATGAAATAGTTAATGCCACCAATGTTTTGTTAGAAGCAGGACAAAAGGAAGCGGACTTTTCAATTCATTACCTGGCAGAGTTTAAGTTGTTTGGTCAGACACTTTACCTTACAACAACACATATTGGCTTGATAATAGTATCTTTAGTGCTTATTATCTTTGCTTTGGTAGCAAGGAGCAAAATAAAGAAGTCAAATGCCGAGGATACTCCGGGAATGATTCAGAATATAAGTGAGCTTTTGGTTTCAACAGTAGACAACATGGTTCAAGGCATTATGGGCGAAAACGGAAAAAAATTCAGAAACTGGATTGCTACCGTATTCGTATTTGCGTTGTTGTGTAATATTTCAGGTCTGTTCGGTGTTAGACCGCCAACGGCAGATTATGGTATTACTTTCTCAATGGGTGTCATTACATTTTTTATCATTCATTACAATGGTATTAAGAAAAATGGTGGAAAGCATTTTACAAATCTTTTCAAACCACTTCTGTTATCCCCAATTAATATTATTGGTGAAATAGCAGTACCGTTATCGCTTTCTTTGCGTTTATTTGGTAATGTACTTTCAGGAACCGTTATGATGGGACTTATTTATGGTTTATTGTCACCACCTATTACAACAGGTATTCCAGCGGTACTCCATGTATACTTTGACATATTCTCTGGTTGTATACAGGCGTATGTATTCTGTATGCTTACTATGGTTTATGTAAACGATAAGATTGCGGATTAATTCACAACAAGAAAGATTTAGGAGGATTTTAAAATGAATGGACAGGATTTTATTAATGCAATGTCAGCAGTAGGTGCAGGTTTAGCTATGATAGCTGGTATCGGACCTGGTATTGGACAGGGATATGCAGCTGGTCAGGCAGCAGCAGCAGTAGGTAGAAACCCAGGTGCAAAATCAGATATTACATCTACTATGCTTTTAGGACAGGCAGTTGCAGAAACAACAGGTCTTTACGGCTTCGCTGTTGCAATTATTTTAATGTTCGTTAAACCTTTCAAATAAGGTTAATTATTCTTTAAATAAAAAGAATACTCTTAGAAATATTGAAAGGAGGCGAAACCTTGGGTACGATTAGTAATTTATTAGGACCAGTATTGTTAGATACAGCAAATACAGATTTGGGTACAAGAATATTTGGACTTGATGCACAACTTATATTTGATGCTGTTGTATTGGCAATAAATATATTTCTACTTTTTGTATTGTTGTCATATATCTTGTTCAATCCTGTAAGGGATGTGCTTAGGAAAAGACAAGAAAAGATTACTAATGATAGAGAAAGTGCTGCGGCTGATAAGGAAGAAGCAAATGCACTTAAGCTCCAGTATGATAGTAAGCTTAAAGAAGTAGATAAAGAAGTTGAAATTATTTTAGCAGATGCCAGAAAGAAGGCTGTTTCAAATCAGGAAAAAATCATAAACGAAGCTAAGGAGGAGGCTGCAAGAATCATTGAGCATGCCCGAAACGAAGCTTTACTTGAGAAGAAAAAGGCGGCTGATGATGTTAAGAAGGAAATTATCAAGATTTCAACTCTTATGGCAGGCAAGGTAGTAGCAGCATCTATTGATGAAGGTACACAGGAACAGCTTATAAATGATACATTGAAAGAGATAGGTGATGATACATGGCTAAGTTAGTGGATAAAACCTATGGCGATGCCTTGTTTGAATTAGCTCTTGAAAATGGAAAGATAGATACTTATTATGACGAGGCAAAGGATGTTCTTTGTTCATTAGAAGATAATGAAGAATTGTTCAAGCTTTATAATCATCCAAAAATTCCTAAGGAAGAAAAGGTAAAGGTTACTGAAAACATATTCAAAGGAAGGGTTTCAGATGACCTTACAGGCTTTTTGGTTCTGATGATAAATAAAGACAGACAAAATGCAATAAAAGAAACCTTAGAATATTTTATTGCAAAAATAAAGGAATATAAAAAGATAGGTGTAGCTTATGTAACTACAGCTATTAACCTAGACGAAGCCGAAAAAAAGGCTATCGAAGAAAAGCTCATAAGCACTACAGAATATGTAGAGTTTGAAATGAACTACAAGGTGGATAAGGATATCATAGGTGGTATGATTATCCGCATTGGTGATAGAGTTGTAGACAGTAGTGTTAAAACAAAGATTTATAATATCTCAAAAGAATTATACAACATACAGCTCGCATAAAAATATGTAAAGAAGGTGAGTTAGCTCCATGAATTTAAGACCTGAAGAGATTAGTTCAGTTATTAAAGAACAAATAAAGAATTACTCTACAAAGCTTGAAGTATCAGATGTTGGTACAGTTATTCAGGTTGCTGATGGTATTGCCAGAGTTCACGGTTTGGAAAATGCTATGCAGGGTGAACTGCTTGAATTTCCTGGCGAAGTATTTGGTATGGTACTTAACTTAGAGGAAGACAATGTTGGTGCTGTTTTACTTGGTGATCATAGAAATATAAACGAAGGTGATACAGTAAAAACAACTGGAAGAGTTGTTGAGGTGCCAGTTGGAGATGAAATGATTGGTCGTGTTGTCAACGCTTTAGGACAGCCTATAGACGGAAAAGGACCAATTAATGCTAAGAAGTATCGTCAGATTGAAAGAGTAGCTTCTGGTGTTATCTCAAGAAAATCAGTAGATACACCATTACAGACAGGTATTAAGGCTATTGATGCGATGGTTCCAATCGGAAGAGGACAAAGAGAGCTTATTATTGGTGATAGACAGACCGGTAAGACAGCAATAGCTATTGATACAATCATTAACCAGAAGGGACAGGGAGTCAACTGTATCTATGTTGCTATAGGACAGAAGGCTTCAACTATTGCTTCTATTGTTAAAACCTTAGAAGAATTTGGTGCTATGAGTTATACAACAGTAGTAGCTTCTACAGCTAGTGAATTAGCACCACTTCAATATATTGCACCATACTCAGGATGTGCTATTGGTGAGGAATGGATGGAACAGGGAAAGGATGTATTGGTTGTATATGATGACTTAAGCAAGCACGCAACTGCATACCGTACACTTTCATTGCTTCTTCGTCGTCCACCAGGAAGAGAAGCATATCCAGGTGATGTTTTCTACCTTCATTCAAGATTACTTGAAAGAGCAGCAAAGCTTTCTGACGAGTTAGGTGGAGGTTCACTTACTGCATTACCTATTATTGAAACACAGGCAGGCGATGTTTCAGCATATATTCCTACAAATGTAATTTCTATTACAGACGGACAGATTTATCTTGAAACAGAAATGTTTAACGCAGGCTTTAGACCAGCCGTAAATGCAGGTCTTTCTGTAAGCCGTGTTGGTGGTGCTGCACAGATTAAGGCTATTAAGAAATTAGCTGCTCCTATCCGTGTGGAGCTTGCTCAGTATAGAGAATTGGCATCCTTTGCACAGTTTGGTTCAGAGCTTGATGCAGATACTAAGGAAAAGCTTGAACAGGGTGTTAGAATAAAAGAAGTTCTTAAACAGCCACAGTACAAGCCAATGCCTGTTGAATATCAGGTAATTATTATCTACGCAGCTACAAGGAAGTATTTGCTTGATATAGCAGTTGAAGATATTTTGGATTTTGAAGATAAGCTTTTTGAGCATATTAAGACAAAATATCCGGAAATACCTGAAAGCATTAAGACTACAAAGGAATTGTCACCTGAAATAGAAGAAAAACTTGTTCAGGCAATTAAGGAAGTCAAAGAAAAATAAAGGACGGTGAATAATCATGGCGTCAATGAGAGATATTCAAAGACGAAAATTAAGTGTTGAAAGCACAGGTCAGATTACAAAAGCCATGAAATTAGTATCCACTGTTAAGCTGCAAAAAGCAAGAGGACGGGCAGAATCATCAAAGCCTTACTTTGAAGGTATGTATGATACAGTTGCGTCGATGCTTGCACGCTCAGGAAATATAAATCACAGATTTTTGAAAAGTAGTCCGGATAAAAAGAAGGCTGTTATTGTAATTACCTCTAACAGAGGTCTTGCAGGTGGCTACAATTCAAATATTATAAAGCTTATTGCAAGAAATGAAGAGTTTTCAAAGGATAATGTAGTGCTATATACCGTAGGAAGAAAGGGAAAAGACGGACTTGCTTCTAAAGGCTATAGTGTAAAAGAGGATTATTCTGATGTTATTGACAATCCTTTGTTTAGTGATGCAATGGAGATTTCAGAGGATGTTTTAAAGGCATTTGAAAATGGAGAAATCGGTGAAATATATTTGGCATATACTGTATTTAAAAATACAGTAAGCCACATTCCTACAATGAAAAAGCTGCTTCCGGTATCGGTTGATGAGCATCAGCTAAGTGAGGAGGAAAAATCAGTTCCTATGAATTATGAGCCAAACGAAGAAGAGGTTCTGGATTTGATAATTCCAAAATATATTAGCAGTCTTGTTTTCGGAGCATTGGTTGAAGCTGTAGCCAGTGAAAATGGTGCAAGAATGACCGCAATGGATTCTGCAACCAGCAACGCAGACGAAATGATTTCTGAGCTTTCATTATTGTATAATAGAGCCCGCCAAAGCTCTATTACACAGGAACTTACAGAAATTATTGCAGGTGCAGAGGCTATTAATTAACTATATTGGCTGTATTTTTACAGCTTGAGATTAGCATAAGGAGTGAATAAAATGGCAGAAAAAAATATTGGTAAAATCACTCAGATTGTTGGTGCTGTTTTGGATATAAAATTTAGTGAAGGTAAACTTCCTGAAATTCACGAAGCTATAAACATTTATCGTGATGATGAAAAGCTTGTAGTGGAAGTGGCACAGCACTTAGGTGACGATATTGTTAGATGTATTGCCATGGGACCTACAGATGGTCTTAGAAGAGGTATGGAAGCAGAAGCTACAGGCGCACCTATTTCCGTACCAGTTGGCGAAAAAACATTAGGAAGAATATTTAATGTTTTAGGTGATGCTATTGATAATAAACCAGCACCAGAAGGCGTTGAATATTATCCTATTCATAGAAAAGCTCCTGCTTTTGAGGAACAGTCTACAAAGGCAGAAATTCTAGAAACAGGTATTAAGGTTGTTGACCTTCTTTGCCCTTACCAGAAAGGTGGTAAAATCGGACTTTTTGGTGGTGCAGGTGTAGGTAAAACCGTACTTATTCAGGAGCTTATTAGAAATATTGCTACAGAGCATGGTGGATATTCTGTATTTACCGGTGTAGGAGAAAGAACCAGAGAGGGTAATGACCTTTACCACGAAATGATGGAGTCAGGCGTTATCAATAAAACTACAATGGTATTCGGACAGATGAACGAGCCACCTGGAGCAAGAATGAGAGTTGGTCTTACAGGACTTACAATGGCTGAATATTTCAGAGATAAAGGTGGAAAGGATGTACTTCTTTTCATTGATAATATTTTCCGTTTCACACAGGCAGGTTCAGAGGTTTCAGCACTTCTTGGACGAATGCCATCAGCAGTAGGTTATCAGCCTACATTGCAGACAGAAATGGGTGCATTACAGGAAAGAATTACATCAACAAAGGATGGTTCTATTACATCAGTTCAGGCTGTATATGTTCCTGCTGATGACCTTACAGACCCAGCTCCAGCTACAACCTTTGCTCACTTGGATGCAACAACAGTTCTTTCAAGATCTATTGTTGAATTAGGTATTTACCCTGCTGTAGACCCACTTGAATCTACATCAAGAATACTTGATCCAAAGATAGTAGGAGAGGAGCATTATAAGGTTGCCCGTGGAGTACAGGAAATTCTTCAGAAGTACAAGGAATTACAGGATATTATTGCAATTCTTGGTATGGACGAGCTTTCTGAAAATGACAAGCTTGTAGTTGCCCGTGCAAGAAAGGTTCAAAGATTTTTGTCACAGCCATTCTTCGTAGCAGGTCAGTTTACAGGGCTTGAAGGAAGATATGTTCCAATTAATGAAACTGTTCAGGGCTTCAAAGAAATTCTTGAAGGTAAGTATGATGATGTTCCTGAAAGCTATTTCCTTAACTGTGGTAGCATCGATGATGTTCTGGCAAAGGTAAACAACTAGCTAAAGCTAAATCTAGCAAAATGGAGATAATATGGCAGATGTATTTGATTTAGAAATTATTTCGCCAGAGAGGGTATTCTATGAAGGTAAAGCGACCTTTGTAGAAATGACCACAACAGAGGGTGAAATAGGTATATACAAAAATCATATTCCACTTACAGGTGTATTGGTTCCTTGTATTGTAACCATACATGAGGAAAATGAGGAAAAACAGGCTGCTGTTCATTCTGGTTTCGTTGTTATCTTAAAGGATAAGGTCAAAATTATGGCTGAGGTTGCAGAATGGCCGGGTGAAATAGATGAAAACAGAGCTGAAGAGGCTAAGATTAGAGCCGAACGCCGATTAAAGGACGGAGGTCCAGGTGTAGATATGGCAAGAGCCGAGGCTGCACTTAAGCGTTCAATAGTAAGACTTAGCATATCGAAAAAATAAAATAATAAAGAGCAACATAAAAGAACAAGAAATTTGTCTTTTGTGTTGCTCTTTTATATTGTTAGATAGATTAGATAGGTATGATTTACAGACTTTACTTGAATAAAATAATTATATCGTATATACTATAATCGGTAGACTAAAAGTAATATTTATTGGAGCGACGATGGATAATAATAAAATAAATACAAAAAATGAGTTAAATGACAGAAACCCATATAGTAGTGGCGTAGGTACTAATCCTTATAGGAGTAGTGGAAGTACAAGCCCTTACAGTAGTGGTACAGGTAGGAGTCCGTACAGCAGCAATGGAAGTGCCGGTTCATATAGAAACACAACTAGAAGTCCGTACAACAGTAGTGCAGCAAGCACAAATACCTATAGTAGTCCATATAATGGGACAGCAAGTACATATGGCAATAGTGCATACAGCAGTAGTACAACAGGGACAAATAACTATAGCAACCCATATAGTGGGACAACAGGTACAAGCACAAATACCTATAGTAGTCCATATAATAGGACAGCAAGTACATATGGCAATAGTGCATACAGCGGTAGTACAACGGGGGCAAATAACTATAGCAACCCATATAGTGGAACAGCAGGTACAAACACTTATAACAGTACTTACGGAAACACACCTGCAAATACAACCACCTATAACAACCTATATGCCCACTCAAACACAGGTGATAACCAAGACAACAACACTGTAGGCTATAGTGGCAGTGGAAGCTATGTAAATACGCAGGATAATAGTTCTGCCCAGTATTCGCAGAGAGAATTTGAGGAAAGCCTTAAAAACTCATCAAAGTATACTGTTGTTGAACAATATAATACAAATTTCAATGGTAGTTATAATAATACAAGTAGTACAAGCACTACTTATTCACCATACAATTCTAGTGCTTCAAATCCAAATTATAATATGCAAAACCAGTACAATCCATACAATATGGGTAATGCAACACAAAACAGAGATATATTTGCAAATATGGATAGTGTAAAGCCAGACCTTAAAGGCGAAAGAAAGAGAATTGCGCTGGCGATGCTTGCCATTGCAATAATTGTTATAAGCGGTTTTGGAATAGGAAAAGTTGCTTCATTTTTAGTAAATGATGTTTTTAAGGAAAGCTCCTTTAGCATTGAAAGCAGATTAGAGGAAGAATATAATATTATTGTAAATACAGGCAGTAGTGCTGATATTACAGAAGATAATATGGATATAGAAATGTTGAATGATGAGGAGAATATCAATAAAGCCCTGGTATGTCTTGAGGAAATTTTAGATAGACTTCCAGAGGACTTTTTAGACGAAGTAATGAAGGGTTATGGTAATGATAGATATTTAGAGATAAATATTACCGGCAAAATGCTTCGACTTACTGATAATAGAGAGGTTTTGGGGCTTACCACCTATGAAACCTATAAGGATGTAATTAGATTAGATGGTAATGCTACCTCTTGGAATGAATATAAGGCAACAGTTGCACACGAGTTGTTCCATGTAATTGACTTTGAAATGGATCAGTTTGACGAAGGCATAAAGGATATTAGAAACTGGAAAGCAACTAATCCAGCAGGCTACGGATATTCCTACACAAATGGACAGTTAGAGCAATATACAATATATGGTGATGAAATAGAAGAGGTATATTTTGTAAGTGAATATTCAAAGGAGGATGTGTATGAGGATAGGGCAGAGGTATTTAGTTATTTAATATCAGTAGATGAAAATGACGAATTACCATTGGCATACGAAAGTGAGCATGTTCAGGAAAAGGTGGTTTTGCTAATAGAAGAAATGAAGGACCATTTTGAGTCAGCAGATGATGCAGATGCCTATTGGAATAGCTGGGGTATTGAATAAAAGGGATAGTTGCCAATAAAGAAGCAGCTAAAAATGAAAATGTATAAAACCTCCAATTTTGGAAAAACTTTTTATAAGTTTCCGATTGGAGGTTTTTATGAGAAAAAGATTATTGCTAATAATAACAATATTATGGGTAGTTGCATTTGTAAGAATGATTTTATTTGAAGAAAAGGATAATAATATAAATATAGCAACAGCATTTTCAAATGAAAGGTTTGTATACACAGAAAGTGTATTAAGTGTAAATGCCAGCTTGGGAAATGAATATTTTACAGAGGAAGAAAAGGGTAAATATATAAAAAAGCTTGCTAAGGGAATTGGGCTTGATAATGAATATAATATTGAAAATAAAAGACAGGAAAATGAGTCAACTGTTGAAATTTCAAAAGCAGCTAAAAACGCTTATACAAGTATAAGAATTGTCACAAATGAAACACAAAAGGATGATAGTATTATACTTGTAAAAAACTACTTATATATAGATATTAAAATATCTAATTCCTTAGAAAGTGCAGTAATGTACAAGGAGAGAGTAAAAAAGGTCTTAGAGGAAATGAATATTGTAGGAGATATTTCGCTAAATTTAATAGGTAATGTAAAGGGCGAATTAAATGATACTGAAAAGAATAATATATCTGATGAAATAATGAAAAATTTAGAGGCAGATTATATTACTGGCAATACAAATAAAGGTATATATACAATATACGCATATTCAGAGGGTATAAAGGATTACATTATGCTGGGGGACAAGAAAACAAATGTAAATATAGCGATTACCTATGATGAGAAAAATAATCTTACTAAAATATATATGGCGACGCCCATAATAACACAGGATTTTTAAAAGGACAAAGTTCGTTATATTGGAAACATCATATTATAAATAAAAAAGCATCAGGTGAGAGTATGCAAAGATTTGATATGAATTCTTTATATGGCAGCAGCTTAGACGAGGACGCACAGTTTGATTATTTTAAAGAAATGTATCCTATAGCCCTAAGAAAAATGCAAAGTATAGTTGATGAGGCATGTGATAAAATGGAATATGACAACAGCCTTATGTATGACGAGTATCCAGATAAGGTAATGTTAAAAAGAAAATCCTTAGAGCTGGTAAAGGAATATGGTGTTGATGACCAGATGACAAAAGATATAATGGATGTTTTATTTGTTAATGAAATTGTAAGAAGGCGTATAAGATATAGAAAGATAAAGGGATATTGCTAAAAAAAGTATTGTAGTTTTCTATGAAAACTATTAATATAAAAGCATAAAAATATTTGGAGATAAAATGGAAAAATTATTACAGCTAATAGATGAAATACAATGGGAAAAATTAGTAGAAGGTGTAATTAGTGACAAAAGGAATAAGGCTGAGGTACAAAAGATAAAGCTTCGACCTGTGGTCATAAAAAATACTTTTCTTATTCAGGTTACTGAATATATAGGAAAACAGGTAATACATGACAATAAAACCCTTGAGGCCATAAAGGAGTATATTTATGTCAGCTTAAGGGATAATTTTAAGCAGGCAAATATCAGGACAGAGAAATATACATATAATATTCTCATAAGTAAAAAGGGACAAGTGACTGTAAAGAAAAAGAAAGAAATAGAAAAAAAGAAGCCTGTGCTTATTCATAACAGAGTAAAAAAGTATTTGTTACAGGAGGGCAAGCCTGTAGATTTCCTAGTGTATTTAGGTGTTATGAATAGTGAGGGCTTTGTAGTTAAAAGTAAATATGACAAATTCAGGCAGATAAACAGATTTTTAGAGTTTGTAGAGGATATTGTTGATAAGCTTCCAAAGAACAAAGTTATTAATATAATAGACTTTGGCTGTGGCAAGTCATATCTTACCTTTGCGATATATTATTATTTAAAAAAAGAGAAAAACCTGGATGTAAATATTGTTGGCTTAGATTTGAAAAGAGATGTTATAAAGCATTGTAATCAGATTGCAACAGATTTAAAATATGACGGTCTGGAATTTTTAGAGGGCGATATTGCTCAGTATAAGGGTAAGGATGATGTTGATATGGTAGTGACACTTCATGCCTGCGATACAGCCACAGACTATGCAATAGCAAAGGCTATTGACTGGAATGCAAAGGTAGTATTGTCAGTTCCCTGCTGTCAGCATGAGCTTAATAACCAGATACAAAACGAAGTACTTTCACCAATCTTTAAATATGGTATTTTGAAGGAAAAAATGGCAGCTTTAATTACAGATGGTATTAGGGCAGGTGTTTTAGAGGAGCATGGATATGATACCCAGATATTAGAGTTTATTGATATGGAGCATACCCCTAAAAATCTTATGATTCGTGCAGTAAAAAAGAAGAATGTTAGTTATGCTAAGAATCAAAAACTGGACAATCTAATTAAGGAACTAAATGTTAAACCTACAATTAAGGAATTGATGTAATGAAAAAAATATTAATAAAATTTGCTGTATTATTAGGAATATTTATTGGAACTATTGGGATATATTTTGCAGTTACTATGGATAGAAAAGAGGAAAAAAAGGAGATAATGCAAACAGCCTCCCTGCCTATTGTAGCTATGGTTTACAATGAAAAAACTGTCAATACCCTGCATGGTTATACTATAGATATGAATGGAAAATATATGAGGGATTCTGTAACACCTATAGGAGAAAACAGAAGTGTCAGCTTTAAGGTGGATATGTATGGAAATGTTATAGCGGGAATTTCCTATGAGCTTAGAAGTCTGGATACAGAAAGATTAATAGAAAAAACAAATGTAACAGATTTTGCTGTAGCAGGGGACAGTGTAACAGGAAGCTTTAAGGTTTCAAGTATGATTGATACCAATGAAGAGTATTTGCTCATTATGAAAATTACAACAGAAAAGCATGGTGAAATCAATTATTATACAAGAGTTATAAATCAGGACAGCATAGATATATTATCACATATAGATTTTATTGAGGGTTTTAGCGAAAGCACCCTAGACAAAGAAAAGGCAAAGGAATATCTTGCATATCTTGAGCCAAAAGCTTCGAGTGATAATTCAAATTTAGGCTATGTTAATTTATATTCCAGCTTTGCAAATGTTACCTGGGGAAATCTTTCGGTAGAGCGTGTAACCAAACCTATTATTGCAATTAAGGAAATTTTAGGTGATGTTGGCTGTTACGAATTAAATTATAAGGTAAGAGCAAAGAATGAAAATGACGCTTATCAGTATTACAATATTACAGAATACTTTAGAATTAAAGCGGGAGTTAATGTAATGTATCTGTATGTTTATGAAAGAAATATGGAACAGATATTTGACTGTAATAGTGGGTCGGTATCAGCAACCCGTATAAATTTAGGCATAGATAGTGACCTTAATGTAAATACAAGCTGTAGTCCTACTGGTTCCTTTGTGACATTTGTCAAGGAAAGAAATCTTTGGCTTATGGATATGAATAATAACAAAATGGTATCTATAATGTCCTTTGAAAGTGGCAGTGACAGCGATGTGCGGGATGTTTTCGATGAAAACAATATTGAAATAGTTTCTACAAATAAAAATGGAAATGTATTATTTATTGTATATGGATATATGAATAAGGGCGACCATGAGGGAGAGGTAGGAACAGCACTTTATCAGTATCAATATAAAACAAATACAGTTAAGGAAATGGTTTTTGTAACCTCAGATAAGCCATACGAAATATTAAAGGGTCAGGTAGGAAAATTTGCATATATTACAGATGATAATATAATTTATCTTATGGTTGAGGATAATATTTATACTATTACAACAGACAGTAATGAATATATACAGCTTGCCAATAACCTACAGACAGGTAATTTCATTATTAATAATGATAACAATATTGTAGCTTGGCACGAAAGTGGAAGTATATATAATGAAACAAGCATTAGAGTAATTAATGTTGCAGACAAAACAGATTATAAAATAACTGCCGGGGAAGGCGATTATGTAAAGGTAATAGGCTTTATTGGTGATGATTTAGTATATGGTGTAGCTCATAAGACAGATTTGTATGAGGATGAATTAGGATATACTGTATTTCCGATGTATAAAATAGTTGTTGATATTTATGGAAAGGATGAGGATTCTGTATATGAAAAGAAGGATATTTATACAAGAGATGTTAGTATTGTAAATAATATGCTTAAGCTTAAGCGAATACAGAAAGAGGCTGATGGAAAGTTTGTTGAAGCTACGGAGGATCAGATTATAAATAAGCTTGACAATACCAGAGCAACGGTAGAGTTAAGTACCATAGCTACAGATATGAAAAATACAGAATTAGTTTTAAAACTGGCATATACGGTAACCAGTGATAATGCTTTGACAAAGGTTAATCCGGAAAGCATTGAGTTTGTAGGCTCTAATGATATGGGCAGAGGCGAAGAAGATTTGACTGACAATAATTATTATGTATATTGCAATGGTACAATGTATCTTAAAACTGGAAATCTTACTACTGCAATAAATACTGCTAATGACCAGTATGGAGTAGTAGTTTCTGGAAGCGGTAATTATGTTTGGGCAAGATTATCAAAGCTTGACAATAAGGTTGTGTCCTCTGCTACAGATGCTGCAGCGCCGCATTATGGGTCGATTGGAAATGTGCTAGAGGATAAAAATATAGATACCTTAGATGTTTCCGGAATAAGTATAGAGGCAGCGTTATACTATATAACAAAAAATATGCCTATATTAGTTAATCTTCCAGATAGGGGCGTAGTTGCTATATCTGGTTATAGTGGTTATAGTGGAAATGTAGATACTGTTTATTTTAGGGCATATGACGGAGAAAGCTTTAATATGCCAATAAAGACTGCTGAAAAGGAAATAAAAGCAGGTGGAGATAGATATATAGTTGTGAAAAAATAGCTGAATATTAGGGGCTAAATATTTATAAAAATAATGAATTTATGGATGAAATATGATAAAATAACAGAAACGATGTACGAGGAAATTATAAAATGAAAAAAAGCAAAAAGAAAATAAATATAAAGGCATTAGTAAGACAGCTTTTGCTATCAGCATTGTATTTACTTATATTTGCTGCCATTGGAGCTTTTATTGCATATAATTCAGTATACGGAAATCCAGACAAAACGGTAGAGCAGGTATATGGAAGCTATGAGGCTGGCAGTTGGACACAATTCTATAATTTATCAACAGTAGAGGAAAGTAAATTAGTAAATCTTACAACCTTTGTTAATGCTATGCAAAATGCCAGAAATGGTGTGGATACTTCAAGTATTAAAGAGGAAGGTATAAAGGAGGAGGATGATAAGGTAGTTGTTACTGTTTCCTACAATTCAGGTGAGGAAACTAAAAAGGATACCTTAAATATAGTTAAAACAGATGAAAAGAAATATAAGCTTTTTCCTATATGGAAGGTTGATTTAAGCAATATGATAGTTGAAAATGTGGCTATTAAAGCACCTTATGGTTACAAGCTTACTATTGACGGAATAGATGTTTCTGATCTTGAAAGATTGTGTTTTCCAGAAGAAAATATGATGAAATATTATTTTGACAGAATATTTGCAGGCACTCACGCAATTAAGCTTACAAGAGAGGGAATGCAGGATATTAATGAATATGTAGATTTGTCAGAAGCTGGTATGGTATATGAGGTTCCTTCTGACAAGGTTGTACTTAAAGAACAGCTTGCAAAAAATGCACCTGAGATAGTATTTGGCCTGTACAAATGTGCTTTTGAGTCAGCAGGTGTGTCAGAGCTGTTAGATTACTTTACAGATAATGGATGTAAACAGCTGCAGGATATTTACGAACAGCTTTATAGTGATATTAATGCGGAGGATGGTGCATATCTTAGAGTAATTGAAAATGTAGAATATGATGTGTCCGTTGACAATAGTGTGGAAGGAAAAAGCGTAGATGCGGTAGTTCATTTTACTTGTACCTTCTGGGCAAAAACACCTAGAAATATGAATTCTGGTGTTAGAAAGGATTATGAAGGAAGTGCAGAAAGCACAGTTGTAATCCATTATGTTGTATCTGAGGGACAATATATTGCAGATGGAATGGATTTTAAGTGTATAGACTACTCACAAAAATAAATGGAGAAGAAAATGGGAAAACAGTATTTTAGAGCTGGCAATATGGTTTATCCGGTACCGGTAGTTATGATAAGTTGTAAGAGAGAGGACGAAAAACCAAACATTATTACTACAGCCTGGTGTGGAACTATCTCCTCTGATCCTGCAATGGCATATATATCTGTCAAGCCATGCAGATATTCTTATGACATAATAAAAGAAACAAAAGAGTTTGTAATTAATCTTGTAACAAAGGATTTGACATATGCTACTGATTATTGTGGAGTAAAGTCTGGAAGAGATGTAGACAAATTTAAGGATATGAAGCTGACACCATTAGAGTCAAAGTATATATCAGCACCAGGTATTGAGGAAAGTCCTGTAAACATTGAGTGTAAGGTAAAACAGATTATTGATTTGGGCTCTCATCATATGTTTATAGCTGAGGTGTTAGGTGTAACAGTTGATGAAAAATATATGGAGAAGAGTGGAAAATTCAACCTTAATAGCTCAGGGCTGGTTGCATATTCGCATGGAGAATATTTTCAATTAGGGGAAAAGCTAGGTACTTTTGGATATTCGGTAAGGAAAGTCCAAAAGCCTAAAAAGAAAAAAGCTTAGAGTAAAGGTTGGTGGTTTCGTGAAAATTAGTTCAATGTATATTTCAAACTTTAAGTCTATTAAAAGGTTAGAAATTTTAGATATTGATTACGCATTTATTTTAGTAGGAAAGAATGGCACTGGTAAAAGTGCAGTAATAGATGCAGTTCGTGCAGTTACGGGAAATTATGAGGTTAAGAAAAGTCATTTTAATAACCCTAACCAAAATATCCAGATAGGTATTAACTTAGAAGCCTCTACTGAGGCAATGGAAAGAATGTTTGAATGGGGAGTAGTAGTTAAGGCAAAGGATTATGATGAGTGGGAGGAGATTTTTCTGGAAAGATTTCCAACATTTATAAACAATCAGATTAAAATAGTTTATGAAGTAACACCAGAGCTTAAGGTAAGCTATATGGACGAAAACAGAAATGAAAATCCTTATATAAAGGATATACTTCCAAAGTTGTATTATATAGATCATACAAGAAATTTGAGGGAATTTCAAAGTGGGTTATTTAATTTAAAGTATGATTCAGAGTTTTCAATGACTAGAGATAAGGTCTGCATTTATGATAAAAGTATAGAATGTAACCATTGCTTTAAGTGTATTGAAGATATTGCTCAAAAAACAGGCGGGGAATTATCAGTTCATGAAACAGCAAAGCTTATGGAATATAAGCTTTACAAGGTAAACCTAGGAAATTTTGCGGATACAGTTAATAAATATTTAAAGCAAAATGGTACTTTATATAAAACAGTTAATTACCAGTTAGATATGGATATTGAAAGACTATTTAAGGTAAAGACCTCTATTTCAAATGATATAACTGGCGAGGTGGAAATGCTCGACACTCTTAGTGCCGGTACAAAAAGTATATATATGTTATCTCTTATTGAGGCATATATTGAGGAGAAGAGCCGGGTACACAGTCTTATTATGATAGAGGACCCAGAGATATTTCTACACCCACAGCTACAAAAAATCGCAAGTGAGATATTGTATCGTCTTTCAAAGAAAAATCAGGTAATATTTTCCACATATTCACCAAATATGATTTTTAATTTTTCATCAAGACAGATAAAACAGGTGGTTTTAGATGAAGAATATAACACCAGTGTTGTTGAAAATACAGATATTGATATTATTCTTGATGATTTAGGCTATACAGCTAACGATCTTATGAATGTAAGCTTTGTGTTTATAGTGGAGGGAAAGCAGGATAGCAATAGACTGCCAATGTTGTTAGAAAAATATTATTCTGAAATGAGAGATGAGGACGGACGCCTTAACCGAATTTCTATTATAGCAACCAATAGCTGTACTAATATAAAAACCTATGCAAACTTAAAATACATAAATAAACTGTATTTAAAGGATCAGTTCCTTATGATAAGAGATAGTGACGGAAAAAATCCTAGATATTTAGTAAAGCAGCTTTGCAGCTATTATAGTAAACGAAAAAAAGAGGATGTGGATAATCTTCCAAATGTTACGCCTAAAAATGTATTGGTTTTGAAATATTATTCCTTTGAAAATTATTTTCTAGACCCAAAGGTAATGGCAAAAATAGGTGTTATAAAAAGCGAGGAGGATTTCTATAACATTCTTTATCAAAAATATAAGGATTATTTATATAGACTTCCTAGCTTTAAGAGATTAGTTAGAACAAAGAATGTAAGGATAAATAGCAGCAAAGATATTAAGGAAAACCTTGAGGCAATTAAAATCTATGTGAGAGGCCATAATCTGTTTGATATTTTCTATGGAAAATACAGAAATTATGAGGATGATATATTGAAGAAATATATTGATGAGGCACCGAGGGATAATTTTAAAGATATATTGGATACTATTGACTCGTTTGTGTATTTTGAAAATAGGAGGAGGGTTTTCTAATAGAGAGTGTAAGGGATAATTGGTTAAACCTATACTTATAATAATATGCCTACTTTGGAAAACATTAGTTCAAGCTTTCAATTTTTTCTAATAGAGCATATAAAAGATAGTTGATTTAAAAAAATGTCAGGCAAAACTCGCAATAATATTTATAGGAAATCTATAGGTATTGATGCTCAAACATTGCCTGACATTTTTACATTATCTTTTATATACTCTATAAGAAAAACTAAGAAAGCTCTCGATATGTATTCCAAAGTAGGCATATTATTATAAGTATTAGTTTATGGCAAAAACTTACACATAATCAATTAGAAATTTAGAGAACTTTAAATAAAATTTTGAAAAATTGGTATTCCTGTTGGTTTTAGTTATAGGCAAAAACTCAAATATAATATAGGGTGGCAAATAATTTTTAGTCCAGTTTGGCTAGGAGGATTTCAATTATAGCACCTCTTGTGTCATTGTCGATTTCAAGGCTAATTAGCTGTGATAGTATATAATCTGTACTGCGATGCTCTTTAAAACCTCTGTAAAGGACCTCTTTCTGATTGTAATCAATTTCAGCCCTGCTCAGTATTTCGTAGATTTTTGAAGCTATTGGAGCTTGGGTAATTTCAAGTGGAGTTTTAAAATCTACGGAAATATCAAAGGAGTAGTCCCAATTAGGAATTTCAATAGTAAGGATATGTGTATCTGAATTATATTCAAAATTTTGTAATTGTGTATTTCCTATTTGAACAGTTGGTAAAGCTTCATTGATGCAGAAAAACTTAAGGGTAATATTCCTTTGCTTAGGAATAAGGTTTAAGCTTCCTGTTGGTTTACTTATTTTGAAAAAGCCATTGTCCTGCGAGTATTCCATATGTGTAATAACACATTCGCCTTTTTTGTAATTGGAGGTTGAATTATCATCCTCATATAAGTCAAAGGAGTTGTTAGCTCCTGGGTAAATGTTAATTGTTAAATCACTAGGATTATTTAAAAAGTCATTGCCGAATATGTGGTTTGTGGTTGGCAAAATTGCACCAGCTTTGGCAAGGACAGGAATAGAGCTGTAATCTCGATACATATCTACAAAACGGTCGCCGTCATAGACTACATTTGTAAATATATCGAAAAATTTCCCTTCAGGAAGCCATACCTTAACCTTTGCCATATTTATACCTTTTATGTTAGGAGTGGTAATTGGGGCGACTATAAGCTCGGTGCCAAATAGATACTGATTACCTACCTCATAAGCATCCCACGCCTCCGGATATTCATAGTACATAGGGAGTGTCAGAGGACGACCTTTGTAAGCCAGATAATTCATTGTATATAAATAAGGAATCAGCTTGTGTCTAAGGCGGAGAAACTGGTTCATTATCTGGTGAATTTCCAATGGGAAATTCCAAGGTTCTTTTCCGGAAAAATCATTGCAGGAACTATGAAGTCGCATTATTGGGGAAAATACACCAAACTGATACCAACGAAGCTCCAATTCGTTATCCCTTGCACCTGCCATATGTCCGCCAATATCGTGACTCCACCAGCCATAGCCTATATTTGAAGCATTAGCAGTGAAGTAGGGCTGGAAATCAAGCGAGTCCCAGGTAATATGTGTATCTCCTGAAAAACCAATAGGGTATCTGTGGCTTCCTGGACCTGCATAACGGGAAAAGGTCAAAGGCCTATTATTGTTTTTTCCGTTGTCTAGGAAGTGATAATGGTTAAGTATCCACAAAGGGTCAAGCCCATCGATTTTAGAACCAGAGCCTTGCTGCCAGTCTATCCACCAAAAATCCACACCTTCATTTTCTAATGGGTGATGAATATATTTAAAATACCCCTCCATAAATTTAGGGTTGGTACAGTCAAATTCTATAGGCTCCTCTTTATCAATATCCTTCTCCATATATGCTGCAAAATCGTTGTAAGCATCCTCGTAGGCACGGACGCCATCAGCAGGATGAACATTTAAGGTAACCTTCATGCCTCTTTGGTGAAGATTGTCGAGAAACTCTTTTGGATTTTTAAATAACTCTTTATTCCAAGTGTAGCCTGTCCAGCCACTACCATATTTTTCGGGTATATTAACCAAGTGCCAGTCCATATCAATAACGGCAACAGAGAAGGGAATTTCCTCATTAGCAAAGGAATCCATAAGGGAAAGGTAGGTTTCTTCGCTGTATCGGTAATATCTGCTCCACCAGTTTCCAAGTGCAAAACGAGGAAGAAGTGGTGTGCTGCCACATAAGTAGTAGAAGTCCTTTAGAGCCTCCAGGTATCTGTGTCCATAGCAAAAAACATAAATATCAATGCCAGTATCAATTCTAGGGGATACAAAATCCTCATTAACAAGGAGAGATTTACTGTCATCTAACACACTATAGCCCAGACGGGAAATAATTCCAGTATCAAGAGGAGTAGAACCGTTTACATTGTCAAGGGTTCTGGAAGTTCCTTTAAGACTTACATCCTCCATACCATAATGCCATTGGTTATTGTATACAATATTTGTACCCTTTACCTTAATAGAAAGACCATTAGAAGAAAAATTTTTCTTATTATAGTAAATATCCATATATTCTGTTGAAATATCTAAATGGTCTGCGTAATCCTTTAGAACAAAATTGACTTTGGGAAAGTCACGATTAACAACAATCTGGGTCGCATCATCGACGAATCCTCCATTTGAATTATATTCCAGTCTGACTAAGGACGGTGTAAGCATAGAAATTCTGTAATTTTCACCAGAGATAATGTTTTCTGTATTAGTAGCTGGATTAGATTTAAATTCTGTATTTTTCATATAAAGTCCTCCTTAGATTTCTTGCGTAGAATTTGACAGGCGCTAAAAATTGTTACGATAAATTAATATAGAAAATTATACTATTTTTGTATAGGGAAAATCAATAAGTAAAATTTGAATACCTTTTTAAAAAATGGGTATACTATTTAGTTTAGATAAAAAGGAAAGAGCCGATAAACGGTGATTGCTTACTTGTTCATCGTCCCTGCCCCTGCCAGTTATTGTTTTTCTGTTTGGTAAATCGGGAAATAGTAGTCAAATTTGACGATATACTTTTTTCTGTGATTTGTAACCAAAGTCAAAACAGACAACGAAAGTTGTCTTAAATGACTACTATTTTCTTTGCATTTGTGCTACACTATAAATAAATAAAAGTTATGGAGGCAAACTTATGGGAAATTTGAAGAATAATATTGATCATTATATGGAATTAAAAGGGATAAAGATGTATAGTCACTTACTAGTTAATATTGCACACGAATTAGGAATCAAAGGACAAGACGCATATAAATTTGCAAATAAGGAAAAATCGAATTTTTCAAAAATGTTAAAAGAGGAACGACCTCTGAAATATGAGTTTATTATTCCTCTTGAAAGAATATTCGGTGTTTCTCTGGCGAGGTTATTAGATGAAGATGCATATAAATTGCCGACAGAAAAAGGTAATGTGCCGTTTAATAAAGGTTTCAGATATTATGCATACCTTGATGATCCAAAACTATATAAAGAAGAATTCAATCTTTTACTTGCAAAGGATGGAAAATCAATCCTTACTCAAACAGACGAATTTGGAAAAACATTCCTTGATTATGTAGTTGAATATCGTTCGGTTAACGGTGTCAGATACCTTCACGAAGAATATGGAATAAAACTCAAATGGCATTTTAACAACTTTGAGTTCAGAAAAGATTCCGGCATAACTTGGATAAACTTTGATAATTGTATTGCGTTTGCTCGGCTTGTTGCAAGTATGAACGATGCAGAACTGTTCAATGATATTTATGATTCTTACAATATGTTTTTGTCGAACGGGCACTATGTTTCAAATGATACTGTTTTTTGCCAAAGTGAATATTTAGAAATAATGTTAGATAACGATAATTTATTCAATTCAATATTTGAAATAAGACCGTATGAATATGTGTTGGCGGGAAGCCGTGTCAAGCGAGAAAAGCAAGTTGATTCTATTACATATTATTCGATTAACCCGATAATAAATAATTGTTTAAGATATGCATTGGAGCACTTGAATAAGTATAAGTACAGGGCAATAGATATATTAAAATTTGGAATAAAGCATAATACAGAAATTATAAATAAGGTTGGTGCAGATGCATATTGTATTTGTAATGAATTTGGCGGAGTAATAGATTCCGGACGAACAGATTGGTTTAGTTGTGATGTTGATAATATTGCCGTTTATGTTGACATGGAAGTAAACGACGATGAAATAAATGCTTTAATAAAACAACTGCCAAAGTTCAAAAAAAGATACTAAGAAGTGGAGGGACAAGTATGTATCATTTTCAATATGTCTCGAAAAATGAAATTGCACCGCTAAAAAATCAAGTGATAGAATTGATTGGGCTGGTACAAGACGAAATTAGAAACTTTTTTACATTTCAATACGAATTTATCGGTAGTGTAAAGCGAAATATGGTAACCTGCGATGTTAAAAGCAATATCGGATTTGATTTTGATGTGAATATTATGGTTAATGACGATGACGAAGAATATTCTGCTAAAGATATCAAGCAGATACTTATGAAAGCATTTAATAAATATGCATACAAATATCATTATGATTTTTGCGAGGACAGTACACGGGTGTTTACCATTAAAGTCAAAGACAGAAAAAATTCTCGAATATTGCATAGTTGTGATTTTGCAATCGTAAACAATTACGGTGACAATCTGCAAGAGTATATCCGGTTTAACAAAAAATCAAATTCATACAATTGGACAGAGCAATCGGATGGGTTTTACCTTCTGCCGGAAAAAATAGAATTTTGCAAAGATAATTCTTTATGGACAGAAGTCCGAGAGATATACATAGAAAAGAAAAATTGTAATACCGACAAAAATAAAAAATCAAGGTCAATTTTTGCTGATGCAATACATCAGGTTTGCCAGCAAAACGGGTACTTTGAAGAATAAGAAGAAAAGAGGATATTGGAATGGGATTAACAACTTGTCCGAAATGTGGGGAAACAATTAGCGATAAAGCAACTGTATGTCCACATTGTAATTCAGGTGTTTCAAAAAACAACCTAATTATGTGCGAAGATTGCAAAAAGGAATATAATATCTCAATGAGAACTTGTCCCAATTGCGGATGCCCTAATTCGACTGTTAAACGAAAGAAGAAAAAGCACAAAGGCGTAATTATATCCATAATTGTGTTTGCTCTGATTGTTGTCAGTGCATTAGGAATTGGCATTTCGCAAAAAGCAAAAGAACTGGAATATTATTCAAATATGGAAACAGTATCTTTTACAATGCTTGATGGAGCCGCCAAAGCGGAAAATGCCGGAAACCTTATTAAGAGCGTGTGGTACAATGCTATTTATGAAGAACGGAATAGTGAAACAGACCAATATACTATGAAAAACGGAAAGTTTGTCGATGATTTTAATGATGCACTTTCTGAGCTATTTGCAGATGAAAATTTCAGCAACAGTATTTCTGAAATAGAAACAAACCAATCCGAAGTTGCCAATTTAATGAAACAGTTGAAAGAACCACCGAAAAAGTATGAAGAAGCATACTCCGTGTTAAAGGTATACTATGACAATTATTTGAAAATGACAAAAATCGTTATAAGTCCAACTGGAAGTCTTAATACATTTTCAGAGGATTTTAATACCTACGATAATAATACGGTTGATTCATATGAAAAAATGAAACTATATTTAGATTAACAATCAGGAAGGAGATACTATTTATGAGTAAACATTTTTTTGATTATGAAGATGGCGATTTTGCTCGTTCAATTTCTGATAATATGGCAATAGATTCCGATGGAGATTTATTGATTAGAATGGGAGATAATATAGCAATGGATATGGATTCTGGAGAGTCGCATATTATATCTGGTTGGTCTAACGATGAAGATAACGATTAAAATAACGGCGGCAGAGAGAAGGTGGTCTCCCTTGCCGCCACTTGTCATTTAGCTGTAAATTATATCTTGATTTACGATTTCTATGGCTCTGTTGCAAATGTTATTCATTCGTCTAACCCACTCTAATTGATTTTCCAACTTGAGTTGTTCAGTCACTCCCTCACGCTCTGCTATCTGATTTACCAACCGAAGAAACATATCTTCTGCCTGTTCGTTAATTTCGGCAAGAGGTAGAAAATGGCAATATTTGAAATAGCATTACGGGGAGTTGAGAGAAAAAAGCTGAAAATACTATCCATAATAATATTAAATGCAATAGCAATAATTATGATAGGTGGAATTTTATATATAAAGGATACAAATACAAGGTCGGAGTACCTAACCAACAATATTTTATCTAATGGTAATGAAAATACATATGTGATGTTTATATATGGCAAAATGGATAGCGAAATGTTGACAGAATGTAATATAAAAAATATTGATTGCGCTAAGTCAGACATTGGAGGGTGGGAAATGGAAGGAGTAGACGAGCTTGTAAATTTGCAAAGAGAGATAAAAAGCAATGATAACAATAAGCAAACAGAAGATTTTGGGAACTATTTAGATAATACTAAAAGGATTTTAGCGGTTACAAGTATACAAAATATAGAAAGCTTAGAGCTTTACAATTTAAAATTGCAGGATGGAAAATATTATTCCAAGCAGGAAGCAAAGGATAAAACAGTATATTTTTACCTGGGAAGTAAGTACAAAAATATAAAAGCAGGAACAAGCTACAAAATGGCAGATGGCAATACTGCGGTTGTAGCATGAATTTTTGAAGAAAATCAATATATTATTGACGCTGATGGATTTCAGGGCAGTGTATCAGATATGCTTACTAATATAGATGATAAAATACTAGGCTTTGAAAATATAGATGACAATAATCTTTATGGCAGGTATCTGGTTACCTTTAATGGTAATATGACCAGTAAAGCTGCTATAGAGAATATGAAAGCAATAGCAATAGAAAATAATGTTAGTATAAGTGCCTGCACAGTAAAAGACGCCTTTGAAGAAATATATCACAAGGAAAATGTAACATTAGGAGCATTTAGAGAGCTGCCTTTGCTTCTAAAAGGAGTAAAAAGGAAGGAAAGAAAAAAACAGATTTTGGAATATATGGAAAAGCTTGGAATAATCAAACTTTTAAAAAAATATCCAAAGCAGCTATCGGGAGGAGAAAAGCAAAGAACTGCAATAGCAAGAGCCATTATAGCAGGAAATGATATTATTTTGGCAGATGAGCCAACGGGTGCATTGGATTCGGATAATAGTAAAAACATTATGGAGCTTTTGAAGTAAATAAATAGTCAGGGAAAGACAGTAATAATAGTTACTCACGATGAACAGGTAGCAAAATATGCAAAAAAAGTGTTTTGCATAAAGGATGGAAGGGAATACAGACCATAATTAATCATAATAGTTAATGTTTGACTTTTTTTTTAACAGGCTATATAATTTGAAATAAATTAGACTTTGCCTATATTAAATATAGTGATGTAGGTATCACAGCTTATTTTTGACATTTATATTATGGCGTTTTACGATGAAAGAGGATTTCATGAGAGGAAAAGCGAGAAAAGAAGATTTATTTAAAATTCCAAATATACTTTGCTATATACGAATATTAATTGTACCATTATTTATTTATATGTTTTTGCAGAAATGGTATTGGCAGTCAGCAATAGTTGTTATTGTGGCAGCGGCTACAGATGTGGTAGACGGCTGGATTGCCAGAAAATTCAATATGGTATCAGATTGGGGTAAATTCATTGACCCAGTAGCAGACAAGCTCATGCAGTTTGCAATGTTGGCAGTTTTATTAATAAAAGTACCATGGGTGTTATTGCTGGCCATAGCCTTTGTATTAAAGGAAGTTATATTGTTGATTGTAGGCTTGTATATATATCACAAGGGCAGAAATTTAGATGGTGCTATGTGGTGTGGAAAGTTATGTACAATTGTGTTTGATACCTCAATGCTTACACTTATAGCGTTGCCGGAGAAGTGGATAACTGATACCTTGTCATCAATACTTATCTGCGTAGTATTTGCATTTATGTTATTATCTTTTGTAGTATACTTAAATGCGTATGTGCAGTTGTACCACAAAATGAAAGATGAACATGAAATATAGATTTTGTTAATGTAAAAACGAGCAGGCTAACCTGCTCGCTTTTTTAGTTTTGTAACAAAGTATCATTTTTGTTAATTGTTTTAAAGTACATATAAATAAATAGTAAAAAAATGAAGTATAGTTCCACCTAATACAAAGAAGTGCCATAAAGAATGAAAATATCTTTTGTCATCCCCAATGCGATATAATATTGCACCTAAGGTATATACAACTCCGCCAGCAACTAATAGTGAAATCCCTTTGTGATTAATTGCTGAGGCTAATGGTTTAAATGCAAAAACAATTATCCAACCCATAAAAATGTAGCAAAATAAAGATACCTTCTGATATTTGTCTACATCAATAGCATTAAAAACTATTCCAACAATAGAAGAAACAGCAATTACTGCAAGATAGAGCCAACCAATTAATCCGCCGATGCTTATAAGCACTACTGGAATGTAAGTACCAGCAATTAGTAAGAAAATAGTACAATGGTCAAAAACACGGAAAATTCGTTTTGCATTGTTTCGAGGAAGGGCGTGATATATACACGACATTGTATATAAAAGGGTCATCATTATTCCAAATAAAACTGCACTTACTATTTCAGTGGCTGAGCCTGATGATGCAGCCTTAACAATACACAGTACCATACCTGTAATGGATAATAAAGCTCCAACACCATGTGATATTGAGCTTATAAGCTCCTCTCCTAAAGTATAATCTGGTAAATCTATTTTATGCTTCTTTTGTGGTTTCTTTAATGTAACATCCATAGTGACAACCTCCGTTTCTATGATATAAAGTTATCAATAACTACTAATGTAGTATTGATAACTATGTAATATAATATCACTATGAATTTAATATTGCAATAGTATTTGTAAAATTGTGCAAAAAGTGTACGAAAATATGCAAAAAAATCCTTAGCGGCACGCTTGAAAGTTTACTTGCTTAATCGCTCAAGTAGAATTGAAATAAGCATAAAAAGGCTTACACCAATAAGTATTTGTAATGGATAGGTTAATATACCATCATAAGGAATAATCATTGGTAATATTGTTAATGCTCCAGCAGGTGGCAGAAAACATTTTGAACAATTAACAATTATTAACATAAAAATTGTGGCTGTAACAGCAGCAAGAGTAAGTGGCAGACCAAGTATGCCTGCTAATACATATCTGCATAAAGCACCAGCTAGTCCGCATAGAAAGATTACAATTACAGTTTTAAAGGGGTGTTTTCGTGCGCTGCAGGCAGGTCTGCAAAATTCTGTAAATGCTACAAGCAAAGGTGGTGCAATACAAAATTTAAATCCAAGCTGTATAACAATAGGAGATAAAATGGCTATTGTTAAAACACACACAATAATATTAATAAAGTCACCAGATTTAGGAAGTGGAGCAGGGGTATATATTTCCTTAGGACGAATGTTCAGCCTGGTAAGGATATATTCGCAAAAAAGAGCAAGCAGGGTAAAGGAAACAGCACAGATAGGGTAAATAATACTTGTTGTTCCCATTAATATAGGTAATATTGCTGCTGAAATTAATGGTGCAAAGGTGGTATGGGAGCAGTATAAAATTAGCTGGCAAATACAAAAGGCTATAGTTATATTAACTGGCAATGGGAAGGAAACATATCTTACAAAGAAAATACCCAGTAAAGAGCATATTAATATAAGAAGTAAAATCCTAATTGAGCTTACCTGCCAACTGCGTTTTTGGGAAACCGTCAGACCTATCATGAGCGCCGTAATTTCAGGAAAAACAATTTCTTTTTCGTCTAGTAATTCTGAAAGCCCTACCATAATGAAAACAACAAAAATTGTAAAAGCACATTTTATTAAAGTGTGTTTTATAGAAAAAGTATATTCTGTGGAAGTTTTGGGGGTTAAAGTGGATTTTGAGGGTAAGGCCTCCTTGAAGGTGTTTTTTGGATTTGTATTCATAGGGAGTTCCTTTCTTTAGGTATTTTATTTTAATTAATTGGCACAGTAGTGGCTAAGCTATAATCATAGCATATAATTCAATATTATTAGTGCAGAATTAAAAAAAATGTGGTAAAGTATAACAGGTTTTGTTTTAGAATTATAGATAATTGTCAAAGCAGGTGAAAGGCGAAAGATGTTAAAGCTGGAAAAAGGTCGCCCTGTGGATTGTACAGGCAGACTTGAAAAGGAAATACGAACTTACGATTTTTTGGATAAATTAAATATAGAATACGAAAGAATAGACCACGAGGAATTAAATACAATGGCTGCCTGTGAAGAGGTGGACAAGCTGTTGGGTGCAACTATTTGTAAAAATTTGTTTCTTTGTAATTCCCAGAAAACAAATTTTTATCTTTTGATGATGCCGGGTGACAAGAAATTTATTACAAAGGAGCTTTCGGCACAAATAGGAAGTGCAAGACTTTCCTTTGCAAGTCCTGAATTTATGGAGCGTTTTTTGGATATAACACCAGGTTCTGTAAGTGTTATGGGTTTAATGAATGATAATGATAAACAGGTTAGGCTTCTGGTTGATGAGGAAGTGCTTCAGGGTGAATACATAGGCTGTCATCCTTGCATAAACACAGCCAGCTTAAAACTTAAAACAGAGGATTTGATACATAAAATTATTCCGGCTATGAAGCATGATATAACTATTGTGAAATTATAAAATTTGGAGATTAATATGAAAGATAATATTGTTTTAATAGGAATGCCAGGAGTAGGAAAAAGTACAATAGGAGTTATTCTTGCAAAGATTTTAGGTTATAAATTTATTGATGCAGATATAGTTATTCAGCAGGAGGAAGGAAGACTTTTGCGTGAAATTATAAACAGTGAAGGAGTAGAAGGCTTTATTCAGGTTGAAAATCGTGTAAATGCAAGCCTGGATTGCCATAAGGCAGTAATTGCCACAGGTGGCAGTGTTGTTTATGGAAAAGAAGCTATGGAGCATTTACAGCAGATTGGCAAGGTAGTGTATTTGAAGGTGGATTATGAAATAATAAATCAAAGATTAGACAATTTAAAGGGTCGTGGAGTTGTGTTAAAGGAGGGACAGGATTTAAAGGCATTATATGAAGAAAGAATACCTTTATATGAAAAATATGCAGATATTGTGGTAGATGAAAACCATTGTAATATAGAAGAAACAGTGGAAAAATTAGTAAAATTACTGTAAAAGCCTTTACAAATGTAGGTTTTACTGCTACAATTCTAAATGTTACAAAAATGTTACAAAACCATTAACTATATTTTGTGCTTAAATTATTTAGAAACATAGATTAGATTAGTGAGTTTTTTTATAAAAATGTTTGTTTTATATTTTGTGTAAAAATGTAGAAACGAATATTTAATGAAATGTAAAAGATAAAACAGAAAACAAAAACAGAAAACGAAAATTTGAAATTAAAAAGTTAGAAATAGTGAAAAATAAAACTTAGAAGGTATATGGAGGAACAGCTTTTATGAATAAGTTTACTCGCCATAGTAAACGAATCAGAATTACTTATATAGTATCAGCAATGATAATTATTTTAGTAATGGCGATTGCGTTTCCGTGGTTTAGAATGCCAGAAGAAGATGATAAATTATATGAGGTTAGTGTAAATGGTACAGTGGTTGGTGTGTGTGATGATAAGGAGCTTATTAATGAATTATATCTAGACGCAAGGGCTCAGTTTGAAAAGGATAGTGAAGAAGAAGTATATATAGATAGTGATTTAGAGTTTACACAAATAAAAAAGGTATTTGGAAAAAGTGATGATATTGCCAAAATAAAGGCAAATATTCACAAAGCAATCGAAGAATCAGTTGTAGATACAAATACACCTGCATATGTTGTGGATATTGATGGTCTGTCAATTACATTATCATCTGCTGATGAGATTGTGGAGTTGCTGGAAGCAGCAAAAAGCAAGTATGATGTAAACGATGAATTTGATACAGTATTATATAATGATGAAGCTTCAAGATTTGCAAAATTATCCTACGAAATAATAAGTGCTGATGTGCTTGCAAAAAATACTGATAATGTTATGGCTGCCATTAATAGTGAGCAGGCAGGGGTTAAGAAGGAGAAGGACTTATTTTCAGAGGCAGACCACATTTTAAATATTGAATTTGAGCAAAATATTGATATTGCAGAAACATATGTGCCAAAGTCGCATATAATGACATTAGAAGAAGCAATTTCAATGGTGACTAAGGAAAAGGAAGAAAATAAAATATACGAGGTAAAAGCTGGGGATACATTATCTGGAATTGCTACAGAATATGGTCTTACAATGGATGAATTACTCGCAATGAATCCTAACTGTTCTGAGGATAACTATATAAGAGTAGGTGATCGTATTACAGTTACTGTTCCTGAACCGGAGCTTTCAGTTATTGTTACAGAGCAAAAAACTTTTGAGGAGGATTATGAGCTGCCAGTTGAATATATCAAAAATGACAGTATGTATACAACCTATTCAAATGTAATTAATGAAGGCTCAAAAGGCCACAGAAAAGTTGTTGCAAAGGTTAAATACAAGGATGGTGTGGAAACAGATACAGAAATTCTTGCACAGAAGGTTACAACAGAGGCAGTTGCAAGAGTTGTAGAGGTAGGAACACTTACACCTCCAACCTATATCAGACCATTGTCAGGAGGAAGGATTTCTTCATACTATGGCTATAGATGGGGAAGATTACATGGTGGTGTTGATTATGCGTGTTCAACAGGAACATCTGTAATGGCGTCTAGCTCTGGTGTTGTTGTAGAGGCAGGCTGGAATGGCAGCTATGGATATACTATTCTTATTAGCCATCCGGATGGAAAGAAAACCAGATATGCGCATCTTAGCCGGGTAATGGTATCCTATGGACAGTCGGTTACACAAGGACAGGTTATTGGTTTAAGCGGGAATACAGGCTTTAGTACAGGTCCACATTTGCATTTTGAGATAATTGTTAATGGAATGAGAGTTAATCCACTGGATTATTTATAAACTGATTTACAAATATAAACTTTATGATATAATCTTAGGTATGTGTGTTTGATATTTAGCATAGAAGTATGTGATTTCGATGATAAATCAAGTATTTGACATACATACCTAAATTAATTATTCAGACCTTTATAGCATAGTAGTTGCGTTGGTTTTGAAATAATTATTTTTATTGTCTTAAAATTTAGAACTTAATATATAAATAAAATTTAACAAAAGATTTTTTCTGCTATGTTTGTGCCAAAATATAGTATAAAGAAAAAATATCATTAAAATCAAATATCGAGGTGTATTATGGAAAAATACATTGTAAAAGGTGGAACACCACTTGTAGGATCAGTCGAAATTAGTGGTGCAAAAAATGCGGCACTTGGTATTATTGCGGCTTCAATTATTGCAGATGAAACAGTTACAATCGACAATCTGCCAGATGTTAGGGATATTAATGTGCTTATAGATGCTATCGAGCAGATAGGAGCTATAGTTGAAAGAGTAAACAGACATTGTGTAAAAATTAATGGCAGCACAATTACATCAGTTTGTGCAGACAATGAATATATAAAGAAAATAAGAGCTTCATATTATTTAATAGGAGCATTACTTGGAAAGTTTAAAAAGGCTGAGGTTACACTTCCTGGAGGCTGTAACATTGGCAGCCGGCCAATAGATCAGCATATAAAGGGCTTTAAGGCATTAGGTGCTGATGTAAAAATTGAGCATGGAATGATTATTACAGAGGCTGGAGATTTACACGGAAGCCATATCTACTTTGATGTAGTATCAGTAGGTGCTACAATTAATGTAATGCTTGCAGCCTGCCTTGCCAGCGGAAATACTGTGCTTGAAAATGCAGCTAAAGAGCCACATATTGTTGATGTTGCCAATATGCTTAATAGTATGGGTGCAAATATCAAGGGTGCAGGAACTGATGTTATTAGAATAAAAGGTGTAGAAAAGCTGCATGGAACAGAATATTCTGTTATTCCGGATCAGATTGAGGCAGGAACATTTATGTTTGGAGCTGCTGTAACCAGGGGAGATGTACTTGTAAAAAATGTTATACCAAAGCATTTAGAGGCTATTACCTCAAAGCTTTATGAGATAGGCTGCAGTGTAGAAGAATATGACGATGCAGTCAGAGTAATTGGAAATGGCAGACTTTTGCCGACACAGGTAAAAACCTTACCATATCCTGGATACCCAACAGATATGCAGCCACAGATTACAGTTGCCCTTGCCCTTGCAGCAGGTACAAGTACAGTTGTTGAAAGTATATTTGAAAATCGTTTTAAGTATGCTGATGAGCTTATAAAAATGGGTGCTAATATAAAGGTAGAAGGAAATATTGCAGTTATCGAAGGCGTTGAAAAGTATACTGGCGCACAGGTTAATGCGTTAGATTTAAGAGCCGGAGCAGCACTTGTTATTGCAGGTATTGCAGCAGAGGGCTATACAGAGGTGGACGATATACATTATATCCAAAGAGGCTATGAGAACTTCCACTTAAAGCTTCAAAAGCTTGGAGCTCACATTGAACTTGTAAATAGTGAAAAGGAAATAATGAAATTTAAGCTAAAAATTAGTTGACAATAGATATTATTAAGTATATCATAATGTTTATGTAAAAACTAAATAGTTTCTCTTATTCAGAGTGGTGGAGATACAAGGATCTATGAAGCCCGGCAACCCCAATAGGAAGGTGCCAACCTGAGCGAGTAATCGAACAATAAGAGGATTTGATTGCCTTGAAAGTCAGTCCACTTTATGTGGGCTTTTTTTATTTATCTAGGCAAGGTACTATGCTTGAAAAATTATAGTCAAAAGCCTTAAGCTGTGGGTACCTTATAAAAATTAAAGGCAGATAGTTACAGATGATTTGCAATATATAAGAAAGGAACAAAGATGGAAAAATTATTATTTACATCAGAATCAGTAACAGAAGGTCATCCTGATAAAATGTGTGATGCCATTTCAGATGCTATTTTAGATGCCCTTATGGAACAGGATCCAATGAGCCGTGTAGCCTGTGAAACTTGCACAACTACAGGATTAGTTATGGTAATGGGCGAAATTACAAGTAAGGCAAATATAGATATACCTAGAATAGTAAGAGATACAGTAACAGAAATTGGTTATACAAAGGCAGAATATGGCTTTGATGCTAATACCTGTGCAGTTATGGTTACATTAGACAAGCAGTCAACAGATATTGCTATGGGTGTTGATAAGGCACTTGAAGCAAAGGAAAATACTATGACTGATTCAGAAATTGATGCTATTGGTGCAGGTGACCAGGGTATGATGTTTGGTTACGCAACTAACGAAACACCAGAGTATATGCCATATCCTATTGCTTTAGCACACAAGCTTGCAAGAAGATTAACAGAAATTAGAAAGAACGGTACATTAAAGTATTTAAGACCAGACGGAAAAACACAGGTAACTGTAGAATATGATGAAGCTGGAAAGCCGGTTCACTTAAATGCAGTTGTTTTATCTACACAACATGATGATGATGTTACACAGGAACAAATTCATCAGGATATAAAGAAATATGTTTTTGACCCAATTTTACCAAAGGAATTAGTTAATGAACAGACAAAGTTTTTTATTAACCCAACAGGTAGATTTGTAATTGGTGGACCACATGGAGATAGTGGACTTACAGGAAGAAAAATTATTGTAGATACTTATGGTGGATATGCTCGTCACGGCGGCGGTGCTTTCTCTGGAAAGGATTGTACAAAGGTTGACCGTTCAGCAGCTTACGCAGCTCGTTATGTTGCAAAGAATATAGTTGCAGCAGGTCTTGCAGACAAGTGCGAAATCCAGCTTTCATATGCTATCGGTGTAGCTCATCCAACCTCAGTTATGGTAGATACCTTCGGAACAGGTAAGCTTGATGATAATAAACTTGTTGAAATTATTAGAGAAAACTTTGATTTAAGACCAGCAGGAATTATTAAGATGCTTGACCTTAGAAGACCAATTTACAAACAGACATCAGCTTATGGACACTTTGGTCGTGATGATATTCAGCTTCCATGGGAGGCAGTTGATAAGGTAGAAATGCTTAAAAAATATTTATAAAAGAAATATATAACAAACATATATGACAAATATATAAATAAAATAGATAGCATTTATAATATAATGTAAAAATAAAAGCCAGCTAAGCTTATGTATTGAGGAGTTACCTCAAACAGAGGCTTAGCCGGCTTTTTCTATATTTTTATTTTTTTTTAATATTTGTAATCATAAATTTACTAGGTATTGCCGTTAGAATGATGTATACTAATATAGACAGAAACAGGAGGTAAAATGAAACTTAGTAAAAAATTAGTTATATCATTTATTATAATAGCAATATTTCCTATAATGACAATGTTTGGAGCAGTTATGATTTTAGGCAGATGTCAGATAGATTCTATTGAAGAAAAGTATGGTATAGAAATTTCAACCTATGAAATGCTGTACAATCCTGTAGGTATGCTCAACCAGATTACTGACAATGTTAAGGAACAGCTACATGAGATAAATGAGAAAAATCCACAAAATTTAGAAAATGCTGACTATCTTAAAAAATTTAACAGTTCTTTGCTTTCAAAATATACATTTATTGCTGCAACTAAGGACGATGAGATTGTATTTAACGGAAACACAGATGAATATAAGACCTTAAGTGATATTTTGTCGGCGGAGTCTATTGAGATACAAAATATAAATGAAACTTTATATGTAAGTGGAAAATATCAGTACCTTATTAAACAGGAGCCTATATCCTATAGTGACGGCAAGGAGGGAAATATTTATATTATTTCAAAGATAAATAATTCCTTGCCAGAGGTAAGAAAGCTTGTTTTAGACTCGTTTATATTTATGGCAATAGTTACTGTGATTACAGGTGTGCTTTTGACTATATGGATATACAATGGTATTTTGAAGCCGGTTACAGAGCTTAAAAAGGCGGCAGACAATATTGCCAATGGAAATTTGGATTTTGAGGTAGTTCAATATAAGGAAAATGAGTTTGGAGAGCTGAGTCGGGCATTTGAAGAAATGCGTAAGCACCTGAAGGCATCAATCGAAGAAAATATCCATAATGATGAGGAAAATAAGGAACTTATAAGCAATATTTCTCACGATTTGAAAACACCTATTACAGCAATTAAGGGCTATGTAGAGGGTATTATGGATGGTGTGGCAGATAGTCCGGAAAAAATGGATAAGTATATCCGTACTATATACAACAAGGCAAATGATATGGATAAGCTTATAGGTGAATTAACCATATATTCAAGAATTGATAATAACAAAATACCATACAATTTTGTTAAATTAAATCTGGAGGAATATTTTAACGATTGTGTGGATGAAATAAATACTGACTTAGATGCAAGGGGAATTAAGCTTACTTATATAAACTATGTAGACAAGGAGGTACTGGTTATAGCTGACCCAGAGCAGCTTAAGAGGGTAATTAACAATATAATCAGCAATTCAGTTAAATATATGGACAAGAAGGAAAAGTTTATAGCCATACGAATTGTTGATGAGGACGATTTTGTCAGAGTAGAAATGGAGGATAATGGCAAAGGCATAGGAAATGAAGAACTTCCGTATATATTTGACAGATTTTATAGAACAGACTCATCAAGAAATTCTAGTCAGGGCGGAAGCGGAATTGGTTTAGCTATTACAAAGAAGATTATAGAAGCACATGGTGGAAGAATTTGGGCAACTTCAAAGCTTGGTAGTGGAACAACAATTCATTTTATACTTAGAAAGATTGTGTAGGAGAAAAAATATGAGCAAGATTTTAATAGTAGAGGACGAACAAAGTATTGCAGAATTAGAAAGAGATTATCTGGAAATAAATGGTTTTGAGGTAGAAATAGAAAATGACGGATTAAAGGGACTTGATAAGGCTATTAATGAGAATTTTGATTTGTATATTCTGGATCTTATGCTTCCAAATGTGGACGGCTTTGAAATATTACGCCAGATAAGAGAAAAGAAAAATACACCGATACTTATGGTATCAGCAAAAAAAGATGACATTGACAAGGTGAGAGGTCTGGGCTTAGGCGCAGATGATTACATTACAAAGCCTTTTAGCCCTAGTGAGCTGGTGGCAAGAGTAAAGGCACACCTTGCAAGATATGAAAGACTTATTAACAGTAATGTTGTGGAAAATGATGTTATAGAAATAAGGGGTATTAAAATTGACAAAACTGCAAGGAGAGTTTATGTCAACGGAGAGGAAAAAATCCTTACTACAAAGGAATTTGATTTGCTGACCTTTTTAGCATCAAATCCAAATCATGTGTACACAAAGGAAGAACTGTTCAGAGAAATATGGGATATGGACTCTATTGGAGATATAGCCACAGTTACAGTACACATTAAAAAGATTAGAGAGAAAATAGAAATTGATACCTCTAAACCTCAGTATATTGAAACTATATGGGGGGTAGGATACAGATTTAAGGTGTAATAGCTGTATCCTGTCAATTTATTTTTAAAAAATTATTTTATACTTCAAAAACTATTTTATACTTCAAAAACTATGCTATACATTAAAAGCTATTGATAAAAATGAAAGCCTTCAAAAATCAAGAAGGCTTTTTATATTCACAAAACACCTTTTGCACTTCGCTTACAAACACATATCCAAAAGGACCTAAAATCATACCTAGCAGTCCAAACACCTTGTAGCCAATATATACTGAGATTAAGGATACAAGGGGATGTATGCCTATTCTGCTTCCTAACAGCTTTGGCTCTAATATTTCTCTCACAAGATAGCATACAACAAATATTACAAAGGTAAGTATGGCAGCAGGGTAATTTGCTTTAAAAAGGTAGTATATGCTTATAGGAACTAAAAAAGTACCAGCACCAATTAAAGGAAGGAAATCTAAAATACCGATTATTATTCCATACAAAATAGAGTAGGGATTTTTTAAAATAGTAAAGCCTAGTGTACATATGGCAGCAATAATACAAATTATAATAAATTGGGTTTTTATATAGGCAGCAACTACATTTTTTGCAATCCTTCGAAGGAAAAGAATTTCGTCCCTGAACCTGCAATTAAGCAGAAAGGAATTTATTTCTTTGTTATCTCTTGAAAAGAAAAACATAGCAATAGCAGCTACTAAAAGAAAGATAAATACATCAAAAAGACACCGGACAGTCGATAATGAATAATTCATTACGATAGGCATTAGCTTTTTTGAAATTGAGTCTGTTGCAGTTAAAATACAGCTATAAAGCTGGTTGTATATATTACGGCTGGGCAGACCTGTAAGCTTTTCTACAAGATTGCAGCAATCTCTGGTAATATGTGAAATATTTAGAGAAAAAATATCCCAGTTTTTAATAAAAACAGTTATCTGTGTTGACAGCTTAACTATTAGAAAATAACTAATAAGAAATAATAGGCCTGCCATTAAAATAATAGAAATTATAGTGGCTGTAGTTCTATGAAAATTTAATTTCAGATTTAAAAAATTAATAAAAGGCAGCACTAGCTTTGACAACAAAAAGCCAACAACAAAGGGAGCTAAAACAGGCAGTAAAAATCTTATTCCAATATATACACTAAATATTGTAATAAAAGTTACGAGAATATATTCTACTTTAAATCGAAGAGAACCTTTAATCTTCATTTTACCTCCCATTATATTTATAATTACTTACCTACATAACATATCTTAGTTAATATCAAATTTATTAACTAGCTACAAAGGCAAATATAAAACCTTAATTACATAGTAAATTAATTGTAAGATTAGTATGCCCAAAAATAATAAAAATAGTATTTTACTTGCATTTTAAGGGGCAATTTAGTAATATTGTAGTTATGTTATGCAGAAAAGAGGTATATTATGGCAAACGATAAGAAATTAGTAGAATCCATTACATCAATGGAAGAAGATTTTGCACAATGGTACACAGATGTTGTAAGAAAAGCAGAATTAATTGAATATTCAAGCATAAAGGGTTGTATGATTTTAAGACCCAGCGGATATGCCATCTGGGAAATGATACAAAAGGAATTAGATAGAAGATTTAAAGAAACAGGTGTAGAGAATGTTTATATGCCAATGTTCATACCTGAAAGCTTATTAAATAAAGAAAAAGATCATGTAGAAGGCTTTGCACCAGAGGTGGCTTGGGTTACACATGGTGGAAATGAGCCTCTTGCAGAAAGAATGTGTGTAAGACCTACATCTGAAACATTATTCTGCGATTTTTATGCAAATATAATACAGTCTTACAGAGATTTGCCAAAGGTATATAACCAGTGGTGTTCAGTATGTCGTTGGGAAAAGACTACAAGACCATTCCTTAGAACAACAGAGTTTTTATGGCAGGAGGGTCACACAGCCCACGCTACAGCCGAGGAAGCAGAAGAAAGAACAATTCAGATGTTGAACTTATATGCTGATTTCTGTGAAAATGTATTGGCTATACCTATGATTAAGGGTAGAAAGACAGACAAGGAAAAATTTGCTGGAGCTGAGGCTACTTATACAATAGAAGCATTAATGCACGATGGAAAGGCTTTACAGTCAGGAACAAGCCACAACTTTGGTGATGGCTTTGCAAAGGCATTTGGTATTCAGTATACAGATAAGGACAACAAGCTTAAATATGTACATCAGACCTCTTGGGGTATGACTACAAGACTTATTGGCGCCATTATTATGGTACACGGAGATAACAGCGGTTTAGTATTACCTCCAATGGTTGCACCAACACAGGTTATGATTATTCCTATTATGCAGAAAAAGGAAGGCGTTTTAGACAAAGCCTATGAATTACAGGATAGACTCAAAAAGGTATGCCGTGTAAAGGTAGATGCTACAGATAAGACTCCTGGCTTTAAGTTTGCTGAACAGGAAATGAGAGGTATTCCACTTCGTGTAGAAATCGGACCAAAGGATATTGAGGCAAATCAGGCTGTTATTGTTCGCAGAGATACAAGAGAAAAATATACAGTTTCACTTGATCAGTTAGAGGATAAGGTGGCTGAATTATTAGTAGTTATCCAGAAGGATATGCTTGAGAGAGCAACAAAGCATAGAGATACTCATACAAGCACAGCTCTTAACTATGATGAATTTAAAGAAGCAGTAGCTACAAAGCCAGGCTTTGTTAAGGCTATGTGGTGTGGTGATGTAGCTTGTGAAAACAAGATTAAGGAAGATACTACAGCAACTTCAAGATGTATGCCATTTGCACAGGAACAGTTAAGCGACAAGTGCGTATGCTGTGGAAAGCCTGCGAAGGCAATGGTATATTGGGGTAAAGCATATTAAAATAGCTTTACCTAAATATGTAGGATTCATTATTGATAAGCTATATGAAAAGGGCTATGAGGCCTTTGCTGTAGGAGGCTGCGTCCGTGATGTTGTAATGGGAAGAAACCCACATGACTGGGATATTACTACAAACGCATTACCAGAGATAGTGAAGGAAACCTTTAATAAAACTATAGATACTGGTATTAAGCATGGAACAGTAACAGTTATGATTAAAAGGGTAGGCTATGAGGTCACAACATATAGAATTGATGGTGAATACACAGATGGTAGACATCCTAAGGAGGTTATTTATACCTCTGATCTGGCAGAGGATTTGAAACGCAGAGATTTTACTATTAATGCAATGGCATATAATTATAGGACAGGCATTATAGATAAATTTAATGGTGTTAAGGATATTGAAAATAAAATCATCAGATGCGTTGGAAATCCTACTGACAGGTTTAAAGAGGATGCTCTTAGAATGCTTAGGGCCATTAGGTTTTCGGCACAATTAGATTTTTCTATTGATAAAGAAACCTATGAGGCAATAAAGCTATTAGCGGAAAAACTATCCCTTATAAGCAAGGAAAGAATACAGGCAGAGCTTACAAAAACAATTACCTCAGAAAATCCAGACAGGATTATTCATATATGTAAGCTTGGGCTTTATCCATATATATTTGCTGAAGGCTCATCATTATCACAGGGCAATACAGGAATATATGAGAAGGTATCAGATATAATGAGGTATCTTCCAAAAAATTCTTATCTTAGATATGCAGGTCTTTTAACCTATGAAAAAGATGTAGAAAAAATACTTAGATTTTTAAAACTGGATAATAAAACTATAAAAATAGTTTCAAAGCTGGTTTACAATAAGGATTTAAAGCTTTCGACAGATAAAATAAGCCTTAGAAGGGTTATAGTTGTAGTTGGAAAGGATATATTTTACGATTATTATTTAGCATATATTGAGGCACTTATTAATGCCGGCTATGAAGGAATTGATATAACCATAGCAGAGTATAAGGCAATATATGAAATATGTGAGGAAATATATAATAACAACGATTGCCTCAGCTTATCAGAAATGGCTATTACAGGCAGGGATTTAAAGGAATTTGGATTGCCAGACGGAAAACAGATTGGAGATATTTTAAAAATACTTTTCGACAAGGTTATTGAGAATCCTGAGTTAAATCATAGGGAAATACTTATATCAATGGCTGAAAAATTAATATAGGAATATTTATTTTAACCTCTTCATACTATAGAACTGAACAGATTTTAATATGGTATGAAGGGGGATTTTTTTTGAATGAAATAGATATGGATATACTATCCAAATACGACCTTGATATAAAGAAAACATATAAGGGTAGAGGTGCTGTTATAATAAATAGTGATAGCAAGGCATATAAATTAGTACCTTATAACAAAACTCTGTGCAGACTGCAATTTGTTAATGAAATGCTTAAGCATATAAAAAAGCAGGGCTTTGAAAATGTTGATGTTGTAATAGAAAATAAGGAAGGAGAGCTTATATCCACCAATGAATTTCAGGAAAGCTACATAGTTAAGGAATGGTATGAGGGGGTGGAGTGTGATGTTAGAAATAGTAAAAATGTTCTATATGGAATAGAAACACTTGCCCTGCTGCATACACAAATGAAGGAATGTAGTATGGATTATAATGGTGTGCTGCCGGAAACTCCCAGCTTTATATATGAGTATGACAGGCATATAAAGGAGTTAAAGAAAATACGGGCTTTTATGAGAGGAAGAAATAGAAAATCCTCTTTTGAATATGATGCGTTATTGCACTTTGATGAATATTATGACATTGCATTAAGGGCAAAGGAAAAATTAAATAACACAAGGTATGAGGAACTGGAAAATAAGTGTAGGGAAAATCATACCTTTTGTCACGGAAATTACAATTATCACAACATTATTTTTTTGGACGATAAAATTGCAGTTATTAATTTTGAAAAGGCAGGAATTGGCTTGCAAATAAAGGACTTATATTTTTATATGAGAAAGGTTTTGGAAAAATATAGCTGGAACATTGAGCTAGGGTATAATATGCTGGAGCATTACGATAAAATATGTCCTATTACAAAAGAAGAACATAATATATTAATGGTAATGCTTGAATTTCCAGAAAAATTCTGGAAGGTTGTAAATCAATATTACAATGGTAATAAATCCTGGATACCTGATAAAAATATAGAAAAATTAAATACAGTTTATACACAGCAGCAAAAAAAGGAAGCATTTATAAATAAATTGTGGGATATGTAAGGCTGCGGAATAATAAATTGTTGAAAATGGCTCTACTTGAATTTTGCAGGCAAATATATTATAATGTTACGGAATATTGTTATTTGTTGCGAAAGATGGTGAGATGATGCACAAAAATGACAAATTCGGTTTGATAGTTATTTCTATTTTGCTTATTGCTGTTTTGGCAGCAGGGTGCAAAAAAGGTGGAAATACTACAAATGGAAGAGAGGTTGGAGGAATAAGCGTAACCACAAAGGAAACCACTACAGAATATGTTAGATATAGTGCTACAAATCAAGCAATTATAGTGAGTATAGACCTTACCAGACAGGAAGTGACCTTTGTAAATGTAGGTGGTATTGATAAATATACACTTACCTATAATGGCGGCACAAAAATCCGAAGCAAGAATGGTACAGAGCTTACAATGGCACAGATGGAAGCAGGACAGATAGTTGATATTTACTATGTAGGCGGAACACAAAGACTTATGGAAATGTGTGAAAGCAGTACAGCCTGGAAAAATGATTCTGTTGTTAAGTGGAAAGTGGATTACGATAAGAAAAGAATCACTATAGGAAGTAATTCCTACAAATATGACGACAGCCTGCTTATAAATTCAAATGGTCAAAAAATTACCATTGATGAGGTAAGCGATGTAGATGAGCTTGTTGTAAGAGGTGTAGAAAACCAGGTTTATTCAGTTGTTGTAAGCAAGGGACATGGTTATGTAAGACTTGTAGATGATACCAATATGGTTGGAGGTATTATTGAAATAGGCAACAAAATAATGACACTTATAACAGAGGATATGGTGTTGGTAGCACCTGAGGGTGCATATACATTAACAGCTACAAAGAATGGCAAGGGTGGTTCTAAGGAAATTAATATTATAAGAGATGAGGAATTGATAGTTAGTCTAAGTGAGTTTCAACAGGAGGCTACAAGATATGGCAGCATTAAGTTTAGTATTACCCCTGAGGACGCACAGGCAATAATGTATATTGATGGTGAAAGTGTGGATTATTCTGATTTGGTAGAGCTTCCATATGGAAAGCATACCTTGAAGCTTACATCCAACAATTATGATACATACCAAAAGACCATTACAGTTGCTTCCATTTATTCTACAATATCTATTGATATGAAGGAGGAGGAAACAACTACTACAAAGGAAGAAGAAACCACTACCACTAAAAATGGTCAAGGCGAAACTACAGTATCTACGGGAACAGGAACATACAATAGCAAGGTATTCATAGTTGCTCCTAGTGGTGCGACAGTTTATGTTGACGGTGTATCAAAAGGAATATCGCCAGTTAGTTTTTCAAAGGTAGAGGGTTCGCATACTATTCTATTAATGAAAAATGGCTATAAATCAAAGGTTTATACAATAAATCTTGACAATACAGAGGAAGATGTAATTCTTTCTTATCCAGATATGGTAAAAACAGATGAATAGAGATATTTAGGAGGCAATTAGATGAGCTACAAAGAAATTTACAACCAATGGTTAAACAATCCTTATTTTGATCAGGAAACAAAGGCTGAATTAAAGAGTATTGAAAATGATGAGAAGGAAATAGAGGATCGTTTTTATACAGAATTAGCATTTGGTACTGCTGGTCTTAGAGGTGTAATTGGAGCAGGTGTAAATCGTATGAATATTTACACAGTTAGAAAAGCTACACAGGGCCTTGCAAACTACATTATTAAGGTAGGCGGTGAAAACAGAGGCGTTGCTATAGCATATGATTCAAGAAGAATGTCCCCTGAATTTGCTGACGAAGCAGCATTGTGTCTTGCAGCAAATGGCATTAAGGCATATGTATTTGAGTCATTAAGACCAACACCAGAGTTATCTTTTGCAGTTAGAGAGCTTGGTTGTATAGCGGGTATTAATATTACAGCAAGTCATAATCCTCCAGAATATAATGGATATAAGGTATATTGGGAGGATGGCGCACAGATAACACCACCTCACGATACTGGTATTATGGACGAGGTTAAGGCTGTTGTTGATTATGCAAAGGTTCGTACAATGTCAAAGGATGATGCTGTTAAGACTGGTCTTTACAATGTAATCGGCAGCGAAATAGATGATAAGTATATGGCAAGACTTAAAGAACAGGTTAAAAGACCTGAGGCTATTAAGGCAGAAGCAAAGGACTTAAAGATTGTATATACACCGCTTCATGGTACAGGTAATATACCGGCAAGAAGAGTTTTAAAGGAGCTTGGCTTTGAGAATGTTTATGTAGTTAAGGAGCAGGAACTTCCAGATGGCGAATTCCCTACAGTAAGCTATCCAAATCCAGAAGCAGCAGAAGCTTTTGAATTAGCATTAAAGCTTGCTAAGGAGGTTGATGCTGATCTTGTTTTAGCAACTGACCCGGATGCAGACAGATTAGGCGTTTATGTTAAGGACTCAAAGAGTGGTGAATATATTACTCTTACAGGTAATATGTCAGGCTGCTTATTAGCAGAATATGAGCTTAGCCAGATTAAGGAATTACATGGAATACCAGAGGACGGCGCACTTATTAAGACTATAGTTACAACAAATATGGCAGATGCTATTGCAAAGGCATATGGCGTAAAATTAATTGAGGTGCTTACAGGCTTTAAGTATATTGGCCAGCAGATTTTAGGCTTTGAAAAATCTGGCAAGGGTACATATTTATTCGGTTTTGAGGAAAGCTATGGCTGTCTTATTGGAACACACGCTAGAGATAAGGACGCTATTGTAGCAACAATGGCACTTTGCGAGGCAGCAGCTTACTATAAAACAAAGAATATGACTTTGTGGGATGCTATGATTGATATGTATGAGAAATATGGCTACTACAAGGATGATATTAAGTCAATTACCTTAAAGGGTATTGAAGGCTTAAACAAAATACAGGAAATTTTAAATACTCTTAGAAATAATACTCCAGAATCAATAGGAGGCTACAAGGTTACATCTGCCAGAGATTACAAGATGGATACAATTAAGAATATTGAAACTGGTGAGGTTACGGCTACGGGACTTCCAAGCTCGAATGTTATTTACTTTGACCTTACAGATGATGCGTGGGTATGTGTAAGACCTTCAGGTACAGAGCCAAAGGTTAAGTTCTATTATGGTGTAAAGGGCAAAACACTAGAAGAGGCAAACGAATTATCAGCAAAACTAGGCGAAGAAGTTATTGCTATGATTAACAAAATGTTATAGGAGGATGCTATGGCAGAAGCAGGTTTTAAATGGTTTGACAGAAAAAGAACAATTTTTGGCTTACCTTTATCATTTACAAAATATGCTGTTACAGAGGAAAAGTTGCTTATAAAGACAGGATTTTTTAATACGAAGGAAGAGGAAGTCAGATTATACAGAATTATGGATGTTACACTTAATCGTTCTTTAGGAGAAAGAATTTTTAAGCTTGGAACAATTCATGTAATATCATCAGATAAGTCTACACCTCATTTTGACATTAAGCGTATTAAAAATTCTAAGAATGTTAAGGATTTATTATCTGGGCTAGTTGAAAATGCCAGACAGAAAAACAGAGTTTCTGCTAGAGAATTTATGGCATCTGATATGGTGGATGATGATGATTACACAGATGGAGATATATAAGCTTACTTAAAAATAATAGTTTTATCAGAGGCTTTGATTTTAATAACGACTGCAGGAAAGGATTCTTTTCCTGCATTTGTTTCTTCTTTTGAAGGGCCTATTAAGGTAGTGTCTAACACAATATTTGAGTCTGTGCTATACAGCTCCTTTACTTTTATAGTGTAGCCACTTATAGGCATTTTACCGTAAAAAACCAGCAAATATGTATAATTACCGTCGTTATAGGTAATACGCTTGTTTCCTTCGTAATAATTATCATAAAGCTCTCTTAATATATTATTCAAATGGTGATATTCAATTATTTCGTATGATATGGAGGAGGCTTTTTTGTTATCAACTGTAACAACAGAGCAACCAGCAAAACAGAGTGATATTAGGAAAAACAATGATAAAAAACTTATTAAAAATTTTTTCATAAAATATTTTTATAAAGACACTTTTTAATAAGTATATGTGGAAAATGATAATATAATACATAAAGTAAGTTTGTTCTATTATAGAATATATAAAGCTGATGATAAAACAAATCTGAATTAGAGAAAGGATATAAAAAATGAAAAAATTATTTACAATATGTGCAATACTTGCAATGACGGCCTTAACAGGGTGTGACAAGAGTAATGAAACAGCTACAACTACACCAGCACAGACTACAACAGGTCAGACAGAAACAACTACAGAGGCAAAAAAGGCTGAGTATGAAACCTTAGAGAAGAAGGATATTAGCTCTGTAGGAGAATTAAACAGTGTTTACGAAACAGATGACTACAAGATAAACCTAATGGAAGGCTGGAATCAACAGGAAAGCAATGGTGCAGCTTTATTTACCTTTGGGGATAAAGAGGTTAGAATAGGAATTACCTCTAGTACATTAGAGAAAAGTGGAACTTTAGAGGAATGTATAGAAAATTTATGTACATTATACGAAGCAGTTGATAATTATAGCATAACAGGTATAGGTGATATAACTGTTAATGGCCTAGAGGGTAAGGTTATTCGGTACAAAATGGAAGCAGAGGACTTTAGCTATACAGGTTATCAAATGATAATAAAGGGAGCAAAGTCAATGTTTGTTATTACCTTTGTGGCAAATACAGAGCTGTATGACGGATATGTAAATCAGGCAGATGATATAATTAGTACCTTTGTGGAGAAGTAGGAGATAATAGACCATACAGAGAATACTTGGTTTTAAATAATGTCAGGCAAGGCAGACATTAATATTTATAGGAATATTATAGGTATTTATGTCTACCTTGCCTGACATTTTTATATAATAGCGGGGAAAATACTTAAACTCCAAATTATTGAAACTAAATTATGGCATATAATAGGTGGGGTAAAATTTTGTAACATAATAGTTTAATAAAGTGTTGAATTATGATATTTTTTGTTGTACAATGAATTTACATATATATTTTGGGACAAAAGGAGGATGTTATGAAGCTACATATAGATAAAAGCACAGTCTTTAAGCTTAAAAATAAGTTAGTGATTGCTGCAAGAGATGTAGACATTGTAGAAAAAGGTTTTTTTATTTTGGATTTCTGGGAGCAATGTGATTTTCCAGATATTAATGTGTTACCAGTGGCGTTTGTTGATTGTAAAACAACAGAGGATGAGAGTATCTTGAGAAGAGATAATATAGTATTGGGGGATGAAAAGGATATATGTTTGATTTAAATTTTACAAATGATTATGAAGTAGTGCATCTTGCAAATGAGCTTGGAAAACGCTTAATAGGAGGTGCAGGAACATATATGAATCAAATATATAGGTATAGAAATGACCGTACAGGATTTGTATATGTGAATTTAGGAGAACCAGAGGAGAATGTCAGGGCAGCAGATTTTTTGGAAGAGAAGGATATACTTGTATTAAATAGTGATGAAATGTATAAATTATCTAAGCTAAGGTGTAAAGTTATAGTTGTTCAGTTTTATGAATTTGCACCACTGCTTACTGAGGATATTATAAAAGATAAGAAAATAGTTTATGTTATTCATTCAGTTCCGATACCAGAACCCCCACCAGAGGATGACCCATTTGGAGGCAATGATGATGTTAGGGAAAAATTTGAGAGATTATGTGATTTATCCAGCCTTTTAATATGTGTTTCATATGCAGAGCAGGACAGGCTGATAAAAATGTATCCTCAATACAAGGATAAAATTAAAGTTATTCATAATGGAATTACTATTAATGAAAATGCAGATATTAATTACAATTACCAGAAAAGCAGAAAAGTATTTGGCTACATTGGACGGACAGATTATCGAAAGGGCATAATTGAGTGCTTAGAGGAGATAAAAAATCTTGATGTTATTATAAAAATAGCCTGTCCTAAAAATGATAGTGACTATATAGCTCAAATACTTGCGTATATTGAAAAAGAGCAAATATCAGACAAAGTAGAATTTTGTGGCTGGTGTGTAGGAAAAAGAAAGGAAAGCTTTTTTGCTTCCATAGACGCACTGATAATTCCTTCATTATATGAACCCTTTGGCTACATTGCTTTAGAGGCAATGGAAAGAGGACTTATGGTAGTCAGCTCCAACAATGGCGGACTAGCAGAGATACTTAGTGATTATAAGTATACCTATAATCCTTATGAAAAGGGTCAGCTTGAAAAAATGCTACAGCAATTTATTAATGAAGATAGCAAAATTTTAGAACAACAGCAGTGTATTCTATTGTCTAATGTAAAGAAGTTTACAGCACAGAAAATGGCAATGCTTTATATGATTAGTATGGAGGAGTTAATAAATGGAAATAAGATTTAATCAACATTTTTTAGGAATAGAAAATGTTAAAATTATGGTGGTAGATGATAACAACAAAATTGTATTTTTAATGATGCAGCACAATGAAAAGGAGGATTGCTGGTTATACAATAGTAATAGAAAAATAAAACGGTATAAATTTGTCATAAATGATATTATAAGATTAAACGATCCTAAGGCGTGTAGATATGTACTTGATGAAAATGGTGAAGTGTGGTCGGTTCCGTATATAAATATTGATAAAGCATATATAGACGAGTATATGGTAGAAAATAAAGAAATAGTAATTGATAAACATGGAATATTAAATAGGTGGCAATGTTCATTTAAAAAATCCCAACTACTATGGAGTGTTTTACAATTAGATAATGATACAGAGTTAATTTATGACAGACAAATAGATATGGAATACATATTAATTTTAGAAAATTTATTTGGAACACATAGCTTAACATTTATGTGTTACCAGCCAGACGGAAGACTATTTCGTTTTGAAGAAATTCCATTAGAGCAGGCTGATAATGAAAATCAAAGCTGGGAGGTGGCAGTTGATAACAAAATTTCAAAGCTAGCGCCTAAGTATGCCTTAGGGAAATGGCAAATACAAATATATGTTGACGGAGAATATAAATTTACAGACTATTTTGTCTTAAAAGAAAACATAAGGAAATACAGGATATTTTTAGATAAGAGGATATAAGCATAAGATACAAGTACAAATATAAGCATAAGACACAAGTAGAAATATAAGTACAAGATAAATGGACAATGGAGGAAATAATGAAAGTAACAGATATTACAAGTACCACAACACCATACTTAAAAACAGCAGCTACACAATCAGCCAGCTCTCAGATAAAGAGTGCAAGTAGTACACCAGTAGCGAAAACAGGAGGTGTTGCAGAAACAAAAGCATCGGCAAGTACAACACCAACCTCAAAGACAGCAAGCACAACGATTATTGCAAATTCACCTAACAAAACAGCTTCGGTGAAATGTGCATCAGCTACTATAATAGCAACCAGCAGCACTACTATATCCTATAAAGGAGCATCCACCACAGTAAAAGCAGCAAGTGCAGGGACTAATGCCTCGGCAACGGTAAAAGCAGCAAGTGCAGGGACTAATGCCTCGGCAACAGTGAAGGCAGGTTTGAGTGCTTCAAGTACAATTAAAGCCACAAATGCTTCAGCAACACCTAGTGCAAGTACAACGCTGTATCCATATTTAGGTCATATGGGAGGAGAGGCAAAACAACGGGTGGCAAAAATACTTAAAGATATAGAAATGTATAATGGCACTTTGAAAAACAATGTAGTAGATGAAAAAGAGCTGGATTTGGCATTACAAAGGTTTAAGAATGAATTTAAGGTGGAAACCTCAAGCTTATATAGTGAGAAAATGGTAAACGCTATAAAAAATGTAGGTCTAGCATTAAAGAATATATCAGAGGTAAGGCAGCAGCTTACAGATTTGGATTTTTATGATGTAAATGGCAAGGAAAAAATAGACGCTCTCGATATATCAAAGCAGGATAAAACCAATAATTATGTGGAAGGCTTGAGAAATTTCTGCAGGTTGTATAATGTGAAATTTTCAAGTGACAATATGAGAGAAGTTGTGGGGAAATTAAAGGAAGCGGATGATATGTATCATCAGGTGGTAGGTAAGGTGGTTGGAAAGATTGTATTGTTAGAAAGAGTGGATAAAGTGCAGGGTAAGTCTTTTGGAAAAATGTGGACTTTCTTAAAATTAGGAATGGGTGTAAGTGATGATGTAGCCTCAGCGTTAATTGGAAATTCATTTGCAGAAAGTAGATTAAAGGAGGAGCAAATACAAGATACGGTAGACAATAAAGCAGCATATAAGTATACATTAGATGATGGAGTTGGGTATGGACTATTTCAGTGGACATATCCAAGTAGAAAGAATAGTTTAATAGAAATAGCAAAATCAATGAATATGGGTATAAATAATATAAATGCACAACTGGAAACATTAAAAAATGAAGTGCTCTATTCTAGTGATCATAAAGATATGTGGATAGAGATGAATAATGTAAATGAGTGTAATAAAGCAACAAAGATATTTTTTGATGTATTCGAGCTTGTAAAAGATAGTTCTTTGGGAGATAGGATAACAGCAGCTAATGATATTTTAACATTAATGAGATAGAAAGGAATTAACAATGAAAAAAATAATATATGTAATTTTGATAATATCTATGTTAATAGTAGGGTGTATAAAAGACACTAATAATAGTGACAGTCAATCTATAACAAAAGAAAATCAACAAACATCTCAAATACAGACTTCAACAAAAAGTACTGACACAGAAAAAGATATTACAACAGAAGAAACAACCACGAATACACCAGAGCCAACAGAGGCAGCATTAGCAATTAGAGAGGTATTAAAAAATGAGCGTCCGTACATAGATGTAAATAATGGATATAAAGAAACATATAGAAAAGATTTAAGTTATTTTTTAGGAAATAATAATGTAGATATAGGTTGGGGAAATTTTGGAATGTTTGATGTAGATAATGACAGACAAAGAGAGGTAAGTGTAATTATACGCAATTTAAAAGTTTATGATAATCATGTTAATTTGGAGGACAAGACTTTTTTAATTCTTAGATATTATGAAGGTAAAGTGTATGGGTATCAATGTAGTCAAGGAATTGGAATTGGAAGGAATGAGTATTTTATTTGGAACTCTAAATATTCTCATTATATGCAAGACAAAGAATATAAGGGTGGTGGAAAAATAGAATTTCAGGGTAACAAAATCAAATATACATATTATGAAAGTGAGAAAAATGTAGAGGCAGAACAATGGATAAGAAAGATGTCAAAAGATTTTGAAATTGAAATAATAGAGGATAAGGATATGTGTATATATGCCGAGAGTGAATATGAAAAAAATTATGAATATACTGCTGGCGATTCTAATTCAGGAGAAGATATAGATGCGTATATATACTAAACATTCTAAGAAAGGTAGACAGATGAATAAA